>Ga0115002_10001286_pt1 | contig 34608 bp, 30 predicted proteins | sample ArcticOcean_MG_C_8_FD_89576 | JGI IMG/M metagenome (GOLD analysis project Ga0115002, IMG submission 89576) | Marine microbial communities from western Arctic Ocean - ArcticOcean_MG_CB11_86 | ecosystem: Environmental > Aquatic > Marine > Oceanic | place: Arctic Ocean: Canada Basin | collected... | reverse complement strand
CTTGAAGTCTGCCGAGTGGTTACGGCGGGGTCGTCTGCTCATTTTTCGCGCCTGTTTCACGAGGCATTATCATGCCTCACTCAGGCAGCGAATCCACTTATCCCACTGTCCAGTTTTCCGGGAACACCTCTGAGGCCCCGAGCGGTCTTGCCACCCTGGTTGGCATGCTGATTTCCAAGATCAGAAATTCTGACGCCGATGACGCAGTCGCGGCCGCAGAAGATGAAGAAGAAGGTGAGTTAGATGATGAAGCAGCAGAGGAAAGCGCGCCTGTTGCTGAGTCAGATGACGCACCCGAAGACTCATCTGACGAAGAGTCTGAAGAGGCCACCGCAGAAGAGCCTGTAGCCGAGTCTGACGAGACCACCGCAGAGGACGCTGAAGAGCCCTCGGATGCTGAGCCTGAGGGTGAAGAAACCGAGACAGCAGAGCCTGTCGCCGAAGCTGTAGAGGAAGGCGAAAAGTCTGAGGTCGCAGCTGAGTCTGATGCTGTGGCTGCCGAAGCACCAGAGCCAACAAACGAGCCAGCAGAAGATGAAGACACGGCAGACTCGAACTCCATCGAGATCGAGGACCCGCTAAAGGCCCTGGACCACTCAGTCGCACGTGCCTCCCTTGAGGTCGAACAGATTGAAGCTGAGGTCGATCGCCTGCTTGGTGTCTACGCCGTATCCGTAGACAAGAGCAAGGACGAGTTCCGTACCGTCACACCAGAGACCATCGGCTATGAGATCGCTCGAACAGAGAGACGTGCCGCACGACGTGTTGAACTCGAAGAGCGACGCTCAGAAGTCGATGATCTGAAACAGTCGGTCGGAGCCGCACAGACCGAGGTCAACGCGCGTCAGGACAAGTCCGCTGAAACAAGCGGTGGAGTGACGCACGCGGAAGAAGGCTGGCAAGAGTGGCTGTTCGGTGTCGACCTGGACCCTGAAATGACAGTGGCCCAGGTGCGACGCGTTGTGGAAACGCTTGAGCCCATCCGGAGCCATGTCACAGCCTGTGAGGCTCTTGAGGAGCAGGTCGCCAAGTTGCGTGGCGATGTAAACCGCATCGAAACCCGCATCAGGAACCTTGCTGACTCCAGTCTGGATGAGAGCGTCTCAGTGGACCTCTGCTACAGCTCTCTGGATCGCGTCGCCATCGGCATCAACACCCGGATCAGTCGCGCCGCAGATATGAACGCAGAACTCCGCCTCCTGGAGAAAGACAGGGCAGAGGCCGACGCCGAATGGAACGAGGCTGACTTCAAGATGCAGTCTGTCCTGGACGAAGCTGGCGCCGCTGATGAGATGGAATTCCGCAGCCTGGTAGAGGGTGCTGCCAAACGCAGAGAATTCTCAACAATGCTGGAAACGCTGCGCTTCGAAACGCCAATGATTACAGGCATCGACGCGAAGGCAGTGAAAGACGATCTCACAGAAATCAACCATGAGCGTGCGCAGGCCGAACTGGCAGAACTGCCAGAGCGGATCGACCGGCTGCACACCCTGCTCAGTCTGCTTGAGCAGGATCTGGTGGGCTACGAGACGGAACTAGCGCACCTCCCTGAGATTCCTGTGGATGTTGAGAGCAGCCTGGAAAATGGCCAGCACTCAACGCCATCCATGGCATCAATCCTTGGCAGGCCGCTCAGCGACCAGGTCATTGCGACGGCCGTCCGATTCTTGAGGATGCTCACCGACGACGCCTACACCGGCATCGAGATGGTTCCGTCAGAAGATCGTCGCAACACCATTGGCTACAAGATCATCGATAACGAAGGCGTCAGCATGGATCCTCGTGAAGTGGACTCCTCAGCCCTGTTCATGGCCCTGAGGGCCGGTGCTGCTGAAGTCCACGGTTCAACCGGAGGCTCCGTGCCAATGGTCCTCAACGACTTCTTTGGCGCACTGGCACCGGCAGACTCACGGACTGCCCTGGGCGGCCTTGCAGCGCTCTCCGCAAGCAAGCAGGTCATATGCGTAACCTCTGACGCCCGGGCAGGTGCTCGTTTCGCAGTGCTGGGAGACCCGGACCAGATCCACATCGTTGACGCAACAGACCTGGAATCACCGTTCAAGGAAGTCAAAGCCGGATAGGTCTTCCGGCGCTGAGAGCTTGCGGCCCACGCGAAGCGGGTCGGGCGCGGGTACGATTATCGGATGGACATATTCCTCATTCGCCACGGTGAAACAGAGATTGGCGATGATCATCTCTACCCCAACAACGCCAGCCTCACTGAGCTGGGCCAGAGACAGGCCGACGCCGCCTGCAAAGCTCTCAGAGATGCCGGCATAACGCACATCTTCACCAGCAACCTACAGCGCGCCAAAGAGTCCGCAACACGGGCTGTGGAGTTCACCGGGTTGTCACCGGTGGCGCTGGAAGGACTGGACGAAGTCCGCATCGGTGACCTCCGAGAAGCTCCAATAGAGGCCATAAAACGGCGCCTCTACAACGGTGTGCCGGTGGCAGACTTTACTGAGTTCGACGGCGAAAGCACGTCGGAATTTGAGGAGCGAATCATCTACTCCTTCACACGGGATATTGTGGAGATGCTCGACAAAAATACCCGTCCGGCGCTCTTCGTCCACGGCGGCACAATCAGCGTTTTGCTAGACTACGCGGAGGGCAAAAGATTTGAGCCGTTGATGCTCCGTGAGGTCCCCAACAGCTCCATCACTGTGGCCAACGTGACAGACAAAAAGCTGGTGATATCTTCGCAGCCGTCAGCCGACCATCTTGCCGACATTGGCGTGACGCACATGGCCCGACCGGACCGGAATCCAGACTAGTCTGAAGCTTCCTCTGCAGGGCTGGTAGCCGCCGGATTTCCGCCCAGGTTTTCGTAAAGCTTGCCAATGCCTTCCAGCCACTTCGCTTGAACCTGTGCCTCCCATGTCGGATCAAAATCCGGGTACTTTTCCAGCACCATTTCCGCCAGTGATCGGGCCGTACTAGAGGCATCCGCAACAGGTCGGCCAGCCGCGCTAGCTGAGCCAGTCTGTCGGGGTCGTGCAGGGGCTGATGCGCGCTTGGTGTGGCGACGCGCAAGGATGTACTGAGACAGCTCAATCCCTGCATCCTGCGCAGCCTGTACGAAGAAATTTTCGCACTTCCTGAGCACGCCTTCACGGGCACCATAGACTTTGAAAGCCTCTGTGATTTGGGCCTTGGTGGAGCGCTCCAAATCAAGCCGGAAGATGGGCACATAGTGGCGCTCCAGAATTGATGTCAGCACCGCTCGACGCTCGTCGCCCTCCGCGTGAACCAGCTTCTCAAGTGCTGGAGTTGGGCGGCCATCCTCGTCCGTAAGTTCCAGAACTTTCAGCGCCGTCATTAGCTGAATTCCAGAAGATCCCGAATAACGGGCACCCCAAACACTGCGGTCAATTCTTGCGGGAATGCCGTCACATAACTGGTCAGTGAAGTTCCGGAATGTGCGGTATGGCACATACGGAGGAATTTGAAGTTGGCCTTCAACCATCTTTCCCACTCCGGGGATACACGTGGAATCAAGTTCAAGAACCACCCTACCCCAGCAAAGTTCCCAATTCAACCATACTCAAGAATTCCCGTGGACAGTTTTTGATTTTACTTTTAGGAACTTAGAGAATTGATGTCGTGTACTTCAACCGATACGCACTTCCGTATCGCATATCAATCGACAGGTAGAGACCAGAACATGTTGATACCCGTAGGACAGATCGTAGCCGATCCAGCGCAACAAGATAGAGAGCTGGAAAGTAAGACAGGCCCCGACCTTCGCAAGGGCCTGAGCAACGTAGGGACGAACCAGCCGGTGGTGGTCCGCCAGACCAATGACCAGACCAACGGCAGCAGGTCCTTCATGATCGTTGTCGGCGAGCGTCGATGGCGCGTGGCCAACTCAGAAGGCCAGAGCGAAATCGAGTGCGAAATTCGCGACGAACTGAATGAGCAGGAGATCCGAGAACTCCAGCTCAGCGAGAGCTACCACCACGAGTCGGTGCCCTCCATGAAAATGGGCAAATCATTTCTGGAGTACCGCGAAAGTTTCGGCATAAGCCAGCAAGAACTCGCCCGCCGAACAGGCATCACACCCGGCACGATTCATCACTACGAAAGCCTGGTCCGAAACCTTGCTCCAGACCTCGGTGAAAGAGTCGCCTCCAAGGAACTCACTTTCAAAGAAGGGCGCTCCATCGCTGACATTGACGGCCACGATCGGCAGCGTGAAATCGCCGAGCCATTTATTAGCGGTCGGCTCAGCTCCGTCTACGTGGAAAAGATCGTGGGCTACGCCAAGAAGAACCCCACGAAACCGGTTGCGCAAATTCTGGAAGACGTCCTCCGCGGCACCAAGGCTGAAAAGCGCGTGCAGAAAGAAGTCGTCGCACCACCAAAGGCCGGAGTCGACATCTCAAAGCTTGAAGGGGTAGCGCTCGATATCGCTGGAGAACTAGACCTCCTACCGCTCCAGGTAATTCCTGAGTACCGACGACTCAACATCATCTCCACCCTCCGCATCCTGGACGCGAAAGTCCAGGGAGCCATTGGGTTCCTCAGTACCAGCCATCCACGCACAGGGATGCCTCAACCTCTCCTGAAAGAGGTCCACTAGCTAACACCTACAGGTGCGGACACACCTGTGTTAACACAGCGCCAACCCCGCGAGCGCTGAAAGCGATGCCCCTCCCCATGCCCCCGGGGAGGGGCTCCTCTTTAACAGCAGAGCTGGTACTGGCGACAAAGCCGCGGGTGCCGAGCAGCAATACGTCGAATGTCATCCCCGAGCCGCTTCGGCATCCGGGATCTCAGCACCGTGAACCGCCACGGGCCATCAACCACACCCATCCGCTCGTCAACTATGGCCCGCGTCCAAAGTTGTCATCCTGCGAGCCGATGCGGCCGAAGGATGACAACTTTGGCAGATCGGCATAATCCCGGCAGTGGCGGGTCTAAGACCCGCTCCCCGCCAGCCACACCTGAATAATCGCGAAAATACCGCCCTGTTAAACAAAAAGGGACAGGTCCAAAAACCCACCCCTTCGATATCGCGTAACGGCAATTCATGAATTGCCCACGCCGATAACCCTAGTCCTTGTGCTCCACAATGATCGCTCGGATCTCAGTGTCGCCAATGTTGTGGACCTGGTGAGTCCACGCCTCGCTGAACATCACATGGCCGCTGGGAATTTCCGCTTCCATGCTGTCGGCGCCTGGAATATCGATCTTCGCCTTGCCGCCAGAGATGAAGTAGACGTTCTCTGCTGTGTGCGAGTGGAGAATATCAGTCTCACCAGCCGGCAGAATCATCTCACGATTCGCGTCCGCTCATTCTCACCAAGGAGCTTGTAGTGAGCTGGGTCAACTTTAGTTGTGTCAATGTAATCGGCCATGCGTCCTCCCGGGACAACCTAATTTAGATACCACCACGGCTCTCGTGCCGTGCTTCTATAATTTGATGCATACCACGCTAACAAAATTCGAGTGCGCAGACGATGCCCAGTGGGTGTACGATTGCGCGCCAAACGACTATGCCAATTGCGGAGGATTCCACCTGATGCTTGAGCGGTTCCACGTTCCCGTAGAAGACCGGGTTTACGTCAAGCAAGAAAAGATGCGGGCAGCCACGGAAACTATCTTTAAGAAGATGGGGCTTACCGAAGAGGACGCAGCGCTCTCCGCTGACGTCCTGATACTTAGCGACATGCGGGGCTGTGAGACCCACGGCGTTTCCAACATGTTGCGCCAGTACGTAGCCGGATATAACAGTGGCGATATCATCGCTCAACCTAAGATCACCACTATTCGAGAGTCGCCCACTACGGCAACCATGGACGGAGGAGGCGGTCTTGGACTCCACACCGCGCCCGTTGCAATGAACGTGGCAATTGAGAAGGCCAAGAAGCATGGCATGGCCTCCGTCACCATGCGGAACAGTCGCCACCTTGGTATGGCCGCATACCACGCAATGATGGCGTTGGAACATGACATGATCGGTCTCTGCATGACCGGCGGTGGCGGATCAGTCGGCAACTTCGGCATGGTGCCAACATTTGGCACGGAATCTCGATTCGGCACCAACCCAATCGCCTGGGCCGCACCCGCAGACAAGATGCCCCCATTTGTATTCGACGTTGCCACCACGCAAGTAGCAGGCAACAAACTCTTGCTGGCAGAGCGCATCGGCGCAAAGCTCGAACCGGGCTGGATCACCGACAACGATGGCATTCCAATCATGGAGCCAACCGATCTCCCACCCCGTGGTGAATACCGCATGCTGCCATTTGGCGGCACCCGTGAGAACGGTTCCCACAAGGGCTACGGATTCGCCGCAGTCGTCTACATCCTCTGCCAGACCCTGGCCGGATCAGGATGGGACGCCCCATCGGGCGGCGGCCACCACTTCATGGTCTACAACATCGACGCCTTCACAGACGTTGCCAAGTTCAAGTCAGACATGGATGACTTCCTTGAGGGCCTCAACAACACCAAGCCTGCACCCGGCCACGACGAGGTCGTCTACGCAGGGCTGCCAGAATCTCGTGAACTTGAAGAACGAACGAAAAACGGCATCCCATACCACCGAGAAGTAATCGACTGGTTCCACTCCATCAGCGGCGAACTAGACCTCGGCATCCAGCTACCTTGAGTTCTTACTCCCTCTCCCCATGGGAGAGGGCTTGGGTGAGGGCGCGTTAGTCCTACCATGAAGGCACTTCTCCACGGAACGCTAATCGACGGCACCGGCGCAGACCCGGTCTCCGACGCCACCATCGTCATTGACGACGATGGCAGTATCACTGGTGTGGGCGCAGGCATTGAGCCTCCGCGCGACGCAGACGTAATCGACCTCTCAGGCCGTACGCTCATGCCCGGCCTGATCGACTGCCACGTCCACCTGTTCCTGCAGTTCAGGGATCTGGAGGCCGATGCACTGGCATCGCTCACCACGCGCGTGTTTGAAGCTGCCGACCGAGCAAAGCGCACCCTGGACGCTGGCGTCACGTCTATCCGAGACGTTGGAGGCGCGCCGAGCGGCTTCAAGTTGGCGGCCCAACGTGGGCTATTCGCCTCCCCTCGCATGAACATCGCTGTCTCCATCATTTCTCAGTCCGGTGGCCACGGCGACTATGCTCTACCCAGCAGCATCAAACATCCCTGGATGGCAGCGATGCTCAGCAACGAAACAGAGTGGCCGAATTCCGTTGGCGATGGAGTTGAGGGCGTCACAAAGGTTGCTCGAGAGACGTTTCGGGCTGGTGCGGACTTCCTCAAGATCTGCACCACCGGTGGACTCAGCCTCCCGAACGAAGACCCCCATCACACCCAGTTCACCGTCGACGAAATCAAGGCGATGGTAGCGGAAGCAAACGCCAGGAATAGCTACGTGGCCGCCCATGCACAAGGCCTGCAAGGCATCAAGAACGCCCTCGATGGCGGCGTACGTACCATCGAGCACGGCTACTTCATGGACGAAGAAGTGGCCGATCAAATGGTGGAGCAGGGCACATACCTGGTTCCAACCGCACATCTCACCAACGGACGGCTCAGAAGAGAAGCAGACAACCCCGGTAGCGTTCCAGAAGATGTCATCGAACGCAGCAACGTCGTAACGGCCAACTTGAAGATGGCCTACGACAAGGGCGTCACCATCTCCATGGGGACCGACGTTGGCGTCGGTGAGCACGGCACCAATGCTGAAGACCTGACTGCCCTGGTCGACCTGACCGGGATGTCGCCAATGCAGGCCATCGTCGCCGCCACGAAAACAGCTTCCGAATGTAACCGCACGGACAATCAAGTCGGCACACTCACCCCGGGCAAACTCGCGGACCTTCTCGTTGTCCATGGCGATCCACTCGCTGATATCAAGGCGCTCGAAAACAAGTCCAACCTGCTCCTGATCATGCAGGGTGGCAACGCTCACAAAGACCTGATCACCAGCTAATTCCGGAGTTGCATCATGCTTGAACGATTCAAAGTGCCAGAGAAAGATCGCGTATACGTGAAGCGTGAAGCGATGCAACTCGCCACCGAGACCGTGTTCAAGGCATCGGGTCTCTCCGATGAGGACGCCAAGCTCTCCGCCGATGTCCTGATGCTCAGCGACATGCGAGGCTGCGAGACACACGGCGTCTCCAACATGCTTCGCCGCTACGTCGACTGGTATGACGACGGCACCATCACCGCAACTCCAAACGTTCGCATTACACGAGAGTCAGACGCCACCGCCAACATGGACGGTGGAATGGGCCTTGGCCTCCACGTCGGACCCAAGGCGATGAAACTGGCCATTGAGAAGGCCGACAAGTTCGGCATGGGTTCGGTAACAGTCCACAACACGTCGCACCTGGGCATGCTGGCATACCACTCCATGATGGCCATGGAGCACGATATGATCGGCGTCACCGTCATCGCCGGAAACCCATTGTCCATGGCGCCAACATTCGGCGCAGAGCTGCGTCTTGCCACCAGCCCCTGGGCCTACGCAGTGCCAGCCGACAAGATGCCGCCATTCGTATTTGACGTAGCAACCACGCAGGTAGCAGGCAACAAGCTGGGCCTCGCCAAACGAATCGGATCCCCTCTGGAAGATAACTGGATTGCGAACCCAGATGGCTCCCCAATGATGGGTAACCCGCAACTCCCAGACGATCGAGCCGACTACCTGATGATGCCGTTTGGTGGCACCCGAGAGCAGGGCTCACACAAGGGTTACGGTTTCGCCGCCGTTGCTGAGATCCTCAGCCAGGTCATGTCCGGCACCGGAGCAGCATTTCTGAACCCCGGATCAATGTCATTCTGGTTCTGCGCCTACAAGATCGAAGCGTTCACAGAAGTGGCCAAGTTCAAGACAGACATGGACGAGTTCCTGGAAGCACTGGCCACAACACCACCAGCGCCGGGCCACGATCGTGTTCTGTACGCGGGCCTCTCGGAGCACGAAGAGGTGCAGATTAGAGAGAAAGACGGCATCCCATACCACCACGAGGTGATCGACTGGTTCCGCTCACTCTCAGACGCACGCAACCTGGGGATCGAGCTGGGCTAACCGCAACGGCATCATCCTGCCAGCAACGGTAGCCATCCCGAGCCTGTCGAAGGGCGGCGGAATCCATCACAGATGGTCCATCAGACAGACCAGCGCGCGACTTAACAAACGCTAGCTGCTATTTGGCTGACTGGTCTTTCGCCCGCTTATCTTCCTCAGCCTGCTTGATCGCCCGACGGGCGACGGCGACAGCGGCTACAGAAGCAACAAGGGCAAGAGCCAGAATCAATTTCTTCATGTGCTCCTCCCGACCACGTGGAGTCGACTTTAACTCTGAATGTAGCGCGTGCATCCGTTTCGGTCAAAGTTACCCTGTCGTATATAGGGCCGAACAAGCGAGCACGCACAGTAACGCGGGCCTGAAACGAAAGACGATTAGCCCTATGAACCGGAGAGCGCGTAATCGTGCGTGGAAGTCTCCAGGATGTCTTTCACCGTGGTGAGCAGCCAGCCATGGCGAGTCGGCTTGGTCAGGTAGTCAGCAGCGCCAAGCTCCACGCACTCCGTCACCAGTTCTTTTTCGGAATATGTGCTGAACACCACTACAGGAATCTCTGAAGTCGCCTCGCTGGCCTTCAACCGCCTCAAGGCCTCAACGCCACCAATGCCCGGCATCGCTATGTCCAGCAGGATCAGATCGGGATGCTCAGCGGTCGCCACCTCAATCGCTTGTTCGCCGTTCTCAGCCTCAAAAACGGAGTATCCGACGCGCTCAAGCAGCGTGCAGGCAATATCGCGCACAGCGATGTCATCATCGGCAATCAATATTTTTGACAACAATTCTCTCCCGGTACTCATGCTTGATGCTCTTCAGTTTCGCCGGGGTTCCGTCATTGAAAAAGTACCACACGGTGTACAAAGGGTAGCGATCAGGTAACCGGTGTGCCTGCCGCTGCCTGGGTTGGAGGCGAATGAACCGCAGCTACCCGGGCAGGATGGACGAACAATTGGGATCGTAAACAACAACGGAGAGCGCAGGCGGTCTCGAATCCGTGCTGGCAACTGCACCCCGTGAAAGCTGGAGTCCACCCAATTCGTAGATTAGACCCAGCGTGTAAGCTGGCTGATTGTACTGTCGAGGATAGAGCAGATCTGCCGCGAGAAGCGGATCAACAGGCGTTAGCATCATCGTCATCCCCATTCCTCTCTCCGCTGGTGACCGCACAACCTCCCAGTGGAGTTCACGCCCAACAAGATCAAACAACTCTGCCCATCGGAGCGGCATTCCACGCCCTCCCTCGCAAAGCAGCACTTCCGCTCCATGTTCTTCAAATTCGATACGTGTATCTGAAAAAAAGTCCGTCCAGAGATTGACCCTCTCTTCGCCCGATATCTGGCTTTCGCTGTCGGCAAGCTCGTCTGGCACAGTCGCCTGGCTAAATCCCCTGTTCGCCAGGTTTGGATCGTCGAGCGCCGCTATCGTAGAGACAACAGGAAGAGGCGTGGCCCTAAGTCTGGGGGCCTGCAGCGGAATACGTGTTGGTGAAGGAATAGAGGTCGCCCGAGCGTCCCGCGGAATCAATGCAGTCGCAGTTGGCTCAACACTTGGGGTGACAGTCGCTTCAGGAGCAAGGGGCGACACATCGGGAAGACCGGTCGCTATCAGCGCGTCAGACTGCTGTTCAGACCCGCCACACGCTACGGCAATGATCGCGAAAACTGTGACTGCAGCAACTAAGGACGGGACTCGGCGCAAGTCAATATCCAGTATGAAAGTTGGGATGGCGCAATGTGGATTAGATGATCAATCGCCACAATCAGGCGCGCTAACTACAGGCTGAAGATCAGTCGGAACCACGCATCGGCACGATCAGCGATAGTGCCGTTCCGGTCGACGCTATGATCACGCAGAACCACACCACACCCTGGAATCCCCACTCCGTATTGATAAACCCTGCAGCAATCGGAGCTGTGGCACCAATAGCTGCGCCACCCGCGAACATGAGCGCAATTGACGAGCCCTCAGAGCCCTTCTCCGTCTGATCCATCGCAGCCGCCGCAATGATCGGCATCACGGCGAAGAGAACCAGCCCCAGGAACGCCAAAGCAATCGCCAACGGGAACCCCGACTCAATCCAAATGAATTGCGCCAGCAAGATACCAGTCACGGCCATCGCACCAACAATCACAGGCTTGCGACCTATCCGGTCAGACAAGATGCCCATGAGCGGCGTAGAGCCGATCCCCGCAAGTGTAATCAACGAGATATGCAGCCCAACCAACCACGCATCGTAGTCAAGCTCTTCAGATAAATACAACACAAGGAAGATCTGGAACGAATTATGTACAGCGCCGCGAATGGCCTGCAACCCAACCAAAGACAGCACCCTGTAGTTCGTGACCAGCTTCCTGGACGCCGCGAAATAACTCTTCAAATCTGGTGGCGCCGAGTCGCTTCCCGGCGGATTCCTGAACAGAAACATCACAGCGAACGCCGTAAGCATCGTCGGAATGATCAGCAATATTGAGACCGTGCGCCACTCAAGGCCATCCCAGTTGAAGGCCCCTATCGTGAACCCGGCAAGCGCCACACCCACAAGCACCGGTGCCGTGGTATTACCAATCTGCGCACCAGTCAGGTGAGCCGCCATCGCAAAGCCACGCCGCTTTGGATACCGGGCAGCCAACGCGCCAAACGCCGGCGCATGCCACATTGACGTACCAATTCCAATGATCACCGCGGCCAGTAGCAACAACCAGTACCAGTCGGTAAATCCAACCAGCAAGTACCCAAGGCCAACCAGAGACATGCTGCTGAACAGAATGATCGGTAGTTGCCGACGGAAGAAGTCCGTCATGAACCCGGCCGGAATATTCGCGAACCCCGATGCGATCTGCTGCGCCGTAAACATCCCACCAATAGCAACATCAGACAGCGACAACGCCGCCCGAATTTCCGGCATCAGAATCAGAAACGAACCCTGCGCAAAGTGCTTTACGCCATGCCCAGCAGAGAGCCCAAATAACAGCCCAGAGCCGGATTGTTCGACATCATTTTCGATTTCGATCTCCGCTTCCGTGAGTGAAGTGTCAGAGGTTCCTGTCAATTTTTTTTCCTGATATCTTGAGAGATCTGGAGTTCCCGATTCAGGCGAGATCTGCGTCTAGTACAGATATCGCTTCAACTAGTGGCCGGTCGTCTTCGATTCTTACAATCAATTCGAGATCAAACGTCATGGCCCGCCCGAATGAAACCGAGAATGTGCTACTGCCAGGTCTTTGAGTAATCAACTCCGATGAAAAGTACCGCTCAGCCTCCGCTAGATCCTCGGAAAAAAATTCCGCCCACATCTCCACAGTTGTTTCTGCGGTGATTTGGACCACGTGGCGATGCCGATTAAGCGTTGATACAGAATTGGTGTTGAATCCCGTCAAATCGATCAGGTCGAGCGCGATAGAAGTTGCATACCCTTCGGCTCCAAACGACAAATCGGACTCATACAGGTGCTCGTCAGTGCCGATGATTTTCTGAAGTTCCGTCTCCGCCCCAGTTCTGATCCGTTCACTCCAATCCGAGGACGGTGACTCGAGTTCCTTGCGCTCCGGTACCTCGGTGGCCCGTTTTTCCAAGTAAGGGGCAATTGATTCTTGAACAAACCCTCTTAAGGTCGTAATCACCGTGACCCTGGCCGCTGTGCTTGCTTCAGCAACCTCCGCTTTGAGATCACTATGTAGATCCTCATCTACCTGGCAAAAATCGTTCGTATTTGCTGTCAACAGTACGACTGAGCATTGGGGCGCCTCTCGGCAAATCTCTAACACGGATGCCCACAGTAATGCATCACGATAGCCTTTCTCCCCTTTGGTAAATGGAAGCGAGCCGCTCAATATCTTTTTTACCAAATGGGCGTGAGAAACTTGAGGAAGTTTTGCGATTCGCCCGTTTGTCTCCCGTGTTATCGTCTCAATCCTCTGCCTGAGCGTCACCTCCAAACTGTCCAAATCCGCAGTGTCCGTCGAGAACTCGAGTTCTGGCCCGATCAAACGGTCGATTTTACGCGCCGATCTAATGAGTTGTTGTTGAGCCTCTTCTGCCTGTTGACGAACCTTGCTGACCAGTTCTTCGACAACCACCTGAGGGACAATTAACTCAACTCCGATCGCCTCTATGTTCTCCAGAGTTATTTGGCTATTGGCGTCCTGAAACCATGGATCTGCCAAGATTGCGCTGGTGTCGACCACCAAGTGTGTCGGTGTATGGTCAGGCATTCTCGCCTCGACACATCAACCTACCCCCAACTCGCTCTCCACTTCCGTCAGCGACTCATCAATCGCCGTCGTCATCTCGTCAATCTCATCTGCAGTGATGATCAGCGGCGGTGCGATAGGCACGATAAACGCGGGCAGCCTAATCCAGATGCCGCGGTCGATCAACTTCTCCGTTAGTCGAGCGTTGAGGCGCACCGACGGATCGAAGTGCTCTTTCGTCTCTCGGTCCTTCACCAACTCAAGGCCCTGAATGAGCCCCGTGCCTCGATAGTCACCCACGATTGGGTGGCGATCCATCATGTCTGCAAGGCTCTCGGTGAGCTGCTCGCCGCGCTGGCGGGCGTTCTGGACGAGGTTCTCGCGCTCCATGATCTCGAGCGCAGCCATTCCTGCAGCGCCACCTCCCGGGTGGGCCGAGTATGTGAACATGTGCGAGAAGGTCTTCTCAGGCCCTCCGGCAAAGATGTCAGCAATATTGTTGGTCGCAATCGCGCCACCCAGCGGCCAGTAGCCGCTCGTCACGCCCTTGGCGAACGTCATGATGTCTGGCGTTACACCAACGTAGTCGGCACCAAACCAGGTGCCCAATCGCCCGAAGCCCGTGATCACCTCATCGAAGATCAGCAGCACACCGTAGCGATCGCAGATCTCACGGACCTTCGGCCAGTAGCTCTCGTGCGGAATCACGCCGCCCAGTGGCTGTGAGATCGGTTCGCCGATCACGGCGCTCACCGAGTCCGGCCCCTCGAAAATAATCGCGTCCTCAATGGCTTGCGCACATCGGGCCGCACAGTCCTCGGCATCCACACCACCCAATTCGCAGCTATACGGATTCGGCTGTGGCACATGCACCACGTTATTGGGCTTCGGCTGGTAATCCGTGCGCGGAAAGCCAGGATGGCCGCCAAGCCACATCGTTCCGTACGTAGCACCGTGATACGAGCCACGTCGAGAAATAACTTTGTATCGACCCTTATCGCCAGTGCGCACGTGATACGCCTGCGCCATCTTCAGAGCCGTCTCATTGGCGTCCGAGCCGCCCTGCGAGAAGAACGTCCGGTTCAAGTCGCCCGGCGTCAGCTCAGCAATCTTGGCGGCAAGCTGGATAATCTTCGGCGTCGCGCCCGCGTACACATTCATACTGACGGCACAGAGCTGGTCGTAGATGGCTTTGGCGATCTCTTCACGTCCATGGCCAACATTACGGAAGTACATGCCGGAGATACCGTCGATGTACTCCTTGCCGTGAATATCCTTCACGCGAATCCCGCTGGATTCCGTAAGGATGATCGGACCACCCTCCTCGGCCAGCTGCGCATGGTTGGACATGCCAACAAACATGTTCTCGAGCGCTGCTCGCTCAAGCCCGGCGGCGTCGTCAACTGATGGAACGTTAGAAGTCTGGCTGCTCAAAGGAGTGTCCCGTCGCAAAATGTTCTTATTCGTGGCGGCGAGTATATCTCGCCGTGTGCGATGTTGCCCCTCCTCGCACCCACCACATCACACGTAGGGGCAACCCCCTGTGGTTGCCCGGCTCCGCGGCGCACGCAAACCCAACGGCCGGGTACCCACAAGGGGATGCCTGCCGCACGGGCATATCCAAACCAACGATCATCGTCACATGCATAAACATGGTATCTTGCGGCTCACACGTGAACTGGCCTCAGGAGAAACACAATCATGGTTGCCACCAGAACTGGATCCCAGCGCCCGCCGATCATGGGGAAGACGCACGCCGTCTCCTCCGGCCACTACCTCGCCAGTGCCGCCGGATACCGAATCCTCGAACAGGGCGGCAACGCAACTGATGCAGGTGTGGCCGCTGGAATCGCCATCAACGCGCTCCTGCCTGACATGACTAGCTTCGGTGGAGTTGCACCGATCATGATTTACGAGAAGGCTGATAAGAGCATCTCCACGCTCAGCGGCCTTGGCCGATGGCCAAAGTCAGCGTCTGCCGAGCATTTCCTCGACAACCGCGACGGCAACATCCCAATTGGCGTCGAGCGCGTCGTCACCCCCGCTGCTGCGGGCGCATGGCTCACCGCGCTGGAAGAGCACGGCACCATGTCGTTCGAGCAGGTGGTCACACCAGCGCTGGAAATCGCCCGTGATGGCTTCCCAATGCACTTCACCGGTGCAAAATCCCTGGAACTGCTGGAAGAAGAGTTCAAGCTCTGGCCGTCTTCAGCGGAAATATTTGCCCCCAACGGCCAAACAATCCAATTTGGAGAACTGGTCGTCCAGAGCGCTCTAGCCAATACGTTTGAGCGACTGATCGAGATCGAAAAGTCAGCATCTGGCCGTGGACGAGAGGGCGCGCTCGCGGCAACCCGAGAGTTCTTCTACACCGGCGAAATTGCGCAGGAGATTGTCGACTTCGTTCAACAAGAAGGCGGCTTTCTGTCCATGGACGACATGGCCGATTTCGAGATCGGCCACGAGAGTCCGGTAGTTGGCGATTTCAACGAGTACGAGGTCTACACCTGCGGTCCGTGGACACAGGGGCCAATGCTCTCCCAGGCCGTCCAAACGCTTCAGAACGACGACCTTGCAGCAATGGGCCACAACACACCCGACTATATCCACCTGCTTGTGGAGTCACTTGATCTGGCCTTCGCCGACCGCGACGCATTCTTCGGTGACCCGGACATGGTCGATGTGCCTCTTAAAGGGTTGCTCAGCACGGAGTACACCGATGAGCGTCGGCAGATGCTAGATATGAACACCTCGTTCACTCGCATGCCGTACGCCGGTGATCCCTGGAAGTTCGAAGGCCGATCTGCGCCCGCTGACTACGCGTACCAGCGCCCAGAGCCGATTGCCGCAGGCATCGAGCCAGACACCAGCTACATCTGCGTCGTCGACCGCTGGGGCAACGCCTTCTCGGCAACGCCAAGTGACACGCTGAGCATGGCGCCAGTGATCCCTAGCCTTGGCTTCACGCCATCCGGCCGTGGCTCCCAGAATTGGCTTGCAGACGGCCATCCGGCACGACTCGAGCCAGGCAAACGCCCTCGCCTGACGCCCAACCCCGCAATCGCGCTCAAAGATGGCGAGCTACTCATGCCATTCGGCACACCCGGCGGAGACGCCCAGCCGCAAACAATGCTCCAGGTATTCCTCAACATCGCCGCCTTCGGCATGAACGCTCAAGAAGCCGTTGAAGCGCCAAGATTCCAGTCTCTCAACTACCCCAACTCATTCTGGCCGCACGCCTACACCGAAGGGACCCTGCGACTGGAAGGGCTCATCGGCGAAGAAGTCGGCGGAGTACTGGCTCGAAAAGGCCACAAAATCGAGTGGGGCCAACCCCGTGACGCCGGAACCGGCGCCGCCTGCGCAATCACCGTCGACCACGATAACGGTACCCTCACAGCAGCAGCAGACGTCCGCCGAGAAAGCTACGCCATCGGCCGCTAGGTAGTCGCCAATACCTGCTGTTCGCTCGGCAACTGGATAAAACGCGCCACTCCCGCAACGGGCAATCTCACCCTCATCGTCCGTAAGATCGTTGTCAGCGATCAGATCGCGTGCATGGTTGTCCGTCCCTGCGCCGATTGGATTCGCTTGATGTAACGACGATGGGGGCTCCTGGCTTCTCGCCACTCTTCAACCTCTTCAGGCAACTGCGCTCAGATGCCTGGGATGACGCTCGCTTTCGCGAGTTGCGTTGAGTGCGTGACGTGGCCGGAGGGCACGCAAGGCAACAAGCGTGATAACGACTGAACGAACTCCCGGTGGCGATCGGCTCGGCACAGATCGCCCGGAAAGTGTTGACGAAAATTCAGGATCAGATTCAGCCAGGATGCTGGGTGGAATGCTCCTGTACCCGGAAGACACAGCCGGCGGGCTGATGACTCTGGACGTCACATCGTTCCCGGACTCTCAAACGGTGGCCGATTCGATTGCTGAGATCAGCAATCGACAGGGCCGCGCATCAGATATTTCGCGTGTCTACGTTGTGGGGGCGGACAACTCCCTCGTAGGCAGCTTGAGCCTCTCGGAGCTAATGTTTGCGCCCCCGTACGCAATGCTCAGGGAAGCCCTGGATGGCGAGTCCGTGGCCGTGAACTGGGACGATAGTTATGAAAACTGCGCCCGCAGCATGGCAGAACACGATCAAGCCAGCCTTCCAGTAATTGACGATCAGGGCGTCCTCATCGGTGCGATTGCCACCGAGGATATGGGCCGCGTCGCAGAAATGCGCGCGGCCCAGGACGTCGTGAAACTGTTTGGCCTTGGTGGTGAAGACCAGGCACTCGGCCCGTTCTGGAACTCCGTTCGCAGCAGATTCCCGTGGCTACTCATCAACCTGATGACCGTCCTCATGGCAGCATTCATCGTCAGCCTGTTTGAATCGACCATCAAAGGCGCCGCAATGCTGGCGATATTTATTCCCGTAGTCGTCGGTCAGGCTGGCATCGCCGGCACCCAGACCGTGACCATGGTCGTGCGAGCGATTGCTCTGCAAGAAGTCGATGAACGCGATAGCCGCGCTCTACTCATCAAAGAAGGTGCGCTGGCAGTGCTTCAAGGCACCTCGATCGCACTAATCCTTATGCTGCTCGTCTGGATATGGCAGGATAGTTTCATACTGGGCCTGGTCGTCGGCTCCTCAATGCTCATCAACCTCATGGTTGCCGCGCTCGGCGGCGTGGCTGTGCCGCTCGCAATGAAAACGCTCAAGATCGATCCCGCAGCATCCTCAGCCGTGGTTGTCACCACAATGACCGAGATGATCGGAATAGTGGCCTACCTTGGCCTCGCGGCCTGGCTGATATCCATGAACCTCCCCGGGTAATCGCCAACAACTGCCACCGCATCGTTTACGTTGTCGACTTGACCGTTCATAATCACCCACGCCATGAGCGACTACACCTCAACGAACCGCGCCAACTGGGGCGACCGCGTCCCCATCCACCTCTCATCGACGCAGGCCTACAACGTCGATGCATTCGTGGCGGATCCCGCAATGATCTCCCGCACCGTGCAGTTCGACTCCGAGCGCATGCCTGATTTGACAGGCAAACGCATCATCCACCTCATGTGCCACCTCGGGCTCGACACACTCTCGTTCGCACGCCTCGGGGCAGACGCAACTGGCCTCGACTTCTCTGGTGAGTCGGTAGCAGTGGCAACCGATGCCGCAAACAGGACCGGACTCGACACCCAGTTCGTGCACTCAGACGTATACGCAGCTCGGGAGGCGGTAGAAGGCGACTTCGACATCGTCTACATGACCTACGGCGTTCTGAACTGGCTCCCGGACATGGGCAAGCTGGCAGAGGTTGTGAAGAGCCTGCTGAAACCCGGCGGTCTGTTTCATCTGACAGAACACCACCCGATGGCCATGGCCCTCGAAATCCCATCTGAATGCGACGAGCTACGCCTCAACTCAGACTACTTCGGTAGCGCTGAACCAACCGTCAACGAGAGTGAAACCAGCTACATCTCCGGCGAAGGCAAGATCGACCACTCCACCACCTACCAGTGGCAACACACCCTCTCTGACGTCGTCACAGGCCTACTCAGCGCCGGACTCCGCCTCACCGCGCTCCACGAGTTCCCTTACGGCATATTCCCAACCGGTAAACCGCTCTCGAAGCGCCCAGACGGCTACTGGCACTACGCCGAGCGCCCCGAACAAGCACCGCTAATGTTCACAGTCCAAGCTAGCAACGCTCTCTGACGGTCGCTGGCCCCCCACTCACGCGATAGCGGCGGATCTAAGACCCGCTTTTACGACGCTGAACGCGACAATTCGCCGCATAAATACGCGATACCTGAAGAGCGGGTCTAAGACCCACCGCTACCGTAGGAAATCAGTCGCTCAAAAAAGCCGTCGCAACGTGTCGACGTTGAATCTTCCCTGTTGCTGTCCGCGGCAAACTTTCCGCAAAGTAGATCACCTCTGGCACCTTGAACTCAGCCATCTGGGTTCGGCAGTGCGCCATGATCTCTTCAGCCGTCGTCTCACCACCAAGAACAACTGCGGCGTGAACCACTTCGCCGTACTTCTCGTCCGGTGCAGCGAAACAGACGGCCTCGTTGACGGCGGGGTGCTTCAGCAGGATGCCATCGACCTCTAGCGGCGAAATCTTCTCGCCAGCACGATTGATCAGCTCCTTCAGTCGACCGGTCAGGCTCAAGTAGCCATCGTCTGACATCTGTCCCTGGTCGCCGGTGTGGAACCAGCCATGTGCGAACGCCTCTTTGTTGGCATCCTGATTGTTGGCGTAACCATGAGTAACGTTAGGTCCGTTGATGACCACTTCGCCAATCTGACCAGGCGGAAGCAAGACGCCGTCATCCGCCATGATGGCGATGTCGACTCCAGTGCCCTTTCCAACGGTTCCGGCTCGTCGGTCATCAAACGGACTGGACGACATCTGGTGTGATGCCTCGGTCATTCCGTAGGCCTCCAGCACTGGTGCGCCAAATCGCTCTTCAAGCTTTTCGAAAACGCTGGGTGCAAGTGCAGAACTGCAGCTACGAATAAATCGGAAGCTCTTCTGTGGAGCATTGTCCTCATCGGCACGCAACAGAAGTATCTGATGAATTGTCGGCACCGCTGAGTACCACGTCGAGCCCGTCGCAGCCTGGATCTCCCAGAAGTTGGTTGCACTGAATCGGTCTGGCACAACGATGGACCCACCCGATGAGAACGTAGACAGCGTGACCCCAATCAGGCCATGCACATGGAACAGCGGCATGACGACCATCGCAATATCGTCCGAAGTGAGATTGTACGTGTCGCGAATGTTCTTGAGTGAGGCGCCAAGGTTGGCATGCGTCAAAGGGACACCCTTTGGCCGGCTAGTCGTTCCCGACGTGTGCAAAAACAGCGCCGTGTCGTCTGCAGACGGCAACTTTGCTGGCTCGCGTTTGCTTAGCTTCGAGCCGCCGTAGAAGAGGTGCGTGTCACCGGACACGTCACTGCTGGCGGTGAGAATCGGAATCGCAAGAGCTTCGGCAGCATCTCGAGCGGCATCATTCTCAGTAGAGATGATCGCCAACTGTGCGTTCGCATCCTCCATGAAGAAGTTGAACTCATCCTGCGTGTACGCAGAGTTCAGCGGCGCGGAAATAGCGCCCGTTCGGGCCACAGCAAGGAAAATAGTGACGAACTCAAGGCTGTTCGGCAGGATAATCGAAACGGCTCGCCCGGGAACGACGCCCTGCGCAGTCAACTCTTCGGAAATTCGCTCTACTTCGGCTGAGAGTTTTCCGTACGACAACGTTGGGCCGCCAGGGATCACTACGGCATTGGCATCGTGAAGGCCGCGCTCAAGAACTTCGGTGAGGGTCGACAAAGTATTTTTCTCCCAGGAAAGCGAGCCTTAATTTCAAGGCCGCCGGATTTTATTGCTCGCCGATTTTATATCTTGTTCCACATCCAGCGCGTGGAGCCAATCAGTGGACGCTCTGGCGAGACTACTTCTGCGCCTGTATCTTCAATGCCGCGCGCCGCTAATTGGAACGCGTTTACGGCCGCCGTTTGCGGCTCTACACAGATGGAATCAGACGGCGTGTAGACCTGCAAGTGCGCAAGGTTTGGAGACGACTGGATCTGGAGTGATAGCTCAGGCCATGAAAGCGTCGTCGCCTCTCCGGGCTGAATGCGGAAACAGTCGTCAAGCGATCCTATGTCAGGGATGACGCTTTCTCGGATATCAAACTCATCGTGCAGTTGAACGCGCTCCCCGGTAGGCGTCATCGCCTGATCCAGTATCCACATATCGGTCACCGGAGCGGCAATGGCCACATCGCCACCTCCAAAGTTTCGCTGAAACCACGGATGCCAACCGAACCCGGCCGGGAACGACTCACCGTTGTTCGATGCGATAGTTATCTCCTGCACCAGCGACGGTCCATCCAACTCAGCGCGCACCATGATCGTTCCATCAAACGGCCACAGATCACCAAGGCCTGATCGCAAAGTCACCGATGACGTGGTCTGTTCGACGATCTCAAATGGCAGCTCGTTGACGGTGCCGTGAATAGCGTGCGGTGGCGCGTTCTCCGGCACAAAGTAGCTGCGCCCTTCGTGTTCAAAGACCCCGTCGCGAATACGATTCGGCCACGGTGCCATGATGAAGCAACCGCCGCCTGATGGATGCGTTGACGAATCATGCTCACCATCACCACCAGTCAAGAGTTGAACCGCGTCCGCGCCGCTACCCGCCTTCAGCGACCGTAGCCCCGCTCCCGTGGCAGGTGCGTATACAGCAGTACCGTGCTCATTCTCAATCGTCAGTAGATCAGCCATGTTGGTTCGGCGATTGCTTGTTGCCAATTTGCCACCTATCGGTGCGCCACATAATAGTGGCATTTGGCGCGTCCACAAGGAACACCTCGGTAGCAACCTCGTTCAACTCGGTCTGAATCTCGATCATCCCACCTGACTCAGTCATGGCCTCCATCTTCCGGACGTACCGCCCAAGCGGCAACAGCGAACTAACCTCCACTCGGGCAGGCCCCGCAGCAATCGGAAACCCAATCACTGAGCTTGTCTCAACGGAAATCGCCTCGGAGATGGCTTCAAATCCGGCGAAAGGTTCCCCAACGTAGAACAGGGTCACCTTAACCTCAGTGATCCTCTCCGAGAATATGCACTCCCCGGTATTCACACCATCGAGCTCCGTTGGCAGCACATTGATTCCGGGAACAGCGCTCACAGGGAAGTCACTTGATGAACCTGAGAGCACGCAACTAATTGAGGGGGACGACTCAGGTGCGACCACATCTGCCACAGCGGTAGGTTCGATATCGCTCCCGCCACAGGCCACGAAAACAGCTATGGCTAATGCGCCGGCAGATATGAGCAGGCGGGGATGTCGATTGAGTTGTAAGCGATTGAACAGCAAATGGCTCTCATCGGGAACTATTGTGACCGTGCCTGAACAGGGCAATCCAGAGCGTAGCTGGAAGGTCTGATGCACGCATATCGAGGTCGATACCAAGTTCACTCAGCGCCCGAATTATCTGCTGACGCGACCATGCAGCCTTGAGTGAGCTCCGAATATCAGCCCTGCCATCGGAATGTACCTGTTTTACGAACATTCCGTAAGCGTGCGACTCATTCGGCGTGATCAGCGGCTCCGATCGCTGCGTAATCACCATGATCGAACACACCACACCGGGCCGTGGAGTGAACTCGCGAGCATCAAGGTCCTCCAGCACTTTGATGCTGAACCACGGATGAGCGAGCAGCGAAAACCGCGTCTGATCCGGCCGCCCCACAAACTTGAGAGCCGCCTCCTTCTGCACGATCAGCACCGACTTACGAGGCGACTTGCCCGGCACGGTGATCTTTCGCGCAACATCCGCCATTATACCAAACGGCAGATTGGCGACCAGCTTAGAACCCGCTTCGAACCGACTCAGTTGACGACAGTCTTCCTGAATGACTTCGAGAGCAGGTATCCAACGTGCGATCTTCTGCAGGCCACCAGCGAGATCAAGATCGAGTTCATATGCCACACGTGTCCCGCCTGCTGCACAAGATGGCGCGTAATCTTGCCTTCACCCGCGCCGAATTCATAAACGAGATCGGTAGGTTGGATATCGGCCAACTCAACAAGCTTTCGAGCGGTCGACTCCCTGGTCAGAAAATGCTGATCGAAACCCGTATGAGGCCCACCTCCACCCAGCGTCCGCTCCGTACGCTCCTTCTGTTCGGGGCGAGGTTGGCGGCGTGATTGAGATTTGCGCGGGTTGGCGCGGGTAGAACGAGACCTGGAATGACGAGACATTTGAACTCTCCGTATTGAAATGAATTCGGACGAACGACATTGAGGACAGTCGTTAGCTCCGACCGGAGAATTCGATGTGCGCACGGTTCAGGGCATCAGCACTTTCATGCTGGCCCAATTGCGTCTGGTAGGGGCAGGTTTGAAACCTGCCCGCCCCCTCGCGCTGTAGGGAACATCAAACGGGCGACGTCACAAGACGTCACCAGAGGATTCTGGAATTACCGACCGAGGGCTATCGAGCCCGGGTGCGTATTCGGCCGTTATTGCGTATCAACAGATCCACCTCTGAGAGTAGTTTTCGCTATCCCGCAATCTATATGCAGATCGCAGATCAGAACTCCAGGTACGACTCACTCTCAATCTGCGTGTAGTCGCCGGGAGGGTGGTGGTCGGACTTCCTGAGTGTGCAATGAACCGTTGGGAGGTGCATTGTGCCACGCGGTACAGTGGTCGCAAGCCAACACCCCAGGGCAAAACCAGAAAGAGAAGACATGGCGGGCATCGCAAAGATCGAGAGCATCACAATTGACGTGAATGATCTGCACAAGGAGCTAAAGTTCTGGGAGGCCGTCCTCGGCGCCGAACCCACAGCGGACCCTCCAGATTTCGTCACGATCAAAGGCAGCAACCTCGCGTTGCAGAAGGTCCCTGAGCAAAACTCAGGTAAGAACCGAGCACATCCGGACATGGAAGTTGAAGACCTGGACGCCGCAATCCCTCAACTGGAAGCCCTCGGTGCCACCGTCATCCAACCCCCACCAACAGAAGGCATCCGCTGGGCCGTAATGGCCGACCCAGAAGGCAACGAATTCTGCATTTCTGCGGGGTAGCAGCGCCTAAATAAACCGCGCCCGATCCTTCGCCTCAGCCGCATGGTCGATGTACACCGTGATCGGCTCCGTGAAGAAGTCCACCATCTCCTGACCCTGCTCACGAGCTCCAACGCCAGACGACTTCAGACCGCCAAATGGCAGATGCACTTCGCCACCAAGCGTTGGCGCATTCACATGCACCATGCCAGTCTCAACGGTGTTGATGTACTGGTACGCCACTGTCAGATCCTTCGTGTAGATCGACGACGACAGGCCGAACTCAACGCTATTTGAGATCTCCACCGCTTCGGTAACGTCCTTCGCCTTGAAGACAGTCAGCACCGGGCCGAATATCTCCTCCTGCGCAATGCGGGAATCCAAAGGCACGTCCTCGAAGATCGTTGGCTCAACGTAGTAGCCATCTGCGTACTCGCCGTCCTCCAGACGGTGACCGCCGATCACGAGTCGCGCGCCCTGCTCGGCGCCAGACCCGATGTACTCCATGACGGTGTCGAGCTGGTTCTGGCTCGATAGCGGTGCAACATCTACAGCCTCGTCGATACCATCGCCAACGGTCAGTGCAGACGTCCGGTCTACGAGCTCCTTCATGAAGTCATCGTAAATACCGTCTTCCACGATCACGCGACTCGTAGCCGTGCAACGCTGGCCTGTCGAGCCAAATGCTCCCTGCACGACTCCGCCAACAGCTTTGTCGAGGTCGGCGTCGTCCATGATGATGGCAGCGTTCTTGCCGCCCATCTCCGCCTGAATCTTCTTCAGGAGCGCTGCGCCGCGTGAGTAAAGTCGGGTACCAATCTCAGTTGACCCGGTGAATGAAATCGCCGAGATATCCGGTGACTCCACCAGGGCGTTTCCAACGGAACCACCTGATCCCGTGATCAAATTCAGCACGCCCGGCGGAATACCCGCCTCCTCAAACACCTCAGTCAGCAGCGTTGCCGCATACGGCGTGGCGCTGGCTGGCTTGAAGACGATGGCATTGCCGCAGATGAGCGCAGGTGCGATCTTCCACGCCGGAATGGCCAGCGGGAAGTTCCATGGCGTAATAATCGCCACAACGCCCATGGGACGCCGAATTGTGTACGCCACGGTGTCCGGCAGCTCAGACGGCGTCGTGTAACCAAACATACGTCGACCTTCACCAGCCGCGTACTCGATGATGTTCATCGCCCGCTTGATCTCACCACGAGCATCGATGATGCCCTTGCCCTCTTCAATGGTGATCGCCCGCGCAAGCTCCTCACCACGCCGCTCCATGATCGCGAGCGACTTCAGCAAGATCGAGCCTCGCCGTGGCGCAGGCGTATTCGCCCAGCCCTCTGCTGCAGCCTTGGCCGCGGCAATTGCCGTCTGCGTGTCTCCGATGGTGCAGGACTGGAACGTCCCAACCACGTCCGACTTGTGCGCCGGATTGAAGGTCTCGTAAGTCTCGCCGGACGAAGAGCTAACCCACTCGCCGCCGATGTAGGACTGGTATGTGTTTGGCATTTACCTACTTCACCATCTGCGCAATCACCGGCTCCAACTCTGCTCGGACAGCAGTCCTGGCAGCATCGTCAGTATCCGGCGTAAACGCGTTCTCTTCTTCGTTATCAACACTGATATCAAACAGGCGCCCATCGTCGTACAGCTTCCACTGCTTGCCTCGGACAAACCGAGCTGGTGGCCGCTGGTTCCGACCACCTGGCTCGAAGTGGAAGTAGATCCAATCTCTGGGATCACCAGTCTTGCCCTGAAGCTGCGGCAAGAAGCTGCGGCCATCCATGTAGTAGCCAGCTGGCGTATCAACGCCCGTGGCCTCAAGCATCGTGGGCAGGTAATCGCAGCAGTCGATCAAATCATCATTCACCGACCCAACGGGTATTGTCCCCGGCCAGTTAGCGATCAGCGGCACGTGCGTCCCGCGATCAACCGTAAGCCCCTTGCCACCACACACGGTGTCGTGATGGTGGCGAATGGTGCACACCTCAACCGGTGAGCCATTGTCGCCCAGGTAGATGATCAGCGTGTTCTCGCGCTGCCCCGTCTCCTCAAGCTTGTCGACCACCCGGCCGATCACCTTGTCGTGGTACTCCACCATGTCCTTGTAGAACTTCTCGTCATCCGGCCAGCCCTCAAGCTCGTCCCACGTTCCACCACCAAGCGTCTGGTTCGATGGCGGGTCAAACGCATCGAACTCCGGGCTATCTGGCGTGGGCTCCATCGGCCGGTGCGTCAACGCCATTGGCCAGTACGCAAACCACGGATCATCCTGATTCCGCTCTACGAAATCCATGATGTAGTCGGCGAAAATATCTTCGCCGTACATACCCTTCGTGTTCTCCAGATACTCACCGTTCTGGTAGACGATCGGATCCTTGTAACGAGAACCCTTGTCCTCCGTCTGGTGCGCATGCCACACGTTGTACTCGTCGAACCCGGCATCCTCAATCTTCTGGCCCTTGTTGCGTTCCTCGGGCATCTCGTTCGGCGGATTGTATGAGTAGAGCTGCCACTTGCCAGAGATGCAGGTCTTGTAGCCCGTCTGGCTGAAAATGTGACCCATCGTCACTTCGTTGGGGTCGAGCAGCCCGAAGCCAATGTAGTTCCGGAAGTTGTACTTACCGGTCATCAACGACACACGTGTCGGCGTACACAACGGCATCACATGCGCGTCATCAAATCGAATGCCGGTCTCAGCCAGCTGATCGATCCGAGGCGTGGCGTACGAAGTACAGCCATTTGCACCAATGGCCTCGTAGCCAAGGTCGTCAGACATGATCAACAGAATATTTGGTTTGCGAGCGGGGTCATTTGCCATGCGGTCAGCTATCTCCAGTGCGATTGCGGGTGGAACCCGTGAAGATTGCCTGATTCGGCTCGCAGGTGCAAGCGGATGAGGCGTGAGGATGCGAGTTTGCGCGCGCCTCGACGTCCAGACTGTGAGTGCCACACCCCAGGAATGTCTCGGTAGCGGCGGGTCTAAGACCCGCTCTTCGGATCCCCAACACCAAATCCACCACCGCACCCCGAAAACGCGCACCCCGGCGCACTCCAAAATCGTCATCCTGCGGCCGCCTCGGCCCGCGGGATCTCAGCAAAGACCACGAGCCACGTGCGGTCAACGGGCGATGCAGGTTGATCACACTTGATCGATGCAGACGCTGAGATCCCGCAGCACTGTCTCGGTAGCCGCGGGTCTAAGACCCGCTCTTCGGATCCCCAACACCAAATCCACCACCGCACCCCGAAAACGCGCACCCCGACTCACTCCAAAATCGTCATCCTGCGGCCGCCTCGGCCCGCGGGATCTCAGCAAAGACCACGAGCCACGTGCGGTCAACGGGCGATGCAGGTTGATCACACATGATCGATGCAGACGCTGAGATCCCGGCACAAAGCTGTCCAGGATGACAATTACGGTGGATGCTTGTGCGCAAAAAAAGAAATCCCTTCTCAAGTCATGCCGCCAGCGTAAGCTACGAAAATGTACGCAAGATTCGCGGTAATTCAGGCAGCCGTAATAGCTACAGCCACCGTGGCCCTCATCACGTTCATCGCTATCCGAGACGGCAGCGACAACTACATCGCATGGTGGGCAATCCCACTCGCCTGGGCGCTCGTCTATGCAACTCTCATCTTGGTCTCGGTTTATCTGGTAATGAGCAAGCCTGTCTCATACCCAGCATTCAGAATCGCAACGGTTCTCAGCAGCATAGCCATTCCTGTCTCATTTTCAGGAGTGGGCTTCACCAATAGCCCCGTGATGGTGTTCACGACATTCTCAACGGTGATATTACTCACTGGGATTCGTCACCAACGCTCGCTGGTCGAATACTCGTAGCACGTTAATCGTAGGATTGCGCCTCGCACACCAACCACGGGAGTATCAATCTTGCCAAAACTACACGTCCTCGCATCCGGCGGTCCCCGACCCACAATGGCGCGCTTCGGCTCCGCTCACGTCGTCGAAGCAGGCGGACGCAAGATCATGTTCGACTGCGGCCCAGCCGCCACGTACAAGATGGTGCAGGCAGGACTCCACCCGCTGGATATCGACTACCTCTTCTTCACCCACCACCACTTCGACCACGATATCGACTACCCGTGCATGCTCATGACCCGTTGGGACGAGAGCATCGGCAAAGAGAACACGCTCAATGTCTTCGGCCCCAACAACACTGAGTCGATCACCGAACGCCTAGTCGGCGAAGATGGCGCATTTGCCTACGACCTGAACGCCCGCCAGAACCACCCCCTCAGCAAAGCCATGTTTGAGCTACGCGGCGGCACACTCCCTCGCCCAAACATGAACGTAGCTGCCCACGACGTAGGCCCCGGCACCGTCTTCACCGGCAACGACTTCGAAGTCACCGCAGCACCAGCCGAACACGTTGAGCCGTTCCACGACTCCCTTGCATACCGCCTCGACACCAAAGAAGGCTCAATCGTCTTCACCGGCGACACCCAGCCCTGCGAAAAAGTAGTCGATCTGGCGCGTGGCGCAGACGTCCTAGTCACCATGTGTGGCAACTTCGACTCCAATCTTGAAAAACGGGGCATCGCCTGGGGCCAGACCGGCACGCTAGGTGCCGCAGAAGTCGCCGCCGAAGCTGGAGTAGGTGAGTTATTCCTCGTCCACGTAGGCCCGGACCTTTCGTCCCCAGAAGGCCGAGTAAAAGGCATCAAAGAGATCAATGAGATCTATGACGGCAAAGTAACCATGACCGACGAGCTACAAACCTACGACTGGCACCAACACGAACACGCCAACCCAGACGTCCCCCCAGACCCAGAAACCCGCCCCCACATCCACCGACACTAAGTCGCTCGCAGCCTTGTAGTCGCCGGGCTTGCCCGGCCCCAGCCTCGCCGTCACTCAACAGCACATCAACCCATGAGCGGCGTATGAAGCGTTGGTGGGGCAAGCCCCATATAGGAGAGAGGCAATGTAGTCGGCAGCCCCCCTCTTCACCGCCCGCGGCCAGTACCAGCTTTGCTGTGCCCGTGCGGCAGGCACCTAGCCAAGGTGATCGGCCTGCGGCTCAAACTGAATCTCCGTCTCGGCCGTTAGCGGCTCCACCGGATAACTCTCCGCCCACGACGTGTACCCACCAAGTAGCGCTGAAGCGTCGAACCCCAGCTGAGTGAGTTGGTGCGCCGCACGCGCGCTCGTTGCTTCATCCTGTCAGGTGCAGTACGCCACCACTGACAGACCTTCTGGCATCGTCCTTGCCCACTCAGCGATTCGATCTGGCGGAACTCTGATATCGCCCGCAATCCTACCGTTATCCTGCTCGTAACTCATTCGTGATCGCACATCCAGAATGAGCGGCGGATCCGGCGACTCCAATCGCTGCTGCAATTCCTCAACAGATATCCGAGGAATAACTTCCTCGTGCCCGCCAAATATCGCTGCGGCATCAGATTCGCGCTCTTCCTCATGCACCTCGCCAGATATACGGCGGGCGTACCAGGCCGTGGCAGGCGTGGCGGATGCACCGTGCAATACCGTCGACGCTAACACCACGATTCCGACTACCGCAAAGAGTTCTTCCGCGCCTGGAACACCTGCGTGGACAGCCAACAACGCCAGCAAAAGCGAGTTCAGCCCACGCGGCCCAAACCACGAGATAAATAGCCGCGTCTCCCAGCTTGCGCGCGCCTTGGAGAGCACTAACCCAAGAGAGCCGGGCCTGACAGCAAAGATCAATATCGCAGCGAGCGCAATCGATGGCCAGAATGGCGCATCGGGAAGAACCTCAGATAGAACCACCCCGAACAGCACAAACGACAGCAACATCGTCATTTCAGACGTAGTCTCGCCGTACTCCAGGAAGCGATCGCACAGCGTCTGGTTCAGCAGCACCACGGCAAGTCCCGCGGCGAACGCCGCCAGGAAACCGTCACCACCAACGGCCGTACCAGCCGCATAAGAACCCAACACCAGTCCGATTCCGTAAAGCGACTGCAGCTCCCACCGGATTGGAGCCTGCTTATCCAATCGGAAGATGAGCCACGAACCGGCGCAGCCAATAGCGAACCCAACCACGGGCCCCAGCACGATCAGCTTCAAAACAAACTCAATCCAGTCGACGCTGCCGTAACCGGTCGAAGTCGCCACGGCAATCAAGATCAAGATGGTCGGCAGCACCACAAGATCGTTCATTCCGGCCTCGATACGCAGCGCCTGCCGGATCGGGCGAGGAATACGCGGGTCACGAATCACTTCCCGCAACACGACTGGGTCGGTCGATGCCAGTACCGCCCCGCCAATGAACGCCAGAGTGACAGGGAAGCCGATCAGCCATATCAATGCACCGGCCCCCAGCGAAATCACCAGCGCAGTCCCCGGGCCAAGCACCAACACAGGAATAATCCATCGAGACCGCAGCTCATCTATCTGCAGCTTCACCGCGTCAAGAAACAGGACAAGGGCCAGCGCTATCGTGGCGATGATCTCAAGAATCGGATCTTCCAACTTCCATCTCGATGAGCCCCAGTCCGCCATCGCCAATCAGAAGCCCCAACCCCAGGAAAAGAAAGGCGAACGAAACAGGCGTGCGATCAACCAGCCCAGAAATCAGCGGCGTCGCAATCAGAACAATAGCTACGAGCGAAAACCTGCCCACGGAATCAATCATGATGGGCTAATGATTGATGGACGGCACACAGTGAGTCAACTACCTACGCTGGTAGCCGCCGGGCTTACCCGGCCCCACGGTGGACGTCGGTTCGCGTAACTATGGAACCTCACCTGACGAATGCGGTGGTGGGTGGGGCAAGCCCCACGGCTACCGGATCAAGAAAATCGCCACGTAACGCGCTAGCCACCCTCTTTAATCAGATCAGACATCCGCTCGCCAATCGCCATCGTCGTGACATTTGTGTTGGCGCGGATGCAGTTCGGCATGATCGATGCGTCCACAACCCGCAGACCGCTCACGCCCTTCACCTTGCCGTACTGGTCCACCACCGCCATGGGGTCGCTGTCTGGTCCCATCTTAACCGTGGCTGAAACATGATGGCCGGTAGAGACGTCGCGCCGAATCCACGCATTAAGCGCTTCGTCACTCTCAAGATCCTCTTCAAGCGGTGTTCGACGGTAGTCGACCATCTCTTCGATGTCAGGGTGAGCCTCGTAATTCACCAGCATTCGAACGCCCTCACGCATCCGTCGAATATCTTCTTCTTCCTCAAAATAGTTGTAATCGAGATTCGGTTGATCGCGATAGTCGCCGCTATTGAGCTTCAACTCGCCATGGCCAAGAGCCAGATTGAGGCCCAGCGTCGCCGCGATACCGAATGGCTCCGTGCGCAGCCCACCTCGATCCGGCCGTTCACTTGCGACCGCGGCGAAGTAGACGATCATGTCATTCTTCACGTCAGAGTTATCAGCCGTGTACCGCAACGTCAGCTGCGCACGCGGCCCCATGTTGTCGTGCTCAATCTCAGGTTTCGTGGCCCACTGCACTTGCACAATTGGGTGATCACGAAGGTTCTGACCCACGCCGGGCGAATCGACAATGGTCGATATCCCATGCTCTTGGAGGTGCGCCGTCGGCCCAACACCGGACAGCATCAAAAGCTGCGGCGATGCGATTGCACCGGCGCTGAGTATCACTTCATTCGCCATAATCTCGAATGTTTCGTCGCCCGATATCGCCTCAACGCCAATAGCTCTCGGCGTACTCCCGCTGTGGTCAAACAGCACTCGCTTCACCGATACATCGCCCCGGATAGTCAGATTGAGGCGATGCCGTGAGAGGCCCAGATATCCGATGTTTGTCGACCATCGAATGCCGTTGGGATTGTTGAGCGCCATGGGCCCAATGCCTTCTGAATCCGGCGCATTCACGTCTTCGCAAGCAGGGAACCCCGCGGCGAGCGCCGCCTTCTCAAACGCAAATGAACCCGGAAGCCACTGATCACGAGGGAATCGATGGCAAACGATCGGCCCTTCGGCGCCATGAAAATCACCGGGATTGTCCCGATACGTCATGTCCGTTTCCATCTTGTTGAAATACGGAGCAACCTGGTTGTAGCTCCACTTGTCGTTGCCCCAGCTCGCCCAGTCATCGTAGTCGCCCGGCATGCCGCGCAAGAAGATCTGGCCGTTGATGGCGCTTGAACCGCCGGTCACCCTGCCGCGTGGCACCAGCATCTCCGTCGCAGAATCCGTCGCACGCGCCGTGAACTGCCAGTTGTGATCGCTTGTGGCAATCTCCGTGCCCGTCGCGTACCCGTACTTCACCTCATCGGGAAGATCGTCCACCTCGGGATAGTCCGGCCCCGCCTCAATGAGCAGCACAGACGTGCCGGGATCTTCCGTCAGCCGGGTCGCCAGAATCGAACCGGCTGAACCAGCGCCAATCACAATGTAGTCATACTGCATTTACGTGCTCCGAGACGATGTGAATCGTCGGTATATAAAGAGCGCATCTACCGCGCGAGTTGGGCGATTGCGTCTCGCATTTGGCGTGGATGCTAAGCGATTTACTTTGTTTTATGTGACGTTATTTCTATCGATATCGACGACTTTTATACGAGTTGCGCCGGAATGCGTCAGATTAATTCATTGAGGCCGGTTGCACCACAAGTAATTCAGTGCTGATTCCAGAAAATTGAACGCTGAATTCTCACATCGCACATGCTCTTATATGAAGCACGTAGTGCCCCAAAACAGATCGTTGTGTGGTCTAATGCGCCCCAGCGCGTCAGCTAGCACATAAAAATCGCATCACGACGGAGAAATCGACCCATGCCCCCAATGAACGGTGCCCGCTTCATAGCCGAAACAATGCACGGATACGGCGTCACCCACTTCTTCCTCATGCCCGTGATCATCCCTGAAGCAATGCCGCACCTTGAAGAGTTGGGCATCCAGCGCGTAATGGGGCACAGCGAAAAAGGCGTCGCCTACATGGCAGACGGCTACGGCAGGGTCAGTGGTCGCGCCGGTGTCTGTGGCGCACAGTCCGTTGGTGCAAACAACCTTGCAGCAGCACTCCAAGACGCGTATCTCGGCTGCTCACCAGTAGTCGCCCTCACCGGTCGATTGCCGCAGGTCCAGCAACAGCGCAACGCCTACCAGGAGGTCGATCACACCGACCCCTTCAACGCCACCACCAAGTACAACGTGATGGTTGATTCAGTCGAAGAGTTGCCAGTATTCTTGCGACAGGCCTTCCGTGAAGCCACATCCGGCACTCCCGGACCGGCACACCTCGACCTGGTCGGGATCGCCGGTAACGCGACTGCAAATGACGAAGCCGACATCGATGTATTCGTCGAAGAAACGTTCATCGAGGCACCCGCATTCCGGCCTGAACCCGATGTCGACTCCGTACGAGCCGCCATTGGGGAGCTTGTGAACGCTGAGCGACCAATCATCGTCGCCGGCGGTGGCGTTAAGGTTTCCGGCGCCAGTGCAGAGCTGATGGAGCTTGCAGAGACGCTGCAGATCCCCGTCGCCACTGCGCTAAACGCCAAAGAGACGTTCCCGCCAGACCACCCACTGGCAGTCGGCGTGCCCGGCTCGTACTCACGAGAGTGCGCCAATCGCGCCGTGAGTGAGGCCGACGTGGTGTTCTACATCGGCAGCCACACCGGAGGGCAGGTCACCAACGAGTGGACTGTGCCAAGGCCCGGCGTCAAAGTTCTGCAACTCGATATCAACCCTGCAGAATTGGGCCGTTCGTACCCAATCACCGTCGGTATGCAGGGCGATGTGAAGGCGTCGCTGCGAAAAATGCTCCTCAACATAGACGCACCGCCCAGCGAGTCACGCTCCAAGTGGGTTGGCCGCGTGCAGGAGCTGGTGAGCAACTGGCGAGACAGCGTCAAAGACGTCGCCAATTCAGACGCAATGCCACTGCGACCAGAGCGACTCTGCACAGACCTCGCAGACGTGCTCCCCGGCAACTCAATCCTCGTCTCAGACACCGGCCACTCCGGCATCTGGACCGGCACCATGGTCGACTTCAAGAGCCCTGAGCAGTCGTACATCCGCTGTGCAGGCTCGCTAGGCTGGGCCATCCCCGCGGCGATAGGCGCCAAGGCTGCAGCACCAGACCGGCCCGTCATTTGCTTCACCGGCGACGGCGGCAGCTGGTACCACTGGACGGAACTTGAGACCGCGCTGCGCAACAACCTCAACACCGTCACAGTCATCAACAACAACGCCTCTCTCAACCAGGAGCGAGGCCTCAACGAACGAATCTACGGCGGCGCACTCCCCGGCTCCGACCACATGTGGAAACTCCGAGAAACCGACTTCGCCGCAATGGGCAACGCTATGGGCCTACTGGGCCTCACGGTAACCAAACCCGGCCAACTAGACAGCGCCATGGACCAGGCCCTCTCAGCCAACGTCCCAGCAGTAATAGACGTAAAAACAGACATAGAAGGCATAGCCCCCGGCGCCTGGACTTCATAGGAGCGCGCAGCAAAGGCAGCTTTGGGGCTGCCCTTTTCAATTGAAGGCGCGCGAAGGTGAAAAAGGCTGACCTCATGGATTGACCCCTAGCGCTCACGATCTTAAGATGATCGAGACGCGCATAGCGCGGCCATGTTTACTATTCCGGAGACGCTGACATTGACTACCGTATCGAACCGGCAATCGACCGATATTGCGCTGATGGCGCATCTCTTACGACGGGCGGGTTTTGGGGCCACTCGTGATCAGATCGACAAGTATCTTGAGAAGGGGTACGAGGCTGTTGTAGAAGAGCTTCTGAATCCTGATCGAGCCCCGATGGAAGATGAGGACCTGATGGACCGGTACTTCATCGCCTCGGTAGAGGCT
>Ga0115002_10001284_pt1 | contig 34655 bp, 31 predicted proteins | sample ArcticOcean_MG_C_8_FD_89576 | JGI IMG/M metagenome (GOLD analysis project Ga0115002, IMG submission 89576) | Marine microbial communities from western Arctic Ocean - ArcticOcean_MG_CB11_86 | ecosystem: Environmental > Aquatic > Marine > Oceanic | place: Arctic Ocean: Canada Basin | collected... | reverse complement strand
GCCATCTCGTCCGGTGGCAGCAAGTTGTTTGGTGTTGGCGTGGCAACCGGCTGAGCGGAAGGTTTGGCCATCGCAATTGCGGATGTATCGGATTGCAGGTTGTCCGGCGGGGGACTCCCGGCCGGCGCTACGGGATCGGGTTTGGCCTCATCCAGAACTACGAGTTCCACCATTATGGGCGGAGATTCTTCCAGGGACGGCGTGCCTTCAAGAGTGCTAATGACAGCCGCAACGGCAACGTGCCCAGCCAGTGAAGCGGCGCCCGCAGCCATCCAATTCCCTGTTCCGCTGATTGGCAGAGCTTTCACGATGATTGATCCACGGAGTCGATCCGGCGCCAGGGCACCACGAAGTCTCCTGCACTGGTGGATGCCGTGATTGTCTCGACGCCGTAAACGCCGCGCACGATGTCAGATGTCAGGACCGCTTCGGGCAGTCCGTGGTGGGCAATACAGCCGTCATCAATAAGTACGATCCTGTCACAGAATCGAGCGGCGAGCGTCAAGTCGTGGAGGACAGCAACAACGATCCGATTATCCGTCGCGACGTCCTGCAACAACTCCATGACCTGAAGCTGGTGGTATGGATCGAGAGATGAAACCGGCTCATCCGCAAGCAGGACCTCGGGTTCGACAGCAAGAGCCCGAGCAATGAGGACACGAGCGCGCTCACCACTGGAAAGCGACGAAATCACCCTGTCGGATAAATCGAGAACATCGGTCCGCGCCATGGCCGATTCCGTCATCTCGGTGTCGATATCATCGAGGCCGCGCCACAGGCCCGTATAGGGCAGCCGACCAAGAGCAACCAACCGATCGACGCGTAGCGGCCAATGCACCGGGGCATCGGCGGGAAGATAAGCAATCCGCCTGGATCTAGAAGCGCGGGGAATGGACTCCAGCTCAATGCCTTCGAGCGTGACGGTCCCCTGGTTCGGTGCCATCAGGCCGGAAAGAACACGCAGTAGTGTGGTCTTGCCAGCGCCATTTGGCCCTATCAGGCCGACAACGTCGCCGCGTTTCGCTCCGAAGTCGACGTCGTCGAGCACTTTCCGTCCACCGAGGGACACGGTCACACCCTTCGTCGCGAGATCGCTCATATCAGCGCTCTCCGGGTGCGAACGATCAAGTGGAGAAAGAAAGGTGCGCCAATCAAGGCCGTCACGACGCCGAGGCGCAATTCGTGCATTACCGGCAGGAGGCGTGCTGTCATGTCCGCGGCCAGGAGCAGCGCTGCGCCTCCTAAGCCGCTGGCGATCAAGAGGCGGCCCGGTTCATGGCCGACGAACGGCCGTAGGAGATGTGGGACGACGAGACCCACAAACCCAATGGCACCGCTGACGGCGACACCTGCGCCGACACAGCACGCAGCTCCTAGAACAATCTGCCCACGGACCCTGGATAGGTTGAATCCAAGGGATCGGGCAACGTCGTCGCCCAGACTGAGTGCATTGAGGGGTCGCGCGACGGTGGCCAGCAGTATCCATCCGACTAACGTCAGCGGCAAGGAAATCCAGACATGCGTGAAACTACGGTCGGCCAGAAGGCAAAGCAGACAGAATGCCGCTTATGAGCCGGCATATGGACTGGGGGCAAGTTTGAGCGCTCGGGAGATCTGCGAACCCGCAAAGGCATTCACGGCCACACCTGCAAGGATCAAAGTGAGGGGGCCGGCATCGCGTCCGGCGAGACCGAGCAGTAATGCGACGGCGATCGCGGCTCCCGTCATCGCGGCAATCGGTACGGCGAGTTCCCATTCTGCTGCGATCCCGAAATAGATGACCAGGACGGCACCCAGGCCGGCACTGCTGGAGACACCGATCACGCCGGGATCGGCCAGGGGATTGCGAAGCAAACCTTGCAGAGCGGCACCCGCGAGACCGAGGCTTCCCCCGACGATGATCGCAAGGAGCGCGCGAGGTAGTCGGATTTCGACGAGAATCAGGCCCAACATCCCAGGATCATCCCCAAACGCGGCCATCAGAGTTTTGATCAATGGCAATGACACGTGGCCCGTTGCCAGTGATGCGATGAACAGCACGAGAACAACAACTGACAGTGTCACCATTACGGGCGTGGTTCCGATGTTCGAGAACCTGGCGGCGTCATCTGATTCGTTTGATGAGATGAGCCGGTTTACAGGGGTGCGAGGAAAGGTCACGGTCTTGATTCCATCAGTAACTCGACCGCTTCGGCGAGCATCGGTCCCGGGCACACCCAAAGACGTGTCGGGACCCGAATCAGCGGTTTGCCTTTCATAGCCTTGGCGAAGACCGGATGGTTCAACATCTCTTCGGCGATTGAGGCGCCGCCATCGCCGAACGAACTGAGAATCAGAACGTCCGGATTGGCGGCGATTAGGCGCTCCATCGAAAGAACGGTGGTTCCTGTTACGCCGAGTTCGGCGACTTTATTTTTTAAGCCCACAACTTCAAGAACGGCATCGACGGGAGTTTTACCTCCCGCCGTATACCCGTTGGGAAGGTAAAACGCGGCGGTGAGTTGATTCCCAGTCACCGCACGCCTCGCCCGTTCGAGACGTTGGTCCATTTCTGAAAGTAGGAACTCGCCGCGTTTCTGTTCTTCCAGTAGCGCGGCGACCTGCCGGACTTGGGCCCGGATTCCCGGAAAGTCCTCTGGTGAGTCGAGGATGACAATTCGGTGGCCGATTCGGCGCAGGAATCCGACCGATGCCTGTGACGTGAATTGCCCCGCAAAAATCAAGTCCGGTTCGAGAGGCAGGATTTCCTCTACCCGTCCGTGGGTCGTGGAGTGGTTTCGCGCAGACGCTGCCATGTAGGAGTTGGCGACGTCGTGTGACAGATAGCTGACGGCTGCGATGTTTTTAGGTTCGGCGAGCAACAAGACGAGTTGGTCCGTGCAGAGATTGAGCGAGACGACCCGTTGGGGCTTTGCTGCTGATGGCAGAACGAGACCGACGGCAAAGAGGGCAGCCGCGAGAATTAGCACTACGTGTCGAAGGGCGGTTTTCGCGGCCATCAATCAGTGCCCTATTAAAATGTCGCCCGCATACCTGCGTATGCAGCGCGGCCGGGACTGCCGAAGGTCAAAGCCTCTTCGTAATCGCGGTCGAGAAGGTTTTCACCACGGATGAAGACCTCGTACCCGGGCCGGACTTCATAGCGCACCACGGCTTTCAGCAAGGTGAAGCTCTCAAGACGTACCGCCGCGGAATTGAACGCGGGATCAAATTCAAGGTCGGTGCGCTCACCGTTGAAATCGATGCCAACATTCAGCGAGCCCGGACGATCCTCCCACCGGAAGGCGTAGTCAGCAGTGGCGCTCGCGATGTGTTTGGGGCGTCGCACGAGCTCTGAGTCGTTCGGGTCCTGACCTACGGACCAAGTGTAGGAACCGGTAAGGATCAGATCGGCGTTGACCCGGAAGCTGCCGGCGACCTCAACACCATAAGTCTCGCTGGTGCCGGTGAGGTTTACCGCGGTGGTACCCGACCCCTGAATGAGGTCGGTGATATCGCTCTCGAAATAGGTGACGTCGAGGATGGCGTTGCCCCCGAGCAAGGATTGTTCAACACCGATATCCCAGCCTTCGGCCGTTTCCGGCGACAGATTCGGGTTGCCCGAGAAGTTGGCTGCGAATCCAAACAGCTCGAATATCGTGGGGTTCTTCACGCCTTCTCCGTAACTGGTATGGAGACGCGTGCCCCAGCGCGCGTGTTTGTACGCCGCCGTTGCCCGGTAAGTATCGGAGTCGTCGAAGAATTTCGCGTCGTCGTGACGGCCCGCCAGCGAGAAATAGATTGAATCCAGGAGGTCGAGGCGGTACTCCGCGACATAGCCCAAGTTCTTGATGTCCCGGTCGACATCGACGAAGGCACTTGCTGAGATCACTTTCTCCTCTTCCCGTTCTGCGGCCAAGGTCAGCGAATGCTCAGCATCGGCGAACGCCGGGGTACTGAGTAACAGATTGGTTTGATAGTCGAACTTCTGCTTTTCGCCCTCGAATACGCTGTTGACGGCAGCGTTCTGGTAGTTCGTGCGGTGGCTGTTCGTGAAGCCGACGCTCGCTTCGTGGGTCCAGCGCCCGTCGAAGGTCGATAAATTCGCCGACCCCCTGTAATAGCGCTTGATCGAACTGGTCCGGAAATCAGCGTCAACGAGACCGGTGCCACCGACGAAGTTGTCTGTCTGAATCTCTGAGTCCGTCAGCCGCCCAACGAAGTTCAGATCGAGGAACGGGAAAGGCGATAAACCTCCATTAAAATGAGCGGAGCGATTGCGATAGCCGTCCTGCTCTCCATTGCCGCGCTGCTCGCTGGCGGCGGAGATGCCGTCGGAATGATAGCCCACGGCGTGTACGGCGATGTGATGACTGTCACTGCCCGAACGATAACTCGCCGTGCCTTGGACTGTCCGATGAGATCCAGCTTCAAGTCCCGTTGAGACTTCCGGTTTGCCGCGACCTTTGCGGGTAATGATATTCACCACACCACCAATCGCATCGCTGCCCCACAGGGCGGTCTGAGGACCCCGTAACACCTCGATCCGTTCAATTTCGTGGGCGAGCAGGTCGCCGAAGTCAAACTCGGAACTGTTGGCGGGGTCGCCGACCTCAATTCCATCCAGAAGTACCAACGTTTGATTGGCTTCTGCTCCGCGAATCCGGATCTGCGTATTCGCGCCCTGGCCCCCCAAACGGTTGACTGCTATTCCAGGCACTTCGCGCAAAATTTCGGCAACGGACCGTTTCTGCTTCCGATCAATATCCTCTCCGGCAATGACGGTTATGGCGCTGCCAACTGCAGCGGAAGGAACCGGTACCCGACTGGCGGTTACCACGACCTCCGGTAACATTTGGACCTGGGCCGATAGTTGGAGAGAACTTGTGCTGAAGATGGCCGCCGCGATGGCGAAGATACACGGTGGACTCGCAATGAGTTTGTTGGCTTGCATAGCTGGCTCCCGAAGAGGTCTGCGTTAAACACGTTGAAAGCCGTGTCGCTGCCGAGAGCCGATCGGCAATGCCATGCACTATTTGCTGATTTCATCGATAGACCCGTTCGCGACGACACGTTTTCATTCCGTTCGTCGCCACCAACGGTTTACCGTCCCGACGAAAAAACCCCGTCCACCGGTTGGGCGACACGTGGTGGTAGGTCTCCTGGCTTGCGGGTCGTTGCGGACGTTCGCCTTCCCGGTTTCCCAGTGGCAATCATGAACGTCTACTAACCGCTTACAGTTGCGGGGGCAGCCACGGCATTGAACACACAACGTGCTCTCACCGCGTTCCCTTTTTATCCCCTACCGGGGAACCATCACGCGTCAGAGCCTATAGATCGGGGCCGGGCGGGGCAAGATTCTAGCACCGGATCAAATAGGCGGTTACAAACTCTTTACAAAATTGAACGTGGGAATTCTTGTTTGTTGCCGATGAACGCGCATAATCGGAATCGGCGAACGATTCCCAATTTCCGGGGCAAACTGCCGGAAATATTTTCTGTTGTGCCGGCAGGTCATTGATCGGCGTCGTTCGATTGGACTTGATTGGTTGTTTGGTGATCTCGTATGGCGATCGTTCAACGCATGTCCTCCAAGAACGAATTCCTGAAGCAAGTTCAGGAAAACATCACCTTCGCCTTCCAACCGATCGTCAATATCCATACGGGTGATTGCTTCGGTTTCGAAGCGCTGCTCCGAAACCACAAACTGGTTGGTGTCGAGAGCATCCCGGCACTCTTTGACCACGCATGCGAATTGGGTGTCTTACACCATGTCGATTCGATTTTGCGTGAAATCGCAGTACGGCGATTTGCCGCTCTCCCGCTGAACGATAATTCGATGCTGTTTTTCAATATTGACGGACGGTTGTTCGAAAATGCCGACGGTGAACTCGAAGAAACGACAACCTTGTTCCGTGAGTTTGATCTGCAAACGCAGTCGTTCTGTCTTGAATTGTCCGAAGCCTACGACAATGAGTCCGCGCGGAATATCGGCGATGTTTTGAAGATCTGCCGCGAACAGGGTTTCCTTCTGGCTATCGACGACTTTGGCCGGGGATTCTCGGAAATGAAGATGCTTTAACAGCATCGCCCTGACGTCGTGAAAATCGATCGCTTTTTCATCCATGCAATTCCCGACGATTCAAAGAAGCGTCTCTTTGTGTCAACGATTGTTGACTTGGCCCACGTGTTGGGTGCGACCGTGATTGCTGAAGGTGTCGAGACCGAGGGAGAGTTTCTCTCCTGCAAGGAAATCGGATGTGATCTTGTTCAAGGTTTTTATGTTGCCCGCCCGACAACTGATCTCGGTGCAATTCGACGGAGCTACGAAAAAGTTACTGAGACCAACCGCCGTGACCGTTGAAAACGGGAGTCCGATGCTCCTCTCATTCGGAAATGGATGTCACCGCCACCGACATTGAGTGTTTACGCCAGCGTTGGCGATGTTCGGAACGTCATCGCCGCAGATATTGCCCACACCAGAATTCCCGTATTGAACGACGCAGGGCGGCCGATCGGAGTGGTGGGCAGGGGCGATCTGATCGAGATCCTTGCCGGGGCCCAAAATTCCGGCAGCGAAACGAGCTCGGTGGAAACGATCAGACTAGATCGTCACGCAGCGCGTTGTCCGATCGCAGATATCAACAACAATCTTGAAATGATTCTGGAAATGTACGGTGTGAGCGACAACTCCGGCGCGATTGTCGTTACCGAAGCATCTGCATTCGCGGGGATGTTCGACGCGGATTCCTTGGTGCATTTACTCAAAGAAGGGTTCTTGAGATCGGCCAGGGATCGGAACGAATTAACAAAACTGCCGGGCAGCAATTCCGTCATGCAGTATGTGGCGAAAGCCATGGAGCGCGTTGAAGTCAATACGATTTTTGGACGATTGGAGCTTCGAAACTTCAAGCCATTCAACGATGTTTATGGATTTCGGCAGGGAGACCGCGCCATCGTACTTTTGGCTGAAATACTGCAAAGCGAATCACCTGACCCAGCATCGTTCATTGGGCACATGGGCGGGAAACGGTTCTTTGTTGCGATCGAGGATGAGAGTCCAGAAGTTTCCGAAGCGTTGATACGAAAATTCGTCGATGAGTTCGGAGTATCCATTGAGACCTTGTACGTCCCCGAGGATCGTTCCCGCCGCGCCATCGTGGCGCGCGATTCGGTTGGAAACTTCCAGCAATATCCGTTGATGGATTGCAGTGCCGCTATGATTCATCTGAGATCGAATGAGACTCGTCCGGAAATCGGAGAACTGATGTCTCGCCTCGAAGCGTTGAACGAATTGGCGAATTCGAGTGAGCGCCGGGTAACGGCCGAAACACTTTAGGATCGGAACAGCCAGAAATTACTCGAAATATGGGATTTGGTGCGGCGTTCGCGACCAGATTCGACGGTATCGACCGGGTGTTAACGAATTGCAGGATGTCCAGATTGGCCACCTTCACGGTTCCGGGCACGCAATCGTCATTGAATTCATTAACCAAATTCGGAATTTCGTTGGAAATGTCTTGTAGTAATTTGTTAGGCTGGATATCGAACAATACGGTCGAATTTGGTAACTGAACGAATCGGAGGCGAGCGTGCAAAAATCAAATGTCCGCACGGGGAAAAACTGGCTTCTAACTCGACTGGTCGCTGTTGCGATCGGCGCAACCGTTTTGGCGTCACCGACAATGGCGGCGACCGATGGCGATGCGGCCGAAGACGCAGCGGCGGCGCATGAAGAGTTGTTTGCCGAAGCACAGTATCCTTCGGCGTCGACGTGCGGGACGTGCCATCCCAAGCACTTTCGGGAATGGTCGGTATCGCAGCACGCGTATTCCCAACTCAGCCCTGTTTACCTTTCGCTCAGCAATAAGATCAACGAATTGTCCAATGGCTCGAACGGTGATTTCTGCCTTCGTTGTCATAACCAGGTCGGCGCAAATCTTGGCGAAGACCAATTTGCTTCAAACCTGACGAGACATCCAACCTCACGCGAGGGCATCACATGCGTTGTCTGCCATCGGATAAACAAGTCTTACAATAAAGCGAGCGGCAGGCTGGCCTTGGTTGAGGGCGATCTCACTTCGCCCGTGTTCGGGCCGACAGGAAATGCCGAGATGGAGCGGGTACTATCGTTACCCGGTGAGTACAAGGTGGTGACGGACGCGGAAGCCTCTGGTCGGAAGATCCATAATGAGGTGAAGCAGTTTGCGCCGATCTCTACCCCGATGTTCTGCGGGACCTGCCACGATGTGACGCTGTTCAATGGTTTCCGGTTGGAAGAAGCGTTTAGCGAATATAGGACATCTCCCGCGGCGGCGGATGGCGTGACGTGCCAGGATTGCCACATGGGTAAGGTCCAGGGCGTGGCTTCAGGTTATGAGCACGGTCCGGCAGCCAATGTTGGCGGGATCGAGACGACACCGCGCAAGATTACAAATCATTTTTTCGCGGGACCCGACTACTCAGTCCTCCACCCGGGGATCTTCCCTCACAACATCGAGGCGCAAGAGATTGCAACGCTGGAGCAGTGGCTGCAGTTTGACGTTGCTGCGGGCTGGGGCACGGATGAGTTCGAAGATGGAGTGACGGACGATCAAGCCTTTCCCGAGCGTTGGGCGTTTGCGGACGACCGTTACGAGGCCAGGGATATTCTTGAGGTCCAATTCGAAAAACTGGCGTGGGCCACGGAAAAACGTCTCGAGGTTCTTCGGAACGGGTACATTTTGGGCGATATCGTGACCGAACGGGCCGATGCCGGTGGTATCGAATTTAAGGTCCAGATCAGGAACGGCACCAACGGCCACAATGTACCAACCGGGTTTAGCGGCGAGCGTCTGGTATGGCTCGAAGTTACTGTTCGGGATCGCGAAGGCAAGGTCGTTTTCATATCTGGTGATCGCGATCCCAACGGTGACCTTCGGGACGGGCATTCGTCATACGTCCACGCCGGTGAGGCGGAGTTGGACAAGCACCTGATGAGCCTGCAGTCGTACTTTGTGACGCAAAACGGCCGCGGCGGTGAGATCGAGCACGTTATTCCGATCCCCTACCCGGTCATATCGCTGCCGCGCGTCTTGCCGTCACCTGTGTCTCTGGTGTTCACGGGCGAACCGCCGACGGAACGTAACCACAAGCGCGGGATCGAACCGGACGGTGAGCGTTGGGGCCACTATGAGGTCAAGTCCGAAGCGATGACCGGCGTGGGCCCTTATACGGCGACCGTGAAAATGTTCTCGCAGCCGGCACCGGTCAATTTGCTGATCGCCATGCAGAGCGTCGGGTTCGATTATGGACTTACCCCGGCCCAAGCGCGTGACGCATTGGTTGCAGGCACTCAGTTGCTCTGGGAGCGTGAAGTGAAGTTCGAAGCCAACTGAGGGTTTGGCTAAATTGAACCATCAATCTTAGCGGATAGAATCCGGTTTACATTTCAGTCTACAATAATGACTTCCCCGGGCGATGTGTCCGGGGAAGTTTTAATACAGAAAAACAATAGTTGCGGGTGCCAGAACTATGAATACATCCATCGATGGACAAAACTGTCTCAGATATGTCGTCGGTATAACTGCCGTTGTATTGCTGGGGTCGCTGTCCGTCTCACCTGCTTTGTCGGACGGCTTTTGGCCGTTGGGCGACAAGGTTCCGGTACATACGCTCGAAGAGCACTATGTTCCTTTCAAGGGAAAGGACCAAATCCCAAATCGGCCCAAACTATTTATCGAGAAAGGCGATGCCTTCCTCGGAACGGGACAGCTCGACAAAGGATTTGAAGTACCCTTGATCGGTGCCGTTTGGCAACCACGCCTGTGGTCTTACTTTATCAACCGCACGGCACTGCAAACTTTTGACAACCACGCCGCGAACACCGAGCGCGAGACCGAAATCGCTAATCGGATGGACCTTTATTTCAACTTGCAGCTGACGGGAACCGAGAAAATTCTGCTCGGTTTGCGGCCCTTCGACAACAACCAGCCCAGTCGCTTTACCCGCTACACGTTCGAAGGTGCGAATGAGGATTCCACCAACGAACTGAATACCGATATCGAGACGCTCTTTTTCGAGGGGGATCTCGGGAGTCTCGTTCCGAACCTGGATCCCGCCGGCGTTACGTTGTTGGACTTTGGCTTCACCGTGGGACGCCAGCCGATTACCTTCCAGGAAGGTATCATCATCAACGATACCATCGATGCTCTCGGTTTTGTGCGCAACAATCTGGTGTTTCCAGGTACTTCGAATCTGAGAATTGCCGGCATGTGGGGGTGGAACCGTATTGACCGCAACGACAGGGCGCGGTCGGCGGATGCCAATATGTTCGGGTTGTTCACCTTCGCGGACGCTAACGTCAGTTCTTACAACCTCGACCTGATCTACGTCGAGGACAACACCAATAGCGATGGCTTTTATGCCGGTGCATCGGCAATCCAGCGGATCCGGGCGCTTGGTGGTATCTCCACAGCGTTCCGGATCAACAGCTCGTTCGCACTGGAAGACGAGATCGGCGGGAATGTCGTAGGCGACGGGACGCTCCTGACAGCCGAAATATCGTCGTTGGTGAAAAAGTCAGACGATATCGTGTACCTCAACGGCTATATCGGAATCGACAATTACACGCAGGCCGGTCGCGAGGCCATTGTCGGCGGACCCCTCGCCAATACGGGTATCCTCTTCGCGTCGCCAAATCTCTCGACGCATGGCGCGGAGATCAATCCATTCACGGATGACACCGTAGGATTTGCCACGGGTTATCAGGCGTTCTGGGACGACAAGCGCAGAAACCTCATCCTTGAACTCGGCACCCGGTTCGACACAAACGGCGGTGAAACCGATGCTGTCGGGACAGGATTCCAGCTTCAGCAGGCCGTCGGTCGACACGTCCAACTTCAGCTTGACAGCTGGTACACGTTCCAGGACAACGGCAATGATGACTCGGGTGCGCGGTTCGAGGTCCTTATCGTTTACTAGACCGTCTGCCAATAATCCGGTTCACGCTTTGCCTCACCCTCACCGGGCCAGGGCGGTGAAGTGACGATAATGAACTCAAGATCGTCAGGGCCGGAATTGCGGAACTGAAACTTCGTGCCAAGTGGAATGTTGAGTGAATCGTCGGCTCCCACAGCGGCGATCGATTCAAAACCATCGAAGGCCCGCCAAACTTGGCCGGTGCCGCTTATTAAGTGCCAAACCTCTTCCACTGTCTGGTGAGAAATCGTCAATGACGTCTGTGCTGGCGGCAAAGTGCAGTGAACGACGCTTGCCACATCATTTTGAAGCGCCGGCAGTAAGCGTATTTCCGAGCCGTCGGGTGCAATTACGTCAGGTTTCTCCGCTAAGCCCTGGTGCTTCAGCAATTCCGAGGTCATCAGCAGTCTCATTTCCTCCTCGGCCAAATATGGATTGCGGCAGAAATTTGTATGGCGCGCTGCGCACTCATTGCACCGCTCGTGCCTGTATATCGCGAAGTGGCGACGTTCATGCAGCGCGTCCAAAGAAAAAGCGGCCCGCTAAGACGGGCCGCTCTAAAATCGATAGATGGCTGTGAGATTCGCCTAGATTTACTGTGTTGCTGTCGTGCTGGTCGTGCTGGTCGTGCTCGTCGCGGCGGTCACAGACTCGTCGTTGGCAGCAACGGCAACGGCGACGGCGACTGCGGCGGCGATAGCCAAACCGGCAGCGACAGCGCCAGCGATTACACCACCTCCGGCCGCACCAGTGGCCGCTTGTGAGCCCGCGGGTCCGCCGGGCGCCTTGGCAACAGTTGCGTCCATCTGTGCAATCTGGGTCTGGACTGCTGGTGGTGGAGGACCGGGTGGCGTCGGAGGAGCCGTCGGCGTACTGACCGTTGACGACAATCCAGGATTCACGGAAACCGACTGGGTGGCGCCAGCAACGTTGGTCATGCTAACGACGCCGGCTTCGACCGAGACCGTGGTCGCTCCATTCACCGCCACGACGACCGTGAAAACAGTTCCACGTATGCCGATTGTGGCTGTCGGCGTGCGGACCTCGTATCCGCGGTTCGAAAATGCACCTGACACGAAACGCAGAGTCCCAACCGTCTGGTTGATGACAAGCCGACCCTTGTCTGGGTTTGAATTGTAGACAAAGGTGTCAAGCGTCACTTCGGAGTCGGGGCCGATTGTCAGTTGTGTTTAATCTTTGAAGGTGAGCTCTGTCGCGCTTTCCTTGGCGGTCTTGATAACTTCGTTCTGGAAGACGTCATCCTTAGGCGATTGTTCTCACGTTCGATTGAAGTGCGCCTTCAACCTGATTCACAACTTTGGACGCGTTACCGATTCCTGTCTGCGCCTGAGCCAACGCTGGAGCCATCGCCAAACCGAACGACGTCACCAAACATGCGGCCTTCCAAAAAGGCGTGCGGCCCTTGCTGGACTGCATACTGACAAGCATGAACATTTCCCCTCGTAGAAATGAACTCAAATTATGATGGTTTTGAACATCAATAAGGCCGAACAAATCAACGCTTCAATAACACTTTACCATGGTTATGCAGAACGTAGACGAAAGAGGATTAAAAATTGAACAACAAGGTTGCGTATATTGGTCTAGGGCACATGGGAGGACCCATGGCGATGCATCTCGCCGGGGCCGGGCACGAGATTTCCGTTTACAACCGCACCCGGTCGAAAGCCGAGGCTTTCGTGTCTGAGTATGGCGGGCGCATCGCCGATACTCCGGCGGACGCCGTTGCGGGGGCCGCATATGTTGCGATGTGTGTCTTCGGAGATGATGACGCCAGGGCTGTAACCCTCGGCGATAACGGCGCATTCGAAGCAATGTCGCCCAATGCCGTATTCGCAGATCATACGACAGCGAGCTCGGAGACCGCCGAATTACTGGGGTCACAAGCGGACAGCCGTGGCTTCTTCTACCTGGATGCTCCAGTGGCTGGGGCTGAGGAGGCCGCCAAGACCGGCCTGCTCACCGTGATGATAGGCGGGGCCGAGGAAGGCTATCAAAAGGCCAAGCCATTTCTGGACGTGTATTCCAAAGCCGCGGAGTTAATGGGCCCTAACGGCCACGGCCAACTGACGAAAATGGTCAATCAAATAATGATTTCGGCCAATATGCAAGGCCTGGCGGAAGGTATCGTCATGGGGCAACAGACGGGGCTGGATCTGGAAAAGGTGCTCAACCTTCTCGGTCAAGGATCGGCCCAATCCTGGTGGCTCGACAATCGTGGCGCCCGGATGGCCGGGGCCGCGCTTGATGAAACTGACGGCGGAATATCGACCATGACGAAAGATCTGGGTATTTGTCTCAACGAAGCCCGCCGGAACGGCGTGCCGCTGCCCATCACGTCTCTCATCGCTCAATTTTTCGTTGCGGCGAAAGCTCAAGGACGGGCCAAATGGGAAAGCCCCAGCCTAATCACTCTCTGGGATCGCCGATACGATTAGGGACGATCGGACGTCAATCCCAGCTCCCGAAGGATTTGATCGCGCCCCGAATCGAGACCAGGCACTGCGCCGCGACTGACGGGATCGTGTACCCCGGGAAATTTGATCGGATTTCCCGCCACACGAAATCCTTCGGTACCCTCAACGCCGACAATCATGTTGCGGGCGAGGACGTGGGGGTCCTGAACAACCTCCTCGACGTTATTGATCGGGCCGCAGGGAACGCCTGCCGCTTCCAGGATCGGGAGCCAGTGCGCAGTGGTTTGAGCCTTCAGTGTGGACTCAAGCTGCTGTTTGAGTTCGGCAACGTGCGCGGTTCTATCGGGGTTGGTCTTGAACTTGTCGTCGTTGGGCAGTTCCGTTCGATCGATAGCAGTACACAATCGCTCAAACAACGAATTGTTTCCAGCGGCAATGATTACGTGGCCATCGCTTGTTGCGAAGGCGTCGAACGGCGTAATTGTGGGATGGCGGGCGCCTATCGGGCCGGGCACATCGCCGGTTGCGACATAGCGCGCGATGGCGTTTTCGAGAATGGCGACCTGACAGTCCAGCATCCCGACGTCGACCATACGGCCCGCGCCACTGTGCTCCCGTTCCTTGAGCGCCGCGCAAATTCCGATCGTCGCGAAGAGACCCGCGGTAATGTCACCAACCGAGGTCCCGACGCGCGTCGGAGGGGAATCTGGATGACCGGTCAAACTTACGATACCCCCCATGCCTTGGACCACCATGTCGTATGCCGGCCGTGGCGCATAAGGCCCGGTTTGTCCAAATCCAGACACCGCCGCGTACACGAGACGAGGATACGTCGCGTGAAGTTTTTGCCACGGATATCCCAGCCGTTCCATGGTCCCAGCCCTGTAATTTTCGATCAAAACGTCGGCTTCGCTCAGCAGCCGCTCAAAGATTTCACGATCGTTTTCTGACTTCAAATCGAGAGCAATGCTTTCCTTGCCTCTGTTGAGAGACATGAAGTATGCCGACTGACCGTCCAACCACGGCCCGATTTGCCGAGCGTCGTCACCCCGATCAGGGGCTTCAACTTTGATGATGCGCGCGCCCAGGTCGGCAAGCACCATGGTGGAGTAGGGCCCGGCAAGTACTCGCGTCAGATCGACGACGAGCGTTCCATGGAGGGGGCCTTCGACGGTAGAAGGGGCGAGCGTCATGGTCTTTTGCCTCATCTTTGATCGAGATGGATGTTGATCGGCGTGACGATTTCATACGTGAGGATCAGTGGCGCGGCAATCATGCTTTGGATGCTGCAGGACGTGAATGTTGGCCGGTCAGCTGGGTGTGGCTACAATCTTGTTCATGATCTGGGCTCGTTCATGAGCGGGGACGGCAGTGTGAAAGGCTAGAAATGGCAATACGGGAAGAATCGACGGTCGAGACGGCGCAAGCTTATCAGGGATATTTCCGTCGCGATGTACCGCGCGAAGATTCCGAGTTGACCCATGTTGGGCCGGGAACACCCATGGGTGAGTATTTGCGGCGTTTCTGGCAGCCGGTGTGCCGCTCGGATGATTTGGAGGATTTACCAAAAGCCATCCGGATCATGGGTGAGGATCTGGTCACCTATCGGGACCATTCCGGCCAGGTCGGTGTGTTGCATCGGCACTGCAGTCATCGGGGTACATCCTTGGAATTCGGCATCGTGGCCGAGCACGGATTGCGGTGCTGCTATCACGGCTGGCTGTTCGATGCCGATGGAGGGATCCTGGAAACGCCGGGTGAACCACCGAATTCAAAACTCAAGGAGAGTTTCCGGCACGGCTCTTATCCCTGCCGCGAAGAAGGCGGATTGGTGTTCACCTATATGGGTCCCCCGGAATTGCAGCCCGATTTTCCAGAGTATGACGGGTACGATCTCTGGGGGAACCAGCTCAAGAGCTTCGAGGTTACAATTCCATGCAACTGGCTACAGGTGACGGATAATTATGTTGATCCGATCCACTCGATGTTTCTGCACAGTTCATATGCGTCTATCCAGCTCACCGAGAGTTTCTTGCTGAAGCCGTACTGCCACTATTTCGAGACGCCCGACGGCAGTGGCATTACCCATAACACGACCCGGCGCACCAGTGATTCACTGGTCTGGTCACGGGTCAATCACGCGCTGTCGCCCAATATCGGCGAACTCGGCTCGCCGTGGGAGAAGGGGAGCGAACCGGTCCTGTTCCGCCGCGCGTATGCTACGCGTTGGGCTGTTCCGGTCGATGATACGAACACCGTTATGTTTGGCTGGCGCCACCTCAATGACTTTGTCGACCCATGGGGCAAGGCCAATGAGAATGAGATCGGCAAGAATAAGATCGATTTCGATGCTCAAGTCGCCCGTCCCAGTTACGAAGCAGGACAGAGAGATCCGGGCGATTGGGAGGTGTGGACGGCCCAACGTTCGATCGCCGTTCATGCCGCGGAAAATCTTGCGTCGACAGATGCCGGCGTGCAGACGCGCAGGCGAATGCTGCGCCATGCGATACGCGGCGAACGGCCGGATTTTCTTCCCGATCCTTCCGCTGCGAAAAAAAAGGCCCGTCCGGACGTTCTCGCAAGATACGGTCTTTCGTATCCCGAAGCGCTCCGATCCAGATGATGACTGGACGCTGTTAGGTGAAGTCGGTCGCCGTGTGCACGATGCGATCGTCGCGGCTGACGATTTTCTGGGCGAAGAACGTCAAACGTTTGTGGTGAAGCGTCTGGCAGAGATAGAGTCGGAATTGGGCGGCTGAGAAGTTCGCCGCGAACGGTTGGATACAATTCGTCCATGGATATCAAAAAATTCAAGACTTCCGTCCAAGAGGACGCGCCACCGATCAACTTGAGCTCCGCGCTTCAGGCGCTGTGGTGGGATGCCAAAGGTGACTGGAAACAAGCCCATCAGCTTGCCCAGTCGCAGAAGGACCAGAGCGGCGCCTGGGTGCACGCTTATCTTCATCGTGTTGAAGGCGATGAATCGAATGCGGGCTTCTGGTACCGTCGCGCCGAACGGATACATTCCAAGGCAGCGCTCGATGTGGAATGGCGTGAAATTGCAAGCGATCTAATCGAGAAAGAGGGTTCATAAATGTTCGACGTCGACGGGTTCATCGAGGAATGCAAAAGGGCGATTTGCGAGAGCGACGCCCACAAGGCGGTTCGCGAGGTGGTTCAGCGCACCGTTGCGCATCCTGATGACGTGTTGCGCGGGTTGGGAGAACCCAAACGCGCTGGTGTCGAAACGATCTACCACGGTGACGATCTCACCATTCTCAATGTGCTGTGGGGCCCGCGGATGACCATTCATCCGCACAATCATCTCATGTGGGCCGTGATCGGTATCTACGGCGGTCAAGAGGACAACACCTTTTACAAGCGTACCGACGAGGGCATCGAAGTGGCGTCGGCGAAGCAGCTCGTGACGAAAGATACTGCGCCGCTGGGCGTGCCGGTTATTCATTCCGTGACCAACCCGCTCGACAAAATCACGGCAGCCATCCACGTCTACGGCGGCGATTTTTTCGATACGCCGCGTAGCGAATGGGATCCTGACTCATTGCAGGAGCACCCCTACGACGTCGAACATACGAGGCGGGTCTTTGAAGAATCGAACAAGCTGCTAGAAGCCTGAACGGTCCTCCGCCAAGGCAGGGCCGCGATTACATCTCAGGATTGCAAGAGCGCGTTGGGCGTTCGTGCCACGGGCTGTGCGAACGGCAGGGGCTGCTGCAGCGGCGCAAAGGGCAGCGTGAGTTGGCGAGACACAGCTTGGGGCCGCGAATTTCCGACGAGGACTCGAACCCCTGCCGCCAGCGAGTTTCCGCAGTCCTGGAATCGGCTTCCCGACTCTCAGGCCGTCCGCACGTCGAGCCAGTGCGAATCCACGATCTTCAGGCACTCGATGAAGTCAAACGAATGGCGATTGGCCAGATATGCGGCCACGGCCCGGCGGAAGCGATTGAATCCGAGGAAGTGGGGCATGCCTTGCGCCGGGCGCTTTACGCCGCGTTGGTCACTGGCCGGTCGGTCGCACCCCGCTGCAGTGAAGTTCGCTTGATCCGGCCGGGGGTGAAATATTTCCGGCACACGGCGAGGGCCTTGTCTTCGGAAAAGGCCTTGCAGGAAAACACGTCAAGATAGATGTCGCCCGATTGCTCGGCGAAATGCGCGGTGATATTCGAGGTCTCAATCAGCTGGACAAGCGTATAGCCGCCGGCAGCCGGATTGTGGGTCGCGAAGTGCTCCAATATCGGTTCACCATAGGCCTTCATGCCGATGGCATCGACAAGCTCTGTCGAAAACGACCGAATGGTATCGGGATTCCCGATCGCTTCCCGATCGCACTCACTCAAATCCAAAATGAGATGCTGGCCCCACATCACCTGACACCTACACTATGTTCAGTGTCCAACAGGTCTTGTCTGCGGCCTCGGCCACCCGTTGGAAGGCGGACGTATATAGGTTCATTTTCAAGGGTGCAAGAGTCCTCTGCCAGTGATGTCCTACGCACATTCTTGTGGGCACGCCGGAGGAAAGCGGAGACAATTCGAACATGGCTGCACAAGAGAATTCTTTCTTCCCCGAAGGCGCCCCAATACCACGCAGGATCGCCGTTATCGGCGCCGGAATCGTTGGCGTCTCGTGCGCGCTTCATCTTCAGCGAGACGGGCACGACGTCACGCTCATCGATCGCGACGAACCTGGTCGGGGGACATCGTACGGAAATGCTGGGATCATCGTTCATGGTGCCTCGATGCCGGTCGGTATGCCAGGTATGTGGCGAGATGTTCCAAAATTCCTGTTTGGAACCGAACCATATTTCTCATTGCGATGGCCTTATCTGCTCCGCCTCGCACCCTGGTTGACGCGCTTGTTGAGGGAAACCCGGGTCGCGAGGGTTGAGGCGAACGCTGCCGCGCTGGCCACGATTGCAAAGGAGGTCAAACCTGCGTGGCGCGATCTGCTGGACCAAACGAAGGCACACGAATTCGTCCTCCAAAAGGGTTGGCTCAAGGTCTACGAGTCGGCGGCAGCCTTCGAGGCGACAGCAAAGATCCGGGCGCTCTATGACCGCCACGGTGGTGTTTACGAAGTACTCGGCGCCGACGAGATTCGCCAAATGGAACCGACTCTCGCGCCTATCTTCACGCGAGCACTGTACTTTCCCGAGTTTGATTCACTGACCAATCCTCTGCGTGTAGTCCAGGCGTTCGTGGCAGATTTCGTCGCCCGCGGGGGCCGGTTACGACGGGGGGACGTCACCGGATTCGATCTCACTTCGCGACCGCGCATCGTGCGCACAGAGAGCGAGGAAATCGAGACGGACGGGATCGTACTCGCGGCCGGGGCTTGGTCGCGGGGACTTGCGCGGCAACTCGGCGGTGACGTGCCGCTCGATACCGAGCGTGGCTATCACATCATGCTGCCCAATATGGACCCGGGTCCTTCGCGCCCGCTGTTGTACGGCGATCACGGCTTTGCCATCAGTCCCATGGAGGAAGGATTGCGACTCGCGCACGGGGTCGAGCTCGCCAGCCTCAATGCACCTCCGAATTACGAGTGGGTCCGGCGTCTGCTTCCGTTCGCAAAACGAATGCTTCCGGGTCTCAACACAAATGAGTTGAGCAGCTGGTTGGGGCGCCGGCCGACACTTCCGGATTCGCGACCGGTCATCGGCGCATCGCCAATGCACCCGGATGTCTATTTCGCCTTCGGACATCAGCACTACGGTCTATCGCTCGGCCCGGTGACCGGCCGATTGATCTCCGATCTCGCTGCCGGCCGAGAACCAGGAATTGATTTAGCGCCTTTCAGGCCGCATCGATGAGGAACCAGATGCCATTGAGAGCATGAGAACATTGCTGCTGAGGAGAGTGTGGCGCTTCTGCGCGGCCCTGTTTATTACCGTCGTAGCCATTTCAGCCGTCGCCGAAGAACGTTCGGTTACTTTGAAGACCGATACTGGAACTTTGCATGGAACGCTTCTCATGCCGGCGGTTCAAGAGCCTGTCACAGCGGCGCTGATCATCGCGGGTTCAGGCCCGACGGATCGCAATGGCAATCAGCCGAATCTGCACAACAACAGTCTCAAATTGCTCGCCGAGGGCTTGAACCAACGAGGCATTGCCAGCCTGCGCTTCGACAAACGCGGAATTGCCGAAAATAGAATGGCTGGCCCTGAAGAAGCGCGAATGCGCATCGAAAACCTTTTCGAGGACGCCGAGAAATGGCTATGGCTATTGGGGCGTACGCCGCGGATTTCCAACATCGTGGTCGTCGGTCACAGCGAGGGCGCGCTCGTGGGTACGTTTGCTGTCCTGCGTAGTCGGGCCGTCGGATTGGTCGTGATCGCAGGTCCCGGCGTACGGGCATCCGAATTGCTGCGGGCGCAGTTAGTGAATTCGAATTTGCCGAATCGGCTTAAGAATGAAAGCACCCAAATCATTGAGTCACTGATTGCGATGCGACGGGTCAAGTGGGTCTCACCGGAACTCAAGCCCCTATTTCGACCCAGCGTTCAGCGTTACCTCATATCCTGGTTCCTATTCGATCCGGTCAAAGAGCTGTCCGCGCTGAAGATTCCTGTCTTGGCCGTGCAAGGGACGCACGATCTCCAGATTGACATAACTCATGCTCTCAAGCTGAAGCGGGCGGGTCCCCACGTGACGATTGCATGGATCGCAGGCATGAACCACGTACTGAAAGCTGCGCCGCGCGAACGGTTAGCCAACTTCGCGACATACAACCAACCGCAGCTGCCGCTGGCTGAGGGTCTTGTCGACACAATCGTGTCATTCATCCATCAGCACGAACGCTTGGCGAACAAGAACTAGCCCATCAAGCCGGTGGAATCGGTTGGCCGGTCAGTTGTAGATGCCACATGACGCGCGGGCTGTTTGGATCAAAGGATCCGCGGCGATGGATGGTCGCGAGGTTTTCCCAAATGATGAGGTCATCGTCTCGCCATTTCTGCGTCCAGACAAAGCGGTCTTCGATGACAAAATCTTATAATGCATCCAGCAGCCTGTCGCTTTCCTCGAGCATGGCGCTTCTCAGCCCGCGTTGAGGGCCTTGGCGGCCTCAACAGCGAAATACGTGAGGATGCCGTCGGCCCCGGCGCGCTTGAAGCCCAGGAGGCTCTCCAGCATGACTCGGTTGCCGTCCAGCCAGCCGTTCTGGGCGGCGGCCTTCAACATCGCGTATTCGCCGCTCACCTGATAGGCGAAGGTCGGCATACCGAATTCATCCTTCACGCGGCGCACGATGTCGAGGTAGGGCATGCCCGGTTTGACCATCACCATGTCGGCACCTTCGGCGATGTCCAAGGCCACTTCGCGAATGGCCTCGTCGGTATTGGCCGGGTCCATCTGGTAGGTCTTCTTGTCACCGCCGGCGAGATTGGGCGCCGAGCCCACGGCGTCCCGGAAGGGACCGTAGAACCCCGAGGCATACTTGGCCGCATACGCCATGATCAGGACATGTTCGAAGCCCTCCTGATCCAGGGTTTCGCGGATGGCCTGAACACGGCCATCCATCATGTCCGAGGGAGCGATGACGTCACAGCCGGCCTGGGCCTGAACCAGGGCCTGGCGGCACAACACCTCAAGCGTCTCGTCGTTTACGACGTAGCCATCCCGTAAGAGACCGTCGTGCCCGTGATCGGTGTAGGGGTCGAGAGCTACGTCGCACATGACGCCGAGGTCGGGATGGGCATCCTTGATGGCCCGCACCGCCCGGCAAACGAGGTTGTCGGGATTGGTGCCCTCGGCTCCTTCTGAATCTTTGAATTTGGGGTCAGTGAACGGAAACAGGGCAACGGCGGGAATCCCCAACGCATTTGCTTCAGCCGCCGCGTCAGCGATGCGATCGACGGAATAGCGGTTGGCGCCCGGCATCGAATCGACGGGTTCGACAATACCGTCACCCTCCCGCACGAACAGAGGCCAGATGAAGTCGTCAACGGTCAGCGTGTTCTCGGCAACCAAACGGCGTGACCAGGCGTGGCGGCGGTTGCGCCGCATCCGCGTTCGCGGGTAGCTCGGCCCCGCTTGATTTGCCTGTGACTCGGTTAAGTCGATCTTGCCAAATTTCATCGCAGACGCCTCGCAAGTGTCTGGGCACTTCGGCCAATCTATGGTTTCCGAAGTCCTCCAGTTGCACCATATGCTATGCTAAGAAGACCCAGCGTGAAATGCCGACGCGGAGGAGAACTTTTGCTGGAAGATTCGGGTTCTGACAAGGCTTTGGAGGCCAAGAGCCGAAACGGGGGTAGTGGATCCAAATCCCGTGCCAAGCGCGGTGCGTCTTCTGCCCAACCAGCCAAGTCTGAAACCAAGCGATATATGCCGAAACGCACGTTGCGTTTCGTGACGGCGACGAGCCTATTCGATGGCCACGACGCGGCGATCAACGTCATGCGGCGCATCCTGCAGGCCGCCGGCACCGAAGTCGTCCATCTCGGTCACAATCGTTCCGTCGAGGAAGTGGTCACCGCGGCGATCCAGGAGGATGCGCACGGGATTGCCGTCAGTTCCTATCAGGGCGGTCACGTCGAGTACTTCAAGTACATGATCGACCTCCTTGCCGAACGGGGCGCCGCGCACATCAAGGTGTTTGGCGGCGGCGGCGGCGTCATCGTGCCCGAAGAGATCAAAAAGCTGCAGGATTTTGGCGTGTCCCGGATTTATACCCCCGAGGATGGTCAGAAGCTTGGGCTACAGGGCATCATCGACGACATGTTGATGCGGGCCGACGTCGACCTTGCGAAAGCGCTTCCCAAAAATTTGGATCAATTGGAGTCCGGTGATCATGGCACGCTGGCGCGCGTCATCACGGCGCTCGAACTCGGCAAGCCCAAGGCAAAGTTCCGCAAGGACATCGAGCGTCGCGCGACGGGGCGGGGGCGGGTCCCGGTGATCGGTCTCACCGGAACCGGCGGTGCCGGCAAGTCGTCGTTGACCGACGAACTCGTGCGGCGGTTCCAGATCAATCAACCAGAATTAAAGCTGGCGATTATCGCCGTCGATCCGTCGAAACGCCGCACAGGTGGTGCGCTGTTGGGCGATCGTATCCGGATGAACGCGATCCACAGCACGGGCGTGTATATGCGCTCACTTGCGACGCGCGGATCGGGAACGGAACTTGCGGCATGCCTGCCGGACGCGATCATGGCGTGCAAGGCAGCAGGTCATGACCTCATCATCGTTGAGACCTCGGGAATCGGTCAGGGTGATGCAGAAATCGTCCCTTTTGTGGACGTCACGATCTATGCGATGACCCCGGAATACGGTGCGGCCAGCCAGCTCGAAAAGATCGACATGCTCGATTTCGCTGATGTCGTGGCGATCAACAAATTCGACCGCAAGGGCGCCGAAGATTCGCTTCGCGACGTGCGCAAGCAGTATCAGCGCAATCACGAAATGTTCGGCGCTTCACCGGAGGATATGCCGGTATTCGGCACCATCGCGTCCAAATTCAACGACGATGGCGTCACGGCGCTGTACCAGGCAATTCTTGGAGCGCTGGCCGATCGTGATCTGCCGATTGGGCAGGGTGAGCAGCCGCCGGTGCTGACCAAGACTTCATCGGATCGCGACTTGATCGTTCCGGCCGACCGGACGCGGTATCTCGCAGAAATCGCAGAGGTGGTGCGGGGCTATCATCTTCATACCGACGAGCAATCCCAGCTGGCCCGCCAACATCAGCAACTTCGTGCCGCCGCGATCATGATCAGAACGACCGGTGGCGAGACGTCCGAATTGGATCAGCTCGCCGGAGAAAAAGAGTCAGCGCTCGACGATGATTCAAAACATCTGCTGTCCGAATGGCCGACGGTGAAAGAATCCTATTCGGGCAACGAGTATGTCTATCAGGTCCGTGGTCGGGAGATCCGCACGCCGCTCACGGTGACCACGATCTGTGGTAACGAGCTGCCCCGGGTCGCGCTGCCGAGTTATGAAGATGACGGTGAGTTGCTGCGCTGGCGGCGGCGGGAGAATTTGCCCGGTTTCTTTCCGTTCACAGGGGGTGTGTTTCCATTCAAGCGGCAGGGTGAGGATCCGACCCGGATGTTCGCGGGCGAGGGCGATCCCTTTCGCACGAATAGACGCTTCAAGCTTTTATCCAAGCACTCCGAGGCTAAGCGGCTCTCGACGGCATTCGATTCGGTGACGCTGTACGGCAACGATCCCGACTTGCGGCCCGACATCTACGGGAAAGTCGGAAATTCCGGCGTCTCCATCGCCACGCTGGATGACATGAAGGCGACGTATGACGGGTTCGACCTGTGTGATCCGTCGACATCGGTTTCGATGACCATCAATGGACCGGCGCCGACCATCATGGCGATGTTCGTCAACACCGCGATCGATCAGCAGCTCGATAAGTTCAAGCAGGACAATGGGCGGGCGCCCAAAAAGGCCGAGGCGGCCAAAATCCGAAAATGGGTTCACGAAAATGTCCGGGGAACCGTGCAGGCCGATATCCTCAAGGAGGATCAGGGCCAAAACACCTGCCTGTTCTCGACGGAATTCTCCCTGAAGGTGATGGGCGATATACAGGCTTACTTTGTCGATCACAACGTACGGAATTTCTATTCGGTCTCGATCTCGGGCTATCACATCGCCGAGGCGGGTGCGAACCCGATCAGCCAGCTCGCCTTCACGCTGTCAAACGGCTTCACCTATGTAGAGGCTTACCTCGCTCGCGGAATGAACATCGACGATTTTGCATCCAACCTGTCGTTTTTCTTCTCGGCGGGCATGGATCCGGAGTACACGGTTCTCGGCCGGGTCGCGCGGCGTATCTGGGCGGTGACCATGCGCGATAAGTACGGCGCCTCGGAACGCAGCCAGAAGCTCAAGTACCACACGCAGACATCCGGCCGCTCGCTGCACGCGCAGGAGTACGCCTTCAACGACGTCCGCACGACGCTGCAGGCGCTAGTGGCAACCTATGACGGAACCAACAGTCTGCACACCAACGCCTACGACGAAGCCATAACTACGCCGTCAGAGGAATCGGTGCGCCGGGCCATGGCCATCCAACTCATCATCAATAAGGAATGGGGCCTGGCGGGTAACGAGAACCCGAACCAAGGGTCGTTCATCATCGATGAACTCACTGACCTGGTCGAGGAATCGGTTCTCAAGGAGTTCGAGCGTATTTCAGAGCGCGGCGGTGTCCTGGGCGCGATGGAGACGGGTTACCAGCGCGGCAAGATCCAGGACGAGTCTCTCTACTATGAGACGCGCAAACACGACGGCAGCTATCCACTCGTCGGGGTCAACACGTTCCTCGACCCTGACGCGGACGCGCCCAAGACGACGACGGTGGTGCTGGCCAGATCCACTGAGAAGGAAAAGAAAAGCCAGTTGAAGCGCCTGCGCGATTTCCATAAGCGCCACGCCGATGAGGCGCCGGCCATGCTCGAGCGCCTGAAGCTGGCGGCGGCGGCGAACGAGAATGTCTTCGCCGTGTTGGTAGATGCGGTTCGGGTGTGTTCGCTGGGGCAGATCACGAACGCCTTGTTCGACGTGGGCGGACAATATCGGCGGAATATGTAGTCGGCCGAGTTACCGTGTCTGTCCCGACCGTGGAATTCGCCTGTCGTTGAGTTGAGGTCGGCAAATGTTTCAAGTGTTGCTGGTCCTCGTGGCGCTGTTCGCCGGCACGGGCCTCCTGATTACCGGCAACGGGCTGTTTACGACGCTTCTGGCCGTGCGGATGGGCATCGCGGACATACCGGAGCTGTATGTCGGCCTCGTTCTGGCTTGCTATGCGGTCGGTTTCATTCTCGGAACGCGATTCTGTTACTGGTTCGTCGGCCGCGTCGGTCACATCCGTTCGTTCGCAGCGTTGGCGGCATTGGCCTCGTGCACGGCGCTCCTGCATCCCGTATTCGAATCGCCAATCGCCTGGGGATTCTTGCGCGTGGTCACGGGCTTCTGTGCCGCCGCGCTTTACACAATCGCCGAGTCGTGGATCAACGCCAAGGTCCCAAACGAAGTCCGGGGACGGGTGCTGTCACTCTACATGGTGACGTCGTTTGTCGCGTTGAGTTCAGGTCAGCTGCTGTTGAACCTGAGCGAGCCGACTACCTTTGTCCTTTTCAGTGTCGTTGCGATGCTGTTCTCGGTGTCTCTCGTGCCCATCGCGCTGACACGGATGGAGGCGCCGATCCCGGACCCGGGCGAGCGGCTGGGCATTTTCGCATTGATGAGAATCTCGCCGCTTGGCGTGGCGCTGTGTTTCTCATCGGGCGCCATCAACGCGTCTTTCTTCAATCTCGGTCCCTTGTTCGCGCAGAAGAGTGGCTTTGATACGGGGCAGGTTTCCATATTCATGGCGGTCGCGATCTTTGCCGGTCTTGTGGTGCAGTGGCCGATCGGCTGGTTATCCGACCGGTTGGATCGCCGCAAGGTCGTCCTGTGGGTCCTGGCTGGCGCGGCGATGGCCAGTCTCACCGTTGCGATCGTCGGCAATCTCTCCTTTGCCATGCTGCTGTCGCTGGTGGCGATATACGGAGGCATGGCCTTCACGCTCTACGGCCAGGGCCTGACCCACGCGAACGACTATGCCGAATCCACGCAGTTGGTATCGGTCAGTGCCGGTCTTCTGTTTGCCTATGGCGTTGGCGCGGTGGTGGGTCCCGTTACCGCGTCGGCGATGATGGCAGCGATCGGACCGTTCGGTTTGTTCGTTTTCACGGGAGGGGTGACCGCGGGACTAGCGGTATTCCTGGTATTCCGGATGACGCGCCGCGAACCGCTTCCAGCCGAAGACCAGACACCGTTCTCGGCCATGCCAACGACGACGCCCGCGATCGCCGAGCTGGACCCGCGCGCCGAGCCGGAAGAGGAGCCTTCCGAAGTACTGGTGGAGGAACCCGAGGTTCTTGATTGGGGCCGAGCCCAGGCGTCGCGGCTTCCCTGGTCCGTGCGTTGATTGGGCCTGGTCCGTGCGTTGATCGGGCATCAATTATGTCCGTCACGAAAAAATAGGTCTTTTTGGGATATTACCTGTTATGGCACACTGTTAAGGAGCTGGTCAGCTCTGAGAGTAATCGGGGGATTAAACGCGAATTACGGCATGGCCGAGACAGATAGCGTGACTCAAGAAAACCAAGAATCCGGCACCGACGACGTCGGTGGGGACGAATTCAAGACTGTCTATCTCGAATGTCTCCAGCTTATCGAGCGCCTGCACAGGCGATTTCTCGATGTCGTCAAAGGGGAACTCGATCGACTGGGTGTCGCGGACGTCAGCAACGTCCAGAGTCTGATCCTCTATGCGATCGGGGATTCCGAGATGAGCGTCGGTGAGCTGACGACGCGCGGCTATTACCTGGGCTCCAACGTGACCTACAACCTCAAGAAACTCGTCGAGAACGGTTACCTCGAACAGCATCGTTCCGAATACGACCGACGCTCGTTCCGCATCAAGCTGTCCGAGAAGGGACTGGAACTCCGCGATACCATCGATGGGTTATTGCGCCGCCACGTCGGTGAGTTCGATCGCGGACTCTTTGGGTCTGGCGATATTCAGTCAATCAACGACACACTGAATCGTCTCGAGCGCTTCTGGAGCGACGAAATCCGATTCGGCGTGCGCTAGTCGTCCGATCGGACGACTAGCTTCCACAAAACGGGTTCTCGCAGTCCCCTCCGTCGAGCACGATGGCGCGACGTGAGTGGCCTCGACCAGGATGAGCGCAGAACAGAATGATCTGCTCTAAGTGCTCGATAACCTCCGGCGCTTCAGCGACGGCTTCGGCAAAACAGTTGTCAGCGCACCGGCGATGAGGCCGAACGCGAGAACGTCCGTCAACGTCATGACTTCATCCACGAGGAACACGCCGACGGCGAATGACACCCCCGGCACGGCGAGAATGGATAGCGATGCGACGACGGCCGGTACCAGCCGGATGATGTGGTAAAAGGCAAGAAAACCCAGAAAGTTCGCGCCGAAGGCGAGGAACAGGGCGGACCATAGGGCGCGCGGGGAGACCGGCCCAAGCTGGTCAATTTCGGTTAGCCCGTAGAGGCACAGCGGCAGCGACCCGATGAGGAACGACCAGCCGGTCATGACAATGGCGGGGAGGCGGCCCGAAACGCCCTTGGCCGCAATGGTCCCAATCGACCAGGCAATTGCCGATATCAGTCCGATGAGAACGCCGATCGAGAGCCCGCCGTCGGCGGTCTGGCTCCACAACAACACGATGCCACCGACCCCGAGCAACACGCCCAACCAGTGCGCGCGCGTGGGGCGTTCGCCCAATACCGGGATACTGATGATCGCGACCCAAATGGGCATGGTGTAGAGCATGAGTGACGTTTGGCCCGAGGCGATATAGAGCGTGCTGAAGGTCGTCAGTGAATGCGTGAGGGTGACGGTGAAAAATCCGGTCAATACCAGTCCCAACCAGCACTCGCGCGGTACTTTCAACGGATGCCCAAGGGCTTTCGCAAGGGCGAGCATGACAAGGGCCGGAATGAGAGCTGCCCAGCCACGGAATATGAAGATGGGAATTTCAAGGGCCGCGGCCTTCATGGTCGGGTAGGACGCGCCCCACAGGATGACAACCAGCACGAGCAGCAGCAGTGCGTTCGCCGGGAGACGCGAAGGGGCCGAAGGCGTTGCCACCGTCGCCGGCGGATTGAGTCCGGTCATCGATTGCCTCTGCGGCTGAGGCTCAACCACTGCAAGCTCGGCAATGGCAATACGGTCACCAATGCCCCTGCAATGAGTGCGAAGGCAACGAAATCGATGGCGGTGATGGGTTCATCAACAAGTAGAGGACCCAGAAGCAATGCGACGCCAGGCACCGCGACCACCGACAATGAGGCGACGTTGGCAGGAACCATATCGATGATGCGAAAGAACGCCCAGTAGCCGTAGATCAGCGGCAATACCATGACGAACACCGCAGCGCCGACCGCCTTCATGGATACAGGGCCCAGATCGTCGAGTTCAAACAGGGCCAGGAGGCAAAGCGGCACGCCGCCGATCATGAATTGCCAGCCGGTCATCACCGACATCGGCATTTTCCAAGTGACGCTTTTGTTGGTGACCGTCCCGACAGACCAGGCCATCGCGCCCACGAGTGCGGCCAGGATTCCCGGAGAGATCCAGTTGGCGCTGGTGTTCTGAGCCGCGATCAGCGCAATACCGAGAATCCCCAGACCGAGACCGAGCCACAACGTGCGCGAGGGGCGCTCACCCAAAATGGGTATACCGATCAGGAAGGCCCAAATCGGCATGGTGTACATGATGAGCGCGGTCTGGCCAGCAGAGATGAGTTGCGTGCTCACGGTCGCCATGACGTGTCCGCCGAAGGTGTTGTACGAGCTGGCGATAAAAAGCCCTTTTCGATTCTCGCGCGGAATTCGGAGAGAATGGCCCGCCAACTTGGCGGCGGTCAGCATTACGATCCCCGCGCCGATCGCGATCAGTCCCCGGAAGGTGAGGATCGGGATTTCCGCAGCCGCAATCTTCATGACTGGATAGGTGGCGCCCCACACAAGCGTTAGGCCGACGAGTAGCAGGACAGCCTTGAAGGGCAGCCGGGCCGATTGCGGGTTGGATACGGAGTCCATGGACTGTTCTACTTCGTCTGCCATCAGATCGCGGCCGTCTCATATTTGACAATGCGCATGATGTTCTTCGGCGTCGTCGCGCTGCGACACGTCAAGATTGCCTGCTTCGGGAACTTGAGGCGGGTGGGTCGATTGTGATACCCGCCAATCAACAACAGTGTTGCGTCCCAGTCCAGCCGGGTGGCGCACGTGAGGGCGATAAACTAGCCGGAGGTTATTCGCGGATTCGGGTGTTCACAGACCTCATGCGCGATTTTCCGTTGGGTAATTAGGGGTTCGATTCATCATGACCGATCAACCAACCGGGCCTCTCTCTGGCGTGCGCGTGATCGACATCACGACGATCATTCTCGGTCCCTACGCGACGCAGCAGCTCGGGGATCTTGGCGCCGACATCATCAAGATCGAGGCGCCCGGCGCGGGCGACCCCATTCGCCATGCCGGTCCGAAGCGCAACGACGGCATGGGCGGGATATTTCTCAACGTGAACCGCAACAAGCGGAGTGTCGTTCTCGATCTCAAGCAGGACGCGGCGAAGGAGGCATTGCGCCGTCTCATTCCGACAGCCGATGTCTTCTTCCACAACATGCGGCCGAAAGCGATCGGCCGGCTCGGATTCGATTATGGAGCGATCTCCGCCTTGAAGCCGGACATCGTCTATTGCGGCGGCTACGGTTACTCGGAGAGGGCCCCGTACGCCGCTAAACCCGCCTACGACGATCTCATCCAGGGTGCTTCGGGTCTGGCCGTGCTTGCCGCCGACGAGCACGGTGCGCCGCGCTACACGCCAACCATTCTGGTCGACAAGCTTGTTGGACTGGTGGCGAGCCAGGCGATTCTGGGTGCCTTGTTCCACCGGTCGCAAACCGGTGAAGGCCAGGCGATCGAGGTGCCGATGTTCGAGACCATGGCGGCGTTCATGCTGGCCGAACATATCTATGGTCGCGCCTTCGTTCCGCCGATCGGGGGAACCGGATATGCCCGCGTCACCTCTCCGCACCGGAAGCCGGCCAAGGCCAGCGACGGTTACATCTGTATCCTGCCTTACACCGAAGGACAGTGGTTCGCGTTCTTCGAGATTTCCGGCAGGTCGGAATTGTTGGAGGACGAGCGCTTCAAGGACTACGCCTCACGCAATAAGAACATCGATGCGCTGTATGAGATGATGGGGGAGGCCATTGGCGAAAAGACGATCGCGGAATGGGCGGAGCTTTGCGACAAGGCCCAGATTCCCTGGGCGCCGGTGAACACACTCGATGATCTGTTCGAGGACCCGCATTTGCAGGCGATCGACTTCTTTCATCAGGCGACGCATCCGAGCGAGGGCGAAACGCTTTTGCCCGAACCACCAGTTCAATTCTCGGCCACGCCCGCCTCGATCCACCGTCATGCGCCGCGCTATGGAGAGCACGGCGCGGAGGTGCTAAAGGAACTCGGGTATACGGAAGAGGAAATCACGGGACTTCAAGAATCCGGCGCGCTTCGGGTGTCGTATTCCAAGTAATTTTCAGAACAATGACACGCAAACAGAGGAGGAAAACACATGTCGAAGACGTTGATCATCGTGATGGTTGAGAGGCCTGAAAGTATCAGCGACGAGGAGTTCAATCGTCTCTACAACGAAGACCACCTGCCGGCGTTGCTAGGGGTTCCCGGCGTGCACGGGGCGAAGCGCTATAAACTGAACAAAGTCGACGGCGACCTGGACGTGCCGACGTATTTTGCGCTGTACGAGGTCGATTCGGCCGACACACGCAGTTCAGAGGCGTGGCAGACAGCGGCGAACACCGGTGAATGGGCCGATAAGGTCAGGCATCTGATCACGAAGCGCGCGGCAATCACGCTCGACCCCATCGACTGAGTGTGCCGCACCAGTATGTTGGTGAGGTTCACAGGGCGCGTGAGGCTGTTCGTTCAACCATGAAAAGAGCGAGGGACCGGTGATGGCCGACTCCCCTTTTGCCGATAAATTCGTCCTCATCGTGGACGATGTCGAAATCGTTCGGAATTCGGCCACGGCAATTCTGCGTCGCCACGGGTTCGCGAATGCGAATTCGGCGAGTTCGGGGGCCGAAGTCATAGAGTTGTTCAAGCTGGGTGGCAATGCACCCGACTGCATCATCTCGGATTTCAATATGCCCGACATCAACGGTCTTCAGCTCCTCAAAACGCTGCGAACGGGTGACGCGACCATGCCGCGGGGTTTGCCGTTCGCCTTGTTGACGGGATACGCCGAGCGGCCCCTGGTGCGACTGGCCGTGCAATTGGATGCCGATGCTTTCCTGGCCAAACCCCTCGAGCCGGAAGCCTTCGTTCGCCACGTCACCCAACTTCTCGATCATGGGCCGCGGGATGACCCTGAAATGCATCCGGTGGAACATTACGCGGCGATCGACGTGGACACGCCGGTTGGTCATATCATCCTCGATCAACCTGAGTCGCCGCAGGCCGAGGACAGCCGGCGCGACAGACCGAGACCTCGAATCGGGCCGCCTGCGGGCCATCCGGGCCATCTCACAAATCGTATCCAAGATCCGCTCACAGGTTCGAGGGTTGCCAAGATTCTGGCGGAGGAGATGGTCTTTGTTGGCCAGGAAATGCTGCTCGCGGACGTGCCTGACGGCGTTCGCCTCGCCCGCGATCTCCACTACATCGGAGGGCGACGGTTGCTGCGGTCCGGTGAACGTCTGAGCGAGCGAACGATCAGCCGGCTTCGAAGCCTCCGAGATATCGGCGAGATGCCAGAATCGATATGGGTCGTTTCCGCAGATCTGCCGTCCGACTAGAGTAGATCGATCGGCAGTTTCAGCTTAAAGTTGTTTCGCAAATGCGGGGCCGTCACGATGAAAGTCCAGTGCGATGTTTAGCGCCCTCCAGGTTGGGAATTGGTGAGTGAGCTGGCGGATAGGCGTTGATATCGGGGGGACGTTCACGGACGTGGCGGTGGTCGACGAAGTCAGCGGCCACATCGGAGTCGTCAAGACGTCGACCACGCCACAGGATTTTGCCGCGGGTGTGATCGAGGCGCTGAAGGCGGCGATGGAGCGGCATCAGGTTCCCGCATCCGATGTCGTTCTCTTGTCACACGCGACCACGGTGGTGACGAATGCGATTCTCGAAGAGAAGGGCGCCAAGACGGCACTGATTACGACGCGTGGATTCAGGGACGTCCTGGAACTGCGCCGATCGGCCCGGGCCCGCCTTTACGACCGCAATCAGGACCCGCCCGCCGTACTGGTGCCACGTTCCCGGCGTTTCGAGATCAGCGAGCGCATCGATGCGAACGGTGAGGTGGTAACTCCCCTGGAAGAAGGCGAGCTCGACGAAATCATCGAGCAGATCAGGGCGGACGGCGTCGAAGCGATCGCGGTATGCCTTCTGTTCTCGTTTCTCAATGACGGTCACGAACGCCGAATTGGAGAGCGCTTGCGGGATGCCTTGCCCGGCGTGCCCGTATTTCTGTCAGCCGATGTTTTGCCTGAACTCAAGGAGTTCGAGCGCACGAGTACGACTTCGGTATGCGCCTACGTTGGTCCGATCCTTGCCTCTTACCTGGAGCGTCTGGAACAAGCGACACGTGAGTTGAACCTCCCACCCCTGCACGTTATGGGGTCGGGCGGCGGTGTCCTGGACGTGGCGGAAAGCGTGAAGATGCCCGCAATGGCAGTCGAATCTGGCCCGGCAGCCGGCGTCATCGCGGCCGCGTTTATCGGTAGGCAACTCGATGAGCCCAACCTGATCTCCTTCGATATGGGTGGCACAACCGCCAAGGCTAGCCTGATCCGTGACGGTCGGGTCGAGGTGACGTCGGAGTACGAGGTCGGTGCTGATGCCAGCGTAAGCCGCTGGATGCACGGCACTGGCCATCCCATCAAGGTTCCGGTCATCGACCTTGCCGAAGTCAGCGCCGGCGGTGGCAGTATCGCCTGGATCGACTCGGGTGGAATCATGCACGTCGGACCGCACAGTGCCGGTGCCGAGCCCGGGCCCGTGAGCTATGGGCACGGCGGAAAGGAGCCGACAGTCACCGACTGCGATCTGATTTTGGGATACCTTGACCCGGAGTATTTCCTGGGCGGCGAGATGACCATCGACGCGGCAGCCGCCGAGGCAGCGATTCGCGAGAGAATTGCGAACCCTCTGGGTCTCTCGGTACCGGAGGCCGCCGCTGCCGTCGTCGAGATCGTCGACCACAATATGGCGGAAGTGCTGCGGATCGTCTCTGTCGAGCGGGGCCATGATCCACGTGACTTCAGTCTCGTCGCATTTGGTGGCGCGGGCCCCGTGCACGCCGCCAGTCTTGCAATTGAGCTCGACATTCCTCGCGTCATCGTGCCACCGATCCCGGGTGGGTTCTCGGCCTTGGGCCTCGTCGCCACGGACCTGCGCCGCGAATACGTCCGCACCTTCTACAAACGTCTCGACGAAGCGACCTTTGATGAAATCTCCCAAATGTTCTCAACAATGGAGGCCGCCGGCTCAACCATGCTGGTCGAGGCCGGTGTTCCGGAGGCGCATCGTGAACTCCGGCGCGCGGCGGACATACGCTATATCCAACAGGCTTATGAACTCACGGTGCCGATCGAGGACGGCGAGATCGGTGCGACCCAAATCGCCAACCTGGCGCAGGCGTTTCATGCCCGCCATCTCGCGACCTACGGGCACGACAGTCCGGATGAACCGCTGCAAATCGTCAACCTCAGGCTGAGCGCCATTGGACATCTTGAGGATCTGGGATTGAAACCGACGCACGGCAGTGATGGGACCGTTGAAGACGCCCTGCGAGGGCAGCGGAAGGTGTTCTTTCGGGGGAGCGGTGCGGTCGAGTGCGAGATATTTGCCCGTGATGCCCTGCCAGCCCGTGGTCACGTGCCGGGACCAGCCATAATCGAGGCGGCCGATACCACAATTGTCGTCCCGCCCGGATGGGGTGCGCGAATTGACCCACGAGAGTTCCTTGTCATGGAGAGAACCAGCGATGGCTGAACCTGCGCCCGGTGCGTTCGCCGACAACGATCCGGCAACATTCGAAGTGGTCAAGAACAGCCTTTATTCGATGGCCGCGGAGATGCGCGTCGTTCTGTCGAAGACAGCCTATTCGCCGATACTCAAATCGGCAGGCGATTTCTCATGTGGAATTTTCGACGTCGATGGCGACATGGTTGCGCAGGGGCCCGACCTGCCCATGCATCTCGGCTCGATGCCGTTGGCCGTTAAAGCCGTCATTCAGGCCTGGGAGGAAATCGCTCCGGGTGATGTCTTCATTCACAACGATCCGTATTTTGGCGGATCACACCTCCCCGACGTGAATGTGGTCACGCCGGCCTTCGCAGACGACCAGAGATTGCTCGGATTCGTCTGCCTGCGCGCGCATTGGCCAGACGTCGGTGGTGGCACCCCGGGCAGTTATGGCACCGAGACGGATATCTTCGCCGAAGGCCTGCGTCTGCCTCCGGTAAGACTTTATGCCGGAGGCGTACCCGTCAGAGAGGTCACAGACATCATTTTCGCCAACATTCGCACGCCGGAAGAAGGGCGGGGCAACCTGCGAGCCCAAGTGGCGGCGAACCGTCGGGCGGTGACCCGGCTGGAAGGATTGGCCCGCCGCTACGGTGTCGAACGCCTGTTGCGCATCATGCAAGGTGTCATGGACTACTCAGAGCTGTTGATGCGCCCG
>Ga0115002_10001278_pt1 | contig 34712 bp, 31 predicted proteins | sample ArcticOcean_MG_C_8_FD_89576 | JGI IMG/M metagenome (GOLD analysis project Ga0115002, IMG submission 89576) | Marine microbial communities from western Arctic Ocean - ArcticOcean_MG_CB11_86 | ecosystem: Environmental > Aquatic > Marine > Oceanic | place: Arctic Ocean: Canada Basin | collected... | reverse complement strand
GTCTCCGCTTGGCGCGGAGCCAGAGGCGCCGTGCGAATTGCGACGGTGGATTCACGGGCGATAGTGGCCTGCCGAGCCTAGAGGAGTAACAAGCGTCGTGCTGGACGGAACCGCGCGCAGCATACCCCGATGGATTTTGGGATTCGGTTAGGTGAGTTCGGGAGACGCTTTTTGCCTTTGTGCCCTGAAGGGGCACCGTACCTTAGCCAGGGGTCTTTAGACCCCTGGTCTTGAAATCCGTGACCTCGACCCGCTGACCCCTTACTTGAACGAACGCGATGCACAACCTTGTCTTTGCTTTCTCGCCCTGGACGGACACGGTACATTTGCCAAGGGTCCGTGGACCCCTGGTCTTGAAAACCCTGACCTCGGCCCTCTCGGTAGATGGTCATTGGAAATTCGAGTTGGGAACATACATATGAGTGTTGATATGTTGGCGGGAGTCGAGACCAATTTTGGCAATGTGGACTGGGTGATTGTGGCAATTTATTTGGCCGGGACGGTGGCCATCGGATTGTATGTGAATCGCTTCATTCATAATATGAGCGATTATGTTGTGGCTGGACGTTCGCTCAAACCGCACCTTGCCGTGGCGACGATGATTGGCGGAGAGTTGGGTCTTGTTACAGTGATGTATTCGGCGCAGAAGGGATTCACGGGAGGCTTCGCCGCATTTCATATTGGTCTCATTGCGGGAATCGTTACCCTGATCGTGGGGTTGACCGGGTTCATTGTCGTGCCGCTTCGGGAGATGGGTGTGATGACCATTCCGGAGTTCTACGAGAAACGATTCAGTCGCGGCGTTCGCATCAGCGGCGGATTGCTGCTCGCGTTTTCCGGCATCCTCAACATGGGGCTCTTTTTAAAGGCGGGCGCCATTTTCGTAGCCGGGCTGACCGGAATAACTGATCCCACATATGTCTCTGTGATCATGACCGTGATGCTGATTCTCGTCCTGGCCTACACCATCCTCGGCGGGATGGTTTCTGTCGTCATAACCGACTACATCCAGTTCATCATCCTGTCCATCGGCATTATCGTCACCTGCGCCATTTCGGTTAATGTCCTGGGCTGGGGAAACATCGTCGAAACGGTGAAATCGATCCACGGAGAACCGGGATTCAACCCTCTGCACGAAGGCGGTGGATTCGGACCCGCTTATGTCGTCTGGATGATCTTTACTGCAGGCATCGTATCCTGCGCGGTATGGCAGACCTCCGTCATCCGCGCCTGTGCCGCAGAAAGTACTGAGGTCGTCAGGAAACTTTACACCTGGTCCTCCATAGGGTTCCTTATTCGGTTCATGATCCCACAATTTCTGGGTATTTGTGCGCTGGTCTATCTCTACCAAAATGATACGACACGGAGCATGTTTTTCACTGAATCCGGCGCCCTCGTACAGGACGCAGATCTCACACTCAGAGCACTCCCCACCTTTCTCAGCCAGATCCTTCCGGCGGGTTTGATCGGGCTGATCGGCGCAGGGCTTTTGGCGGCGTTCATGTCTACACACGACAGTTACCTGCTTTGCTGGGCATCGGTTCTCACGCACGACGTGATCGGTCCGGTGGCGGGAGGAAGACTCTCTACGAAAGCGCAGTTGGCCATTTCTCGACTGTTCATCTTCCTAATCGGCGCCTTTCTCCTGATCTGGGGACTCTGGTATGAACTCGGACAGGATCTCTGGGATTACATGCTCGTAAGCGGAGCCATCTACTTCACCGGCGCGTTCGCACTGTTGCTGATGGGCCTTTACTGGAAAAGAGCCAGCACCGTGGGTGCGTATCTTGCACTCGTGTCCGGCGCATTCGCGATCGTCGGTCTCACCCCGGTCAAGCTTGCCCTCGGACTGGGCACACTTTCAGGAGCGTCCATAGGTCTTACGACCACGGGACTTGCGCTGGGCTTGATGGTCCTCGGCTCCTTACTCTTTCCAAACCGCACCGCATCCGGTGAAATCGGGGAGGTTCGATCATGACATTCTGGATCACATTCTGGGGTTTGCTGCTCGTCGTAAGCCTGGCTATATTCGCGGTCGTTACTGTTGCCGTAGCAATTGGCGGATTCAGTGATATCAAGGCCCTCCTCAGCAGCATCGAGTCCCAACATCGGGACAATCCTACAGACCAGTAATCAAACGACACACTACACGATCCATTTGAAGTCCATCACAAAGGAGAAGTGAAATGCCACCGAAAATCAGCCGGTCTAAAATGCTTTTCATTCCCAACAAGGATCTCTATGGCGCGATGGATCTGAAGGGCAAGGCGCTCAGCGAAGTCAGGGATGCCGCGAAAGCCGGACACTACAAAGACGCCGCCTCTGCCTGGGGCACCTATTTCGCCAAACGGAGAAAACCACTCAACATGCCGCCTCCAGCCGGAGATACTCCGGACCCCTCTATAATTCACGAAGCGGAGCGGGTCGTGAATTACGAGATCCAGGGTTGGCACAACGTGACTTACAAATTTGGCAAGGATATCAATTTCAATGCGGATTGGGGCCGCAGCGGCATCTACGGGACGCATTACCTGGCCTGGACCGAATCCCTGCGCAAGGCATTTGAACAAACTGGTGACACGCGCTATCCAGAATGCTTCGACGACATATTCAACCAGTGGTACGATCAGCGTGACAAGCTCACCAACCCAAACCCGAATACTGATGTTATTTTTTACGAACTCGGTGTGGGCGGACGTAACCCCCGGTTGATCGATCATTACTATTCCTATCGCAAAACCGGCATCCTCTCCTGGCGCACGCACGAACGCATGCTCAAAACCATCCTGGGTGGATCCAGATGGCTCTACAAACTTGAAAAGGAAGAGGGTTACAGAAGCGGAAACTGGCAGATGTGTGGATGCTGGGCTCTCGTGTATGCTGGTGGTCTCTTTCCTGAATTCAAAGAAGCCAAAGCCTGGGTCAACATCGGTGTGAAGCGCCTGCTCGAACACGTGGACCGTGACTTCTACGCGGACGGGTGTCACCACGAACGATCGTCTGGATACGGCGGCTGGTGCACACGCATGAGTGAGGATCTGCTCACGTTTTCCAAAAACAACGAGCACGTCAATGTCAAAGCGGATATCCGCGGCCGCATCGTGCAAATGTATGACTGGCTGCTGTCAACAGCCACGCCACTGGGTGAGTCTCAGGGATTCAACGATGGCGGATTCGGAAAGCAGGACGGCCCACTGAAGAATGGCGTCAGTTTCACAAGAAATGGAAAATATCTCTGGACGATTCGCAACAGGGTCAAATCCGTGGACGGCATACGCCCGAAAGATCCAGGATATACCTCGATCGACCAGCGCCCTTCAGGTTTCGCTGTCATGCGCTCCGGGTGGGAAACTCAGGCGAAATACATGGTCGTCAACTACGGCCCCTGGGGCGGCGGACACACACACAACGATCTGCTCGACTTTGGGCTCTATGCTTTCGGGAAACCCCTCGCCGTGGAAACCGCGCGTTGGGGACCGTACGACAATCCTCTGGATCACTATTTCCGATCTCCCCAGGCCCACAACCAGGTCGTCGTGAACGATAGTCCCATGGACCGGGTCCACAACAAGGGCGAGAACGTGACCTGGGCAACTGGTAACTCCATCGACTTCTTCAGCGCAACCAACCTTGGCTATAAAAAGGAGTTCGAGATAGAGATTCAGCGCAGTATCACGTATATCAAACCAGACTACTTCCTCGTTTCGGATACGATACTTGAAGGGGTCACCCACAAGGCTTACACGTGGTACCTGCATTCGCCGGACAAATGGATCGGCGGAAAAGCCAGGTCCCTCACCTCCGCCCGCCCTGGATTACAGGTCGTACCCGCAAAACCCTCAGAGATCCGACAGGTTCGACGCGGCACCTCATATGAGACGAAGGACGGTGCTCCGCAGAATCGGTACTGGATTGGGCTTCAGAAATATGTGAAAGGGGAAGGCACTCACTCGGTGGTATACGATGTGGCACTGGTACCCTACAAGACCAAACCAGGCCCCGTGAAAACCACTCGCCTCAAAGCTGAAGTCGGAGGCAAGGTCGTGGGACCAGAGGTCGCCCGGGGGGTTCAGATCGAACGCGGCACCCAGACAGATCTGGTCGTCTACGGATCGGGTAAGGAACTCGTATCGTGTAGCGGGCTCCAGTTCAAGGGAAAGGTTTGTGTGGTTTCAATGAAGCGAGGGAAACCGACCCACGTTTCGGTAGTCGATGGAGGTGAGGTCGAGTATAAGGGAAAGAAGCTCATCGGGAGTGTCAAGGAGGGGTTGGTCGAGAAGAAATTGGGTGGGTAGGGACAATGAGAGGCCCAAGGGGCGAGGTCAGGGAGTCGAGAACAGAGATTTAGGACCAGGGGTTCGAAACCAGGGGTCCAAGGACCCCTGGCTAAGGTGCGGTGCCCCTTCAGGGCACGAAGGCAAGGAAAAAGCAATTACATTGCGAGGACTTCTACCTGGTCGTGGAATTGTTTCAGATTTATTTTGCCCCGGTTGTAGTCGTCGACGTGCTTTTTGCGAACCTTGAGGGTTAGTTGGGATTCGCCCTGGTCCGGCATTTCTTGGCCTTCTGAGAAATCTACCTGGACGATGATGTGTTCGGTTGGTTTCAAGGCGCGCAGGGCGTGACCGTAGTCAGCGAGGGCTTCGATCGTATTGGCTTTCACCACATCCTGCACTTTGACCTTGTCCTTCGATGCACCCGTTTTACGACGCACGATGATGCGGTGAGTTGACTTCGGCTTTGCGATAAAGACCGCACCCAGTCCTTCGTGATAGAACCCCTTCGTAGATACGGCCATACGGCTCTCGTGATCCTCTGATCGTTCATTCAGAACCCGGTCAATGATGCCGGCCATGATGTCTACTTTCCTCGCCATCGCGGGCTCTGTCTTCCTTTCTTTAACCTGGACGCGAGTTCTGAAGGCGTTCAGGTCGATCTTCCCGGACGTATAGGCCATAACATCGCCTCGCTTGACAGATGCTTCATAAGCGGGCATTCGCTTCAGTTTCATCACTCGGCCTGCGGCACCCAACTTTCCCTTTTCACCAAAGAATGCCAGATCGAGGGGCGCGGTCATATCCACGTCTATATCCTCGATTTCATGGCTGGAATCCGGGGACCCTTTTATGTGGATACGCATCTTCTTCGGACCGTGATCACCTTTGGAGATGAGTTCGTTCAGATCTAAGAGTTCTGTGTGTTCATCCAGCATACGATCGGTGCCGGCCAATTTCGGAAAGAAACTCATCGCCTGGGTGTGCCCCGAATGATCGGCCTTCTGATCCACCAGGACTGTGATGCGGTCCGAGTCTTTCAATTGTCCAATCGCGTCTGCATAGTTCCCAAAGAACTCTACACATCGCTCTTTCAACTCAGTTACCTGCTTCGTGCCGCTCTTACCAGTTTCAGATGGCTCGACTTTCTCCGAAACTGAACCATCTTTCCCTCCCACAATCCGTTTCTTGATGACGTGTCGCACTTTGTGTTCACCGTGGATTCCGTGATCCCCTCCCACCAGAAACACGACCCCGTAGTTGTCGAAATACATGCCTCTACCGCCCGAACTGCCCACATTCCCAAACCCCATATCATTCTGATGAAGGAGCTTCCCAAGAACCGCCTCCATAATCCCAAGGTCACGCTTCATACGTTTCGAATCCATTTTTTCCGCTGCAAAACTCAAGTGACCGAATCCTACCAGAATCGTCACCACCACAATTGCTGTGAGCCAATTCATTCTGTTTCTCATCCATAACCTCCTATGATCAGATTCTGATTTCTCTGTCAACTCAACCTTCATCGCTGATATCCGCCGCCTGTCATCGTAATGAGCTGCCCCAGCTGACGGAGCTGTCTCTGTGTAGAGAGCTCTACCCCCTCGAGCCCCCTGCCGACCAACTGTAGATCTCTGTTCCGCTTCTCCTCCAGGGCCCCGGCAAACTGAGTCAGAGCATAATCGAAAGACTGGCTCTGTCTCTCTTCCGAATCCTGCAACATCTGCTCAACCAGACTGAGAGATTCTCGCTGCAGGCTCGCAAATTCCTTGAGTGTCACAGGGCGGTCCAATGGATCCACCTGTTGAGGACTCGGTATGGGCTCCAGACTGAAGGTCAGCCTTCCCTCCTGGACTGACACGTGAAGCACACTCAACAACAAGAGCACCGAGGCGACCCCCACGGCCATACCGGCAGCAAATTTCCCGAACCCCTGGAACGAAAGCCACTCCGGCAACAGGCCACTCCAGATCGATCGTTTCTCACGGACAAACACAAGATCCATATCCGGTCGTTCATCCGGCCAGGATTCGAGAATGCCCCTGGTCTGTCCCATGTCGGCCAGCGCTTGCCTGCAGGCGGGACAGTTCGCGAGGTGGGATTCAATCTGTTCACGTTCACCGGTCTCCATATCGTCATATGCGAATCCGATCAGACGCTCTTTGGACATTTCACAGCTCATATCTCACCATCTCCTCGTCTATATTCCATCTGTCAAACACCTTCTTCAGCGCATTAAGACCGTAGTACATCCGGGACTTCACTGTATTTATCGGAATCTTCAGCACCTCTGCAATCTCCCAGAACTTGAGTCCCTGATACTCTTTCATCACGACCACCACACGTTGTTCCTCCGGGATGGACTGGAGCGCCTCATTCAGCAGCTCTCTTACACCCCTGCGATGTGCGAACGAATCCGGACTCGATAACCGAGACGTGGCGAGTTCAGGTACCTGGTCGCGTTCATCCTCTTCCAGGGCATCCATTGAAATGATGGGCTGCCGCTGTCGTACCCTCACAGCATCCCGGCAAGTATTCAACGCAATACGGTAAAACCAGGTTGGAAATCGGTCCCGTTCTCTAAGTCTCCGAAGTCCTTTATAGACCCGGATAAATGTCTTCTGGCAAAGATCCTTTGCCTCTTCCCGGTCCCCTACGTAACGCAGGATAAAATTGAACGCCGCGGATTCCCATTTCCTGGTCAATCGGTTAAACGCTGTGATGTCGCCATCAAGAAACCGGTCAATCAGCTCCGTATCCGTCATTCAGATCCCCTGGTCATCGCCCCTGGTTGATATCAACTGCCTCACTGGTAATGACGATGGCCTGTCCCAGAAAGTTTTAATTGAATTCAAACTTTTTCGTGATTAATTAGAACCCCCATTATTCAGTATCTGTGACTGGTCCGTCACAATCCTTTGCAAGCCCCAGACAATGAGGAGTTCCCTTATGCAGAAGGTATTTCTGCCAGACATGACATTCGCTGAAGTTGAAGACATCCTCGATCAGGTGGAACTCGCCGTGATCTCCACCGGGAGCAACGAAGGTCACGGACCCCATTTGCCGCTCAAGGTCGATGCTGCAGCGTCCACTTATGTCGCCTGCAAGGCTGCAGAACGCCCATAGAGGCAGGATCACAGAAAGCCCGCTTGCAGCGGCCAACAAATTGCACAGAGGCCCGGCACTTCCTCCCGAAAGAGGCGGGAGCAGAGGCTCGTACCAGGGGGTCGTACCAGGGGTCCAAGGACCCCTGGCTAAGATACAGTGCCCCTTCAGGGCAGCAAATCATAGGCAAAAACAAACCCGGCGAAGATGCGGTGCCCCTTCAGGGCACGAAATCATAGGCTAAAACTAACCTGGCGAAGGTGGGGGCATGGAGTCTCAAACAGAGGAATTCGAATGACACTTGTGGATTTGACGCTCGAGGCACAGGATTGGAAGGATGGGAAGCCTGCGATGTCCCTTGAGGAGCGCCTTATTGTGTGTGAAGATGGGGCGCGTTTTACAGGGATGGTTTACCATTTCGATCATGATTCCATGCTTGGAACCTATATTGATTTCCCCGGGCATATCAAAGAGACAGATGACGGGAAGGATGCCGCGAATTATCCTTTGGAGAGGTTATTCCGCATCGACGCCTCTGTCATTCATCTGGATCGCGAAGACGGTTCGGGAGCGGTCGAGGCGGATGAACTCGAAAGGGCAATGGATGGCGCTGTCTCGGGTGCGCTTGTTATAAATGCGCTCGGCAATCGGCGATGGGATGAGATCGAGGAACGCAGTGTTTACCTGGCGACCAGTGCCGTCGACTGGATTGTGGAGCAAGGCGTGGACCTTCTCGTCTCCGACATTTACGAAAGCAAACGCCTGCACGGGGTCTTCCCCGCCCTGTTCAGGAACGGGATCTCCACGGTCTGCTATCCTATCAATCTTGACATGCTCACAGCCACACAAATCAAACTAACTATTCTGCCTGTGCGCTATCCAACCGTTACTCAGATACCCTGCAGAATCATCGCTGAATTGGAGGAGAAACGCTGATGCTCAGACTTATTCAAATCATTCATCCGGAACGGGGTAGGAAAATCTGCAAGGTCGAAGACGCTACTGCGACCCTCATCGACAAACACACGACCGTCCACGGACTTGCTCAATATGTACTCCAGCGAGAACTCGATCTGGAGAAGGAAGTGAACGGGACCCTGTGTGAGGAAACGCTGGCGTACGATGACATTTATGACGGTTCATCGGAGTGGGAGATCCTGCCAGCATTCGATCATCCTGGGGAGCCATCACGCTGTCTGGTAGCTGGCACCGGATTGACACACAAGGCCAGCGTGGACAACCGGCAGGCCATGCATGAACAGGACGAAAAGGCCGAGCCCGAAATTACGGACAGCATGAAAATCTACCAATGGGGTCTCGAAGGTGGGAAGCCGAAGCCAGGCAAAATCGGTGTTCCCCCCGAATGGTTCTACAAAGGATGCGGAACGATTCTGCGTGGTCATGGACAGCCGCTCGAGGTCCCTCCCTTCGCAGGTGACGGGGGCGAGGAACCCGAGATTGCCGGCGCATACCTTATCGATCCCCACGGCAAACCACGAAGAATCGGTCTCACCATAGGGAACGAGTTTTCCGATCACATCACGGAAAAGAAGAACTACCTCTACCTCGCACCTTCCAAACTGCGTCATTGCTCGCTTGGACCGGAGCTGATTGTCCGAGGCGAATTCGAGGACGTCAAGGGCACGGTATCCATAGAGCGAAATGAGGAAGTCACCTGGTCAAAATCGATATCTACCGGGGAAACGAACATGTCGCACCACGTCTCGAACCTGGAGCACCACCACTTCAAGTACGACGCGCACCGGATGCCAGGTGACGCACACGTTTACTTCTTTGGCGCGGATGCATTCAGCTATGGCGAAGGCGTTACGCTTGAGGACGGCGATGTGATGGTGATCGAATGGGATGGGTTTGGGAGACCCTTGCGTAACCCGATTCGCATCATCGAGGGTGAAGACAGATTGATCACCGCTGATCCGATGTAAATCAATATCAGGGACTGGAAGATATTCTCCAGCATCCCTCCTCTGATGCGCTAACCGTTGGACGCCTCTCTCGAATAAGGAACCTGTGCAATGCTATTCGATATACACTGTCACGTTTGGGAATATCCCGCCCATTTCGGGGATGACTTCCGTCTTCAGGCAAAAAGAGGCCGGGCGGATGTAGAACTGGATCTCACCGTCAGATACGACGAATACAAACAGGCGGCGCGGGAGGACACACGCACGGTCGTCTTCGGAGGCAAGGCCAAGCTAAGCGGCATGTGGGTGGACGATCGATATGTCGCGGATCGCGTGGCAGATCACCCGGACAAACTGGTCGGATTCCTGTCTGTCGATCCCACGCAATCCGGTTGGGAAAAGGAAATGCATCGGGGTCACCAGGAACTGGGGCTGAAAGGCATCAAGCTATTGTCCATGTATGCCGGTTTCTATCCCAATGACGCTTCGCTGGATCCGCTCTGGACCTATGCCCAGGAACACGGACTCCCGGTTCTTCTCCACACCGGAACCACCTTTATCTCACAGGCTCCGATCGACTGTACGCTCCCCCGCCATCTGGATCCCGTAGCCATCCGTTTTCCTGAAGTCAAAATCGTAATGGCTCATCTCGGTCACCCCTACGAAGGGGAATGTGTGGCAGTGATCAGGAAACATCCGAATGTCTACGCCGATGTGAGTGCACTCCATTACCGTCCGTTCCAGCTCTACAACAGCCTGATGCTCGTCCAGGAATACGGCGTATGGGAAAAGCTACTCTTCGGAACCGACTACCCATTCACCACAATCGACGCCACCCTCGACGGGCTGAGGGGACTGAACACCATGCTCGAAGGCACGGCGCTTCCCAGATTGGATACGGACCAGATCGAGGCGCTGATTTATCGAAACGGATTTGAAATTCTGGGCATCGAATAAGCCCCTGAGCAACCTGATCACTACCGGAGGACTTCCGACCCGATGTCAGAATGGCATGAAGCAGCCGAGGATGTTTATCAGTTTCAGGACAGCTGTCTGGTATACGCAGTCAAATGCCCAGGGGGACTGGTGGTTGTTAACGCGGGCACCGGTCGCGCAGCAGATCATCTCGAAGAACTGGATGCGCAAGGCGACCTGACCGTACTGCTCACGCATCACTTCAGGGATCACACCGATGGGGCGATTCGGTTCGCCGAAGTGGGAGCAGAAATCCTGGGACCCTATTGGGACAAGGAATACCTTACCGATCCCGACCAGCACTTTCGAGAACGGCAAATCTGGAACTCATATGATAACCGCTGGGATCGGTTCTCACCTGTGCGACCTATCCCGGTTTCGGGCTGGATGATGGACTATGAAACGCGCCGGATCGCGGGTCTGGAATGGGAGGTTATTCCCACGCCCGCTCAGTCCCAGGGTGCCGCCACCTACATCGTTACCCTGAACGGCCAGCGTATCGCCTTTGTGGGCGAAACCATCTGCGGTCCGGGCAGAACCGGTCGTATCGCCCCACTTCAGTACAATTATAACGACCTCACCGGCGCATCGAACCTCTGGCATTCTGCTACACGCATCCTGAGCGCCAAACCTGACCTGCTGCTTCCCAGCATCGGTGAACCCAGCCCCGACCCTGATGCCTCGATTTCCGAATTGAAAGTCAATCTGCGCAAGTTCGACAAAATCCAGCCGGGCATTGCGGGGACGATGAAGGAGCGGGATGGTGACGACATCGAGGAAATCCTCCCCCATTTGATTCGCGGCAGGCACGCCAACGCACAGACCCACTTCGTCCTGTCTGAATCGGGCAAAGTTCTGGCCCTGGACTTCGGTTACAATTCGGCCAGGTATTTCTCCCCTCAGAAATCCCACGTGTCGAACAGGCGCGCTATACTTCACAGTATTGACGCGCTGAAAAACCGGTACGGAATCGAGCGTATCGACACCTTGCTCATCACCCACTTTCACGATGATCACGTCAACGGCGTACCTGTGATACAGCGATTATTCGATACGGAAGTCTGGGCAGGAGAGAATTTCGCACCCATTCTGGAATCGCCACCCGTCTACGATCGTCCGTGTCTCTGGCACGAACCCATCCCTGTTGCCCGTCACCTCCCCCTCGGTGAAACCTTTTACTGGGAAGAAATTCCGATCACGCTTCATCCGATGGCCGGCCACACCCGATTCTCCACCCTCGTGTGTATGGAAATCGACGGGACCCGCGTTGCCCACACAGGAGACCAGATCTTCTTCCGCGATTCCGACAATCTTCCGTATGGTCCCAACTCCAGATACTTCACCAACCACGTCTACAAGAATGGCCTCGACATTGGATGTTACAAGGACAGTTACGAGCACCTGGAGCGATTTCGTCCGGAACTCATCCTGACGGGACACACCCCACCGTACCGGCCGGACGAGAGATGGTACGAGATGCTGCACCAGGGCGCTCAGGACTTCGACGACGTCCACCTCAGTCTGATGTCCCTGGAGGATGACGACATCCATTTTGGTGCAGAATCCCAGGGCGCCAAACTCAAGCCATACCAGGTGCTCTGTCCGGAGTGTGGACCTATTGAACTTGGCGGCTGGGTACTCAATCCATTTCCCTCGCGACAGAGGGCTCGTCTCCAGTTGATCGGTCCGGACGGCTGGGAGAGTAAACCCGTGGAAATCGAACTCGAATCCCGGGAGCAAAAGACCATTCACGTCACCATCTCGCCACCGCCGGACACCCGGTGTCGCCGGCAGCCGGTTGGCCTCGATCTATCCGTGGGCGACCGATCCTTCGGTCAGGTCTCCGAGGCTCTGATAACGATCGGCCACCCCCTCTTCTGAAAGTCTGAAACCCTATGTTGATCGACTCGCACATGCACGTGAACTACCACAATCTGGGCGCCGAAGCCCTGGTGGAAGAGATGGACACCTTCGGCATCGACAAATGCTGGCTGCTCACCTGGTATCTGCCGCCTGAACAGCACGTCCTCCGTTTCGCGAAAGGCTTCGACCCGTTGAATTTCAGGACTGACGGAACGCACGGCGGTTTGACCCTTCCCGAGATACTCCGCACTCACCGAATGTTTCCCGGCCGCTTTGTTCCCGGTTATTGTCCCTGCCCTTATGAGGGGAACGCGGCGGATCTGTTCGAAGCTGCCTGGCACTATTACGGCGTGCGTGTCTGTGGCGAATGGAGTTATCGTATGCTGCTCGATGACCCGCGCGCGCTCGAGCTTTTTCGCCGGGCAGGTTCACTCGGCGCACCGGTCGTCTTGCACCTGGATGTGCCCTACATCCCTGACAAGGATGGCGATCTCGTCTACAGGGAAACCTGGTATGGCGGCGGTGCAGATCCCCTGGAGCGAACCCTGAAGGCGTGTCCTGAAACCATCTTCATCGGTCACGCACCGGGATTCTGGCGATACATCAGCGGGGACGAGGCCACATCACATGAGTCCTATCCATCGGGACCGGTCACACCTAGTGGCCGGCTTCACAAACTGCTCGATGAATACCCGAATCTGTGGGCCGATCTCTCGGCAGGATCTGGACTGAATGCCATTCGAAGGGATCTGGAGCACGGCCGTGAATTTATCCTCAAGTACGCGGACAGAATATTGTACGGAAGGGACAGCGCCGGGAATGAACTGCAGGAGTTTCTTGGGACGCTGGATCTGTCTCAAGAAGTCATGGAGAAGATCAGATGGCGGAATGCGGCGAGGCTGGTTGCGGTCGGGGAGGATGTTGAAGGTTGAAAGTTGAAGGTTGCAGGTTAAAGGCAACCCCAAAGGCTTGGTGAGTGCCGGTTCTCGATACAAACCTGTGCTGCGCACAGGATCACTCGAACAAACGGGGGTGGGTGCTTTAGCTGTAAACCCGCGGGACATAACCGGGAGTGAGTGCTTTCAATAAAGGCGACAGATTCGGTGAGTGCCGGTTCTCGATACATCTTGTGCTTCGCACAAGACACTCGAACATTCGGGAGAGACCGAATTCAGGAGGATTGACTCCAAGTGAAGTCATCGGAGGGTTTTGAGGGTGATTGCTGTAAGGAGGAACAACGGCAGTCCTTCCACACGAAACATCACTGAACTACATAGTCAATAGTCAAAGTAATCAGGGAGGAGAAGGATGCCAGGTCAGCCTAATCTATTGTTCATCATGCCGGATCAGTTGCGTGCGGATTTTTTGAGTTGTTATGGTGCGAATTTCATCGACACGCCAAATATCGATCGGTTGGCGGCTGAGGGCGTGCGGTATGCGAATGCGTATACGCCTTCTCCAATATGTGTTCCTGCGCGGGCGCTCTTGCTGACCGGGCGGAACGCGATCAAGAATGGTGTCCTCACGAACAACCAGTATTTGAGACCTGATCTCAAGGCATGCGGCATCAGCACCTGGCCGGAAATCCTCTCCGAAGCAGGATACGACACATCCGCCATTGGGAAGATGCATTTCTATCCCTGGGACATCGACATGGGATTTCAGCACCGCGTGGTGGCAGAAGACAAGCGGTGGCTGCTCATTGATGACGACTATCAGAAACGGCTGAAATCGGAGGGATATCGAAAACTGCACGGAGACGAGCACGACGGGTATCAGGAGAACCGCGGGGCGATCGTCAACAAAATCCCCTGGGAGCTCTCCTGGGATCACTTCGTGGGTTCGGAGGCTGCCCGTCACCTGCGTGAGCGAGACAGTGAAAAGCCATTCGCGATGATGGTTGGATTTCCGGGTCCTCACTGTCCCTATGATCCATCCCCAGAATACCTGGAGCAATTCGACCCGAATGACATGCCTGATCCTGTGCCCCAGGTTGAGGGCAATGTGCCACACATCAGAAAACAGAATATAAATGGAAACAAGCAACCGTGGAACGGGGTCGACTACACCGAATTCACCCTTGAGCACAAGAAAAAGATCCGGGCACACTACGCGGCGCTTGTCAAACAGATCGATGATGAAGTCGGCGACATCCTCGCCGCGCTCGAAGAAAGTGGACAGCTCGACAATACGGTCATCATCTTCGCAAGCGACCACGGGGATCACCTGGGTGATCACGGCTTGATCGGCAAAGGGGACTATTACGAATCGAGCATCAAAGTGCCGCTCATCGTCCGTCCGGCAGGTGGACAGTCACCCGCTGTCCATAATCGCCCGGCGAGCATCGGGGACATCCCTGCCACCCTGCTTGCATTGGCCGGCTGTGAGATCCCCGCGTATATGGACGCGATTCCGCTCCCGGAACTGGGCATTCCAACCCAAGAGCGACCTATTCTCTTCGGATTTCTGGCAAGCGGGTGTATGGCATTCGATGGTGAGTGGAAACTGGTGAAATACGCATCCGGAGATGTGCTGCTCTTCAACCTTAAAGAAGACCCCCAGGAGCAGGAGAACTGTGCCGGGGAAGAGGAATGCCAGTCTATCTACCTGAGACTGGATGCCGCGCTTAGTGCGGAGATGCTCCGATCTATCAATGACGCACACAGCGACAAAGTCGTGGCCCACATCTCTCTCTATGACAACGAAGAATTTGGACAGGCAGGATGGGAGCGCACATATCCTGAGGTGTATCGGTAATCGGGAGCCTTCGGCTTCCTGTCCAGAATTGCACCCACGCTCACTACCTGCTCCGTCCCCCTTTTGACGTTGGTTCGCGAGTTGCACTCTGCTCCCGGAGCACAATAACCTTATCCATGATACATAGGAGTGAAAAGATTGGAGTGAAAAGATTCATCGACGAAGAAGCAGCCCCTGATGAATGTTCCGTGTCAGATGAGGATTTTTTCGACGCTCTGGATCTTGATTGACGGGACTTTTGGGCAGTTCCCCGGGTGGACGAACAGGACAATCTGGAACAAGCGACGGAGCACGGCGCGCCACCCCGAATTCTCTTGATGACTTGATGGTTGGCGAAGACTTCGGTTCTGTGGAGTAGTCAAGCTGGTTGCGGGAGATCTGGATGAAGAAGGAGGAGCCTGGCTGTCTCCCAACAGGCACCTGAAACACCAGACAACAGCGAGATGTCGAATGCATGAACAGCCAGGACATTGCTAAATGAAATTGAGCCTTACCCTGAACACCTGCGCGCTACCTATAGTACTCACTCGGAAAACGTTCACAATACCAGCTTAAATGATGTTGGTATTCTGAAGTACGCCTGTTTATAGTTCGTATACAATGAGTTAGCCGAAAGCACGCGCCAAAATCAAAACCGGCGGCCCTTCCTGGGCCGCCAAGAAAATCTGTGGTACATTTTCTTCTGTTTCTGCTACGCGTTGGATGTTTTCCACAAAGAATGGGCTATGCGGAATTTCTTTGACCCTTACTGAGATATTCCGAGGTTTTTCCGTATAGACAAGAGTTCTGTGGGTAGCAAACAAAAATCTTGCTTGACTCAGTAATTCAATAAGTTTATATTTTATAATATAAACTTTACAAAGGGGGTATTTTATGCAAGCAACAAGCAAAGATCTAAGATTTCATACAAAAGAAATTCTCGATGCCGCAATGCGAGGGGAAGAGGTCGTTATTACATTCCACGGTAAACCTTGTGCCAAAATTGTCCCTATTACCACGGGATCGAATCAAGAAAGCAAACAAAATGAATTCTGTGGTATGTGGAAAGACCGAACTGATATGGACGATATCGAGAGTTATGTTCGGAATCTCAGGAAAAGGAGATCATTTTGATTGTGGATACAGATGTTCTAATTTGGTATTCAAGAGGTCATCAAAAGGCAATTGATGTGATTCACAGCCTGGATAGATTCAGCCTATCGATAGTGACTTATATAGAGATTATTCAAGGAGTTAGAAACAAGAAAGAACTTAAAACATTTAAAAAAGCATTGGGGATTTTAAATGCTCAGGTCATTCAGATCGACGAACTTATCTCAACTAAAGCAATGTTTTACATTGAGCAATATGCATTAAGCCATACAATGGAGTTAGCCGACGCGCTGATTGGTGCGTCAGCAGTGATAAAACAACTACCACTCATTACAGGAAATGAAAAATACTACAAGCATTTACCTGAAATAGAAATTCAAAAGTTTCAAATCGAGACCTGAGTTCTTCATCACAGAACAAGTGGCTGAAGACCGACCATTTTCGCCGCAAGCGCTAAAAATGGCGGCTTAGCCCGGTGTTAGACTGAAAGATAAAACGCAGAAGGGTCATTGTTGCTGTTGGTGATAGCGCGTTCTATTCAAAAACCTGAAGTCAAGGTCAGAAAAGACGCCCCTACGCGGACCGTCCTGGTCCGCCCCTACCCCACCCCGGCGCGTGCCAACGGCTAACAGGCCGTTCCCGGCTCCGGTCGCTACGCTCCCTCCGGCCCAACCTGGCCTTCACCCAACCTGAACCCAACCTCCCGATGGCCAGGTTCGGGAACGGCGGAACGTTATCGGTAATCGCCCCAACACCACCCAGAAAAGCTTATAGCCCACAAAAACAGAAGACGAATCTTGTTTTCCGTAATTCAGAAATTAATCGTTAGGTGCCATACCGGTGCATGAGAAGGCAGCCCATCCCTGGGTCGCCCTGACCCCATTGGAAGCGAGTGTGATAAATGGCGGAACCCTTGGAGCAAATCACTCAACTAACTCCGAACTGGCTCACGGAGCGACTCCGTACGAACGGCCACCTGACACTCCCCGAGGAGGTCGTTGATATCCAAACCGAGTCTTCGGTGAATAGGTCCGCCACAGGCGCGACAGTTTCCCGATTCAAAGCACGATACTCTCCTCACGTTAAGAATATGCCGGAGAGGTTCTTCCTCAAAACAGGGGATAAGGAAAGTGGCTTACCTCGTGAGGTCCAAATTCATTTTAGTCTGTTCCCTAGAATGGATTCACCCCCTACAGTGCCCTGCTTCGATGGACTGGCCAACCTGGAGGGAGGGGGAAGTGGTCACATTCTGTTTCAAGATGTTAGTCACTCACATTACCACGGGGACGGGCCCCTTGCACCGACATTCAAAGATGACTGCGAGCGAGTCGTTGACGCACTGGCACACGTTCACGCGTACTGGTGGGACCACTCGCTGCTCGGACAGTTCGTCGCTGGGCTGGAAATCGCTCTGCCCGACGAGAACAGTATCCTATTCGGACAGAATGCCGATGGCTACGGGCGGACATTAGCTAAAGTCATCGACAAGGTTGGTGATCGGCTAACGATCAGGATGCGGAGGACATACGAACGGGCCCTCTCATCCTTCCCTCTTAAGGATCTTAAGGGGCATAGCCGGCTAACGCAGGGAAACGGGCTTACGCTCATTCACGGGGACCTACAATACGAAAACATCTTCCTCCCAAGGGACCCGACCAGAGATAACGTCTACTTGATCGACTGGGGCTACTGCGCAGTCAGAGTTGGGACGGACGATCTCGCCAGCTTGGGTTTGCACGGGTTTAGTGCCCCGGAGACCAACCTGACCAGAAGCCTCGTAAAGCGGTATCACGATCGACTGCTCGAGAACGGAGTCCAGAACTACACGTGGGAAGATTGCTGGCACGACTACGGTCTGTCAACAATCAGAACCCTCTTCGTTCCTCTTAACTGCGTCGCTTGGGCATCCACAAACGAGAAGGTCAACTGGTGTTGGCGAAACCTCGAACGCGTTTTCGCCGCCTTCGATGACCTAGATTTTGAGGGACTCCTGGCAGCTTAGGTATGGGATATTGTCAAAAATAAGACGGATTTATGGCGTGGGCTGGATTGCCGCCCTGAATGAAAACTGACGGAGGCGAAACCACCCCTTCGCGACACCCGATAACAACGTGCAAACCGATCCCTTCCAAACCACCCCTCCCATACATGGGCGCAAGTGATTGTTCTTCCTGATTGCAAGCGTGCCGATTAATTTACTCAGGTTGCGCCCACGTCGGTTGCACAAACCGTTAAATGAAATCGTGGCCACCCACCAAAGATAAAGCGTCCCCGTCCTGGGTTCGCAGAAAGGAGTCCCTATATGGCCTCATCTGAGAAAGCAGAATGGTACTTACTGGTTGAAGGTCAGAAAAAACGGGGGCCATTCACACGAAGCGAGCTACAAGACCTTAAGGAGGAATTGCTGCAGTGCAAAGGAGTGCGAATACGAAGAGACACGGGCAATAATTGGGTGGCATGGGATAGTGCGGGTCAAGAATTTCCTGAGTTGCAAGACCTAGGGACTATTCATCCATCACTCAGAAAAGGTTATCGCAAAAAAAAGCGCAATGAAAAGTGCTGGTTCTTTGATGATGAAGTGGCGGAAGAAGACTGTGCTATTGAGGTTACGATGTATGCAGATGTCCAAAAATCTCTTATGCCGGGGGATGAACCTGTTGAATGGCGGCAATCCACCATAAAGGTGCCACGTAGTCTAAAAGCGGCTGGGGTGCATAAAAAACTCAGACCCGTAGGGTTCCTCTCCGGATTGGTCATCGGCATTGGAGGAATCCCTTCCTTTTTCCTCATTGTCGATATGGGTCCCCTATGGCAACAGTTGCTTTGGGGGCTACTTGTCGGATTAATCGGGGGTTCCGTATTAGGTGGGACGCTGATTTTCATAGGGGGTCTCGTTTTGCCGCTACTAACAGGGGTAAAAAGTGAATCTGCTACGAAGCGATATCCAAGGATCATAGAATTGCAGCAAAAAGGCTGAAAAATAGGCTCTAAGCCCACACGCACAGAGTACCGCTCTGCTCTTTCCCAAACTTCGGACGTCCTTTTGATCGCTGCCGCGAAGGATGGACACCTGCCACGCACAAAGTCTCTACTTGAACAGGGCGCGAATCCGAATAACCATGATGGACTTTCGATCACTCCGCTACGTGCGGCAAGCTATGAGGGTCATCTTGATGTTGTCAAAACCCTTCTGCAGCACAATGCGGACCCAAATATACAGAATGAGAGCAGAAACACACCGCTCATCCTGGCGATTATACAGGGCCATACACAGGTGGCACAACTGCTGATCAAAAGCCGTGCGCATCTTGACAGGGTTGGAGACCAAGACCGTACGGCACTTATGTGGGCAGCTAGCAGAGGGAGCCTGGACCTCGTCAGAATGCTGATTCAGCGTGGTGCGGATGTGAATCTTATGACTGGGAGTGGGTTGGCGACGAGAACTGCGTGGCTGGTAGCCAAAATCAAAGAGCGAACGGATATCATGACCCTTCTGCGTTCTGCCGCGTTCGCTTCACGGCCGATTGCTCAAGCAATAGAGTTCCTTGTCCCGGAAGAGGAAGACCGCGCCTACGTGCTGGAACGGTTGAGGTATCGGAAGGATCTGGAGAGACCGTACCCTGGTGCAGTCGGCCTGTTGTCGAGGTTGAGCACGAGATACGAGATTGGGGTGATCGCCAATCAATCTCCGGGTACGGAAGCCAGGCTGAGGCAAGATGGGTTTGCCCCTTACGTATCCCTCTGTCTGTCGTCTGCTGAACTGGGACTGAAGAAACCGGATGCTGCAATCTTCCAACTGGCACTCGAGCAGGCCGGATGTGATCCCCACGAGGCAGTGATGATCGGAGATCGAGTCGACAACGACATCCGTCCTGCTAAGGCTCTCGGGTGGCGGACAATGAGGGTACTACAGGGCATCGCAAAGCTGCAGGAGCCCCGAGAATCCCTGGAAGAAGCCGACTGCACAGTTGAGAACCTCACGCAGATTGAGGCCTTGTTGACGTAGCCGTTCAGTGGAAATCACCGTTGTACGGCTGAAAGCTATAGAGACTGGTAGCGTCCTGATTCAGATTGGAAGGGAAGCATTCGAGTGATCCCAAGTGACGAACGCAATGTGAGTGATGAGGAATTTCTGAACGCCCTTGATCCTGCAAGGCGGGACCTTCGGGCGATATTGAAAGCTACTGAGGAAGGGGACCTGGATACTGCGAGAGATCTCCTGGTAGCGCATTTCCAAAATCGCAAGAAACCCCTATGGTTTTTCGATCACCGAGCGGTCAGGAACGGGCCGTCGGTATTCGCCAGTTGGGATGAGGGCACCGGCCAGCACATCGATCCCTTGCGGCATGTGGACGCCCTGTTGGAGAACCGGTTTCACCTGAGGGAAGACAACGAGGCCCTCGTCTGGGATTTTGGGCCGAAACTCAAATGGCACACCTCGGAAATGCGGCAGCTCGCATCCACTCCCTATCGCTTGAAACGATGTGCATTTTTCAGGCACCTCGCGGTGGCCTATTTAAAGACTGGTAAGGCCAAGTATGCGGCGAAATTTGCCGAATTCGCGGACCGATGGCTGGAGGACTGGCCGCTGATCGTCAGTGAGGAATTCAATCCGGACACCGCGCTCCTGACCAGTGTGGATGGTCACGACACGATGACCACGGCGTATCGCTGGATGTCCTGGATGGACTGTCTGTATTCCGGAATCCTCTTCGCACCGGAAGTTCCCACAAGAACCGCCTTCGTGATGATCAAATCACTCTGGTTCATTGCCATCCAGTATCGCCACTATGCGAGGAGCAAGTACGTCCCTGCGAATCACCATTTGTTTGAACGGGGAACCGCGCCCCTGCTCTTCGGGATCATGCTCCCCGAATTCCCCGAAGTCGACGCCCTGGTGGATCAGTCAAAACCCGTAATCGCCAAACACGTAGACAGAAGCTTTCATCCCGATGGCAGTTACGAAGAGCGATCTACTTCGCACGCCATCTTCGCGCTGGACATCTTTCTGCTTGCCTATCGGCTGGCCAAGCTCAACCGCGTATCCGTCCTGAGTCCTTCCGACCGGAACCGGATCAAACAATGTGGTGAAATGGTCGCACTGCTCACCCTGCCGGACGGATCTCAACCCGACATTGGCGACCACCGTCCGCTTGAACCCAACACCGCGCGCCTCCTGGGGATGGTTGCGAATCTGGCCAACAGTCGGATAGCCTCCACTGTCATTAGCAAGCTCAAGTTGAAACAGGCGTGCCTGGACCGTGCGGATCGTCAGGCGCTCAAGAAAACCGAACACTCGAAGCTGCCCCTTCACGTCCACTATCCCGATTCCGGCTTCTTCGTATCGAGATCCGCGTGGACGCGCCGAGCGAATGCGATGGTCATTTCTTTGCCCGGACCCGGTATTCCCAATCACGCGCACGACGACCCTCTCCACGTGCAACTCTACGTGAAGGGCATCCCGATGATCGGCTCCCCTATTTCAGAGCTCTACTCCTACGTGAACCGAAATCGGCTGGCGCAATCCCAACTCATCCGGGGACATTTCTATGCGATGACCTCGCACAATCTGGTGCTTGTCGGGGGTGAGCCGCTGCATCCGATCCGGGAACTCATTCCATCGTGGGGACCTGAACCCACCGTGGTCACGGCGGATTGGAGAGCGACCGCCTCAGGCGTTCACGTCTCAGGATCACATCGGGGATATCCGGAGCACCGTGTATCGCGCGAGGTCAGCTTTCACCACCGAACGGGCTGGGAAATCAAGGATCAGGTCATGGGTCAGAAGGGTAAACCTCACATCTTACGATGGCACTTCGAGTATGGTGTCGAGGCAGCGATGAAGGACGGTATCCTGATCGCCCAACGGGAGCACGCCAAGATACATATGGAGGTCGAAGAGAGCGGGAGGTGCAAGTCCAGGTTGTATCGGGACAAGCGATGGCTTGGCAAGAACCCGCTTAGGCCCGGGATGCCGGCGCCGTGGGTGCTGGATGTGCGTTTTGGAGGGGCGGGGGATGATTGGGTGGTGACGAGGATTCGGATCAAGTGACCAATGAGGGGGAGGGCGAAAACACTAAAAAGCAGGATCACAGAATTCACAGAGGCCGCTTGCAGCGGCACACAGAGGGCACGGAGCACTGCCACACCCTTCCGCCGCAGTGGGTGGAAGAGCGAGAGGATTGTGGGAGCACGAATCAATGCCCACGACCGTCGCGGCGGGAGTGACGTCGAGTGCGACAGCAGCAGGGAGCACGGCGTCCAGTTCTAGCGCATCAAAAACTACATAAAACCCTTGCAATCTGAATCTAGTTTGGATATACTTCGGATATACATTTCCTACTCATATCCAAGGAGTAAAACAATGGTGACTAAAGTCCAAAAATGGGGCAACAGCCAAGGACTTCGTTTTTCCAAGGCTATCCTGGAGGAAGCTGATATTCATGTGGGAGACCAAGTAAATATCTCTGTAGAAAAGGGCCAAATTATCGTTGAACCAGTGAGTAAAGTGCGCGGGAAATATAACTTGCATGAACTGGTTGCCAAAATGCCGAAAGATTATCAAGTCGAGGAGTTAGACTGGGGTAAGCCCATAGAGAAAGAAGTGTGGTAATGCCTAAATATATTCCAAGGAAAGGTGATTTCGTCATTTTGACTTTCGACCCACAGGCAGGACATGAACAAAAAGGTCGTCGTCCCGCTTTGGTCGTCAGCAACACGTTGTTCAACAGACACACTGGCCTTGCTATGGTCTGTCCGATCACTAGCGCATTCAGGGACATTCCTTTCCATGTTGCAATTCCTGAAGGCTTGGACATCCATGGCCATATCATGGTGGAACAGATTAAGTCAATTGATTACAACAGCCGAAAGGTGAAGCGTGTGTCTAAAGCACCTCAACCTGTGCTCAATGATGTGCTGAGTATTCTGGATGCCTGTTTATTTGATCCAACCTGAAGCCTCAAATAAAACAAGCCCTTGATTGTATGCGCTTGACCTTCGCCCCTGTATAGCTTCGCTCGTTAGGGGCGTGCTGCCAACAACTGACACGGCATCTGCTCTTCATTCGCTACGCTCCTTCGGCCCTTCGGGCACAGGTTCACAAAGCAGTTCACACTTGTATCTGTAAGCGGATCGTTCAGCTCGTTAAGGCAAATAGACATGACAATTGTTCAGACCAGGGCCTTCCGTAAAAGCTTCACGCCCCGTACCAGCGAGGGTTCTCCTACTTCCGAGAAGCCCAGCAGCACGCCCTCGGGACCGGCTTCTGCCCGGTAGCTCGACAGCGGGAGCAGCTCAAGACCTTCCTTTGCCGCTCGTCTGCACACGTCCTCTGCTACCATCCCATTTCGCAGCCAACCCACCAGGTGCATGCCTGTCTCGTCTGGATCCACGCGCAGAAGCCCCTCCAGTTCCTCCTCTACTGCCTCGATCAATCGGCGCTGTCTCTGGGAGTAGACCCGCCTCATGCGGCGCAGATGTCGCTGAAAATGTCCTTCGGTCAGGAAGCGCTCCACGACCGCTTGTTCGAGCGCTGGAGGTGGTCCACCGATGACCTGTCGGGCGGCTCTGAAGACTGGCGCCAGATCTCGTGGTACAACGAGGTATGCCATACGCAGTCCGGAGAACATCGATTTGCTGAACGACCCGAGGTACATGACACGCTGATTGGGATCGATTCCTTGCAGCGCTGCCAGCGGCGCCCCTGAGTAGCGGAACTCACTATCGTAGTCTTCCTCGAGGATCCAGGCGTCGGCGGCTTGCGCCCACGCGAGCAGATCGGCGCGACGCCTGAGCGGCATGGTTTTGCCCAACGGGAATTGGTGCGTTGGAGTCACATGGGCGAGCCTGGCCTCTGGTGCGCGCTCGCGTCCAGCTTCTACACTCAACCCCTGATCGTCTACCGGGACTGGCACGATTCGCGCACCCCATCCGACAAACGCCGTGTGCGCACCGAAGTATCCAGGGTCCTCCACCCAGACTGAATTGTCGGGGTCCAGCAGAACACTCGCAGCCAGAGCAATGCCCTGCTGACTGCCGCTGACCACGATGACCTGGTCAGGCGTGCATCGGACACCCCGAGTAGTACCAAGGTGCTCAGCGATCGCTTCCCTCAAGGGCTCGTATTCGGAACGCCCCAGTCCCTGACCCCTGGTCAACTGATCCCAGCATTGGACCAGAAGACTGCGCCAAATTTTGCCTGGGAACAAATCGGCTGGTGCGCCCATTCCGAAGGCGCGACCGCGAGACTCCCCAGGCAACTGGATTGGCTGGGGCCATCTCCTGGCAAGGTCATAAATCGCACGCCCCTGCTGTGAAAGGTTTCGGCGACCACTAGGCTCATCCAGCTCGGTAACAACTGGCCCGATCGGGATATCACCCGGCACTTCCGCCACGAAGGTGCCGGAACCCTGTTTCCCTTCCAACAACCCCTCCAGAATTAGCTGCTCAAAGGCCATATGAACCGTGTTTCGTGATACACCGAGTGAAGCTGCAAGCGCTCTTGTTGAAGGCATTCGTGCGCCCACCCGAAACTGACCAGAAAGGATTGCGTCCCGAAGGCCATCATAGAGCTGCCTGGAGAGCGCACCCGCTGAACGATCCAGGCTGAGCGGTGGCAGTGTCATACTAAGTGTCCTTTAGAATTTCACACAACTGGCTCTTTTAGGGGACATCTTGTCAGCGTATCATGTAGTCCATAACACCTCGACGCAAGGATCGAATGCATAGACACGTTTGACAGGAGAGATTAAATGAGCCGAAACACTGTTGTGATTGGCGAAGGTAAAACGAAGATCGTAAAGACGAATCCGAATGAGGAGCGCGTCATGCTCGTCCGGAAGCTGGACCGTAAGCTCGAACTGTGACACCTTTTTCAACGGGCTGCTAGCCCTCAAGCGAACTGTCCCTTACCTGAAGCGAGGAGAACACCTGAACCTATGCTCAACGAAAACGAAATTCGAGAGTTGGTAGCCGAAAACGGCTCACGGGTTAACGAAGGACGTCCTATCAACCAGATCATCGAGGATGGGGATATTCAGCGTCTGGATGGCTGTACCATCCTGGAGGGGAAGGTGTCGGACTCGGTGTTTGGTGAGAACCTGGTGTCAGGCACGGGTCAACCCATTCGGTTGATGTTCCGCAACAACCGGATATCCACTCACGACGTCAATCGCGGCGCCATACCGTTTAAAGATCAGGTGCTGGCGATAAACCACGACAATATGCTGCGCCTGGTGGAGCCGCTGCTGGGTAGTTCCCAGTTCAAGGTGCCCGGTTTGCAGGCGAGCTCGACGGTGATTCCTGCGGAGAACCTCAAGCTGGTCGCGCTGGAGAATGTGCTGCGCATGTACAATGCCGAAAGCAGCACCTCGACCTCGCTCTACCAGCATTGGCTCCAGGCCAAAGAAGCCGGCGAGACGACACTTTCCTATGCGGGCCACCAAATCGAGGTGGCACAGCTCTCTGCCAACGGCGTTCTGCCGTACCTGATGGATACGCCCAGCACCAAGGACAAGGTGGATCGGACTATCGATCCAAAATACCTGTTCGACAACGGGGTCTGTACAGCTGCCGAGTACAACCAGATACGCAACTCATCCATCATGGCCTTCGGCATGGTGTCACAGTATCTCGCCAAGCGCGGCATGATCCTGGTGGACACAAAGACCGAACACGGCATCAACACCGAAGGTCAGATCGTGGCAGCGGATGAATTGTACACCATGGACTCCAGTCGCTTTTGGCGCATGGACGATGACGGGCGACCTCTGAACCGAGATGGGAAACCCGTTTCATTCTCAAAAGAATTCGCGCGGGGAATGGTCACTGAGAAGGACCAGCAGTTCACCCTCGAACAGGCCAGCGAGATCGCCGTGCGCTACATTCAGGGTCTGCAGCATCTGACAGGCAAGGCGTTCGAGCCAGACCTGCGACCTCGCGATCAACGCATCGTAGAATCGACAAACCTGATTCTCGATCACCTGCTGTAGGGGATCGGAGTCAGAGAAAGAAAAGGGAGACTCGCTCGAGTCTCCCTTTTCTATGGTGCGCCAGGCATGGCGCGAGGCATGATGAGATCTCTGGCGGCTCTTTCAGTCTGTGCCCTACAGATCAGAGGCGCCCCCTCTTGAATTGAGCAATGTTCTCTATGAACTGGCACCAGAGCAGCGGCTCGACAAAGACACATACCGCGTGGGGGCCGGGCAAGACGAAGTCCTCTCCAAATTCCGAGCGATTTCAGCGTTGACGTCGCAGTTCAAGGACGTGGAGTAGGAGCTACGCCAAGGCGTGGTTGCGAACGGGAGTCTCGGTCACTTGCGTTGCGGAATCGAATAACCTTGTCGTGTTCGTTAGACCGGGCGCCAGGAAGGAGTGGACACGAACCTTGATCGGTTGGCATATTACCCGTTAAGTGACGTGTCGGTGCCAGAAAGGCGGTCCACCCCTGGGCCGCCCTCGGATCAAGCGGAAGCGGATAGGAAGAATAAACGGTGTTCTCACCTAGCCTGGCAGGGAATCGAGGTCAGGTTTGGGCGAACTTGGGGGTGTGCCAGGCTAATGCGGGGCGTTTGAATCGTTGGGGTTGCTGTGCTTGGAGGAGCTTCGGCGAAGGCAGGTGTCCAGGTGGGACTCTCTGCAGGCAAAGGGGGCACCGCCAAGACGCACTTCTCCCGGTCGCACACAAGTGAAAGTGGCGTTTAACCCGCGTATTCGAATTCAGTTTGAGGGAGGAGACGTGTGGGGGCGATGGGTGGCGGGCGCGAGGCAGACCGACTCCGTCGAGGCGGAACTGAACGGTGGCATTCTGGTCGCCCAACGGGAGCACGCGGAGATGCGTGTAGAGGTCGACGGGAACGGCAGATGCAAGGCCAGGTTGTATCGGGATATGCGGTGGCTTGGCAAAAAACCCTTGCAGACCCGGAGTGCAGGCGCCGTGGGTGCTGGATGTGCGGTTCGGGGGGAGGGATGATTGGGTGGTGACGAGCGTGGGGGTTGGAGGATAGAAACATCAAGAAGCGGGATCACAGAATGCACAGAAGCCGCCTACTGCGGCATACTGAGGGCACAGATTTCCACCGCACCTTAAATCTCACTGGAATTTGCATGATAGTTTATGCAGGCTGACAGGAGATTATCCACAACAGAACAGGAGATGATATGAGTGAGCCGTTTATTTGGGAGCGACCTGAGGGGAAGTTGAATTCGGGAGCATCGATGCTGGGTGAAGAGGAAGTTGAGGAGGTGTTGGCGGTTATCAAAGGGCGGGCGCTATCGAGAGATTATGGTCCGGATTCGCGTGAAACGGTATTGAATTTTGAGCGGAACATTGCTAAGAAGTTGGGAGCAGGGTTTGCCCTGGGGGTGACTTCCGGGACTGCCGCGCTCAAGGTGGCGCTTGCTGCGGCTGGTGTTGGACCGGGTCACGAAGTGATTATGCCTTGCTGTACGTTTATTTCATCGGCTTCCGCGACCATTTCGCTTGGGGCTGTGCCGGTATTCGCGGAGATCGATGAATCGCTAGGTATTGATCCAGATGACATCGAAGCAAGGATCACCCCACACACAAAAGCAATCCTGCCCGTACATCTGTATGGTGTTCCGTGTCAGATCGATCGCGTTGTGGAGATCGCAAAGAAGCACAATCTGAAAGTCATCGAAAACTGTGCACTGAGCTGCGGGACGAAATACAAGGATCGTTATATCGGCACCTGGGGTGATCTTGGGATCTATAGTATGCAGATCGTCAAAATACTTACTGCAGGAGAGGGTGGCGTCGTGGTCAGTTCCGATGCGGGCCTTTATGAGCGTGCGGTTCGCTATCATGACATTGGCGGCTACAGGGAGAAGACCCGGCTGACTGGTGTTACTGGAAACGAGGATGAATTCATTGGCGAGAACTTCAGAATCTCCGAACTCACCGGCGCTGTAGCCCTGAAACAATTGGAGAAACTTGACCGGATCACCGGTTCGCTCCGAGCAAACTACAAACGTTATCGTGAAGGGATCGAAAGTATTCCAGGTCTGGAGCTCCATCCCGTGAATGACCCCGAGGGTGCGCTTGCCACGCGATGGGGACTGCTGTTCGAGAACGCTGAAACGTGCGCGACATTCTCCAACAAAATGCGTGAACGTGGTCTCTCCCCTGGTCTGATGTATGGCGGAAACCCCATCTATATGCAGCCGAAGATCCTAAACCAGGTGATGCACACGCCCTCGGCGAATCCGTGGACGTCGCCTATCTACAAGGGAGACACTCGCTCCTATCACAAGGGTCTGTGTCCGAGGTCCGAAGACATTATGAATCGTGTATTGATGATCGCATCGGTTAATCCCCTGTATTCGGATCGGGATGTGGACGGGATACTCGATATCGTTCGGGATGCTGCTGAATCACTATAGTGAGTTCCTGATTCTGAGGGAGCACGTGAGTCATTTCACCTGCAAGCAGACATCTATGAGAGTTTTCTGTATGATATTATTTAGTATTATACAATATCATTCTTTTTGTGCAAATTTCATATTATTGCAATTATAACAAATTGTTACGTATTTTAAAAGAATGTCAATAGAGTCACATAATCTTTAAAATCACAATTTTCCCAGTGCAGGGAATATTGGTCTTGGATTCTTGATTCTCGGGATCTGGATTCTGGTTTTCGGAACAAAGTCTCTTAACTGCCGGGAGCACCGTAGATAGAGGCTGCTTCGTCCTTTCGAAGCCTCCTTGAGTACCCGGAGCACCGGACTTTCGAATTACCACCGGACCTTTTCGAAAAAAATTTAAGGATATACCTTAGCCCCCGGTCTGGACCTGACAGATTGGCTTGGTGACAGGTCACAAATTTTCTTGACTTTGTTCCTGTGGAAAGCTATCTCGTGTCTGTCCACACGGCGTGGTTTTTTCCTCAAAGGAGAGGCAAATGCGGATCGAAGATGTGGATACCCCCTTCGTGATGGTTGACCTGGACGCCCTGGAAGCGAATCTGGTCAAATATCACACCTATTACAAGGAACACGGGATCGGTTTCCGACCTCACATTAAGACACACAAAACACTAGCAATCTCTCGGATGCAGCTAGAAGCGGGCGCCGTGGGGATTACCTGCCAGAAGCTGGGTGAGGCGGAAGTGATGATCAATGGTGGGCTCGTTACAGACATCCTGATCCCTTACAACATTATTGGCAAACAGAAGCTGGAACGGCTGACCGCACTTGTCCGACGCGCACCGATCACCGTGGCGGTGGATTCCGAGTATACCGCCCTCGGCTTATCTGAAGCGGCCTCAGCAGACGACGTTACGATCGGCGTCATCATCGAAGTGGAAATGGGGTTCAAGCGAACGGGTGTGGCGACGCTGGAAGGGTCTTTGGAACTCGCGAAGGTTGTGGACGGGTTGCCCGGTCTGGAACTCAAGGGATTTATGGGCTTTCCGACGCCTCCCTCGACACGTGCACTCTTTCAGGAAATGATCGCTCTTCTCGACAAGTCCGGACTCCCTCACCCAATCGTAAGCGGTGGTGGAACGGGCAGTGCACTGCTCGCTCACGAAATCCCCGAACTAACCGAATACCGCGCAGGAGAGTATCTGGTTGGCGGGCAATATCACCTCAAGAACGGGACGCACACGGTAGAACAGTGTTCGCTCCGGGCGGTTTCAACGGTGATCAGCCGTCCAGCCGACGACAGAATGTTCCTGGACGCGGGAAGCAAGACGCTGAGCGCTTCGGCCTACACCGACGGATCGATGGGCCACATTGTGGAATACCCGGACGCAATCATTAACGACGCCTCCGAGGAACACGGACACGTGGACATCTCGGCCTGTGCGAGCAAGCCTGAAATCGGCGAGCGGATCCAGATCATCCCTGCGCACCCCTGCCCCTGTGTCAACGAGCACGATGAACTGATCGCCGTCAGAAACGGCAGAGTGGAAGCGGTGTGGCCGGTGCACGCGCGTGGGAAGATCCGATAGGTGCTTCTCTCTTGCCAAGGTGTTCTCGCTAATGCGTGCCGTGTTTCCCGACCGAAGGCTGGCTCCCACACACTTACTTACCCAACGGTTTTATGAACTTGAAGGACGCTCATTTCGTTCGGTTGAACTCCGAACTGATGCCGATCAATCCACTGGAGGCTTCTCTTTACGAGCGCTACGGAATTCGGGTTGTGGCGGTTGAAGCGGCGGAACCGGAAGCGATCCTCTCTCACGTCTCCGATTGCGACGCCCTGGCCGTCGTCTCTGCCTCGCTGCCAAAACTGGTCATCGATGGGCTCTCCAGGTGCCGACTGATATCCCGCCTTGGAAATGGGACGGACAAGATCGACGTCGCCTCCGCGACCGGAAAGGGAATCATCGTCTCAAATGTCACCACTTTCTGCAACGGAGAAATGGCGGACAACGTAATGGCCTTTCTGCTCGCGTTGAATCGCCAGATCCCTCGAATGAACCGGCTGATGCTTGCCGGCGATTATATGAAAGCCCGCGTGGAGGGCCTGGCGCTTTCCCGCCTGTCCGGACAGACCCTGGGACTCATTGGGTTCGGCGCGAGCGCAAAGGCGGTCGTTGAACGCGCCAAACCGTTCGGCCTCGAGATCCTCGCGACACGTAAGAATATGTCCGCGTCTCACGAGGAAGCCAACGCACTCGGTGTGGAAATCGTGGACCTGGACACACTGCTGGCGAGATCGGATTACGTCTCGCTGCACCTGCCGCTGGACGCAGGCACCCATCATCTCCTGGACCGGGAGACGCTGAAGAAGATGAAGCCGGGTGCCTGCCTGATCAACACCTCGCGAGGGGCTATTGTCGACGAAAACGCGCTGGCGGATCTGCTCGCACAAGGTCATCTCGGGGGCGCTGGGCTGGACACCTTCGAAGTCATCGACATATTCGGCGGAAAGGAATTGCCACCTGATCACCCACTTGCACAACTGGACAACGTGATCCTCACACCTCACGTCTCGGGACTCTCGGTAGAGGCGTCCGAGGAAGTCACCACCACCGGGATCCGGAACCTCGTCTCGGTACTGAACAGAAAAATGCCGCACCCGGACAACATCGTGAACGCTGGCGTGACACCGAGATTCGCCCTGGAGGCGCACGACCCCAGCCTGTTCACCCACTGAAACCATCATCTATAGGAGCAAACACAATGGCCAAGCAGTCCAGCCCCGAACCGTTCTACTCAATGGCTCGCCGCGCGGGAGATATTCTCTTTCTCTCTGGATTCGGTCCGGTAAAAGATGGAGAAGTCGTCGGCGCGAACATCGAGGAACAAACCCTCTTCACAATGGACGCGATGAAAGCCGTACTCGAAAAAGAGGGCGCCACTTTCGACAATGCCGTCCGAGTCAATGTATTCCTGCTGGATATGGCCGATCGGGATGGCTTCAATGAGACTTATATGAACTACTTCAAGAACAGAGGCAGAATGCCTACCCGTCGTTTGATCGGCGCGGGAGATATGTACAAGGGCATTCTCGTGGAAATCGACCTCACGGCCTACGTGGGTGACGAATAATCGCTGAACACGGACGGACTTTTTTCAGTGCCTGACTCCCAACCTGATACCCGGATCTGAATTTATGTCACATCCCGTATTCGACCTGACCGATCGCGTGGCCCTCGTCTCCGGAGCGGCCAGTGGAATGGGCAAAGCGATGGCCATTGGCTTCGCCGAGTCCGGCGCGGACCTGATGCTTGCCGACCGCAACACCGAAGGAATGGAAGACACCGCTGCACAGATCGAAGCGTTGGGTCGAAGAGCGATCCCGGTCACCTGCAACGTGGGCGACATCGACCAGATCCGAAGAATGTTTTCCCGTCTGGACAAGGAATTCGGACGGATCGACATCCTCGGCAATGTCGCCGGAGAGGCCAGCCTAGCAGCACCTGAGGACATCACTCTGGACCAGGTTCAGGAGGTGATGCAGACCCTCGTCATCGGGCGATTCTGCTGCTGCCAGGAAGGCGGTCGCCGAATGCTCGCGGCAGGCAAGGGCAGCATCATCAATATCGGTTCCCTCGCCAGTGTCACCGCGCTCGGCCGCGGACACATTGCCTACAGTATGTCGATGGGTGCGGTCGCACAGATGACCCGGGAGCTCAGCACCGAATGGTCCGGCAGAGGTGTGCGTGTGAACGCGATCCTGCCCGCACAGGTGACGAACCCCTCCCTCGAAAAACGAATCGCCGCGGAGCCCCGAATGGTCGACACCTGGTTGGGCGGCATTCCAACGGGCAGATTTGGAAAGCCCGAAGACATCGTCGGGGTGGGCATCTTCCTGGCCTCGGACGCGTCTGCCTGGGTAACCGGCGTATTGTTACCGATGGACGGGGGAAATCTGGCGATGAATGCGGGGGGGACGTATCCGGGTGGACCGAATATAAGCGGATGAGGGAAAGAAGAAGAGCGTCCGGAATGGTGCGTCCGGGGTCCGGAGTCCGGCGGGGAAGGCGTCGCAGAGATCGCCGAGGTGAGAGCTGAAACCGAACACAAAGCAAGCGGACACGCAGGTGAGCGTTAAACGATATCTTACTATAGAATGATGTCTCAACAATTTGAGATTGGACATTACGACGTGGCTGAAGCGATTGATCATTTGAGTAAAGAGCAGCTGCTTTCCCTGTATCGCACGATGCTCACCATTCGTCGTACCGAGGAGCAGTTGGCGCGTTCCTACGCGGGTGGGAAAATTCCCGGGGCCTGTCACACCTACGTTGGCGAGGAGGCCATTGCCTCGGGTGTGTGTGGGCACCTGAATCACGACGACGCGATCTTCAGCACGCACCGTGGTCACGGACACGCGCTCGCCAAGGGTGTGAGCATCAAGGAGTTGATTGCTGAACTCTACGGCAAGGCCACCGGGTGTTCGCAGGGCCGAGGCGGAAGTATGCACCTGTTCTCCCCGGAGATCGGGTTGATGGGCACCAGCGGAATCGTCGGCCCCTGCATTCTTCAGGCTGCCGGCGCCGGCTACTCCTTCCAGTTGCTGGAAACCGACCGTGTGGGCGTGGCCTTTTTTGGTGACGGCGGCGTTAGCAATGGTGCGTTTCACGAGGGATTGAATCTCGCCGCGATCTGGGATCTCCCGACGATATTCGTACTCGAAGACAACCAGTTCGCCACCGAAGTCGCCTTCAACACCGTTGCCCGAATCACCGATGTGGCCAAACGCGCAGAAGGCTACGGGATACCGGGTGTCACGGTTGACGGAAACAACGTCCTCGAAGTGCACCGGGTTGCGGGCGAAGCAGTCCGGCGTGCCCGAAACGGCGAGGGTCCGACGCTGCTCGACTGCAAAACCTACCGCACGCGTCCTCACGCCGAGGGAATGCGCGACGGAGGCTACCGGACCGCTGAAGATGTCGAAGCCTGGAAAGCGCGCGACCCCATCGAACAGCTCGGAGATCGCCTCGTCACCGACGGCGTGGCGAGTGACGACGACCTCGACGAGATCGAAGCAGAAATCACCTCCGAGGTGAAAGCCGGTGTGGCATTCGCCGAAAGCAGCCCCTGGCCCGATCCCACCACGGTGATGGATCACACTTTCAGCAGCGGATCTTGATCGATGCGAGAACTGACCTATATCGAAGCCACTCACGAGGCCCTTTCCGAAGAAATGGCCAAGGACCCCACCATCTTCGTGGTCGGCGAAGGGATCGGTGAACGGGGCGGAAACTTCAACACCACCAAAGGTCTCTACGACCTCTACGGCCCCCGGAGATTGCGGGACACCCCGATTTGCGAAAGAGGATTCGTGGGACTCTGTACGGGAGCGGCGATGACCGGCACCAGGCCGGTGGTCGACTTTATGTTTCTCGACTTCATCCTCGACGGATTCGGCGAACTGGCCAACCAGATCTCGAAAATGCAGTATATGAGCAGTGGTCGCCTCAAGATGCCAATCGTATTGCGAGGGTGTATCGGAATGGGCGGCGCAACCGCCACACATCACTCCGGGAACTACTACCCCATCTTCGCGCATCTTCCTGGATTCCGAGTCGTCCTTCCAACAAACGCCTACGATGCCAAGGGATTGTTCAAGACCGCGCTCCGGAGTGACGACCCGGTACTTTTCCTTGAGCACAAGACGCTGCTCAATACGAAAACGCCAGTTCCCACTGAAGAATACACCATTCCATTCGGTGAAGCGGCAGTCGTCCGCCAGGGTGAAGACCTCACCGTCGTCGCACTCACGCTGATGGTTCACAAGACCCTGGAAGTCAGCCAGAAACTCGCCGGGGAAGGCATCTCCGTAGAACTCATCGACCCGCGAACGGTGGCGCCCCTTGACATCGACACCATCCTCACCTCCGTCCGAAAAACAGGCCGACTGCTCATTGTGGACGAAACATTTGCCCCGTGCGGAATCGGCTCGGAAATCGCCGCACAAATTCAGGAACAGGCCTTCGACGATCTGGACGCACCCATCAGGCGACTCAACGGGCTGCACACGCCAACACCTTACAGTGCACCTCTCGAAAAGGCCGCGATCCCTCAACCGAGTCAAATAGAACAAGCCATTCGAGACCTGATGGCCGAGTAAATCTCGCTGCCACGGATTTTGTCTTCGACTTCTGTCTGTCGTCTGCCCCGATTCCGGCTCTGCACCCTGAGCCTACGACCGACTCCCCCGGACTTCGGACTTCGGACTTCGGACTTCGGACTTCGGACTTCGGACTTCGGACTTCGGACTTCGGACTTCGGACTTCGGACT
>Ga0115002_10001274_pt1 | contig 34755 bp, 24 predicted proteins | sample ArcticOcean_MG_C_8_FD_89576 | JGI IMG/M metagenome (GOLD analysis project Ga0115002, IMG submission 89576) | Marine microbial communities from western Arctic Ocean - ArcticOcean_MG_CB11_86 | ecosystem: Environmental > Aquatic > Marine > Oceanic | place: Arctic Ocean: Canada Basin | collected... | reverse complement strand
GGTAACGACAATTTCTTCGATACCGAAGTCGTCATTGTCATCGTCCTGAGCTAATGCCTGAGTAGCCGGATACAGCGCACACATTACAGCGGCTGTTAACGGCGTCATTGCATAGCGTTTCGCAGCCAAGGCCTTGGCTGTTGCTTTTTGCCTGATCATCATGAATCTCCCGATATGTGCGAGATAATCTCGCTGACGTTAGATTTCTATTTTTTTATTTTTCCTTACTACATCTGGTTTAAAAATTGTAATACCGTAAAACTATTGTGCTGCCCGTATTTTTTGTTGTCAAGCAGCGTGAGATACCGCGGTTTATTTCATGCCTATGTGGCTGGCGTGTTGTTTTATAGCAACGGCGCCCTTGTATGGCCGGCTTGGTGTGTCACCTGTAATCGTCACCAACTCACTCGCCGTGTCAGCTACGCCGTTTGGCTTCGAGACGAATTCGATTCATGTGGAGGTCCTCCTGGCCCCAGACGTACGCCGGGTCGCAGTTTGTCGTACTTGATATTGTCAAGACGACAAGGGTGCGCACCGGGGGCTTCTACGACAAGAATCTTGTCTGCCAGAGATTCAAAGTCGGCGCGAAAGTGCACGCTGCTTTTGACGGCGACGATGCGTTGTTCTGCCGGCTCAATACCGCAATGGCGGAAGATCGCCTGATCCAGACACTGGCACCGTACGGAACCAACGACGACGCGAACGTCCGCAGGCGTGTCCAGTACCTGCAGGACTGCCATCGGGCCAAGATTGGCGGTAATACCTCCAAACATGTCGCCGGTAAACGTGAATTCACCATTGCCAAGCGTTTCAACCCGGAAGCGGCCGTCGAAGGGAAATTGGCCATCCTGACCCGACTTGCCACCCAGCATCGCAGAGAACTCAGTCCCCACACCGAGATTGTGGGCTTGCAATGCCGTTTCCGCGTCATCCAGCAATGCCAGGACGGCGCCTTGCGCGTTGCCGCCTACCAGCGCATGCAATAGCCCCGTCGTGTCCGAAGACGCGCCGGCGCCCGGATTGTCCTGCGCATCGGCGATAACCACGGGCCCGGTCCCCGTATGGGCGGTCGCCTCTGCGACCGCGATTTCCGGCGATATGAGCTTATCTTCGAAGCGGTCTTCGGCGTCCAGAAACGATTGCAGCAGGCCATCCGCTACCTCGTTTGCCTGTTTCTGCGATCCGGCATAGGCAACGATGGAGGGTCCGGAATGGAAGATATCAGCGGGGGGAAATCCCATGGCGATATCGGCCGAAACAAATGTGTCACCAGGCAATTGATCCAGGCTTGCGTAAAGGGACAGGCACGGGACCGATTCCGTGTGCTGGGAGGTCAGCGGAACCAGGAAGGGCACCTGGCGGAATGCCTTGCACAGCTGGTTCCCCGTCAGTAAGTGCTCCAGCGACTGAAAAGCTCTCGCCCCGGTATCTGCCAAATCGATGTGTGGGTAGGTACGGAAAATATTGATGGACGACGCATGCTCAACTATTTCCGGTGTCACTGTCGCGTGCAGATCAAAACTGACCGCTATCGGCAGATCGGGACCCGTTAGTTCACGGATGCGGCGAAGAAGTTCGCCTTCACCATCTTCGTGGTCCTGCGTCACCATGGCTCCGTGCAGGTCCAGATAAATGCCGTCCAGGTTGCCCGCATCCCGGATGCCATCCAGAAGCATGCCGGAAATTCGCTCGAATGCATCAGTTGTTACGTAGGACGACGGTTCTGCGGAACACCAGATCACCGGTATGATTTCGTAGCCGCCTGCCGCCCTCGCCGCGTCGACGAACCCCGTGATGGATATATTGACGCCTGACAAAACTTCTATAACTTCGCCGCCACTAAGCAGTCCGGGCCAGCAATCGGCCTCTTCGAATTCAGCGAGTCGGGCGAGCGTAGGTGCGAATGTATTTGTTTCGTGTTGAAAACCAGCAACGGCGATACGTTTCACAACCTGTTCTCCTTATAACCCGCCCATGTTGGCATCGAAATGCAGCGTTATGCAATGATCTTTTTGAAAACTTCCAGATCGATATTCCGTCCGCAGACCACCGCGACCACCTTCTTGCCCTTGAACTGCTCGCGTCGCTTGAGCAATCCACCAACGCCCAGGGCGCCGGATCCTTCGGACACCAGACGATGTTGTTCGAACAACAGTCGGATGGATGCTGCAATCTCATCTTCGGTCAGCAACAGAATCTCATCCACGTATTGGTGACACAGCTCCAAAGTAATGCTATCCAGATCCACGCAGCCAGCACAGGTATCCGCCAAGGTTGGCTCGGTCTCCATAGTGATCATCTTTTTATTGCGTACCGATTCGTACATGACCGGCGAGTTGGCCGGAGAGACGCCGTACGTCTGTATGTCCGGATTTTGCGTCTTTAGCCAAGCCGATGAACCCGTCAGTAATCCGCCTGCTCCACAGGCGAAAAATGCCGCGTCGAGATCCGGGAGTTGCTCGGAGATCTCCAGGCCGCAAGTGCCCTGTCCGCCAACCACAATCGGATCGTTGTACGGCGACACATAGGTCTTACCTTCTTCATCCCCTACCCTACGGGCTTCTATCTCTGCATCCCATGCGAGATCGCCGTGGATGACCAGATCGAGGCCATGCGACTTCAGGATATTCAGGCGTGACTCTTCCATGTCTCTCGCTACATATGCAGTGGCACGCCTTCCTCGCTGGCGTGCAGCTTCAGCGACCGCCAAAGCGTAGTTGCCCGTGGATGCTGTAACGATGCCGGCGTCGAGTTCGTCTTCCGTAAGCGAAAGTATTTTGTTGATCGCGCCACGATACTTGAACGATGCAGTTCTTTGCATCAAATCCAGCTTGAGCCAGACTTCGCCGTCGATCTGGTCGCTTAAGTTTCGAGAAAACTCAAGTGGCGTTGGGGACAGGTAGTCCTTTGTTCTCTCGCGGGCCTCACGCACCAGCTGCGGTACATCCAGTTGTGGGCTTTCAGTTGTCACTATTAGTCTTCTGAATTCCCGACACTGCTTACCATCTTGGCGATCTGGATATCTTGAATCGCAACACCCGTCAGGTCCGCTACCGTAATTTGCGCTTCACTGCTTCGACCGAGTTCAGGGCTCTTGATCACGTTGCCCAATTCCAGAATGGCGTCTTCCTTCAGCATTTTGTTTTTCACCGCGTGGAAGCACTCCCCGTGATCGACACACTGTGAAATGCTATCTGCCACGACGAGATCGGCCTTGCCGAGAAGCTCGGCCGCAAGCTCCTGTTTGCCGTGATCATCCGATCCCATAGCGGTGATGTGAGTACCCGGCCGAACCTGATCGGCATTGATAAGCGCTTCCCTGGCCGACGTTGTGGTTACGATGAGATTGCACTTCGATGCAAGTTCAGTGATATCCGTTGCGGCCTTTATATCCAGGCCCCAATCCTGAATTGTCGCGTTCGCCTTGAGGTCGTCGATCATCCTCTCTACTTTGCCGGCATCCCGACCCCAGACAAGGCATTGTTGGCAATCGACAATATCTTTGAGTAATTCAAGTTGCATTCTGGCTTGCCCGCCCGTGCCAATAATTCCGATGCAGCTAACATTCTTGGGCGCCAGATGACGCGCGGCAACGGCACCAGCCGCGGCCGTTCGCATATCAGTGAGCCAGCATTGGTCGTGCAGCACTAATTTGAGATGTCCTGTTTGCTGACTGAACACCAGGATCACGCCATCCGCAAACGGCACACCGAGTTTCTCGTTGTCATAGAATCCGGAGGCCACTTTCAGAACATACACGTCGTCGTCCTTGACGTAGCCGTACTTGATATGGACGTCGCCCGGCGGCTCTTTGAAATTCAAGAATCCGACCGGCGGGACAACGACCTTGTCTTCGGAATAGAGAACAAATCCGTCTTCGATCGCCTGAATCATCTTCGGGATATCGATCTGGCGCTTGATTTCGTCGAGTCCAAGTACTTTCAGCATTGTTCTTCTCTCTTTTTCAAACCGTTATTTGCCGGCCGTCGCGCCACCGTCAACCGCCAGCGACGTCCCGGTGATAAAACGAGCATGGTCGGACGCCAGGTACATAACTGCATGGGCAATTTCGTCGGTCGAGGCGATACGCTTCAACGGCGCGTAGTCGATCATTTTCTGCCAGTAGGCTTCGGGGTCGGGTTTCTTTTTTGCGCTTATGCGGATCATGTCGGTATCGACGTAGCCAGGGCAAACGCAGTTAATGCGTACGTCAGGGGCGATTTCCAGTGCCATCGCACGCGACATGTTGACGACACCACCTTTGGTGCCGCAGTAAACAACTATTCCCGGCACACCCATAAGCCCGGCGTCTGAGGCAATGTTGACGATATTGCCGTTTGACTTTCGAAGTTCAGGAAGCGCAGCGCGACAACAAAAAAACAGACCCTTTAAATTGACGTCGCAATGAGCATCCCACATCGCTTCGTCACAATCTGCAATGGGTCTGCCAGCACCTACTCCCGCGTTGTTCACGAGAATATCAAGACCTCCGAACGCATCGATTGCCGTTTGAACGCTATCCTCACAACCAGAGACGGTTCCCAGATTGCCGGGTGCCGCGACCGTATGCTCATAGTCACTCAGTTTTTCCATCGCTGCTGCAACGGAAGCATCCGAACTGCCGTTAATCGCGACGCGAGCACCTGCATCGAGGAACGATTTCGCAATTTCGAAGCCGATACCTCGGCTGGCGCCCGTTACCAGGACGCGCTTATCTTTGAAATCCAATTTAATTCCCCTGGAGTTACTTTTCGTTGGTTTTTTTGCGTGTAGGTATTATCTGGCTGCGAGAACAACGCTTTGTAGGCTTTCACGTGCCTTGAGTACCGAATTCAGTTCTTCGCGAGCACCGTCTATATGTTCGCCCATCAGTTTAGCGGCGCCCGCCGCATCCTTTTCTTTGATACTAAGAAGTAACGGTGTGTGCTCGCGATGAGCCGCGCTAATCACGGCCGGGTCCCCTGCCCCTGGATCCGTCCAAGCCACCCAGATAAAGCACATTACCTTGTCCATCAGATTCTTAATTGCCTGATGCAGTGCCCTGTTGCCGCTCGCCCGGGCAATCAGGTCGTGAATCTGCAAATCAATTTCTACTGTCTTTGCCCGAGTCGCCGGATTGTCGGTCAGCTTCTCCGTTTCGATCAGGATGCGATCGAATTCGATTAAATGTTCAGCTTGAGCATTTTGCGCGGCCAGTGTGGCTGCATTAACTTCCAGAATTTTTCTGAACTCGTACAGATCGGACATCTGATCAGCCGTATACTGAGCGACGTAGTAGCCACGCCGATTGCGCGCCTCGACCAGACCCACCATCGTCAGGCGACCCAGCGCCTCACGGACCGGCGTACGGCTCACTCCCAATTGTTCTGCCAAATCGCGGTCAACCAGCTTTTGACCTGCCCGAAAAACGTTTGAAAGTATGAGATCACGTAGTCGCGCATAAACGCTGTCGATCAGGGGCTCAGATTTGTCAGCAACCATTGCGGCGGCGGCTCCGTACTTGTACCATTTGGAATACCATGTTGCATGCCGTCCGTCATTCTGTCAAGTATTCGTCGTCTGCAATAATCGCTACGTGTCTGTTATTCCTAGCAATATCCGCCCGGATACAGCTAACTCTAAGTGCCGCGCCGTGGCTCGGCGCGACCATAATTTGGCGTTCTCTCGGCCAAACGGTCACCGCTACGATGAGATTTGAAACTTCATCGAATGCGACTGCTTTGAAGTCGCCGAGATGCCTGTAAAGACAAGGCTCAACAGATTTGTCCTTGTGTGCGTTCCTTAACTTCGCGTCATGGCATTCGGCATAGTCACGCGCTTCGAGCAGCTTCCAGCTCTGGCATCGCCGCCTGGAGCGCCTTGATGTGCGCGGGGCTCGTGCCGCAGCATCCGCCAAGCAAACGTACGCCGGCCGCAATCCAGCCAAGGGCTTCAGTTGCCAGATCAGCGGGCGATATGACGTCAACAAAGTTCCAATACGGTTGGGTGAAATAGCCTGATTCGGGGTACACGCCGATTGGGCCCGACCAGCGTTGCCGAACCATGTCAATTGCTTCAGGAATGGCGCCAATTTCACTGTGCATAATGTTGACCACGGTCGGTCCCATCGGGATAAGGGCGTCCAGCACCGCGACAAACTCCAGCTCGGTGTGATCAAAGCTTACGATCGTGCCATCCTTTCTTTTCTTGCAACCAACACCCAACCACACCGGAAGACTTGTCTCTTGTGCCGCCTGAATGGCGAGCGCCGCGTGAGTCGTTTCAACAATCATTTCCAGCGCTATCAAGTCGACGCCGGCGTCCGCCAAAAGGCCGGCTGCTTCCCGGTACGCCTCCAGTTCTTTTTCAGGTGATAAAAATGCGTCCCGATCAAAGCCGGGCGGCTCTGTTGAAATCGAACCTGCCACGGCCACGCCTTGTTCGGCAACGTTGTCACGAGCTTCCCTCGCAAGTTTGACGGCATCCCGATGGACCATCTCGACCCGGTCGCCAAAGCCGGCGGGTTCCAGCATTTGCCGTGTGGATCCAAACGTGTTCGTGGTGATCACCATCGACCCAGCGCGGATATAGTCTTCGTGCGTTTCACGGACAGCATCCGGGTGACTGAGCACGGCTGCCCCGCTCCACGCAATTTTGTCCATAGGCACACCACGTCGTTGGAGCTCAGTGCCAACGGCCCCGTCCAGCAAGACGATCTGGTCGGCTTCGAGCCGTTGTTGCCACGATTTTTCGATGCTGTTTCCTTCGCCAAAATCTTTGCGGTGCGTCGATTCAACTCAGGGGCTGGCCCGCCGAAGCGGCCTGCCCGGTTGGTTGCCCGTTACTTGCTCACCGTCAAATACCAATTGTCCGTTGACCCAGACCTTCGCGATTCCCACGGAAGACGCATGCGGGGATTCGGGCGTCGAACGGTCTGCCACCGTGTCGGGGTCAAACAAGACCAGATCCGCGTAGTGACCCACCTGGATAGAACCACGCTCAACGATCCCAACCTGTTGGGCGGAAAGCAAGGTCATTTTCCGAATGCCCGATTCGAGACTGACCACGTTACGTTCACGAACGTAATGTCCGAGAAACCGAGTAAAGGCGCCAAAGCCACGTGGATGAGGACCCGCAAGCTCACCGTCACTACCGATGACGGTATGTGACCAGGCCATGATGGTCTCGATATCGGGCTCGTCCATGGCAAAGCCCAGCATCGGCGATCTGCCACCCATTTCAACGTCAGCTTTCAACAACTCCATCAGCGTTGTTTCCGGGTCCGATTCTCGGATATGGGCAATTTCGGCGATGGTCATACCGTCGTACAACGGATTCGGACCATAACTGGGAAGCAGGATACCCTCCGGCGAAAGCATGTCTCTGAGAATGTACTCAGCCCCTTCCCGCCGATCCAGATCTCGGTCCGGGAACAATGTCGTCAGCCAACTGAATCCTGAATTCCAGGCCCGGTACGGATAGATATCAGCGCTGATATCGACGCCCGATGCGCGAGCTTCATCCAGTTTTCCCTTCAGCCGGTCCGCCTGCCCCCACCAACGAGTCATGGCGAGTTTGATGTGGCTTACCTGGACGGGTATGCGGGCTTCGCGACCGATGTTGATGATTTCATCAATCGCTTCCCAGAAATATTGATCTTCGCTGCGAATATGGCTGATATATCGCCCTCCATAGGAGGCCGCCACGCGGGCAAGTTCTATCAACTCCTCGGGCGCCGAAAAGGAACCTGGATCGTATTCCAGCCCGGAAGACAGCCCCAGTGCACCGGCCTCCATCTCGGCACGCAACAGGCCTGCCATCTTTGCCAACTCTTCCACTGTTGCATGACGCCGATAGTCCTCCCCCATTACCTGGCCGCGCAATGTGCCAAAAGCGGCGTAGGAAGCGACATTGACGGCGGCAGGCGACGTCTCGAGGTTGGCAAAGAACTCTGTCAGAGGATATTGCTGACCTCCATCCTGCCCGGCCACGATAGTAGTGATCCCCTGACTGACCGCAGCCAGCGCCCCAGGCATCTCGAATAAACCATCATCGTGGTGGCTGTGGACGTCGATGAATCCAGGAGCCAACGCCAAACCGTCGGCGTCAACAAGAGTGTCCTCTGCCGACGGCTCGAAATTTCCCACGTTGGCGATACGTTCTCCCACCACTCGCACGTTCACATTTCGCGATGGGCCACCGCTGCCGTCAATTACCCGTGCATTAACGAACACGACGCCAGCGGAGTCTGGCGCGTCGGGAGCGCAGGCCGTCAACGCGAGTACGATGCTTAGTATTATCGCCGGGGATCTACTGCTCATCGCCGTCTCCTGTCGTGGATTCACTGGTATTTCAAAAAAACAATGCCTTGCGCTGAGCCCGCGCCCAGGCCGAACCCGATGATGGCGCCATCATGGTCGCGATCGAAGGCAAGACTTACCGTCTCTGGTCCCGACCATCCCTGCGGGTGGAACTTGAACTCGAACTGGTCAGCGGCAACCGGTGTAATCGCGAGCGGCAGCTCCTGCTCGATGCGCACCACCAGGCTTTCGTCGACCACCGTGAAACGGTAGGTGGCGTCGAGTTCCATGGAGAAAAAGTTGCCTGCAAACTCAGCAAGCTCGAAAGATGAAAGCGTCGATACTTCGGCTGGCACAACAGCGTCCTGCTTGCTGGCGCCGGGTTCCTCGTCGCTGCTTTCTGGCCCGAGCAAATCAGCCAGGTAGTGATCCGCAACCTGCTGGGCCAGAACGCCAGGCCTGGCGGAGTCAGCATTGCAAGCAATGGCTATCGACAGGCCGGGCTCCACAAACCGTACGAGCTGGCTGCGAAAACCCCAGGAGCTGCCGCTGTGTCCGACCGTGCGCAGACCACGATACTCACTCAGAAAAATGCCCTGCGCGTAGGCGATCGGGTCGTCATTGTTGAGGATCCCTTCGGTTAACATCGGCCGATAAATCGGGGGTTTCTCGGCGCCGTGCAAGTAGTTGTCCCAGCGCAGCAGATCCTCAACCGTCGAGTACATTTGCCCGTCCCCTGCAACGTCGAAGTTGTAGTTGTGGACCGTCCACACGTTGCCGTCGCCATCTCGATCGTAACCGGTGGCGCGCCGCGGGATTATTTTCTTGTGATTGTCGTACATCAAGCTGCCTTGCATTCCCAGCGGCTCGAAAATGCGTTCCTCTGCGAACGCGCCCAACGATTGACCAGAGGCGCGCTCATGGACCTGCGCCAGCAGCATATAAGCGGTGTTGCTGTAGACGTGTTGCTCGCCAGGCGCAAAAATCAGGTCCCGCTGTCGCGACATCATTGCCAGAATCTGCGCGTGCGAGATCGGGTAGTAATCGTTACGTCCCGCGAGCGGGAACAGGGTCAGGTAGTCGCCAAGACCGCTGGTGTGGTAAATCATTTGCCGAAGAGTAATCGGCCATTCGTACTCGGGGAGTTCGGGAAGCCACTTGCGAACGTTGTCGTCCAGCGACAACTTCCCTTCCTGAGCCAACATCGTGAGGCTGGCAGCGTTGAATTGCTTGGTTATCGAGGCGACGTCGAACACTGTCTGCGGTGTAATCGGAATGTCGTAATCAAGGTTAGCGAAGCCATAGCCGCGCGAGTAAACCGGGGCACCGTCTTGCGCCACCGCGAGCGCGCATCCCGGCGATCCTGGCGTATTCCAGATTGCGAACACGTCATCGACCGCAGCGTTGTCGTCCCCGGTTTCCACGCCGCCATGCGGTTCATCCTCGTCAGTGCAACTGACGGAGAGCACTAGTATTATTGCGACAGCAACGATGCGATGACAGCGGCTCATGTGCTACTCCAAGAGTGCAAGACTGGAAAGGTTATCCACCCATTCAGCGTTTGGAATATTCAACCGCATCACGGGTCTCAATACAATCTTTGACCAACGAATCTCGCCACCGCGCATTATCTGATCGATAGGCTCTTCTACCAGGGCCAGCGCGGAAAACAGCAACGATGCAACACAAACAACGAGCGACTTTGTCATTTTGGAAACTCCTTTAGACGAACGCGGGTTGTTTGTGTTTAGAATCAGTCAGGAGGAATTTTTAATGAAAATAATTATCGTAGGTGCCGCTGGTCAAGTTGGCAAGACTGCAGTGGCCGCTTTGTCGGGACGGCATGAAGTCATCCGCGTTGGCAGATCCAGCGGTGATGTGCATATGGATATCGAGGACATCGAAAGCATCCGGGCTATGTATCAACAAGTTGGCAAAGTTGATGCCGTGGTGAGCGCTGTCGGCCACGTCCATTTTGGTCCGGTCGATGAAATGAACAGTGAACAATTCATGATTGGTATTCATAAAAAGCTTCTACCGCAGGTAAGTCTGGTACTGGAAGGATTCGAATTTTTGAATGATGGCGGATCATTCACATTGACCAGCGGCGTAACGAACCGCGACCCGATTCGTGGTGGTACCGGCGCCGCCGCCGCCAACGGTGCACTCGACGGGTTTGTTGCGGGTGCTGCGGTAGACATGCCTCGCGGCATTCGCATTAACGCCGTAAGTCCCGAAGTGCTGGAAGTAAGTCGAGAGGCCTATGATGGTTTCTTTCCCGGCCACGTGCATGTATCGAACGAAGCCGTTGGCCTGGCATTCAGCAAGGCAGTTGAGGGATGCCTGAGCGGGCAGATAATTATCGTGGAGTAGCTTACGTGGAGTTCGTGATGATGTGAGCTGGGCGAGGAACTGGTCTTCGAGCTAGAGTACGATTCTATCGTCCGAACGTGGCGAAATAATCAATACGCCAGTAAATTGCGCTGAAGAGGGCGGCGGCATAAGCTGAGAGCATGCCGATGGCGACTCCGAAGCTGATAACGAAACCAGATTTAGCACGTCTGACTTGAAACATTGTTAATGCCCTCTTTCAGTTAGTCATATCCAATCAAGACAGCCACGACCAAAGCGAGCGAGCCTACAATCGCAACCTTCACCATGAACGGCCATATGAATCGCAACCAGCGGTCGTATGGAATTCCCGCCATCGCCAAAATGCCGATGAGCACATATTGTGTCGGAATCAGAATGTTGCTGAAGCCGTCGCCAAACTGGAATGCTAATACCGCCACCTGCCGCTCGACGCCCACGATATCCGCCAACGGTGCCATGATCGGCATTGTTACGTAGGCCTGCCCACTTCCCGACGGGATAAAAAAGTTAAGAACGCTTTGTACGAAAAACATTCCGACGGCGGACAAGGTGCTTGGAAGCTCCTGGATAGGAACGCTGATGCCATAGACCATGGTATCCACGACACCGCCCTCATCCAGAACAACCTGGATGGCGCGTGCCACGCCGATCAACAAGGCCACGCTGGTTAGGCTGCCAGCGCCCATGCTCAACTCGGTCGCCGTCTTGTCCGGACTCATGCGGGCAAGGATGGCGATGACAATAACCAGACCGGCGAATAAGCCCTGCATCTCGAACAGGCCCCATTTCCAGATGATCATCCCGTATATAAGAAGAACCATCGCCGCGCCTATCGCAAGCAATATTCGCTTTTGCACGTTGGTCAATGGAGCCAGACCTGACAGCACCGTTGCATCCTGAATTTTAGGTATCGCCGCGCCCGCCGGAACCTCTATATCAGCTACCAGGCTAGACGAAGGATCGAGCTTCACTCTTTCGGCATAAGTCCAGACGTGATGAATGCCGATTGACACGAATACGACAAAACATATCAGGCGGAACCACATACCCGACGCAGGCTCCAACCCGGCAATATCCTGTGCAATGAGTGTCGTGAAGGGATTGATGAAGGCCGGCCCATAACCGGCGCCATAACCGACCATGATAATCCCGATGGCTGTCATCCGGTCATAGCCAAGTGCCAGGCACAAACTGACGAGGACGGGCACGAAGGGATAATATTCCTCACCAAAGCCTACCGTGCTGGCCCCAAGCGCAAACACGGTCATGCAACCAGCAATTAACCAGAAGGGTTTATCTCCCCAGCGCCTGAGCAGCGACGCCATCCCTGCGTCAAGTGATCCCGTTGCGCGGAGAACCGCAAACAATCCGCCGATGATGAAGACGAAAAAGATAATCTCGTGTGCCCCGCTAAAGCCCTTGGGAATGGCTGTCAGGCTTGCAAACGGCGAGACTATCGGCACGTCCGGTGTCAGATGAAAGCTGCCCGGTACCACCTGCATCCGCCCCGACTCGGCCTCCACGCGGTCGAAGGAGCCGGCAGGAATTACGTACGTAAGTAATTGTGCCAACACCACCATCGAAAAGAGGATGACCAGCGTATGTGGAACCTTGAATTTTCGTTTCGTCATAGCGAGCGATTTCTTCCTGTTCTCGATCAGGCTGTGGTTATTTCACGTATTTGTCGAACCAGTCGACGAATCGTTCCAGCAGATCTTTTTGATAAACGGGTCGCCGGATGCCATGGTACGCATCAGGGTATACCACCAACGAAGCCTCGCGGCCCAGATGCTTCATCGCCTGGTACATTTGCTCGGAGTGGATGATCGGCTGATTCCAGTCCTTCTCCCCGCCGATAAAGAGCGTCGGCGTGGTGATGTTCTCCACATCCATGAACGGTGAGACGCTGTCCCAGAGATCGCGATTCTTCCACGGCGGACCGAATTCCGTATGCCACCACAGCACGTAGGGATCGTGACCGTAGGTGCTCGTATACCATCCAACGCTGGCGCCACTGACGGCGCCTGCAAATCGATCCGTCTTGGTAATCACTACATTCGTCAGCGTCCCGCCAGACGACCAGCCACCGATGCCGAGCCGGTCAGGATCGACGTAACCCTGTTCGATGACGTAGTCAGTAGCCACGATCACATCTTCTGCATCGTGTGTGCCATATGCTTTGTTGAGGGAGAGTGCGAAGTCGAGCCCCCGGCCACCTGAACCCCGAACATTCGGCATCACCACGACGTAGCCATTGGCCGCAAACAACTGGACCCGGAAATTAAAACCATAGTCGTACTGGGATTCCTGACCGCCGTGAAGCCAGAGAATAGCCGGGTATTTCTTGCGCGGATTGAAGGACTCTGGTTTGTAGACGAAAGTCTGGATCTCGGTTCCGTCGAGCGTGGGAAAACGCAGCTCCTCCACGTCTGACAGCCATATCGAACTCAATAACTCGCCATTGACGTCCGTGAGACGGCGGGGTTGTGGTTCAGATGACTCTGCATCGAGGACAAAAAGATCGCCAGGCAGGCGCGGCTTGCTCATGGCGACGACGACACCGCCATCCGGCGCCACGGCGATCGCTTCCACCCGAACCTGTCCTGTGACCGGCCGGTTCAGTGTGCCATCGTCAACCGACACGCTGGCCAGCTGGACCTGGCCGTTATCCTCGAGCATGACGTAGATATGACTTCCGTCGGGAGAAAAATGCGGGTCGTAGGCCTTGCGGTCGAGGACCTCCGTAGTAAGCAACACGGGCTCGTCGTCGCCGACACGGATGATCGCTACTTTCGACTGCAAGTAGGAAATGGGTACGTCTGCTCGGTCCGTGTACGCCATGATGTAGCCGATTCTCTCGCCATCGGGGTGCCAGATCGGCGAGCCGTCGGAGCCGGGGTTCGTGGTTACGCGGACTGGATCCTGTTGGTCGTACCCAGTGCCCGAATCCACCAACCAGATGTCGGAATTAGAACTGGCGTCCGGCTCGGCTGTGCGATTACTGACAAAAGCGATCTTGCTGCCATCCGGAGACCAGGCCGGCGAATAGTCCTCATAATCGCCTGACGTAATCTGAGTGACTGCTTGCGTATCAATGTCGAAAACGTAGAGGTGGCCGCGTAAGCGATTCAGGTAACCGACGTAGTCTTCCTTGAATTTCAAACGATCGATAACCCAGGGTCCGGGGCCTTTTTCCGCTTCCTGATCACGGATAATCAGTGCCAGTTGCGTCCCGTCGGGCGACCACTGGTAATCCTCGACGCCACCGTCGACGTTTGTCATTTGCACACGCTCGCCACCGCGCAGGTCGAGCATGAATACCTGTGAACTGTTGCTCTCCTTGCTGAACGCTACGAAAGACATGTGCTTACCGTCCGGACTCCAATCGGGACCCCACGCTGACGAGCCTTTGGACGTCATAGGCAGTGGCTCGCCACCCGTTATTGGAACCATCCATACCCGGGTTGTGCGATTGTCTTTCTCGAGGTCCTGAGCACCGACCGTGTAGGCGACCCATTTGCCCTCGGGACTAACGACCGGGCTGCCAACGCTTTGCAACGCAAAATAGTCATCAACCTCGATGGGGCGAAGCGTATCGGCTGCCGGCGGGTGCGTTCCCGACCCGACCAACAGCGACCCGAACAGAGTGAGTGTCATTAGCACATGTTTTGTCATTTCAGTTCCTATTCCGGCAGAGGATTCCCTTCGACCCAGGGAGCGCCCGATTGCAACAATTCATTACCCAGCGCCGTCGCTTCGGTGTGTGCTGCCGTCAAAGCCGACTTGATCTGTTTGAGCTGTGCAACAACAATTTCCATGGTTTTTTGATGAGTAGCGGTCGGCCCGTAGGTTGATTGGCCAATACCGAGTTCAACAGAAAAAAGCCTGTCCCCGATGGTCGGTTTCGTGTTCTCGCCAATCTCGCGTTTGGCTCGATTTCCATAGAGCTCTTCTTCAATTGACTGCAGTGCTACTCGCAAGCTATTAATCCGGTCGTCGAGATCACCAGGAGCTGCTGCCGCTCGCGAAAGCGCCTTTTTCATTGCCTCAACCCTCGCCGTCTCGGTAGTCAATGTCTTATTGATCGCCGATGAATCTCTTACTGCATCCTCGTAGGAACGCCAGAATTCGGCCGCGTCGGCAGGCGAGCTTCCCTGCAACGCACTCTCTCGAAGCGGTACCACTTCGAAGTGAACGGGGCCCGTCATGGTCGTGAATTCGCCATTCACTTCTTTCGCCAGGGAGGCCGAGTAGCTGCCGGGCGCGGCCAGCAGTCCGGACGGTTCATCGTCAGAGGATGAAGAATTGGACGTCAACCTTACGGCCGCTGGCGCGGGATGGCGCAAATCCCAGGCAACCCGATTTATACCCTTATCAATAGGCCCCCTGACCCTCCTCACGGTCCTGCCCTCGGAGTCAGTAACAACGATCCAGACAACGGGATCGGATTCGGCCATTTCATTGCTAACCGCATCCCAACCCGGAAAGGGGATGTCCTCGTTAGCTTCAAGCAATGATTCTTCGCTCGTCTGGCGAATCTGTTCTTGCGTTTTAAGTCCATCTCTCAGGTAGTACGTGAACACTGCGCCAAATTCCGGATTCGGAGCAACGAAACGATTGGCGCCCAGCAAACCCTCTCCCCTGTCGCGCGGGATGTACCATTTGGCATCACGAGTCGGGAAAAGAATCGCCTCATCAGCCAGTTGTTCCTCCGACACGCTGCGCAGCGATGAGTAATCGTCAAGAACAAAAAAACCTCTGCCGAAAGACGCACCGACCAGGTCGTTTTCACGTTTTTGAATGGCAAGATCTCGGAACGAGATGGTTGGAACCCCGCCCGCCAGTTTCACCCAGCGCTGTCCGGCATTCGAGCTGAAATAAATGCCAAACTCGGTACCGACAAATAGCAAGTCGGGGTTCACGTGATCCTGCACGATTCGCCACACCAACGTTCTATCGGGCAGATCGCCACGGATAGAAGACCAGGTCTTTCCCCGATCCGTACTCTTTAGTAGGTAAGGCGCAAAGTCGCCAAACTTGTGATTGTCGAGAGCGACATAAACCGTGTCCGCGTCGTGAATATCCGCTTTGACGTCATTGATGAACGCCGTATCGGGAACCGCTCGCAGGCGGCCGACGCTCACTGCTCGCCAGTTCGCCCCACCATCTTCGCTGATCTGCAACAGGCCGTCGTCAGTACCCACGTAAAGAAGCCCTTCAACCTGAGGCGATTCCGATATTGAGGTAATGGAGTGGTAGGTTGACATGGACGCGATATCCCAGCCGGCGTCCCAGCTCTGCAATCGACCCATGATGGGCATATCCATGCGATCCTGATTCCGGGTCAGATCGCCGGAAACCGCGCGCCATTCGTCGCCGCGATTGTCTGATCGCCACAGGCGGTGGGAGGCGAAGTAAATGCGGGTCGGATTGTGTGGGCTGACGAGAATCGGCGCGTCCCAATTGAAACGTTCAAAATCTTCATCTGCACCTGGCTGAGGCTGGATATCCATCGCCTCGCCAGTCGTCATATCGATACGCGACAACTTGCCCTGTTGCCGTTCGGCATAAACAATGTCCGGGTTCCCCGGCTCGGTGGCGGGCTGCTGACCGTCCCACCCCAGGATCATTCGCCAATCCTGAGTCTGGACCCCATGAATGTTATCGGTCCGAGACAACCCACCCAGACTGCCGTTGTCCTGCGTACCGCCATAAATGTTGTAAAAAGGTTCCGCATCGTCAACCGCAACCTTGTAGAACTGGGTTAAAGAAAGGTTCTCAAAGTAGTGCCAGTTTTCGGCCCCATCGAAGCTTTCGTAAATGCCGCCATCATCGCCGACCATGATGTAGTCGGGGTCGCTTTTTTTGAAAGCCAGGGCATGACTGTCGCCATGCCGGTATTCCCAGTTGACCTCGCTGAAGGTCTTGCCGCCATCCGTTGAAACCTGTACGAATTCGGTCATCAGGTAGATGCGATCAAATTCATGCGGCGAGGTGAAAATTTCCTGGTAATAGTGCGGGCCGGTAGCACCAGCAACCTCGTCGGATTGTTTTTCCCAGGAGTTGCCGCGATCCGTTGACCGATAAAATCCACCCTTGCGTCGATTCAGTTCGACAGAGGCATAAACAACATCCGGTTGCTGGAATGAAATGGCCAGGCCGATCTTTCCCATCGGACCTTCGGGCAGCCCTTCCGTCAACTTCGTCCAGGTTTCTCCACCGTCGTCACTCCGATGGATTCCGCTTTTGGGGCCCCCACCCATGTACGCCGCAACATTACGGTGATGTTGCCAGGTTGCCGCGTAGAGTCGATTGGGATCTCTTGAGTCCACCACGATATCCGTCACACCGGTCCACTCATCATCACCCAGAGTTTTTTTCCAGGTCTTGCCTCCGTCGCTCGACTTGAAGAAGCCGCGATCGCCGCCCTTATTCCATAGGGGTCCTTGAGCTGCCACGTAGATGACATCCGAATCCTCAGCGCTGACAATGATCCGGGAGATATGCTGAGAATCCTGCAGTCCCATGTTACGCCAGGTCTTGCCGCCGTCATCCGTTCGGTAGATGCCATCGCCGTAACCAACATGGCGTCCTCCGTTATCCTCGCCGGTCCCGACCCAAATTACATGCGGATTGTGAGGATCCGCGGCCAGGGTGCCGATGGAATAGCTCCCCTCGCTATCGAACACTGGCGTCCACGTTGTACCGGCGTTGACAGTTTTCCAAACACCGCCCGAGCCAGCTGCCGCGTACCAGAGACTCTCGTTAGCAGGATGAATCAGAACATCGGCTATGCGGCCTGACAGGAAGGCGGGCCCAATGCTACGCAGTTCGAGACCCTTGAACGTTTCTGCGTTCATGCGACTTTCGTCTTCGTCGCCTGCCTGTGCAAACGTTCCGGACGCCGAGACCATCAACACCAGCAAAGTGAGTCTCTTGAACGAATGACTTCTCATGTTGGCCTACCTTTCCTGTTCACCCGATTGCGAAGGCGCAAGTTCCTGATCAATGATCTTATTCAATCGGGTTCGTTGCAGTTCGTAGCGCTCCGTCAAGTCTGCGAACACTGCGACCATGGATGACGTCGGTCTTGCATCGCCGCTCAAAACAGTACTTGAGAGCGAGCTCAGCTTTTCAGTCAGTCCGGGGGAGCTCCACATCATCGGATGTTCGGGAGAACCCATCCAAATCATTAAGGTTCCTTCAATATCTCGCAGCTCTTGCAGGATCGCGTCGGCACTGTCTGCAAAACTCTCCGGCAAGTTGGCTCGTCGCTCGTTAAAACGCGCCCGGATTTCTCTAATTCGGAGAACCGTGTCGGACACTTCTGTAAACCGGTCCCGAATATCAACCATGAGGTCGAACTGCGCTCTTAGATCAGCGTCGCTGGCTTTTATTCTCGGATCCTTTCGAATCTCAAAAGGTTGCTTGAAGGTTTTTCCATCTACGGTCAGTTGGACCTTGTATTGGCCCGGCGCTGCAACAGGCGATGATGGCGGTGAGTAATCGACACTCATGAATCCGTCCAGCGCTCCATTGGGCGGCGGCATCACGGTACCGGGGTAGCGCATGTTCCAGAAAAAGCGGTTCATTCCAACTTCAGCAGACGGGCTGTCCCCAGTGTCGCTGGAAAACGTTTTGATTATCTCGCCACTGGTCTCGGTGATGGTGACGGTCACCGGGTCATTCGCAGCATTGGCCAGGTAATAGTCGAACGTCACGCCTCGCGTTGGATTCTTCGCGCCACTAACTAAACCACTCCACCCACGCCCGCCTCGGAGATGCCGCAACGCAGGCGCCACCTCAAACAAATGCACAGGAGCGGATGCAACGTCGAGCGTTATCCCTCGCAAGGCAGAAATATTGTCGAGAATCCAAATGCCGCGACCATGGGTCGCCACGACCAGATCGTCATCCTTTACCTGCATTTGCATAACTAAAACCGCTGGCAGATTACCGTTTAAGGGTTGCCAGTTATCACCGTCATCGAAGGAGATGTATGCGCCCGTTTCGGTGCCCGCGTAAAGCAAGCCGGGTCGGACCGGGTCTTCGCGAACAACCCAGGAAAAATCGTTGGCATGAATTCCGTCGGTAATTCGTTGCCATGTGTCGCCGTAGTCGGTCGTCTTGTACAGATACGTGGTGCGATCACTCACCCTGTGACGTTCACCGGAAATATAGGCCGTACCCAGGTGATGGTGTGACACATCAATCGACGTTATCGTCGTCCATTCAGGAAGATCCGGCGGCGAAACGTCCTGCCAAGTCTGTCCGTCATCTTGTGATAACTGCACGTTACTATCGTCAGTGCCCACCCAAAGTTCCCCTTCGGTGAGCGGAGACTCCGCCAGGGTCCTGATGACACTTGAGTGAAATAGTGAGGACGCGTTGGAACTGATTGGCCCGCCCGAAATCTCGTCCATAACTTCCCGGCGATTGCGCGTAAGGTCGGCACTGATCTGTTCCCATGTCTGACCTTCATCTGTGGATCGGAATACATACTGCGCGGCTGTGTAGAGCGCGTGCGAACCATGCGACGACCGAAGAATCGGGAACGAGTAATAAAACCGCAAATGGAAATCTTTCATCGCGGTCCCGAATACCCATTCGGGCCAGACACTGATCTGCGGAGCCTCGCCGGTTTCCCGATCAATGCGCACGGTTCGCGATCGATCATTGGCATAGATGACGCTGCCGTCAGGCGTAACCGCCGTCTGCCCGCCCTCACCAGCAGGAAGCGGAATATAGTGCGTCCGATCGATGCTCGGATCGTCGGTTTGACTGGGGATCGCAATGTGGCTGTTGTCGTTCTGCGCGGCGTAGACCCAGTAGGGCTCCTGGTCATCGACCGCAAGACTCAGGAGGTCTGCCGTCGGCTGATTATTCAGGCTCGACCAGGATTCGCCGCCGTTCATTGTTACCGAAGCACCACCGTCACCGCCCTCGATCATTCGGCGCGAGTTGTTGGGGTCTATCCACAGCGCATGCGGGTCCCAATTCGGCAGCTCGACCTCTTTGAACGTTACGCCGGCATCTGTTGATTTCAGGAGACCGACAATAGGCTGGATGTAAACGACGTCGGGATTTTGCGTGTCAGCCGTAATGTAGTTGTAAGAATTCGGGATTTCCATTTTGCCAGGGTCGTAATGTGTTCTGTGCCAGGTGGACCCACCATCGTCCGATCGATAGATTCCGCCCTCTCCTCCGTCCGCCTCAATAAAGGCGTATACGCGACTACCCCGCGCCGGCGAAATGGAAACACAAATTTTCCCAACCATGCCTTTCGGCATGCCCGGGTTGTGGGTGATGTCGGTCCAGGTGTCCCCGCCATCCGTGGACTTGAAAAGGCCGGACGTCGGGCCGCCGCTTTCTTCGTCCCACGGATAGGTAACGTGGTGGTTCATCGACGCAAAAATCACATCGGGATAGTCCGGATCCATTGTTAGATCTACGCCGCCGGTCGAATCACCTTTATAAAGAACCTGCTCCCAGGTTTGACCGCCATCCCGGGTTCGGTAAATGCCGCGTTCCGGATTTGGGCCGAACATGTCACCCATAGCGGCCACAAACACAATGTCCGGATCAGTTGGATGAATTCGAATTCTGGCAATATGTCGCGTCTCTTTGAGGCCGACGTTTGTCCACGTTTCACCGCCGTCAACGGACTTGTAAACACCATCGCCCGGTGAGATGAATTGCCGCTGCACCCCTTCGCCCGTACCGACGTAAATCACATCGGAATTCGAGAACGACACATCGAGCGCACCTACCGCGGGGAATTCAAAAAAGTCATCCGATACATTGCGCCAATTCATTCCCGCGTCAGTCGTCTTCCAGACCCCGCCGTGAGCGGCTCCGAAGTAGTAAACAAAAGGATCGTCGAGGGTTCCCGCCACAGCAAGGACGCGACCGCCGCGGTATGGCCCGATGAAGCGCCAGTCGATAGCGGAAAGAAAGCTGTCATCAACGGTCGGATACGCGATAGGCGCAGTGTTCAGCGTATTGGGACTAGCGTTTTCTCCAGAATCACAGCCTGCCAACAAGACGCCGATCAAGAGACCGGCAATCGAACCAACAAATTTCATGCTGCCCCCCCCTTTTATCCCTCGTCTCGCAAGCCGCCTTCGACGACAGCCATTACGAACGATCGCGTGCAGTGTGCAGAAAGTAGTCGACCACCTTGCCCGCCGTATCAATCACGTGGATGCCGGGATAGCGGATCGTAGTGGGACAAATGTGACCTGGCACAGCGAGCAGGTAGTCGCCCACGGCAGGTAGCTCGCCCGGTATCCGAAACATCCCGTGCTCTTCGCTCTGCCACACCATTTCCGCCGTCTCATGACCGAGCAGGGTTGCTCTTTCCTCGAGCAGAAGGTCCGAACTGATGCCCTTGCAACCGAGGTCCGTGGTGATCGTGCCAGCATCCGGGTAGCGGTCCACCACTTGAGTCAAAACGAGGGCGGCGCAGAGAAACGGCATGTCGGGCATGTCTCTTACATAGCCCGCGTCCCAATAGATAAATGTTCCCGGTGAACCGTACATGCCGTCGGTACGCGCGTAATAGGGAAACGACCAGCTGCCGCCCGCGACGACGCATGGTACGGGCATGCCGGCCGACTCAATTTGCTGCTGAAATTCTTGCAACGATTCGATGTGCCCCTGCGCGATTGTCTCACGCTGCACCACATCACTATAGTTGTCGTGACCGTCGTACAAATGTAGACCTGATGCCTCCAGGTACGGTTGCGCGTTGATTTCCCGATAGAGCGTGTCTGCGTCCGGCCCGAATCCAATACCGGTACGGCGCATACCGACGTCCAGATCCAGCATTACGCGTAAGGCCTGCTCTCGACGTGTAGCCACTGTGGCCAGCACGTTGAGATGAAACGGCGAACTGACGATGGCGGCGACCCACGCGTCCGGATAACTTGCCACCATATCGCAAAATCGCTCGATCTTGATTTCCTGACACTGAGGATAGGTCAGTATCGCCCTCGCCGCGCCAGCTTGTAACACCATCTCCAGTTCTTTCAACGTGGCACATTTGAAACCGGTTATTCCCTGCTCCATTTGTTTGCGTGCGACTGCCTCCGCCTTGTGCGTCTTAACATGTGCAATCAAATTCCCGCCACCACCGACCAAATCACAAACACTGCGAATGTTGTGATCCATTTGATCCTGGAATAGAAGCATGGCTGGCGTTTCCAGAGCGTCTGGTTCGGCCACGTTATAATTTTCAAAAGTAATCAATACTGGATTCCCTAAAAGTCGATGTGCTGAACTTGATTCATTGTTTCGACATCCGCGATTTTTACGTCCGCTGCCATAAAATCTCGAATAGCAATTCCGGTGTTATACAGCTCGAATTCAGGATGCAGGGCGCGCTGTTTCGGGACGTTGGACCGAAGCATAAGATGTTATGAGCCACAGGCCGCAGCGCTCCCACAGGCGCCCCTATTCATGAGTTGACGGCGGTTAAATCAGTGTGTTTTTGCGTCACACAATAAATGGTATTCCAAATGGCATGCTAACGGAATTCATACCGCCTAGGCAACTTGGCCTCCGAATTGCCGTTTCATCTGCCGCAAGAATTGGCAGGGTCCACGATTGTACCGTGCGTGCCACCTGTACTGAATGCAGGGAACTAGGGGAACTAGGGGAACTAGGAATCAGGTTGGAGGAAAGCTGTCGAACCAGGCTGAAACAGCAGAAACAGCACGAAATCTGGACATCCATTAATTGTCCAAAATCTGGACATCCATTAATTGTCAGATGTTTAGTGGATGTCCTTATTTGTCGTTATTTGTCGCCAACCTCTGCCAGCTCAGATTCATGCCCAGCTAGTATCCAATTACGCATTACAATTTGATCTATCTCTAACTGATAGACTTCTGGATCAATGTAAAACCGTTGCTCCAGCGACCAGCCGCTTTTTTGGCAGGCGATCAGCTCGCGAATGGGTCGGGTATCGGACATATTGAAAACTCAATTAATTCTTAGCGACATTCTAATATGGTAGAGAATGATGTCGAGACTTGAATTTCACCTTGTGGTTTCACACCATTTTACTGCTGACACAAGAAGAGCATTTAGCGACCTGTGCCGGGTTATCAACGATGAAAAGCCGTGTTAGGGATCAGCTTGCGAATATCGCAGGCGAAGTGTGTCTGCAGAATTCGTCTGTCGCGATTTCTTTCCTGCCTGGCGCTGGCGGCAACATCTCCGCAATTACTGACCTGCGAACCGGCCGCAATTGGCTTTGGCAAAACCCACATCTTCCTATTACGAACAATCGTAGTGGTGAAAATTACGGTCAGTCTTTGGACTCTGGTGGTTGGGATGAAATATTGTTGTCTATTGCGACATCTGAAATTGAAGCCACGAATTCGACTCGCGTTGAAATAGCGGATCATGGGGACCTGGTTCGTCAAAGCTGGACCGCCGAAATTCAAAGCGATACAAATGGCAACCAACGTTGTCGCATGACCGCAGGCGGCGCTACATTGAACTACGACTTCGTGCGCATGGTGCGCCTCCAATCCGATGCGCCAATAATCACGTTCGACTATTCGCTAACCAATAATGAAGCGTTCGAATGGCCCTTTTATTGGTGCCCACACGCATTGCTCGATGCACAGTCGGGAATGACAATCGAGTTGCCACCCGATCTTCCGTTTCATCTTGACGGTGCGGAAGTTCCGGCCATTGAGCGTTGGCCGCGGCTTCCGGTTGAGGGTCGTCCGTCGCTTGATCTTTCGAACAGTTTTGCTGCAGACGGTGAAGTATTTGCCCACAAGGTTTTCGCTCGCTCACCCAGTGACGGAACCGTATCGGTTGTTGCTCCGGAAACAAACGAACGACTGACCATGACATTCGATCCCGACGTACTACCCTGGCTGGGATTGTGGATAAACAATCGAGGTTGGTCAGGATGTGGTTCTGAGCCGCACCAGAACTTAGGATTGGAACCCTCGACGACAAACTACGATTGCGTGGCCGAGGCCGTTAGAAATGACGCCATAGATTGGATTCAGCCGGGAGAAACACGTGCATGGACGCTTACAGTAGAATTAACCGCATGATTCAAGCCGCGCAATTCGTCAATGACGTCGCCACGGACGCAAGGGTTTTTCGAGCACCCGGTCGAGTCAATATCATCGGCGAGCACACTGACTACAACGACGGATTGGTCTTACCAACCAATACCGCCTTATACACCTGGCTCGCGATCAAACCTCGCACAGACCGAGTCGTATCAGTACTCGCGAAAAACTTCGAAGAGCAACGAGACTTCAATCTTGATGCGATTGAGCCGAGCAACAAACCTGAGTGGATTGACTACCTGAAAGGGGTTTGTGCAGAAATCGAAGCCACCGGCATCACCCTACGTGGCGCTAATATCGAAATTCACGGCGAGATTCCGATTGGTGGCGGCCTAAGCTCCTCTGCGTCTCTGGAATTAGTGATGGCGACAGCAATGCTCGCAATCTCCGACGCGTCATTACCGGCTCAGGAAATTGCCAAACTATGCCAGCGAGCCGAACACACATTTGCCGGCGTCAATTGCGGCATCATGGATCAGTTCTCCATCGCTTGCTGCGGCGAAGGGCAGGCGATATTGCTCGACTGCCGTTCGCTAGACACGAGGCCGGTCGTCATTCCCGAGGAAATTACGTTGCTGATCACCGATAGTGGCGTCAATCACAAGTTGTCAGACGGTGGCTACAACCAACGCGCAATCGAATGCCAAGACGCGGTAGCGATTATCCAAGAGCGATATTCTTCCGTCACGTCGTTGCGTGATGTATCACCCAAACAAATGCACTCTGTGACCGAACAGTTAGGAGATCTGTTGCTACGTCGTTGCCGCCATGTCGTCACAGAGATCGATCGCGTGAAGACCGCATTCGATGCGCTCAATTCAGGTGACATTGAAACCGTCGGGCAGCTGGTCAGCAGATCACACTCAAGTCTGCGCGATGACTTCGAGGTGAGTTGCGACGAAGTCGAGTCGCTGGTGAGCATCGCAAGCGCCTGCAAAGGTGTTCTGGGCTCTAGAATGGTGGGCGCCGGTTTTGGCGGCTGTGTTTTGTCTATCGTTCAAGCCGAAAAAATCGAAGCCGTCAGACAACAAATAGCGCAGGAATATAGAACCAACAATGGTGAATCGCCGTGGATGCATACCGTGGCATCGACGATGCCTGCAGCAGAGTACAGCGCGACATGAGCTCGGACTCCCATTCGCATTCGCGACGAAATATTCTGACCGGCGAGTGGGTCATGGTTTCGCCGCAGCGCACCAAACGTCCATGGCAGGGACAAGTTGAAACAACTGAACCGCAATCCTCCGTGCAACATGACGAGCAATGTTATCTCTGCCCGGGCAACGCCCGAGCGAACGAGCAACAAAACCCGGCGTACTCCGGCCCCTTCGTTTTTGACAACGATTTCACTGCGCTTTCCAGTGAAAGCGATATTGAACCATCATCCAACCCGTTATTTGAGTCGCGTCCGGAGTCCGGTCGGTGTCGCGTCGTTTGCTATACCGAACGACATGATTTGCGCATCGCTTCTATGCGTACAGCAGACATTGCCCTGACGATTGAAACGCTAAAAGACGAATTCGAAACGCTCGATCAAAACGAGAACATACAATATGTTCAGATTTTCGAGAATCGCGGCGAAATGATGGGGTGTAGCAATCCCCACCCGCACGCCCAAATTTGGGCGACAGAAAATTTGCCCGTCGAACCGGCTAAAGAACTGAAATCGCAACAGGAATGGTTGCATGACAACGGTGCGCCACTATTGGCTGATTATCGCCGTGCGGAAATGTCGGATGGCAAACGCGTTATCATTGAGAACGAGCATTTTATAGCCGTCGTCCCTTATTGGGCTATCTGGCCATTCGAAACGTTGCTCATCCCTAAAAGAGACTTTGCCTCTTTCGGCGACCTGCAGTCGACCGAAATCACAGGTCTCGCACAGATAATGAAATCACTACTCTGCGCCTACGACAATCTCTTTGCGACGCCGGCGCCGTATTCGATGGGTTTTCACCCACGACCTTCTGACGGTCGTCCACATCCCGAGTGGATATTTCACGCCCACATTTATCCGCCACTGCTACGGTCAGCCACCACCCGAAAACATCTGGTTGGATTCGAAATGCTGAGCATGCCGCAGCGAGATCTCACCCCTGAAGAAGCAGCAGAACGGCTGCGGAGTGCTATTTGATGGAACACACGGCTAATAAGGCCAAACGCCTGTCATTCTTTATTGTCGCGTTGTTTTTGCTTGCGTCCTGCGACACCAACAACGACATAGACGGTTCACGACCCGCGTGGAATGACATTGACGTCATTCGTGAAAATACCGAGCCACCGCGAGCGCATTTTACGCCCTATAGAAATACCAGTGATGCCCTTGCCGGAGACGTTTCAGCGAACCCGTGGTTTAAGTCGCTAAATGGTGCGTGGAAATTCAACTATGCGGAATCACCCGCTGGCAGACCCGCCGATTTTTATCAAACCGATTACGATGTATCTGCCTGGTCCGACATTCCGGTGCCCTCTAATTGGGAAAGAGAAGGCTACGGCTACGCAATTTACGTCAACGTCCCCTACCCGTTTGAAATCGATGAGCCCAACGTGCCCACAGACGTCAATCCCGTCGGCTCGTATCGACGCGACTTCAACGTCAGCGATGAATGGCAGGGCGAAGAACTTTTCCTCAACTTCGGCGCGGTCAGTTCGGCATTCTACGTCTGGATCAATGGCGAATACGTCGGTTACAGCGAAGGCAGCAAAACGGCATCAGAATTTAAGGTGACAGATCACGTCAGGGCAGGAGAAAACACGATCGCAGTGGAAACGTATCGTTGGAGTACGGGCAGCTACCTGGAAGATCAGGATTTTTGGTCGCTGTCTGGTATCCAACGCGACGTAACGTTATACGCGCGACCCAAAACGCGGGTGCGAGATTATTTCGTACACGCGGGCCTGGACGATACCTATACCAATGGTGTCTTCGAAGTCGAAGTCACTCTGGTTAACGATGGCGATGCACTGGTCGAGGAATCGGTAGCGATCGAAATTCGTGACGGCGAAACACCTGTTTATCAACATGCTGCATCCGTGCCGCTTGCGCCCGGTGAATCGTCATACGTCATTGCTGCTGATATCGAAAGCGTCAAGGCCTGGTCTGCAGAACGTCCCTCACTTTATACACTGTTGATCACCTTGGGCAGCGGCGAAGTCATCACGCAGAAAATCGGTTTTCGTATGGTGGAGATCACTAACGGACGATTCACGATCAATGGACGGCATGTGCGCTTGAAGGGTACAAATTTACACGAGCATCACGACGACAAAGGTCACGTCATCGATGAAGCAACCATGCTGAAAGATATCCGCATGATGAAAGCGGCTAATCTTAACGCCGTACGCAATTCACATTATCCGCATCAGGAACGTTGGTACGAACTCACCAGCGAACATGGCTTGTACGTTGTCGACGAAGCCAACATTGAAAGTCATGGTTACGGCTATGACCACGATAAAACGCTGGGTAACAAACCCCATTGGATGCCACATCATCTAGATCGGACAGAGCGCATGCTGGAGCGCAGCAAGAATTTTCCCTCAGTTGTCATCTGGTCGCTCGGCAATGAAGCAGGCGACGGCGTCAATCTCGGCGCAACCTATAATTGGATCAAGTCACGCGATCTGTCACGCCCCGTGCAATATGAAACCGAAGGCAACATTGAAGAGGTTGGCGAACGACACTCCGATTTTCACTCGAGCATGTACTGGCGACATTGGGATCTTGAACAATATGCACAAACCAACAACGATCGCCCCTTCATCTTGATCGAATATGCACATTCGATGGGCAACAGCACCGGCAATTTGATGGACTATTGGGACATCATCAACCAGCACGAGGTATTAGCCGGTGGCTTTATTTGGGACTGGGTCGATCAAGGGCTGCTGGAGCACAATGAAGACGGCGAGCCGTATTGGACCTATGGCGGCGACTATGGACCCGCAGGTGTTCCATCGAGCGGCAACTTCAATTTCAATGGTGTGGTTTTCCCGGATCGCCGCGCACAACCTGCTTATTGGGAATTAAAACGCGTCTATCAATACGTTGATTTCGAGCCTGTCGATCTGGAAAACGGTGTCATCCGAATCACTAACAACTACGACTTTATCGATCTGTCGGAATTCGAGCTGCAATGGGAGGTCACTGCGGGCGGCAACAGGGTGCAAAGTGGTGTGGCACGCGATCTGCAAATCAGTCCGGAAAGCGCGGGCGAAATAACCTTGCAATACAACACTCGCACGCTACTGCGAACCATTCCGTCGACGTCGGAAGCCGGCCCCGAGCACCATCTGAACCTGCGCCTCGTCACACCAAACGCTCGCGGCATTCTGCCAGCAAATCACATCTATGCAGAAGATCAATTTTCACTGAGCGACATACAACCGCTCCTGCCGAAATTCTGGTCAATCAACGGTTCGGTCACCGTAAGCAAAACGACCACCGGGATCAGCGTCACGGCTGACCGCACCGCCTTCGAAATTAATGCGGAGACAGGTCTATTGCAGTCACTGCAATTCGATGGAAAGGAGCTATTGCTTACGCCCCTGGCACCAAATTTCTGGCGTGCTCCGACCGATAACGACTTTGGCAATTACATGCAGGATTGGGCGGCAGTCTGGGAACAAGCCGGACGCAATCGCACTTTGAAATCGCTGGAAGTTGTTAACGAAGAATCCGGGTTCGCCGAGATTGAGGCGATTTATACGCTCGCTGACGATGAGGACAATTTTCTTGCCGAGTGGAAGACCAGCTTCCTGTTTGATCCCTCTGGCGGCGTCATCGTCGACAACAAGGTAGAAAGAGCCGACAACCTTCCCGTCATGCCGAGAGTTGGCATGAATGTCGAATTGGAACGTAGCCTCGACAATGTCGATTGGTTCGGGCGTGGCCCCTTCGAAAACTATGCCGATCGCAAACTAGCGGCGCATGTTGGACGCTATTCGAATAAGGTTGCCGACCACTATGTGCCCTATATGCGGCCGCAAGAAAATGGCTACAAAACTGATATACGTTGGATGTCGCTAAATGATGGTGCCGATACAGGACTATTGGTCGTTGCCGCAGAATTGCTGAGTTTCGGCGTGCATCACAACCGCCTTACCGACTTTGTGCCGCCCGTAAAGATCGCCATCACGAGCGAGGATGGCCCCGAGGCACGGGAGAACAACGAACGCGTCAATATTCACGTCAGCGACGTAGATCCACGTGATCTGATATCACTGGATATTGACTATGGCCAAATGGGTGTCGGCGGAGATGACTCCTGGGGCAAGCGCACCCTGCAAAAATATTCACTCAATAAAAAGTCGTACCAGTATTCTTTCCTCCTCAAACCGTATGCGGCGGCACCTGGTCAGCTCGACCAGATAATCGAGCGCTGAGAATTATTCATGCATCTTGAATCACTGGATTTAGCCGTCGTCGCAATTTACGCGACCTCCCTGTTGTTGCTGGCTCAATGGGTGTCCCGAGAAAAATCAGGGCATCAAAAAGGAACCTCCGATTACTTTTTGGCCGGACGCTCATTGCCTTGGTGGGCGATTGGCGCATCTCTAATTGCCGCCAATATTTCAGCCGAACAAATAATCGGCATGTCCGGATCGGCCTTCGTGATGGGCATAGCAATCGGTGCTTACGAGTGGATGGCCGCCATCACGCTAATTCTCGTGGGCAAATACTTACTGCCGGTTTTCCTCGAACACAAGATCTACACGATGCCGCAATTTCTCGAGCAACGATTTGATGCAAGAGTGAAAACCATCCTGGGTCTCTTTTGGCTTGGTCTTTATGTGTTCGTCAATTTAACTGCCATCCTTTGGTTGGGCTCACTCGCGATTAATACGGTCACTGGTTTGGATATCGGGTACGCGTTGGTCCTTCTCGCTGCTTTTGCCACAGCCTATTCACTCTATGGCGGCCTCAGGGCCGTCGCCATGACTGACATCATTCAAGTGGTATTGCTGGTCTTGGGCGGCCTGTTCATCGCCTACATTTCGATGAACGAAATCTCAGGGGGCGCTGGCGTCATTGCCGGGTTCCAAATGGTTCTCGAACAGGCACCGGAGAAATTCGATCTAATATTATCCAAAGACAACCCAAACTACATGAGCTTGCCAGGCATCTCCGTGTTAGTTGGCGGCATGTGGATTATGAATTTATCTTATTGGGGGTTTAACCAATACATCATTCAACGTGCGCTCGCGGCCAAAAACAATCGAGAAGCACAAAAAGGCATTATGTTTGCAGCATTTCTGAAAATGCTGATGCCGGTTTTGGTTGTGCTACCTGGCATCGCGGCGGTCATTCTCACGCCGGACCTCGAGTCGCCAGACCATGCCTATCCGGAAATGATGAAATTGCTGCCTACCGGGCTTGCCGGTCTGGTGTTCGCCGCATTGATCGCAGCAATCGTGTCGTCACTGGCGTCGATGATGAACAGCATCTCAACGATATTCACAATGGACATTTACTTGCAGTTCACGAAGAGCACTAAAACGGAATCACAATTAGTGACGGTCGGTCGAGTGACCAGCCTGTCGGCTATTATCATCGCCGCGATTGTTGCCCGCCCACTACTGGGTAATTTCGATCAGGCCTTTCAATACATCCAGGACTTCACCGGATTCTTCACGCCTGGCGTCGTCGTCATCTTCCTGATGGGTATATTTTGGAAAAAGGCTACCGCATTGGGTGCCATTGGTGCTGCGCTCGGCTCTTTCTTCATATCGCTAGGCTTCTATCTATATCTCCCATCCATGCCATTTATGGACAGAGTCGGAATCGTTTTCCTCGCATGCCTTACTATTGGGGTCGTCGTGTCGATTGTGCAGGGACAGGGCGAACAAGCAAAGGCTATTGACTACGAATCCGTTGATACTTCAACCAGCAGTAGCTTCAATCTCGCCGCTGCGGTCATCGCAATGTTACTCATCGCACTTTATGCCACTTGGTGGTAACCGGAGATCGAACATGAAAATCATCATCAGCGCCTTGGCGATATTTTGCTCAATACTCGCGTTCGCCCAACAAAGTGATACGACGTACGGCGTCGATATCGAAAAAAGTGTCCAGGTCGAAATGCGCGATGGCACGCATCTCTCAGTAGATCTCTATCGGCCGTCAGGAAAGACGGACAAGCAATCGACCATATTGGTGCGCACCCCGTACAGTAAGAATTTCTCAGGCGCCGTTAATGATCCGTATCAGCGATCATTGGTCCGCAAGGGCTACACGTTGGCAATTGCGGATATGCGCGGCCGCTTCGAATCAGAAGGGCTCTACAAACCGGCCGTTAATGAACGAAACGATTCCTATGATTTGGTTTCGTGGATCACTGAACAGTCGTGGTCCGATAACAAAGTTGCAACCATGGGCTGCTCCTACCTCGGCGACGCTCAAGTTATTCTGGCCGCGACTCGTCATCCCAGTCATGTCGCTGCCATACCAATGGCGTCAGCAACCGGCTACCTTGCCGAGGGACGGCCTTGGCAGGCATACGATGGTGGCGTATTCGAGCTTGCACAAACAGCCGGTTGGTTCTCCGGCAGCGGCAGTGAAGTTGTCTATGGCCCCCCTGCGTGGATCGATCGCCAGGAATGGTTTCAGTCAGAGGCATCAAAAGGGTTTGTACAGACGCAGACCCGGAATCAGATCGACTATTACGACTACGTCTCCTCGTTGCCCATCGTCGACATATTGAAGAAATCGGGCGCGCCACCCACCGACTACGTGAACTTTGTATCGAACAACCCAAATGGCGAATATTTTCGCAACCTCGATTGGGCGAAACCTGACGATCGATTCAACACGCCAATGCTGATGGTCGACTCGTGGTACGACTACGGCGTCGCCGAATCTTTAGAGTTGTGGCAACTGGCGCAAGACAACGCGGTCAGTGACACCGCTCGCGACAATCAATTTTTGGTTATCGCGCCGACCACACATTGCGCTTACACCCGCATGGACGGGAGCGAATTGTGGTCCGCCGGGGATCGCGACATGGGCTCTGTCGGATTTGATTTCCTCGATATGCAAACCCGCTGGTATGACCGCTGGTTGTCAGGCGAGGAAAACGGCATCACCGACATGCCGAAGATCCAGTATTTCCTGATGGGAGAAAATGAGTGGAAAGGCACCGATGTATGGCCTGTGGCGAACACCGAATTCCGGAAGTTCTATTTATCGAGTGATGGCAATGCCAATTCCCGTTTCGGTGATGGCCGAATTTCTTTGACGGCGCCCAACGTCGCAAGATCCGATCACTATGTCTATGATCCTGCGACACCCGTACCGTCCATTGGTGGACAAGCATGCTGTACGGGCTTGGAATCCGGTGCCGGAGCATTTGATCAGTCGGCAACGGAAATGCGCCAGGACGTACTGGTCTATACCTCGGACACGTTGAAAGAAGGCATCGAAGTCACAGGATCATTGGAGGTTGTTCTATACGTATCGTCCGATGCTAAAGACACAGACTTCATGGCCAAGCTGGTGGATGTCTATCCTGATGGCACGGCGTTCAATGTTCAGGAAGGTGCACTGCGCATGCGCTACCGTGAGGGTTTCGAAAATAAGGTCTGGATGGAAACCGGCGAAGTCTACGAAGCGCGCCTGAACCTGCACGCGACGTCGAATTACTTCGGTCCTGGCCACAAAATAAGGCTGGAAGTTTCGAGCTCCAGCTTCCCGCGTTTCGATCGAAACCTAAATACCGGCGGCAACAACTATGATGAGTCAGAATGGGTATTGGCTAAAAACGCCTTGCATCATTCGGCTGATCACCCATCGCACGTTATCTTACCGGTAGTCCCGTAAACCTTGCTGACGAAAGACAATTCCACTCAGGCGGTGAAGACGTTGATTAAAAGAACGAATAAATATTGGTTAGCGGTGCTGATGACGCTGCTAACGGTTCTTCCAGTATTTGCCGCTGATGTCGTCATGGAGGCACCTGACATACTCCTGACTGGGGTGGGTTTCGACGTTAACGTCGCGGGCCTTGATCCGCAAAGCACTGCCGAATTGCGGTTGAATGGTGAAGTCATCGCGACCTCATCCGACGGAAGTATTGCCGTGTTTGATATCGTATTAAGTGACACGGGCACGGCGAATTTCGACGTAACACAAGGCGGCCATTCAGTTGTCGCGCAGGCGCTAACCATCATTCCGGGTTGGATCTCACTCTCGCCGCCGGTGATCGCAATCCTGCTGGCGTTTCTGTTGCGATCGGTGATTCCCGCTCTATTTGTTGGGTTGTTTGTCGGCGCCTGGGCAGTGAATGGCATGACCTGGGCTGGCGTTGTTTCCGGATTCTTTGAAACCGTCTCGATCTATATCGTCAATACGTCTATCGATCACGATCATATGACGATCATTGCATTTACCTTCCTCATTGGCGGGATGATCGGAATCATATCGAAGAATGGCGGCATGAACGGAATCGTTAACGCCATCATGCCGTTTGCCAGTTCACCACGGCGCGGCCAGGGCGTGATTGCAACCTTAGGCCTCGCGATTTTCTTTGACGACTATTCCAATACGATGATCGTCGGTAATGCGACTCGACCAATGAGCGACAAGCTGCGAATTTCGCGCGAGAAACTTGCGTATTTGGTGGACTCAACCGCAGCGCCGGTTGCTACGGTCGCCATCATCACGACCTGGATCGGGTTTCAAGTTGGGCTTATAGACTCAGCAATTGAGGGTCTGGAAGGAATCACTGCCACACCTTATGTCCTTTTTCTAAATTCGATTGCCTACAGCTTCTATCCATTCCTCGCTCTGTTCTTCGTATTCCTCATTGTCTACACAGGCAAAGACTTCGGCCCGATGTATCACGCTGAAATACGAGCGCGTAAGAGTGGCGAAGTATTGAAGGCGCCACTAGACGGGGCGGTTGCAAAACCCAACGACGATTTCGAGCATAAAGACGGCGTGCCGTGTCGCGCACTCAACGCAATTTTACCGATCGCAACAATGATACTCACCGTCGTAGTCGGGTTGTATATCAGCGGCGAAGGCGAAACGATCACTGACATCATTGGCAGTGCTAATTCTTACGTTGTATTAATCTGGGCTTCGTTACTCGGTTGTCTGGTGGCAGCAATCGTAACGTTGAGCCAAAGAATTTTGAGCCTGGATGAGACGGTCGAAGCATGGCTGGTCGGCGCAAAATTCATGCTGACGGGTCTGGTGCTTTTAGTCATGGCATGGGCCGTCGCAGATGTCGCCACTGTTCTGCAAACAGCGCCTTATTTGATCAGTGTGCTGGGCGATTCGCTGTCTCCTGAAACGCTGCCAGCAATCATTTTCATGTTGGCGGCATGTACCGCATTCGCCACTGGGTCCAGTTGGGGTGTCATGGCAATCTTAATGCCACTGGTTATTCCGCTGTGTTGGGCCGTACTACAAAGCCATGGAATTGCTGATGCGGAGCACATGCACATTCTGTACTCGAGTATCGCTTGCGTACTGACTGGCGCAGTCTGGGCAGATCATTGCTCACCGATTTCCGACACCACGGTGCTGTCATCATTAGCGACCGGGTGTGATCACATGGATCATGTCCGAACACAGCTCCCGTACGCCCTTCTGGGCGGGGTTGTGGCCGTGTTGATTGGGATCCTGCCGGCAGGGTTCGGGCTGCCTTGGTTCTTGTTGTTACCCACCGCCGCAGTGGTGATAGTCGTTGTGCATCGATTTCTGGCCAAGCCTACCGATTGAATAGGCGCTGAACCCTGTCATAGATCTGCTGTAAACGTACAGAAACGTTGTTACAAATACGGATCGTTAATCTGATACTACCGGGGCGTTGGTTACATCCACCACACGGGGGTACTAGAATTTTTCCCTGCCCGTCGGGTAGCCAGTGATGAGTGAAGTGGTCTACTAAATCCGGACACCGAGTTAAGGCTGTAAAATGCCATAACGAGGTGAACGATGACAACAGAAAAGAGAAAGCGAAGCAATTACACGGAAGATTTCAAACGAGACGCGG
>Ga0115002_10001273_pt1 | contig 34796 bp, 21 predicted proteins | sample ArcticOcean_MG_C_8_FD_89576 | JGI IMG/M metagenome (GOLD analysis project Ga0115002, IMG submission 89576) | Marine microbial communities from western Arctic Ocean - ArcticOcean_MG_CB11_86 | ecosystem: Environmental > Aquatic > Marine > Oceanic | place: Arctic Ocean: Canada Basin | collected... | reverse complement strand
CGCTACGATCGTCGCACGATCGAAGAGGGAAAGAAGATCCGCTGGACCGATGGTGTGGTCGCGCTCTGGACCCTTCTCCGTCTGCGTTTTGCTCGCGGCTGAGCGATCTGCCCGACCAGAGCGAAAATGAGTTCGAAGCCGGGCCGTGCTGGACGGCCTGTCCCATCGAGTACAGTGCATCGAGGTGGTGCAAGCTCAGCCCCGAATCAGTCTTCCAGGCGTCGGATGGGTCTCAAGCAACCACACCCTTCGTTCATAAAACTTTTCGTACTGAAAAAATCAGTTCCTTTCCTCTATCGGTTGTTTTGAGAAGCCCGGGGTCAAACCTGAGGGTCACGACCACACCGAAGCAGACGCTGACCACGATCACGATCACGATCACGATCACGATCACGATCACGATCACGACCACGACCACGACGACCACAAACACGACGACAAGCCGACCCGCGGCGATGACGACAAGTGACCCAACCGGGCGAAGGACTCAGACAGACGGCTTCTCGTCCGCCTTCGGCCCCGTTTCACCAGCCTTGCCACCGGACTTCTCGACCGGGATCGGTTCCTTGCTACCGTCCTTGCGGAAGTGACCGTGCTTCAGGAATCGTCGAGTCCACTCGATGACTTCGGGCTTGAACATCAGGAACGAGTGGCCCGCGCGGATCGAAATGAAATCAGCCGCGCCCGGTAATCGTGTGCTCTGGACCGCGACCGTCCCGTCGTCGTCGCCAGGCACCAGTGGGTTGAAACCGCGGTCTGTCCCCGCCTTGCCGGCAATCACCGCGAACTCGAAACCCGGAGTCGGCAACGTCGAAATGAAACCCTTCGGATCGCTCGCCAATTGCTGGCCGGCTTCACCGTAAAGCAGCCGGTACAACAGGTTGCCCTTCAAATGGTCCGCCATCGTCGCCCCGAGATTCGGCACTCCCAACATCACCAAACGGCCCACTCGCTTGTCCCCGTAACGACCCGACCAACTGCGAACCACCAACCCGCCCATGCTGTGACAGACGAAATGGATCCGCTCGACCCCCTCGAGCCGCTCGACCACCTGCTGCAGATAATCGGCCGATGTCTCGATCCCCGCCTTCGTGCTGGGATAGTCGAACGGCACCAGCGTGTAACCATCCTCCGCCAATCCCGCACCCAGTTTTCTCAGCGATTTCGACGACCGGATCGCTCCGTGCAACAAGATCACCGCCGTGCCACTCATTGGCTCGATCGTCCCAGCGGATATCAGCTTGTCCAGATGCAACTCGCACGCCTCGCGAGCTCCCCAGGCCCGACGCACATCCCCGGGGTCCAATAGACGATGGTGGCCGGTGAACACGTTCTGCTGGATCTTCCAACCAGCAAAAAACCGCACGTCGCCCCAGAACTGACGACCGCCGTATGTCCGAGACGGCACGTTGACGCGCGAGGATGCCGTCGCACCAGAAGCCTCAACCGTTTCGTCTGCACCCGACCCGCCAGGCTGCGACTCGCGGTCCGGGTCTGCAAACACCGGCTCCGTCATGATCAGTCCACCCAACAACAGCCACAAAAGGCCAACGTGAAAAGACCTGGCCATCGCGTCCCACCTATCGAACACCGACGGCAACCTGACGCCGAGGCGACTGGTTCAACAGTCGCTGCGACTCCTTCAACAGAAACTCCGCGTCCATGAACGGGTCGTAACTGATGTCCTGCCAACGAATCAACCCCTCCCCGTCGATCAAGAACGTGCCGTGCAAAGTCGAATTCTCGAAATCGTCAAAACAACGGTACGACTTGAAAATGTCCAGCTTCGGATCGGCCGCCAATGGGAACGGGAAACCTCCGTCGTCACTGTACTTCTCGATCGACTTGATCAGGTCCTGCTGAGAATCCGAACTGATCGCCAACAACTCGATCCCCGCCTTGCGATATGCCTCGGCCTTCGGAGCAAACGCCTGCAACTGCTCGACACAGTGCAGGCAGCCGTGACCAAGATAGAAAATCACCACCACCGGCTTGCCACGATAATCCTTCAACGACACCGTCCGACCACCGTCGGCCGGCAATGTCCAGTCCGCTGCTACCTGTGGCTGCCAGCGGAACGGGCCCAGGTCGTCCAACTGAGGCCGTTTACCCGTGTCGTCGCTGACGACGGCTTCCAATCGCCAATCCTTGTCCAAGTCCGCCTTCTTGGCCACGGCAGCCAATCGAACGAACACCGGAGCCGTCAGATCGATTGAACCCGAAAGCTTGCGGAGCGTTTCGAGTTCCTGGACCGCCTCCTTCTTCTTACCCATCTCCCAGAGTAACTCGACGAGCCGAGCCTGAGGCTGCACCTCGTTGACCCGACTCTTGGCATGACTCCGCAAAGCCTTCTCGGCACCGTCCTCGTCTCCAAATGACAACTGCACGAACGCCAAGAACGATGCGTCCATGCCACCCGCCTTCTTGAACAACGCCAACGCCTCGGTCGCCTTCTCCTTCGATCCGTCAGACAACGCCACGTGACCCTGCAACTCCTGGACCGCCTTCTCCACAGTCCGAATCTTCGTATCAAACGCCTTGCGAGCCGCATCGACCGCCTTCTTGATCGCCTTCTCGCTGACCTTCTTCTTCTTGGCTGGCTTCTTGTCACCGTCCTTCTTGTCACCGTCCTTCTTGTCGCCGTCCTTCTTGTCGCCGTCCTTCTTGTCGCCAGGCTTGTCGGCCTTGCCAGTCTCGCCGGCTTCTTCGCCAACCTTTTTCGCAGGTGCCTTCGTGTTCGCAGGTGCCTTCGTGTTCGCAGGCGCTTTCGTGTCGCCCTCAGCCGGCTTCCCAGGGGCCTCACCACTCAACTTCACCCGCGCCGCAACACCCGCTTTCTCTTGGTCCGACCGCAAACCGGCCAGCTGTTTCTCGAACGACAACAGCAACTTCTTACCACGCTCCTGGTCACCCGAACTGAAATACGCACGACCCAGATGACGGTTTCGCTTCACCTGTTCGTCTAACACGTCGGTCGGCTCCAAGTACGACGTCCCGGCCAATGCGATCGTCTCATCCCACAATTCGTATGTGCTCAACACCTGCATCAGTCGCATCCGGCCGTATCGACTACTGCCGGATCGTTTCATCGTGTTGTATTTCGGATGCCTCGGCATCTCGAGCATGTTCTTCGACAAACTCAATGCCTCGCTGACACGGCCGACGTAGATCAGGTTGCGACACAGCCACTCGTTGTTGTGAGCGAAATTGTGAATCTTGTCCGGGAGCACTCGGTCACGCATCATGTGAGCGTGGTCGACTCGAGCCGAAGCTTCCTGCTGGAAACATGCGTCCTCGTAACGCTTCAGCCGCGAGTAGATGTGGCCGGGCATATGCCACATATGAGCGATCCCGGCAGCCGACTGGCCGCAGCGAGCGGCCGAATTCAATGCGTTGTTCGCCTTCTCGTAATCCCACAAGTGAATGCGATAATGGTGACACGGATGCATCGGGTTCTTGGCCAGCACTTGTTCCAGCAATGCGTTGACCGCCAGGTAACTCTCGATCGCCACTCCCCGACGACGGTTGGTCCACATCTGCACACCCAAAAATGCCTTCGCTTCGAGGTCGTCCGGGTACTTATACGAAATCCGCTCGAACGCCTTGGCAAGCTTGCGGCTGCGCTCCTTGTTCTTCTTCGTACCCGCCTTCGAGTACGCATCGACCGCCTCGATGTACATCCGCTCACGCTCGCTGACCGAATCCTTCAACGCGACCGCCTTGGCAATGAACCCCTCCAGACGCTTGGCGTTGTTGATGTTGGCCATCGACATGCCCCAGTACGCAATCGCACATCCGGGATCGATCGCTGCAGCCTGCCGAAACGATCGCTCCGCCTCGAAGAACCAGAACCCATGTATCTGACCGACCCCCTGGTCGATGAACTTCTGCACGATCGGCTTGGCACACGTCGCCGGGAAACTCACGTCCCCGGTCCCCCCCATCAGGTACGCCTTCTGACGCGGACCTTCGTTGAACGCCTCGCCGTGGTTCGAATGCCCGGCCGGCAACGACTTCTCGGCGTCATCATCAGCCTGCTTCTTTGCCGCCTCGACTGCCTCGGCGGCCTTCGCTGCATCCTGAGCCCCCAGCACAGCTACGCCGTCAGCCAACCAGCCAACCGTCCAGCCCGCCAGCACGACAAGAACAGTCAACCGACTACAACACAGCAGATTCCGATTGATGGGCTTCATGCAATCTTCCGTCTGAACCTCAGGACACAACCAGTTCGGCAGAACCCGACATCGGCCCGGCGTCCGTAGTCGCCCGGCCAAAGACAGGCCATCGCGTTTACTGTACCATCTGCCCGGGTTGATGTTGAGGCGGTCTGAGGTCAGGAGACGGGATGCCCGCCGAACGTAGCGTCGCTCGAACCGGCCTGATCCTGGCCGCAACCCTCGCATTGTGCCGGACCGCCTCGCTGGGCAAGGAAATCCTCGTCGCCGGACGGTTTGGTGCCGGGGATGTCGTCGATGCCTACGCCCTGGCACTGCTGATCCCGGCACTCGCCCTGGCACTCTACCTTTCGGCCGTGCGCCGAGGCTACCTGGTCGAAGCACCTCGCCATCTCGCCACCGATCAACTTCAGTCGTTCACCAATCGCTACCTGGCCCAGGTGATGATGTTCTCGGCTGCCCTGGCCGCCTTGGCCTGGTGGCTGCTGCCATTCGCCTGGCCAATGCTCCTCACCTCCGAACGCCACGCAACCCTCGGCCAACAACTCGCACAACTCAACGCGCCCGCCGCCAGCCTGATCCTGCCCACCGCAGCTGTCTCGGCCCTGACCGCCATACTCAACGCACAACACAGCTTCGCCCGACCACAATGGACCCACGTGCTGCCCACCGCTTCGATCGTCGTCGCCGTGCTGATCGGGGACACCAGCGACGGGGCCGCACTGCTGGCCTGGGGATTGCTCGTCGGCACCACGCTCCAGGCCATCGTACTCGTACGACTCGTGCAACACACCGGCCACCGATTCCAAATCCCCTCCGGCTCGCCACTCAAAGGTGCCGCCGGCTTCGTCGCCGTCGTCGTGCCGTTCCTCTGGCTGGATGCGATCGGACAACTCAATGTGCTCGTCGATCGCGCCATGGCCAGCGGACTCCCCCCAGGACGACTCAGCGTCCTCTACTGGGCCGCCCTCGGCAAAGACTTCCTCTCCGCAACACTCGTCGCCTCCACTCTCTGGGTCCTACTGCCCCGATTCTCCGAACAGGTCGCCACGGGTGACCACGATGGCCTCAGACACAGTTGCAGCCGATTGATCCGCTTCGCCGCCGTCCTGCTGCTGCCCGCCTCCGCCCTCGTTCTGCTCGCCGGTCACTCACTGCTCCCCACACTCTCGCTCAATGCCCTCAATCAACAGGACTGCCAACGACTCGGCTGGACGCTCGGCGGATACGCCTGGGGCCTGTTCCCCGAAATGGCCGGTCTGGCTCTCGTGCAAGCCGTCCTCGTGCTCGGACGCTTCAAACTCCTTGCCATCATCGGACTACTCGGACTCTTCCTCCCCAACCTGATACTCAACCTGCTGCTCATCAAACCGCTACAGGAACTTGGACTGGCACTCTCGACCTCCGCCACAGCCTGGCTCCTGCTGGCCGTCGCCTGGTGGGCCATCCAGAACACCATCGGCCTCGATGAACCCAAAGGCATCCTGCTCGCCGTCGCACGCGCCGCTGCCCTCAGCCTCCTCGCCCTTCTCGCCGGATGGGCCACCGCCAATGGAATGGATCCTCACCCGCTCGCCGCACTGACTGCCATCGCAGTCGCCGCAGCCACCTACCTCGCACTCGCACTGTTCTGGCCAGGACTCCCCGACCTGAAACTCGCACTCCAAGCTTGGAATACCCGCGATCACGAGTGATCTCAACCCGACCTGTCCGCAACAGACCCGCATTGCCTATAATGCTGTCGCCCAGCCAAAACCCGCCAAAGACGCCACCCTCCCAACTACACCTCGGAGTCGCTCGTGACGACTCGTACCACAACACACAAATCGACTACACGTCCTGCCTGGCACCGGCACATACTCGCCGCCAGCTGCACCGCAGCCCTCGCACTCCTCGCCTCTTGGATCTACTCCAACACCAACCCACTCGCCACTAACTCCACTTCAAACCTGCACGCAGCCACCACCGCAGCCACCGCAGCCACCACCGCCCAACCCACCAACCGGCAAGACGTCCCCCAAACAACACCCAAACCGCCCGACCCGTACCAGGCAACCATCGCACCGTTTCTCAAGGACTACTGCCACGATTGCCACGGTCCGGACGAGGACAATGGTGGACTGAGATTCGACAAGTACTCGTCGACCGACGATATCACTTCAAACCGCAAGAGCTGGGCCAAGACGCTCCAGTATCTCGAACTGGGCGCGATGCCGCCTCCGGATCACGACAGCCAACCCGACGCCAAACAACGACAAATCGTCGTCGACTACCTCGGAAAAATCCTCTTCGACATCGACTGCAACCTGGCTCGTGACCCCGGCCCAGTCACCATCCGCCGACTCAACCGAGCCGAATACGACAACACGATTCGTGACCTGCTGGGAGTCGATTTCCAACCGTCCAAAACTTTCCCCAGCGATGACGTCGGCGAAGGCTTCGACAACATCGGCGATGTGCTCAGCGTCTCACCACTCCTGATCGAAAAGTACCTCGATGCCGCTGAACAGGTGGCCGACAAAGCCATCATCCCAATCGACCCGTTCATTTCCCGCAACCGCACGTTTCGCGGCCAAACACTGAACCAGAACGCCGGAACCAATCGGCGAAATGACAGCTTCGGACTCTTCTCGCAAGGACACGTCGGCACAATCGTCGAATTCCCCGCCGATGGGGACTACGTCCTGAGAATTCATGCCTCGGCCGATCAGGCCGGGCCCGACCCCGCACGACTCAGACTCTCTCTCAACAGCATCCCGGTCAAGACACTCGATATCACCAGCCGCAACCGCAACGACCGACAGGACCATGACTACAAACTGAAAATCAAAAAAGGCAAGCAACCACTGCGGGTCGCGTTCATCAACGACTACTACCAACCCAAACACGCCGACCCGAAACTCAGAGGCGATCGGAACGCCTACATCCACTCGGTTCAGGTCATCGGGCCACTCGAAGTCCGGCCCGAAGACCTGCCCAAATCACACCGGGAACTCGTCCGCTTCCGACCCGACTCGGATCGCTCCGCGATAGAAGCCGCCATCGCCAATCTCTCGCCGCTCATGCGCCGAGCCTATCGGCGACCAGTCACCAACGACGAAATCCAACCCATCGCGCGCTTCGTCGCCGACTCAAACAAGAACGGGGAACCGTTCGAAGCCGCCATGCAAATTGGACTGCAGGCTGTACTCGTCTCACCACACTTCCTGTTCCGAGTCGAACTCGGACAACCCGATACAACAACCAACAACAACTCGAGCCTTACTGATTTCGAATTGGCAACACGACTCAGCTACTTCCTCTGGAGCAGCCTGCCCGACGACACGCTGTTTCGACTCGCCGAACAGAAACGACTCAACCGACCCGACGTCCTGGCTCGACAGGTCCGGCGAATGCTCGCCGACCCCAAGGCCCGTGCACTCGTCGACAACTTCGCCAGTCAATGGCTCAACCTCCGAATCCTCGACGAACTCACTCCCGACCCGAAATTGTTCCCCGAATTCAACGACCAACTCCGCGAAGCAATGAAACAGGAAACCCAGCTGTTCTTTGCCGAGATCCTCAACAAAAATCTCCCGATTACACGGTTCCTCGACGGTCGATTCACCTACGTCAACCAACCACTGGCCAAGCTGTACGCGATCGCAGGAGTGACCGGAGACGAGATGAAACGCGTGGAACTGGTCGGCGATCGCCGCGCCGGTGTGCTCACACACGCCAGCATCCTGACTCTCACCTCCAACCCCGATCGAACTTCCCCGGTCAAACGTGGTAAGTGGATCATGGACAACATCCTCGACACACCACCACCACCGCCACCGCCCGATGTCCCAGAACTCGAACAAACCGCCAAGACCTCCCCCGATGTACCTCTGCGAAAACAACTCGAAATCCACCGCCAAAACGCCAGTTGTGCCATCTGCCACAGCCAAATGGATGCACTCGGGTTCGGATTCGAGAACTTTGACGCGATCGGCCGATGGCGCGATACCGATGGAAAACATCAGGTCGACTCGTCCGGGACACTGCCGGGGAACCAGACGTTCGCGACACCAATCGAACTGATCAAAATCCTCGGCAATCGCAAGGACCGGTTCTGCCAATCCCTGGCCAGAAAACTGCTCGTCTATGCACTCGGCCGCGGACTACAGTTCAACGACCGCTGTGCTGTTGATAAACTCGTGGCAGACAGCCGTACACAGGACTACCGCTTTCAGGCACTCGTCGTCGCGATCGTGCTTAGTGACCCGTTTCGAATGCGGCCGACTCAAGGAACCAAACCATGAGCAGATTTCCGACGATTCCACGACGGACGTTTCTCCAGGGACTCGGTGCCACAATGGCACTCCCGCTGCTCGATGCCATGCCAGCCGCAGCCGCCACCGCAGCCAACACCGCAAACTCGACCACTCCTGCAGCCGTGCGAGCCGCATTCGTGTTCTTCCCCAACGGAGCGATCATGCCGTCGTGGAAACCCACCGGCACCGGCACCGACTACAAACTCAGTGAAACACTCAAACCTCTCGAACCCTACCGCGACGACCTGAACATCTTCAGCGGACTGGCTCAGGACAACGGACGAGCCAAGGGCGATGGGCCCGGTGACCACGCTCGCTGTGCCTCCACCTACCTCACCGGAGCACACCCGGTCAAAACCTCGGGCGCCAACATCAAGGTCGGAGTCTCCGTCGACCAGGTCGCAGCCGGTCAGATCGGCAAAAGAACCCGACTGCCGTCACTCGAAATCGGCATCGAACGAGGACGCAATGCCGGTAACTGCGATTCCGGCTACAGCTGTGCCTACTCGTCGAACGTCTCCTGGAAAACAGCCACCACGCCGCTGGCCAAGGAAATCAACCCGCGAGCCGTCTTCGGTAGACTCTTTGGCACCGAAGATGACGCGAAAACCCGAAAACGACGAAACCGAATCCGGAAAAGTATCCTCGACCTCGTCGCCGACGACGCCAAGAGACTCGGTAAAACCCTCGGCAAAAACGATCGGGCCAAGCTCGACGAATACTTCACCAGCGTCCGCGAGATCGAACAACGTATTTCTCGATCCGAACAGGACACCACAAAACAACGACCCGCAAACTTCCCCGTACCCGACGAAACGCCTCGCGACCTCGGCGAACACGTCAACCTGATGTACGACCTGCTCGTGCTCGCCTTCCAAACCGACACCACACGCGTCGCTACCTACATGCTCGGCAATGCCGGCAGCAATCGCACCTACCCCATGGTCGGAGTCAACTCGGGCTGGCACAGCCTCTCGCACCATCGAAACGAACCGGCCAAGGTCGACCAACTCCAGAAAATCGATCACTGGCAGGTCGAACAGTTCGCCAGGTTCCTCGGCAAACTCAAAAGCATCCCCGAAGGCGACGGGACACTGCTGGACAACTGCATGATCATGTACGGCAGCGGACTCTCCGATGCCAATCGCCACAACCACCACGACCTGCCAATCGTCGTCGCCGGACACGGCGGACGCACCATGCAAACCGGGCGACATGTCGCTGCCGACAAAGAACGACCACTCAACGACCTCTTCCTCTCCATGCTCGATCGGCTCGACGCCGGTGTCGAATCCATCGGTGATAGCAAACAACGACTCACCGAAATCGACGCCTGACACGACTCAAACAGGGACTGGCCCCGCGCCGCTCACGGCAACCGTGACGCACCCATCAAGAACCGGTCGCACTCTCGAGCCGCACCACGACCTTCGTCGATCGCCCACACAACCAGACTCTGGCCTCGACGACAGTCACCCGCCGAAAACACTCCCTCCACAGACGTCGCGTACCGACCGTACTCGGCCTGGCAGTTCGAACGCACATCGGTCTCCAATCCCAACGCCTCAATCAATGACTGCTCGGGACCAAGAAAACCCATCGCCAGGAACACCAGATCCACCTCCCACGTCCGCTCGCTTCCCTCCACACGAGTGAACGGTGGCCCGTTCTCGCTCGGACGACTCCAGTCCACCTCGACGGTCGTCAACCCCGTCAACGTCCCCGACTCGTCACCCACAAACTCGACCGTCTCGATACAGAATTCCCGAGGATCGGCGCCAAACGACGCAGCCGCTTCGGCGTGACCGTAATCGACCCGGAACACTTTGGGCCACTGCGGCCACGGATTGTCCTCGGCTCGCTCGGTAGGAGGACGCGGCACGATCTCGAAATTCACCAGGCTTTGACAACCCTGACGCATCGAAGTCCCGATGCAGTCGGTGCCCGTGTCGCCGCCTCCGATCACAATCACGTTCTTTCCCGCTGCATCAATATAGGCCCCGTCGGCGTGCTCCGAATCCAACAGGCTGCGAGTGTTCGCGTGCAGGAACTCCATCGCAAAATGTACACCCGATAGATCCCGCCCGGGTACCGGCAGGTCACGAGGCACCGTCGCGCCCAGGCACAAGACTACCGCGTCAAAGTCGTCGCCGAGCGAACCGGCCGAGACGTCCCGACCGACCTCGGTGTTCACTCGGAACTCGATGCCCTCGGACCGCATCAACTCGACTCGCCGCTCGACGATCGGCTTCTCGAGCTTCATGTTCGGAATGCCGTACATCAACAGTCCACCCACACGGTCGTGACGCTCGAATACCGTCACCTGGTGACCAGCCCGGTTCAATTGATCCGCACACGCCAGACCCGCCGGACCCGAACCCACCACCGCAACACTCTTGCCCGTCCGATCCTTCGGTGGCTCGGCGACAATCCAACCCTCGGCAAATCCGCGGTCGACAATCGCCTGCTCGATCGTCTTGATCGTCACCGGAGGATCGGTGATCCCCAGCACACAAGCACCCTCGCACGGAGCCGGACACACACGACCGGTGAACTCGGGAAAATTGTTCGTCCGGTGAAGACTCTCCAAGGCCTCCTGCCAACGGTCGTTGTAGATCAGGTCGTTCCACTCTGGAATCAGGTTGTTGATCGGACAACCCGAAGCCATGTTCCCGATCAAACCGCCCGTGTGACAAAACGGAACGCCGCAGTCCATGCACCGAGCACCCTGCCGGGCCAAGTCCTCGACCACCGGCAACTCCACAAACTCGTCCCAGTCGCCCAACCGGGACACCGGGTCGCGGTACGGTGCCGCCTCGCGAGTGAATTCCATGAAACCTGTCGGCTTCCCCATCGTCCTACGCCTCGTGTCAACTTCGTTTCAAACTCAAAACCGCTCTGTCGAAATCAGTAATCAGTGCGACTCGACCGCCGGTTCACCAGCCGCTTCCTGAGCCAACTCGGCCAGAGCCCGCTTGTAATCCACTGGCATCACCTTGTGGAAATGGCCCAGCGAACGATCCCAGTCCTCCAGGATTCGCTCGGCAACCGCCGAACCGGTGTACCGCTGATGCTTCTCGATCAACTCACGCAACTCCAACTCGTCCACCTCGTCCTCAACCCGCTCCAATGCCACCATCTCCAGGTTGCATCGGGGCAGGAACTCGTCCTGCGGGTCGTAGATATACGCCACACCACCGGACATCCCGGCCGCGAAGTTGCGCCCGGTCGGACCCAGGATCACCGTACGGCCTCCAGTCATGTACTCGCAACCATGATCCCCAACCCCCTCGACCACAGCAAACACACCCGAGTTGCGGACGCAAAACCGCTCGGCCGCAACACCCCGGAAAAATGCCTCACCCTTCACCGCGCCGTACAATGCCACGTTGCCGATGATGATGTTCTCCTCGGCTACGAATGTGCTCGAGGCCGGAGGTGCCACGATGATGCGGCCTCCCGATAGTCCCTTGCCAATGTAGTCGTTGGCGTCGCCAGACAACTCCATAGTGATCCCCGAAGCCAACCAGGCTCCGAAACTCTGGCCGGCTGATCCAGACAACTTCAAATGAATCGTGCCGTCCGACAGACCCGCGGCACCCCATCGCTTCGAGACCTCGTGACTGAGCATCGTGCCAGTCGTGCGATCGGTGTTGATGATCGGCAACTCCAGTCGCACCGACGTACCATCCTCGATCGCCGCTGCACACTCGGCAATCAAACGACGATCCAAAACGTCCGATAAACCATGGTCCTGAGCACGAGTGCAATACACGTCCACCGCATCGTGCGGCTTCAACGCCGGAACCAGAAGAAGCGACAGGTCCACGCCTTGGGCCTTCCAGTGATCCACTGCACCGTCCACCTCCAATGCGTCCACACGACCCACCATCTCGTTGATCGTACGGAAACCCAGTGAAGCCATGATCCGACGAGCTTCCTCGGCCACCAGGAACAGATAATTCACCACGTGCTCGGGCTTGCCCTGAAACTTCTTGCGCAACTCGGGGTCCTGAGTCGCAATCCCGACCGGACACGTGTTCAGGTGACACTTCCGCATCATGATGCAGCCCAATGTGATCAGAGGCGCCGTCGCGAAACCAAACTCCTCGGCACCCAGCAACGTCGCAATCACCACGTCCCGGCCCGTCTTCAATTGGCCGTCGGTCTGCAACCGAACACGACTCCGCAAATCGTTGAGAACCAGGGTCTGATGCGTCTCGGCAATCCCCAACTCCCACGGCAAACCCGCGTGCTTGATGCTCGTCAACGGACTCGCACCAGTCCCTCCCTCTGCACCGGAAATCAGAATGTTGTCCGCATGCCCCTTGGCTACACCAGCTGCAATCGTGCCGACACCGACCTCCGAGACCAACTTGACACTGATCCGTGCCGACGGATTGGCGTTCTTCAAGTCGTAGATCAACTGCGAGAGATCTTCGATCGAATAAATGTCGTGGTGAGGCGGAGGACTGATCAGGCCGACCCCCGGAGTCGAATGCCGGGTGGCAGCAATCACCTTGTTCACTTTGCCGCCAGGCAATTCGCCACCCTCACCCGGCTTCGCACCCTGGGCAATCTTGATCTGTAACTCGTCGGCATTCGTCAGGTACCAAGCCGTGACACCAAATCGGCCCGAGGCAATCTGCTTGATCGCCGAACGCTTCGAATCGCCATTCTCCATCGGATCGAACCGGCCGTAGTCCTCGCCTCCCTCGCCCGTGTTGCTCTTGCCACCAATCCGGTTCATCGCCACCGCCAACGCCTCGTGTGACTCGATCGAAATCGAACCGTAACTCATCGCACCCGTACAGAACCGCTTGACGATCTCCGTCGCCGACTCAACTTCCTCGATCGGCACCTCCTCTCGATCGGCGAACTTCAACAGGCCACGCAAATGACACTCGCGACTCGTCTGCTCATTAACTCGATCCGAAAACCTGTCGTAAGCACCCTGGTCGCCAGTCCGAGCCGCCTCCTGCACCTCCGAAATCGTGTACGGATTCCATGCGTGGTTCTCGCCGCTGCTACGCCAATGGAACAGACCCGGATTGGGCAAACTGCCGCCCCTCCCAACCGAAGACAACTCCCGAGACGGATAGCCCAACTCGTGACGACGCAACGACTCGGCAGCCAGCACCTCAAAACCCACACCCTTGATTCGACTCGCAGTACCAAAGAAACATCGCGACACAATCTCGTCGTCCAATCCGACCGCTTCGAAAATCTGAGCCCCCTTATAACTCTGAAGTGTCGAAATCCCCATCTTGCCCATCACCTTCAGCATTCCCTTGGCCACCCCCTTGCGGTAGATCAACTCGATCTTTGAGTCGGTCCACGACTCGTCCAACACCCCGTCTCGACGAGCCTCCGAAATCGCCTCGAATGCCAGGTACGGATTGATCGCGTCCGCTCCGTAACCCACCAACAAGCAGTGGTGATGTACCTCTCGAGCCTCTCCACTCTCGATAATCAGGCCGATCCGAGTCCGTAACTCCTTGGCCACCAGGTGATGATGCACAGCACCACAGGCCAATAACGAACTGACCGGCACACGGTCCCCACCAGCGTTGCGGTCGCTGAGAATCACGAAACTGTCGCCCGCCTCGATCGCCGCCTCCACCTCCGAACAAATCCGCGACAACGCAGGCTCTAACCCACCTGCCGACTCGCTCCGCGACCAGGTGATGTCGATCGTCCGAGTCGTCCAGCCCGATGAATCGAGGGAACGGATCGAGGCAAGCTCCTGGTTGGTCAGGATCGGATGAGACACCGACAGGCGGTGAGCCTGCTGCTCGGTCGTTTCGAGCAGGTTGCCCTCCGGGCCGATGTAACACTCCAACGACATGATGACCTCCTCCCGGATCGAATCGATCGCCGGATTGGTCACCTGGGCAAACAACTGCTTGAAGTAGTCGTAGATCATCCGCGGATGATCCGACAAACAAGCCAGGGCCGCGTCGTTGCCCATCGAACCGATCGGGTCCTTTTCCTGAGCCAGCAGCGGGAGCAGCATGAACTGCAACGTCTCACTCGTGTATCCAAATGCCCTCAGCCGACTGATCAACTCGTCCGACTCGTAAGCCTCAGGCGCGTCGCCCGGGGACAGTTCGCTCAATTGAACACGCTGGTTCAACAGCCACTCACCGTAAGGCCGCCGCGTCGAAACGTCGCGCTTGACCTCCTCGTCAGTGATGATCCGACCCTGTTCGAAATCGACCAGGAACATCTTGCCCGGCTGCAAACGACCCTTCTGACGGACGTTCGATGGATCAACCTCCAGCACTCCCACCTCGCTGGCCATGATCACACGGTCGTCATGAGTCACATAGAAGCGGCTGGGACGCAGGCCGTTGCGGTCGAGCACGGCACCAATGTACTGGCCGTCGGTGAACGAAATCGAAGCCGGACCGTCCCACGGCTCCTGCAATGCCGAATGGTACTCGTAAAAAGCCCGCTTCTCGGGCGACATCGAATGATGGTTCTGCCACGCCTCGGGGATCATCATCATCACCGCCTCGGGCAAACTCCGGCCCGAGTGATACAGAAACTCCAATGCGTTGTCGTAATTTCCCGAATCGGAACACTCCGGCTCGATGATCGGGAACAGCCTCGAAAGATCCTCGCCGAAAAGTTCGCTCGAGAATGCCCCTTGCCGAGTATTCAGCCAGTTGGCGTTGCCACGCAACGTGTTGATCTCGCCGTTGTGACTCATGAACCGGTTCGGCTGAGCACGATCCCAACTCGGGAATGTGTTCGTCGAAAACCGTGAATGCACCATCGCCAGGTGACTCGTGTAGTCCGAAGCACCCAGGTCGACGAAATACCTCGGCACCTGCTCGGAAGTCAGCATGCCCTTGTAGATCAGCACCTTGGTCGAGAGTGAACAGATGTAAAAGACCAATGCCTCGTGCAAGTCACTGCCTCGCAACTCGTGACTCGCCCGCTTGCGGATCACAAATAACTTGCGTTCCAAATCGGCCTGGTCCAACCCCGCTGCGGCACCAACAAACAACATCTCCATGACCGGTTCGGCAGCACGAGCCGACGGGCCAATGTCGGCTCCGTCTGGATCCACCGGCACATCACGCCAACCCAACAGCACCTGGCCCTCCTCCTCGACCACCCGGTTCACCGCACGCTTGCAGACGGCTCGCTCGGACTCGTCGCGAGGCAAAAACACCAGGCCCACACCGTATGAACCAATCTCGGGCAAAGTGATGCCCGCGTCACTCGTCGCAACCCGCTCCAGAAACTCGTAGGGCAGGGCGGTCAGAATGCCAGCCCCGTCGCCCGTGTTCGACTCGCAACCGCAGGCTCCGCGGTGAGTCATGTGGTCGAGCATGTGCAGCGAATCGTCGACGATCTGACGAGATCGCTGGCCCTTGATGTGAGCCACAAAACCCACGCCGCAACTGTCGTGCTCGTTGGCCGGGTCGTACAAACCGTACTTCCCCGGACGACCGTTGCGAAATACCAACTCCGGTGATGAAGTTTGGTCCGGCTGGCGGTTAGTTCCCATCATTCACCTCTAACAACCTCTCAATGAACCGCTCGGCCGCTGCCGTCAACTGACGATTGCGGCGATGAATGAAACCCAACGGTCGCTTCCAGTCCGGGCACTCCGGCGATATCGAGACCAGCGTGCCCTGAGACAACTCACGCTGCAACGTCGGCTCGGGAAGAATCGCCACACCCGAACCGGCCTCCACAGCTCGCTTGATGTGCTCGCAATTGTCGAATTCGTGCACCACGTCCACCGACACCCCAGCTGACTTCAACCAACGGTCGATCCGACGACGAACTCGTAAATCACTGCAAAAACCCACAAATGACTCGCCGGATATCAAAGAGGGTGAAGCCGAAGAACTGGAACCGTTGCGTGACGCCAGTCGATGACCGGGAGGTACTACAATCGACATCGACTGCTCCAGCCACGGGATCACAGTGAAGTCGCCGCCGCCCCGAGGAAATGACACGATGCCCAGATCGGCTCCGCCCGATAACACCCGATGAGCAACCTCCTCGGGATGAAGATAATCCAACGTCAACGACACATCCGGATACGACTCGCGGTATCCCAATACCAACTCGAACATCTCGAGTAATCCGACCGAATAAATCGCAGCCACTCGCAAACGACCCGTCACCCGGTCGCTGATCGAAAATACCCGCTCCTCAACCTCGCGAAACGTCTCCAACATCCGGCGGCAACCGTCGTAGTAGATCTGGCCGGCTGGAGTCAAAGACAAGGGACGCTGCGATCGATTGATCAGCACTGTACCCAAACGATCCTCGAGCGTCTGAACCGCCTGGCTCGCAGCCGATTGAGACACCCGGTGAGCCTCGGCCGCCTTCGAAAAACTGCTCCGCGATACCACCTCGCAGAACAACTCCACGTTTCGTAAATGCATCCCACAGTCCACCCGGCCTGGGAACCGGACACATAAGAGAAACTGATTATGTTTTCGCCCCAGTATTACCCACTCTAAAGAGGATCCGACGTCCTTTCAACCGGCGGCCTTCGACTCAACAACCACACAACCCGCTCCCCACTCTGCTCTTGGCGTTCTTCAACAGGCTGTTAGGATGGCCTCGGCAAGGCAACCACCACACGTGGACCGATCAAGACCGAGTGCAACTGCAGCGAGGACGATGTCATGAAACGGGCGGAACTGCTGCTGATCCTGGCTGGCGTAACCGCCATGAACCTCACCGGTTGCGGTGCCGATGAGACCGATCCCAACCAATCCACCGGCCCGGGTACTCCAACATCGACGACAACCGTCGCGACGGCCGACCCGAAGCCGACTCCGAAAGACGTCGATCCAGGCGAACCCGACCAAGCGGTTCGCAATGTGCTCGAGGGGATTCGCGACGGCAACGGGCAGGCGATCTGGTCGTTCTTGCCGTCACGGTATCAGAAGGACATCAACCAGCTGGTGCAGGACTTCGCCGGCCGGGTCGATGCCAAGGTCTGGGACCGCACGTTCGTTTCCTTCAAGCGAATTGCCGACGTGGCTCGCAACAAGAAGGACCTGTTGATCAACAACCCGGGCCTGGAACTTCGAGCGATCGACCAGAAACAGCTCGACGAAAACTGGCCCGCCTTGCTCGGTCTCTTCGACACGCTGTTGACCAGCGAATTGAAGGAGGTCAAGACACTCAAGTCGTTCGACGGAAGCGTTTTCTTCTCGGGCACCGGCAGCAAGTTCCTCGAACAACTCCGCTCGCTCTCAGCTACCGACCCGGCCGATCCGCTCAGTAGCCTCGCATCGTCGTCGATCAGCGTGCTCGAGCGAACCGGCGACTCGGCACGACTGCAGATTGGTGCCGGCGGCACCGCCGACAAGCCGCTGCCACCCAGCCAGTTCGTGGTGATCGACGGGCAGTGGTTCCCATCGGAATTGGCAGCAGACCTCGATGAAGCGTTGAGATTGGGGCGAGCGGCCCTTCAGAGGATGCCGAAGTCTGCAACGGACGAATCGGGCAAGAAATGGTTGGACGTTTTGAACGCTCTGGATGCGGCCGCGGCATCACTCGAGAAGTCCGACAATATCGAATCGTTCAACAAGGCTCTTGCCGATGCCCAACTGGCTCTGATCCCGCTGTTGGCTGCATCGAACAGCAACGAACCTCGGCCGTCGAACCTGGTGACCACGATCACGGTCGTGCTTCAGGGGGCGATGGACGAAAAGGAACGTCGCGACCACATCGCCGCCCTGCGAACTCTGACGCAAACCAAGGACGTCCCCGACTTCACCGCAAGCAACGACGCCACCACGGTGATCCTGACAACGACCCGTTCGATCCAATCCATCGTCGACGGCATCACCTTCGGCAAAGTGACCCGCATCGACGAACGCAAACGAACCATCCCCGTCGCCCCCGGCCAAAACAACAAACCCTGCCCCTAAGCCCCCCCCCCCCGCTGACAGCGGGACGGGCGTCTTTCAGGATGGCAATCTGGTGGGCGTGGTGACGCATGCTGGCAATCGTGGCGGCAGCAAGTTGCTGATGTGTACCCCGTTGGACATGCTTCAGAAGTTCTTGGCCGACGTGCAGAGCATCCACCCGGTCGGTGGGGACTATCACTTGTACGGCGACTTGGCCGCCAGGACGATGGGTCAACGCTGAACGGGAAGTTGGAGCCGGGACAGGCTCAAAACGCAAACAAAAAACGAGGCACCCCCCCTTGTGGAGAAGTGCCCCGCTGGAAACGCTATGTCGTCGCAACGACAGACGCTACTTGGTTACAACGTAACCCTTGGCAAACGCCTTGTCGTTGAAGGCACACGCCACCTGGTCCTTGGCCTTCAAGACCTTGCCCTTGCACATGTTGCAGCAAAAGGAAATGGTCACGCCGTTGACCTTGATCTTGGTATCCGGGTTCAATTTACGGCCCGAAAACACGCACTTGGTGAGCTTGGCCTGGCCAGTCGCGGCCAACTGATGGTTCGCCTTGTGAGCGTTGGCCGCGCGGCACTTCGCGTCTTTCGCGAACTTGCCCTTACAGCCACCACAGCAGAAGTAGACCTTCGCACCCTTGTAATCCACGGCCAACGACGCCTTCACGGCGATCGGCTTGCCGTCCTTGGTCGTCTTCAAGAAACAGTTGACGCCCTTGAGGTTCACCTTGGTCGTGTCGGCAGCGTTGTTCACCTGGTAGGTCAACAGCACAGCCACGCACAACGACGCAGCAATCAGCAGTTTACGAGCCATCTTGTTTGTTCTCCTCAGAATATCGGGTAAATGGGTAAATGCACGGATGTCTCTGTGGCACCGGTTCGCCCCAACGAGTCAGCAGCCGTAGTCTCCAAAACAGACGCCTTCCCACGCAACCGCACCAAGTTCCGATTATATGTCCGGAGGATTCATATTGTCACTAGATGAATCCAAAAAAACGCCACATCGCACCCGAACACCCAAAACCGACACCGATACCGGTTGAAGCCAAGTGTCGCATCCGGGTATGGTCACTCCTGAACAACACGACCACTCGACTCGCTCCGAACCACACTTCACGCACCAGAGACAGAGACTCGACACATGCAACGCCTCGGCCTGACTCTGCTCCTGACCATCACCTCCAGCCTCATCCTCGCTCAACCGGCACCAGCTGGCGATTGGGATCAGTTCCGAGGCCCCAATGCTACCGGCGTGTCGACCGACAGCAAAAACTTGCCCATCCGATTCTCGACCACCGAGAACGTTGCCTGGAAAAAACACCTCGGCACAGGAGTCGCCTGCCCAATCGTCTCCGGCGGACGCTGCATCGAAACAGCCGTCACCGGCAAGAAAGGCGACGAACAATTCACCGTCTTTGCCTTCGATGCACTCTCGGGCAAGGACCTCTGGAACACCTCGTTCCCAGCGGGCGATCTGCCCGAAATTACCTGGCCCAACCAGCACGCCTCATCCACTCCCTGCTCCGACGGCGAACGCGTCTACGTCCACTTCAGCACCATCGGCCTGATCTGCATCGATGCCAGCAACGGCAAACACCTCTGGACCCACAAGACACCCATGCCGTTCTACCTGCTCGCTTGGGGAGCCGCCAATTCACCAATCCTCCACGACGACAAACTTTTCTTCTGCCTCGACGATGACCTCAACAGCTACCTCGTCGCCCTCGACAAGTACTCCGGAAAACAGGCATGGCTCGCCAAACGGCCCGAAATGCTCGGCGGCTACGCCGTCCCCGTCGTCGTCACCTCCGGTAAACAAACCGATATCGTCATGGCCGGTAGCGGCAAGCTGAAAGGCTACGATCCCAAGACTGGGACCGTGCGATGGAGCTGCCACTCGCTGCTCAGAACCATCATGACCACACCGGCCGTCGTCGACGACAAGATCTACGTCTCGGTCCAAAGCTACGGTGACACCGCACGCACACTGAAGTTCGCACTGCTGCAATGGCGTGACACGAATCAGGACAAAAAACTCGACAAGACCGAACTCGGAAAGGTCTTCTGGGACAAGTTCGACAAGGGAGACGCCAACAAGGATGGGTTCCTGGTCGACGACGAAATCAACGACGCCTTTCAGGCCAAGACCAACCGAGTTGGCGGAGGCAACATCATTCAGATGGTCCGAGGCGGAGGCCGGGGTGATGTGACCAAGACACACCTCGCATGGAACCTCAACTCCAAGGCCGCCTCCAATATCGCCTCGCCACTGGTCGTCAACAACCAACTGTTCGTCGTCAAGGAAGGTGGCATCTCCGCTGCCTTCTCGGCCACCGATGGCACAACACTCTGGCCGCGACGCCGAATCCGAAACCTCGGACACTACTACGCCTCGCCCGTCTACGGCGACGGCAAGATCTACGTCACCGGAGAAAATGGCTTCGTCGTCGTCCTCGAACAAGGCCCCAAACTCAAGTACCTGGCCAAGAACGACATGGGCGAAAGCTGCGTGGCCACACCAGCAATCTCTGAAAACCGAATCTACGTCCGAACCCTCAATACGCTCTACTGCTTCGCCAAACAGCCGACCGCAACAAAGTGACACACAATATGACCCGCAAACGACTCCAGCACACACTCGCCATCGGTCTCGTCCTGCTGCTGACCAACGCCGACTCGAGTCACGCCGAATCCATCTCGGTCGTCCTCGGTAACGCGGCCTCACCATTGGAACGCGACGCCGCACGCGAACTCGCACGGCAGTGGAAACAACTTTTCGGAGTTGATACCAATTTCTCCACCAATACTCTCCCCGCCACAAACAACCTCGCTGTCCTGATCGGCAACCCCACCACCAACCCGGCCATCCAACGACTCGGTAAACCCTGGCCCAGCCTCTCCGACCAGGGTTTCGTCATCCGATTGCACAAGTCCGCCACAGGTCGCCGGATCCTCGTCGTCGGAGGCGACAGCTCCAAGGCCACGTTCTGGGCCGTCTGCGAACTCGGACACCGACTCGGAACTCGATACACCTTCCGACGCGACTTCTTCCCGCCACAACGCCCCCTGGAACTGCCCGACCTCGACGTCGTCGAAGAACCCGAACTCAGAACCCGCACCTGGCGCACGATCAACGACTTCGCCATCGGACCGGAATCGTGGCCGCTGGCCGACCACAAGACCTTCATCCGGCAACTGGCCAAGATGAAATTCAATCGCATACTCATCGCCGTCTACGCCTGGCAACCATTCGTGGATTACCAGTTCAAAGGCGTCCGCAGGTCGACCGCTTTGCACTGGTTCGGATACACGCTGAAAGTCGATGGAGACACACCCGGCCGAGCCATTTTCGACGGAGCCAAGGTGTTCCAAAACCCCGACTTCGTCGGACTCACGACCTACAAACAGAAACTCGATGCCGGACGAACACTCGTCACCGGAGTCATCAACACCGCCCACGACCTGGGCATGACTGTGGGACTTTCGACCTCTGTTCTGGAATTCCCCAAAGAATTCAGCACCGCACTCCCCGGGTTCACACCGGTTCGACAACTCGCCAACCTCACCATCGGACCCGGACCCAGCGTCACACCCGACGACAAAACCCTGGTCGCTCTGATTTCCACTCGCATCCAAGCCTACCTCAAGACCTACCCCGGCCTCGACGCCCTGTATGTCGCGGTGCCGGAATTCCCCGAATGGAACGCTCATGCCGAAACCGCATGGAAACAACTCGATCAACGCCAAAGCCTCAATGGACACTCCCTCAAAGGGCTCGTCGCAAGAGCCCGGGATCGGAACCTGATCGCCTCGGGCGATCGCGGGGAAGCTGCACTCCGTGGCAACGTTGTCGGCATGGCACTGTTCTGCCGGCTCTTCGACGACGGAACTCTGCTGACCAAGCCCGACGGATCCCGAGTCGAACTGGTCGTGCAGCAGCCTGACCCCGCTCTGTTCCCGATCCTCGACCGAATCCTGCCCCGAAACGCCGGAACTCTGAACTTCATCGACTACACCGCTCGACGAATTGTCCAGAACCGGCAGCTGCTTGCCGAGTTCCCCGCCAAGACGGTCAAGGCCAGCCTGATCCTGACCCTCGCCGACGACAACGTCGGCATCCTCGCCCAATCCACCACCCGACACATCGCCACACTGGTCGACGACATCCGCAAACTCGGATGGGACGGATTCTCGACACGGTACTGGGTCCCCGGTGAACTCGATTCCACCGTCCACTTCCTCTCCCGAGCCGCTTGGCACCCCGACACCACCCGTGACTCGGCTCACCACGAACTCTGGGAAGGCATCCTCGGCAATCGATCCGGTAGCCAACGACTCCTGATTGGCTGGAACCACCTCGAAGACGCAACCGACAAGCTCGACAAGAATGCCATCGGCTTTGGATTCCCCGTCCCTGGCATGCTGCTCAAACACAACCGGCCCGGCGAGCCAGCCAAATGGTTTGACGAGGTCAACGAACACTACACCCAATGGATGATCGAACTCTACCGCGTACAGGGTGCCGAGATTCACCGTAATGGAGGCAAACAACTGCTGTTCTATTACGCCAAACGCAGCGAGTTCAACATGGCCTACCTCGGAGCCGTCAAAGCACTGCGAGCCGCAGCCACCGCACGCCAGGCAAAAGATAACGACGCCGCCATCGAACAACTCGAAAACGCCATGGATCAACTCCACACCGCCATGACCAGCATCGCCGATGTGGCACAGGACCAAAGTGACCGAGGCCTCGTCGCAACACTCGCCAACTTCGCCTACCAACCCTTGGTCGCCGAGTACGAAAAACTTCTCGAAGAAAACGACCAGTAGACAGACTCGGAACGAACCACACACCAGGGACTGGCTCAGAACGAGCCGAAGACGAGAGACTGCCTGTCCCCAGTACGTACTACGGCTGCGAATACTCCTCCAACGCGTCACGGTCTAACACGATACCGTGCCCGGGCCGATCCGGAGCAATCGCATAACCATCCTCAAATCGAATCGGTTCCACCGCCAACCGGTTCCACGCCAAATCGCTGAACTCCAAGTACAAACACTCCGGCAAACTTGCCGCCAAATGCACTCCCAACTCAAGCAAAGTGTTCCCCAGTGAAACCGGGATCCCGTAATCACCGGCCAGGTACGCCGCAGCTCGTGACGACTGGTACTCGCCGTGAATGTTCAACACGTCCACTCCACGACTCTCCAGCAACCGACGCTTGCCGTGGAAACCCAAATACTCGCCCGTGTTGACCCGCGACGTCGAAATCTCGGACGACAGCATCGCGTAACCCGAATAGTCCTCGCGACTGATCGGATCCTCGATCCAGAATATCTCGAACCCCTCGTCGTCGTATCGCTTCATCCGCGATATCGCCTCCTTCGGCGACCACGCTTCGTTCGCATCCACCATGATGTCGATGTCCTCACCCAACACTTCCTTCACCATCGACAACCGCTTCAGGTCCCACTCGACATCCGGATGCCCCACCTTGATCTTGATGCCCCGCATGCCGAATTCGCTAAAATGACCCATCCACGAACCAAACGCTTCGTCGTCGAGATGGAAATCCAATGTGCTGCCGTAGGCCGCAACCCGCGGGTTGACACCTCCAAATAATCGGTACAACGGCAACTCGACCTGCTGAGCCGCCAGGTCCCACATCGCCGTCTCCGTCGCCAAACCCAGAACACTCGCGCCGACGTTGCCGCCGCGTGGTCGACCAATCCGCATTGCCATCCCCAACGGCGACTGACCCTCCACCGATGGCCATCCGCTGTAGCGGTACTGAGCCTCCAGGATGTCCCGAGACGCGATCGGCATCCCCTGCTGCAACTCGAAACCAACCCCGCTGCGACCGTCGTCCGACTTCAACTCGAGCACCGTCATGAAATGCTCGGTGAACAGGACCTGGGAATCACCGATCGGGCGATCCAATGGAATGCGACAACGGTGCAACTGGAAATCCACAATCTTCATCGACCGGCTTCCTCACTGAAACTGAACTGGCCCGTACGGCACAACTGGCCTCAGGGCACAAAGTACTTGTAAATGCTCGTCGCACCCAACAATGACATCGCCAACCCTGCGACCGCCGTCACCAGCCTCAGTCGCAAACTCATTCGCAACGCCTCAGGCATCCGGAATCGGTCGACCCAGAGCATCGCGAAACACCACAAACCACACGTGGCTGCCCCACTGATCAGACTGCCAACCGTCAGCCGCTCGATAATGTTGCCTGCCACCGACTGAGGCAACCAGGTTAAGGTCAACCCGCCGACGGTGCAGTAGGTCATCACCAGTATCTTGATGCCTCGCGAACCCTGGCCGTTCAGTCTCCGTGTCACCCGCGGTACCAACACCCGACCGGCCTCACCACACGTGTGACGGTACACCTCGAAGGCTCCGTACAGTGTGCCGATGAATGCCAGAAATACCCCGCAACGAAACACCCACTTCAACTCCGGATGCAAAGCCGTTACGAAACGCTCCTGATGCATCAACAACTCGCGGTCCACCGGAATCGCATGCTCCGGATACAGCACCATCGCACCGAGCATCGCAAACAATAATGTCACCGTGATCACGCAGGCAAACGAACCGGCTGCGTCCACCAAAGGCACACGACTCCAAGCCCTCGCCCGCTCCAACATCACCGGATCATCAACCCCAAGCTGCAACTCGTCGCTAGACAACGCACCCAATCCGGCCCGACCCCAACCCTTTTCTCGAGACATCCCGATGTAGCCGATGTAGTCGTACGCACCACCACCCACAGCCGTCAGGTACAACGACACCTCCAACCACGGACTGCGACCCGAAAACCGCTCGGACAACTCGGGAGTCGTATGCACCCACTCCGGGTAGTCTCCCACCACAGGCACCAACAGCCCATAGATGGCCTCGCCAAGATCCGGGCCCAATACCACCACGGCAGTCGAAACCAATACGACCAATGTGCCCAATACCACGATCGAAGCTCGCTCGACGATGTCGTAGCTCGATACGATCGCCAACATCAGGCACACCAGCAGAACCAGAGTCGCCCAGCCGTTGGACGCGAACTCGAACCACTCCCACGGACCCACGTTCGAACCGCTCACCGGCAAACCGGACAGCCGATGGATGTAACCAGCCAACGTCTCCGGGATGGCCGAAAATGCGATCGGCATCAACCCCACCGCCGGCAATACCACCAGGATCGGAAACCACATCGGTGGACCCGGCAAACACTTCCAACTCGCCAGAGGATGCTCGCCCGTCAATGTGAAATGACGACTCGCCGTGTAGACCTGCACCGCCTTGAACAACCCGCCGTAGAAGAAACACCACAGCATGCTGTACGAAAACAACGCGCCGCCTCGTGATGCCATCACCAACTCGCCACTGCCAATCGTCACCGACGCAATGATCAAGCCCGGACCCATCATCCGCAACAACCGACCCGGCCCACGCCCCATCATCGAAACCGGTAGCTCCGGGTAAATCGCCTCGGCATCTGTCGCTGTATCTGACATCGTCACGCCACTGTCCCAAATCGCACCACGCCTCGCCACCAAAGACTTGCTCAGAACGAGCCAAAGGCCAGAGACTCCCTGTCCCCGCACCATACCCATTAGTGCTATAATCTGCCCCCAATGACCACAACACACACCACCCTCCGCCCAGCCATCACCGCCACCCTCGTCGCCGCCACCCTACTACTCATCTCCAACACCCCAAACACCGCAGCACCCACCGCAGCACCCACCGCAGCACCCACCGCCAAAGACATCGAGTTCTTCGAGAAAAAGGTCCGCCCGCTGCTCGTCGCCCACTGCGTCGATTGCCACTCGGGCGACGACCCAGACGGCAAACTCAGCATGGACTCACTCGGCGGGCTGCTCAGCGGAGGACTCCGCGGGCCGGCTCTCGTGCCAGGCAAGCCGGAATCCAGCCTGCTGGTCAGCGCCATCCGGCATAACGAAGAACTCAAGATGCCGCCCAAACAGAAACTGCCCACCGCACTCCGAGCCATCCTTACCGACTGGGTCCGACGCGGTGCACCATGGCCCAACCAGAAAGCCTCGCCCACACCCAAACGCAACGACTCCACCACGGGCAAACCCAATCGCTCACTCTTCACCCCGGCCCAAAAACGGTTCTGGGCCTTCCAACCACTCGACGTGGCCACACAACCGAACGTCCAGGCCGAAAACTGGATCGCCAACCCCATCGATCGCTTCGTCCTCGCTCGACTCGAACACGCCAAACTCCAACCCGCTCCCACCGCGTCTCCCCGAACCTGGCTCCGCCGAGTCACGTTCGACCTCACAGGACTCCCACCCACCTCCGAAGAAATCGACGACTTCCTCGCCGACCATTCGCCGGCCGCCCGAACTCGACTCGTCGACCGACTGCTCGCCAGCCCCGCCTATGGACAACGCTGGGCCCGACACTGGCTCGATGTCGCACGCTATGCCGACTCGAATGGTCTCGACGAAAACCTCTGCTACGCCAATGCGTTTCGATACCGAGACTACGTCGTCGATGCCTTCAACTCGGACCTGCCCTACGACCAGTTCGTCCGCGAACAACTCGCCGGCGATCTGCTCACCGACAATGCCACGACCCAGACACGACTCAAACGCATCGTCGCCACCGGCTTCCTGGTAATCGGAGCCAAGATGCTCGCCGAAGACGATCCTCGCAAAATGCAGATGGACATCGTCGACGAACAAATCGACACCATCGGCAGGACGTTCCTCGGACTGACTATTGGCTGTGCTCGATGCCACGACCACAAGTTCGACCCCATCCCTACCTCCGATTACTACGCATTGGCCGGAATCTTCAAAAGCACCCGGACAATGGAAAACTTCAACGTCGTGGCCAAGTGGAACGAAGTACCACTTGCCGATAACGCCTCGGTCGCCGCTCAGAAACAACACGAAGCCGCAATCGCATCCGCCCGAACAACACTCGAACACATCCGCCAAACCGCTCGCAACACGATCGTCAACACCGCCCGGAAACGAACCGTCGACTACCTGCTGGTCGCCAGTTCGAAATGGATCGCCGCCCGACAACTCAACACTCGATCCCCAATCGGTGGCACCACCGCAGCCAACACCACAAACGGCGTACAGATTCGCGAAGCCGAATCCTACGACCGTGGCAACGCGGCCAAACACACGACCGGGTATGGGCAGGGGATCGGAGTCATCCTCAACGCTGGCACACTGCCCAACGTCGCCGAATACGACATGACGGTCAAACAGGCAGGCACCTACCGGATCGAATTTCGGATGGCCGCAGCAGAGAGCCGACACTGCCGATTGCTGGTCAACGGAGTCATCGTCCAAACCGCCGCACTGGGACATGTCACCGGAAGCTGGAACCCCGATTCGCAGAAATGGTTCCTCGAAGCCGTCGCAACACTGCGGGCCGGGAAGAACACCATCCGAGTCGACTGCGCCGGCCCATTCCCTCACATCGACAAACTCCTCATCGCGCCAACCCACAAATCACCCGACTCACAAGCCGCCGAACTCAACCGACTCGCCCAAAACGTCAAAGATCGCAAGAACCTCAATCCACAACTGCTCCAGCAGTGGCTCACGCACCTCGAATCAACCCGGAACCAAAACAACTCGCCACTCGCAGCCTGGCATCACGCCATCGCTCTTCCAACCAAATCCCAGACCACACCTCAGGCCGGGCCACGCATTACGCCGCTCATCGGCAAGCCCCTTCAGGTACTTACCCGCGGTTACTCCAAACTGTTCCACGAAGTTGCAACGCTCCACACAACACAACCCGCCAAATTCGAAGACGCCGAACTCGAATCGATTCACAAACTCATCTACGCCAAAACCGGCCCGTTCCAAGCCGACGACAAACTCGACCCGTCCTTCAATCCCTCCACCGTCACGAACATCAAGAAACAAAAACAACAACTCTCCAAACTCGCGAAGTCCATCCCAACTCTCCCCCTGGCGATGGCCGTCGCCGATGGGTCGATCGAAGATCTCAAGGTCCACATCCGAGGCAGTTATCTCAGCCTCGGCGCAGACGCGCCACGCGGATTTCTCAAGATCCTTGCCGGGTCACGCCAGGCACCACTCCCCAAGACGTCCAGCGGACGCCTCGAACTGGCACGCTGGATGACTCGATCCGACAACCCACTCGTGCCACGTGTCATCGTCAACCGCATCTGGCGCTGGCACTTCGGTAACGGACTGGTCCGCTCGACCGACAACTTCGGCCGACTCGGAGATCAACCCACTCACCCTGGACTGATCGATTGGCACGCCAACGAACTCATTCGCCACGACTGGTCGATCAAGTCGCTGCACCGCGCCATCATGCTCTCGGCAACCTACGGACAAAGCACCCGGTTCCATGCCCGCGCTGCCACAGCCGATCCCGAGAACCGACTGCTGTGGCGGATGGACCGTCGTCGACTCTCGGCCGAAGAACTTCGCGATGCACTGCTGATGGTCGGCCAAGGCCTCGATCGGCGATTCGGCGGCACACTGATGACAGTCAAGAATCGAGCCTACGTCACCGGCACCGGCCACAACATGAACAGCGACGTCTACGACAACTCGCGACGTAGCATCTACCAACCGGTCGTCCGAAGCGCCTTGCTCGAGATCTTTCAAGCATTCGATTTTGCCAATCCCACACTGCCCAGCGGCGACCGCGTCACCACGACCATCGCACCGCAAGCCCTGTTCCTGATGAACGGACTGCTCGTCGACAAGCAGTCCAACGCCATCGCAAAACGTATTCTCGACCACTCGCCTGAACAATCTACTCGGCTCACGTCGCTCTACCAGTCACTGCTGGGGCGATTGCCCCGAAACGACGAAACCCAGTTGGCTTCCAGATTCCTCTCAGACTACCGCAACGCCGCCGCACTGCTCGATGATCACAGCAGCCACACCAATAAAAAAACAACCGAACAGGTCTCATCGGAAATTCGAGCCTGGCGAGCCCTCTGCCGTGTCTTGTTGGCCAGTACCGAGTTTGTATACGTCGAATGAATACCACACCACATCACTGCAATCAGTTCACTCCGGTCACCAGCCGCCGAGACATGCTGTCCACCTCAGCAACCGGCTTCGGCATGCTGGCACTCGCCGACCTGATGGCCCGACAGGCGGCCGCCGACGCCCCGTCGCGGCCCGGCAACTCGCTCACCCCTCAAAAGCCTCATTTCCCCGCCAAGGCCAAGCGAGTCATTTTCCTATTCATGCACGGCGGACCCTCTCACGTCGACACCTTCGACCACAAGCCGCAACTCACCAAAGACCACGGCAAACCGCTGCCGTTCCCCAAACCGAGAATCGTCTCCGCAGCCACCGGAAACCTGCTCGGATCGCCCTGGAAATTTCGGCAGCATGGCCAGAGCGGAGCGTGGGTCAGCTCGGTCTTTCCTCGTATCGCCGAAATCACCGACGACCTCTGCTTCATCAAGTCCATGCACGGGTCCAATTCCAGACACGGAGGCGCACTGCTGGAACTGCACACCGGTAGCGATACCTTCATTCGGCCCAGCATGGGATCGTGGGTCAACTATGGACTGGGCACCGAAAACCAGAACCTGCCCGGCTACATCACGATCTGCCCCAGCCTGACTCATGGTGGAGTCAACAACTGGAGCTCCGCATTCCTGCCCGCCGTCTACCAGGGCACGCCGATGGGCGATGCGTCCACCTCGGCCGATCGGGCTCGATTCCCGTTCATCGGAGGAAAATCCATTGTCCGCCGCCGCGAGCTGCAACGCATCGAACTCGACCTGCTCAATACCATCAACCGAAATCGTTTCCAGCAAACCGGACCCGACTCGGACCTGGAAAGCCGCATCGCCTCGTTCGAACTCGCCTTTCGCATGCAAAACGAGGCACCGCAACTGCAGGACATCAGCGACGAACCCAAACACATTCACAAACAGTATGGGCTCGACAACCCCGCCACCAAGGACTTTGGGCGACAGTGCCTGATGGCCAGACGGTTCTCAGAACGAGGCGTTCGGTTCGTGCAGGTCTCGCACAGCTACAAGTGGGACCAGCACGGAGGACTCAGGAAATCGCTGGCACGCAACGCCATGGAAGTCGACCAACCGATCTACGGACTGATCAGTGACCTCAAACAACGAGGACTCCTCCATGATACTCTCGTGCTCTGGGGCGGAGAATTCGGCCGGACACCCGTCGCTCAAGGGAACGATGGACGTGACCACAACCCGCATGCACTGACGATGTTCTTGGCCGGAGGTGGCATCAAGCCGGGCATCAGCCATGGCGCCACAGACGAATACGGGTACTATTCCGTCGAAAATAAAGTTCACTTCCACGACCTCCACGCCACCATGCTCCACCTGCTCGGACTCGATCACCTGCAACTCACCTACAAATACTCGGGCCGAGACTTTCGCTTGACCGACATTCACGGCGAAATCGTCCACGATATCCTCGCCTGACATCAACTCACAATCCTCACACCACACACTGCCCCCCATCGCCATCCCCTGGCAAACACCACGGCAACCGCCCCTGGATGCCTCGACCACATAGGACAAACGCATGTTGAACTTACATGGAGACTCGGCACAGTTCTGTGATGGAATCAACCGACGCAACGCTCTGCAAGTCGGTTCGCTCGCCATCGCCACCTCGCTCGGCACCGGCCTCCAACTCGACCAGATCCTCCGCAACCGAGCCGCCCAGGCCGACGAAGTATCACCGTCAACCCAAGCACCCAAAACCACGTCGGTCATCTTCATCGAACTCGCCGGTGGACCGACCCAATTCGAAACTTACGACCCCAAACCGAACGCGCCGAAGGAGTATCGAGGCTCCTTTGGCGTCGCACAGACCAGCCTGCCAGGGACCCTCTTCAGTGAATGGATGCCGGCTCAAGCCCGCATCGCCGACAAACTGGCCGTCATCCGCTCGATTCACCACCCCAGCAACAGCCACGATCCGTCGAGTCACCTGACTCAAACGGGGTACTACAAGCAAGGCCCCAAGGGTGGAGTCAACCAGATGCCCGCATTTGGCTGTGTTGTGGCCAAACTGCGAGGAGCCAACACGGCAACCCTGCCTCCCTATGTCGCCGTCCCACGCACCATGCGCAATGGAGGACCGGCTCATCTGGGCAAAAGTTACAATCCGTTCGAAACCGTCACCGATCCGTCCAAGACTGGCTTCAAGGTCCAAAACCTCGCCCTCAATAAAGCACTCAACCTCAACCGACTCGGTGATCGAAAGAGCCTGCTCAGAGCACTCGACGCTCAACGCCGACTCGCCGATCTCCAAGGTGCCTCCACCGCCGTCGACGACTTTACCTACCAGGCGTTCGACCTCATCACCGGCGACGCCGCACGAACGGCGTTCGACATCGATGCCGAACCCGATACGGTCCGCAATGCTTACGGCCGCACGACCAACGGACAAAGCCTGCTGCTGGCTCGGCGACTCGTCGAGCATGGAGTCACCTGTGTGACGGTTCGAGTCACCGGTTGGGACGATCACAACAAGATCGCCGACCGACTGAAACAAAAAGCTCCCAGCTACGATCAGGGTACCGCCGCTCTCATCAGCGACCTCTACGACCGAGGCATGGACGACGATGTGCTGGTCGTCGCGATGGGCGAGTTCGGACGGACGCCTCGGATCAACAAGAACGCCGGACGAGATCATTGGGGATCTGTGATGAGCGTGATGCTGGCAGGAGGAGGATTGCAGACTGGCGTGCTCGGGAAATCGAATTCCCGAGGCGAAGTGCCAGCCGCCAATGCCTATCGCCCGGAAAATGTTCTCGCCATGATCTATCGCCACCTCGGTATCGATCCGGGAATCACTTTCAACGACTTCAGTGGCCGACCCCGACACCTGCTCGAACGGCGAGACCTGATCAAGGAACTGCTGTGACCGACGGCGCAACCGGCCCGACACTCGAACCGGCACTCTGCCGAGAACGACAAAAACGACTCTGCGATGTCCTCGCTCGAAATGACGTCGGACGAGCCGTCCTCGTTCAACCCGAACACGTGCAGTATCTGACCGGATTCCGCTCCCAGCACGTCCTGCTCCGCTCAGCAGCCATTCTCGAGGCCGATGGCTACTGCACCCTCGCCGCACCCAACCAAGCCCCCGATGACGTGGCTGCAGATCGCATCGTCACATTCCAGGCTCAGTGGCACTCGACACTCCGCCAGGATCAACCGCACGAATCCGCTCGAGCCCTCGCCGAAACACTCGGCGACAGACCCGTAGCCCGACGCGTCGCAGTCGAATTCTCCAACTGCGGACCACACTTCCGACAACTGTTCGACGAACAAACTGAACTCGTTGATCTCGAACCCGATCTCTGGCAACTCAGACGAAACAAAGACCCCGATGAACTGAAGCTGATCGGCCGAGCGATCCAATGCACCGAAGCGATGTACGAACGCGCACGTGAAATCATCGAGCCGGGAATCACCGAAATCGAAGTCTACAACCAACTGCACGCGGCGGCTGTCGAAGTCGCTGGCGAACCACTGACAGCACTCGGAAACGACTACCGCGCCAATGCGCCCGGTGGACCGCCCAGGCCTCGAAAGGCCCAGGCTGGCGAGTTGTTCGTGCTGGATCTTGGGCCTGCCTACCGAGGATACTTCGCCGACAACTGCCGCACCCTCTCGGTCGACCGAAAACCAACCGATCCGCAACTACAGGCATGGCAGACGATTGTCGGTGTACTCGACATGGTCGAAGATACGGTCCAACCGGGAACCAGCTGCCGAAGTCTTTTCGAAACCGCCCAGGAAATGCTCGACGAATACCGACCCGGAGCCTTCGCTCACCACCTCGGACACGCAATCGGTCTGTTCCCCCACGAAGGACCACACCTGAACCCCAACTGGGACGACCGGTTCGAAGAAGGCGACGTGTTCACCGCCGAACCCGGACTCTACGGACCCGAACTGAAGGCCGGCATCCGACTCGAACAAAACTATCGTGTCACGGCTGACGGAGTCCAACGGCTGACATCACACCCGCTGCCACTCGCGATCGACTGATCCGCAGTGGGCATGCCAAGTCCACCTGGCATCCCAAGCGGAACTGGCATCCCGAGCGAAACGGCGGATCTCGACGGCACGACGCTTGGCACATCACAGGAGACACAACAATGGATCTCAGCGACAAGTGGGCGTTGGTGACCGGTGCCGGTCGAGGCATCGGTAAGGGGTGTGCACTTCAACTGGCCGCTCGTGGTGCCGACCTGATCGTCAACGATCGACCCGGTAGCCCGGACCTGGCCACAACTGTCCAGGAAATCCAAGCTCTCGGCCGTCGCTGCCTCCCGGTCGAAGCCGATGCCTTTCAAAGAACCGGCTGCGAACAGATGGTCTCGGATGCCATCGCCAAGGCCGGCCGGATCGACATCTTGGTCAGTAACGTGGCATTCAGTGATCGCTGCTCGTTTCTCGATTACCCGCCAGAACTGTTCGAACAGACGCTCCACGGTACGCTGCTAGCTGGATTTCATGTCAGCCAACTCACGGCCCGGCATATGGTTGAACGAGGCGAAGGTGGCAAGATCGTGTTCATTTCCAGTGTCCAGGCCGACCGGCCTTTCGCACACTGCGTGGCCTACGGAGCCGCCAAGAGTGGGCTGAATCACATGATGCGAACCATCGCCGTCGAACTGTTCGACCATCGCATCAACGTCAACGCCATCGAACCCGGCTGGATCGACACGCCGGGCGAACACGAAACGTTTGGAACAGATCGGATCGCAGCCGAAGCGGCCGGTTTGCCCTGGGGCCGACTGGGCACTCCAACCGATATCGGCAAGGCGGCCGCCTTCCTCAGCTCCGACGACTCGGATTATGTCACCGGGACAATCCTGCGAGTCGACGGAGGCTTCGTCTACCGCGAGTGCCGCCACCCGGAACTCGACTCGGCACCGAACCCGAAACCCGAGTAACCTGCACCACAACAAAAGACACACCACCGGCCGAAGCCCTCTCTGTCGAACGACCGATGGATCCATTCCATCCAGCCAACCTCGTCAGAGAGACCTTCGAACCGGTGGTGCGGCTGCGGTGTCCGAGCATCCTTCCATGTCCCCGGCACCAAGCGATCGCCCGCGTCATGCCCGACGATCACCAGGCCACCGCTCACCTCGGCCTCAACTGTCTCCTCTCCACGCTCTTATCCCTCCTGTCTCTCCCTTCCTCCTGCACAGGATTCCCGACACCACCGACGCCCGTTTCCCGGGGCAGGGGAGGCACAAAGGCCGGTCACAGGACGCGGACGCCGGTGATGCCATGGGTTCCTTCCAACTCGAATCACTCAACCCGAACCGCTCAACGCTGGCGGCCACCTCCCGTCAAAGCACTCGATCGCCGAGCACTTTTCGGTCGAGCACT
>Ga0115002_10001268_pt1 | contig 34871 bp, 26 predicted proteins | sample ArcticOcean_MG_C_8_FD_89576 | JGI IMG/M metagenome (GOLD analysis project Ga0115002, IMG submission 89576) | Marine microbial communities from western Arctic Ocean - ArcticOcean_MG_CB11_86 | ecosystem: Environmental > Aquatic > Marine > Oceanic | place: Arctic Ocean: Canada Basin | collected... | reverse complement strand
GTAAGGCCAGCACGGGCGAGACCTCCTTCTCAGACCAGACCGTCTTCAATGGCGTGCGCTACACCTACTCGGTGAGCCCGTACGACTCTGACAACGAGTCTGCAACTGAGCTTGAGAACTCGGCCATGGCCATCCGGAACAATGCTGTCGCCGTTGACGGCACCCCGGTCTACGGTCTGTTTGGCGCTGACAACCGTGTCGGCTACGACGACTTCTTCATCTTCGCCGACCACTTTGGTCTGGCCGTCGGACAGGAGGCCTTCGAGCCTGCTTTCGATCTGAGCCGGAACAATCGCATCGATTACGACGATTTCTTCGTCTTCGCCGAGAACTTCGGCCAGGTGGTTCAAATCGCCGGTAAGGTGGTTCCGACGATGGCTGGTCTGAACAGCGACGCCAGCTTCTACCTCGACGCCGGCGCAGCATTGCCGCGCATCGGTGAGGATATGACGATCGCAGTCAGCCTGGAAGAGTTCGTCGAAGTCAAGGCCTACGGTCTTACAGTTTCCTATGATTCTGAGGTGCTCGAGTTTGTGGGCACTCAGGTCCAGGACAACATCCTGGGTGGAACCGAACTCGCCACACCGCAGACCATCGCACGTGGCGAGGGCGAGGTATACGTCGCAGCATTCGGCGACGTCGCCAGCAGTGAAGGCAACCTCGGTCTCGAGCTCATCTTCCGCGCCAAGTCGGAGATTGAGGACAGCTACATCGAGATCTCCTCGGGTGCTATCCAGGATGGCAGCTACGGTATCAACCAGATCACGACTCCAACCAGTGTTCGGATTGAGACGCGTCCAGATGTCTACGCGCTCCAGAACAACTATCCGAACCCGTTCAACCCGGAGACGACGATCAAGTACCAGTTGCCTGAAGCCGGTGAAGTCACACTGGAGATTTACAACATGCTCGGCCAGGTCGTGAATACTCTGGTGAATGACTACCAGACGGCCGGTCGCTATGTGATTCAGTGGGATGCGACCAATAACAACGGGCAGTCCTTGAGTTCCGGTGTCTACTTCTACCGCATCAGTGCGGGCGGAGAGTTCCAGAGCATCAAGAAGATGTTGCTGCTCAAGTAAGCGCTCGCTTCGCAGCGCTGAGTTGAGAATGGGACCCCGCTTCGGCGGGGTCCTTTCTCACTATTGGCGCAGTGCCAAGACCAAAAAAGATTATTATGGAGATACTTAGAATGAAGAGATTGCGCAGGGGGGCACCACTCGCCCTGGCCCTCTCCCTGGCACTGATCAGCGGAGCTTTCGCTGGCAACAACGCCGGAGTCACGTTTAGCCTCAGTGGTAATGGTTCTGCGGCGAACGTCGGGCCGGGCGCTCCGGTTGCTTTGGAAGTAACAGCCACAGGTTTGGACTCGGTGAAGCAATTCCGAGTGGCGTTGAAGGTAAGTGACGCCTCACAATTCAATCTTGAGGCGACCACGATTTCAGGACTCGGCGCCATGCAGGGCGCCTTCGACTTTCTCGGGCCTCTCGTCGATATCGACGATCCGACGATCGTTGAAATGGCAGGATCCGAACTGGGCGGTTCTAGCCCAGGGACAAGCGGTGATCTCACCTTTACCGTGACGGTTACAACGTCTGCGAGCTTTACAACGGCAGACCAAGCAACCGTTTCCTTTGAGTTGATTTCATTGGCTTTTGACAATACTGCGTCAGACGCGTTCTCCGCCGACGATCTCGGCGACTTGACGATGACAGTGAATCCGCCCATTTCTGACCCCGTCTTGTCCGCCACATCCGCTACTGACGTCAGCGCGGATTACTCCGCAGTTGGCAGCGGTGCCGGGTCTGATGGCGAAGTCGAGGTCTCTGTCAGGTTTGCTGATGCTTCTGGTGCGGCAGCATCCGGTCAGAGCATCGAGTTTTCTGTGACAAACAGCGGTTCCGAGAGCATCACCATTGATGGTGCTGAACTCGCCGCTGGCTCCAGCATTAGCGTCAACGTCGACTCCGATGCCGGCAGCGCCAGCATCCTCCTCGACGCTGAGGGTGGTGGGGACGCCGGTAGCACCAGCGCGTCCGTTTTGGTCTCCACGTCCGCTGACAACTCCGAGGGTGCTACCCAGGATCTGTCCGCTGACTTCTCGGTTACGTGGGATGTTCCTGTTCCTGCCGAGTTGGCCGATTTTGGTGGCTCGGTTACACCGCAGAGCGAGGTCGTTTTGGCCTGGGCCGTTCCTTCTCAGAGCAACAACCTGGGTTGGGAAGTCTTCCGTAGCGTCGACAACGAGTCCTTTGATCGTGTCGGCGACATGGTGACCGGTGAGGGTACGTTGAACGAATTGCGCACCTACGAGTTCCTGGACCAGGAGCTGCCAACGGCGGACTTCGTCTACTACTACTTGCGGCAGGTAGACTTTGACGGCAGTGCGGCACGCTCACAGACGGTCGAAGTGACGTTGGCATCGGTGCAGGTTCTGCCGACGGTGATGTCGCTCGCTCAGAATTTCCCGAATCCATTCAATCCCGAGACAACGATCCGCTTCGACATTGCCACAGAGGCATCGGTGTCGGTACGTATCTTTGATATCACGGGGCAATTGGTTCGGACGTTGGTCTCCGATTCTCGCGCCGCAGGCTCCTACACGGAGCTCTGGGACGGTCGGACCGACACCGGCGTTCGCGTCGGCAGCGGTGTCTACTTCTATGAGTTGAAGGCCGGTTCCTTCAGCTCCATGAAGAAGATGACCTTCGTGCAGTAAAGCGCTCTACTGGAGGTTTCGCCTCTGGTGCAGTCATCTGAGACGGGGCCACCGGCACATGCTGGTGGCCCCATCTCTATTTTTGGTATGTCGTTGCCTCTAAGCGGTGATTGCAAGACGCTTAGCGGCCGGCTATATTCGCGCACACCTCGAAGCTGGACAACTTCATGACCATTACCTTGCTCCTGTTTGCATCCTGTCGGGAAGCTGTTGGTGCCCAAGAGATGTGCCTCGACGTAGGGGAAAACTACTGCGTGGGAGATCTCCGCAACGACTTGGGCCGGCATCTTCCGCCCCTCGCCGGGATGGCGCCTTCCATCTCAATTGCAGTGAACGAAGAGTACGCAACCGATGACATAGAACTGCAGCATGGTGATCAAGTCGCCCTTATTCCACCCGTCAGCGGTGGCAGCGACGACGAAAAAACCATCTGCATATGTGAGGGGGTTATTGCAGCTGATGCGCATGCCTGGGTAACTTCAAAGACAGATGGAGCCGTCGTCCGCTTTGAAGGAGTCGTCCGAAACCATGCCAACGATGTGGCCACCGACTACCTGGTGTACGAGGCCTATCAAGACATGGCGAAACGGGTGCTCGCAGCCATTGCTCAACAGGCAGTCCATCAGTGGGACATCGGGGCACTGGCCATCAGCCACCGAGTGGGCCGCCTCGAAATTGGCGAGATTTCGGTGCTAATTACCGTCGCCAGTCCGCACAGGGCCGAAGCCTTTTCCGCCTGTCGCTACGTGATTGACCGTATCAAGGAGGTCGCTCCCATCTGGAAGAAGGAAGTAGGTCCCGATGGGTCCTTCTGGGTCGAGGGGCCTAGCGCGGAGTCTTCGGCAGGATACACCTGAGATGCCATTCAATTTCAGCTGGATCGCTGAGGGTCGGCTCGCCGCCTCTGGGCTTCCAGGCGGCGCGCCGTATATGAGCGGATCTCTCGAGGAAGATCTCAGCTACTTCCGTGCGCAGGACATCGGCGTCGTGGTGTCATTGACCCAATCACCTCTCGATCCGGCGTCCCTGCAGCAAGCTGGTCTGATCGGTGTACATCTGCCTGTGCCCGACATGACCTCACCGGCCCAAGACACGATTGAGACTTTCTTAAGAGTCACCGATGAAGCAGAGGACCGTGGGCACGCGGCCCTGGTGCATTGTCGAGCAGGGATGGGACGCACGGGAACGCTTCTCGCGTGTTACCTTGTTCGAGAAGGCCTACCCGGGGACGCTGCTATCGAAAAGGTGAGACAAATGCGGCCCGGCTCAATTGAGACGGCCGAGCAAGAAGCGACGGTCCGGGACTTTGCGGTTCGGTGTGCCAACGAGAAACAGCAAGCCTAAGACGAAGAACGCTGGAAAGCGTCCAAGACAAACTTTTGAAGGGGATGTTAGGATGGAACGGGAATTCCCAGCGTGTCAGAAGTGTCAACAGGGTGTCCTTGTCCCGCTCTCAGACTACGGTCGCGAAGGCGCCTCCATCCATTACAAGGCTTGGGTCTGCACTCACCCTGACTGCGGTTTCAATCTTCGCATTGACAATGGTGAGTTGAGTGTCGGCAAAGAGCTTCGCGAATCGTACAAATAGCTATGCAGTGGAGTGAACGTTGAGGACTATCGGGTGAAGGACTGGCTCACGGGGGATTGGCGCGTGAAGCTTGGGGCGCTGTTTCTGGCGACAGGTCTCTGGCTTCATGCCGTTACCGAACACAGCTATCGTCGTGAACTCGACATCAGGCTTCTGGTGGATGATCCGCCGCCCTCAGGCGAATCAACACTCGTCGTCGCCTCCGAGCTCCCGGCGACTGCCCGCATTGCTGTCTTCGGCAATGGGAAGGACTTGCTTCGCCTAGACGAGACTGATCTGGTGCTGCATCTGCAGGCTGAATTAGGCTCCGGCGCCCGAGCGACCATTCGGCCTTCCCCGGACCAAGTAGAGGATCACTCTGAACTCCACCTCGTTGTTGAATCGGTGATTCGGCCACGCGAAGTAATGGTTGCCCTCGATCGTCTCGAGACGCGTAAGGTCCCTATTGCACCTGCCACGGTACTGGAGGTGGAAAATTCCTTCACAATCGTCGGCAATGTCACTCTCAAGCCAGACTCAGTCACGATCTCGGGGCCGCTCCATCTTGTGCAAGCCATCCACTCCATTCACACTGACACACTGACACTCGCAGGCCTCTCTGCCCCTGTACAGATCGATGTCCGCTTGGCGCAACCATCAACGAATCTTCTTCACCTAGATCGTCAAACGACCACCTTGATTGCCGACATTCAGGAACTTGCCGAGTATGCAGTCGTCAACGTCCCCGTCAGGGTCGAAGGGCGGCCAGGCGCCGCTGCGGCACCGTCTCGTGTCACCGTAAAGGTTCGAGGGGGTGCCGATCTGATTGGTTCCCTCGATCCTGAAACCGACTTGGGCTTGTACGTCGATCTACGCACCACATTGGGTGCGAACGAAGCAGGGGAACTTGTATTGAGCCCAACCGATCGACTCTATGAATTGCTCGAGATTATCCCAGCTCGAGTCAATATCGTCGACCGCTAAAGATCCTTGTTCGTTCTAGGAATCGAGTCCTCGTGCGACGAGACGGCCGCCGCTCTCGCCACCAGCGAACGCAACATAAGCGCCAGTGTCGTTCTGTCGCAGATGGACCATCTTCCATATGGTGGCGTCGTTCCCGAGCTGGCTTCACGGGCTCATATCCGCGCGGGTCTGCCCGTCATCGAATCAGCCCTTGAAGAGGCGGGGGTTCGCCTTGACGATCTCTCCGCCATTGCAGTCACACATGGTCCTGGGCTGATCGGATCCCTTCTTGCCGGGGTGAATCTGGCGAAGGGACTCGCTTTTGGTTGTGGCCTGCCCCTGATCGGAATCCATCATCTCGAGGGCCACCTGTTCTCGGCCCTTATCGACTCTGACCTTCAACCTCCCTTCGTGGCACTGCTCGCCTCTGGGGGCCATACGGAGCTGATCCACGTTCGCAAACTGGGCCACTATGAACTGCTGGGTGCTACCTTGGACGACGCCGCAGGGGAAGCCTTTGACAAGGTTGCCAAGCTTCTTGGGCTGCTGCCCCCTGGCCAGTTCGTGATGGGCGGGCGAGCCGTGTCCGACATCGCTCGAGATGGAAATCCTCAGGCCATTCGATTTCCTCGTGCACTCTCAGGTCGAGCCACCTACGATGTGAGTTTCTCTGGTCTGAAGACGTCGGTCCTGACTCATGTGAACAAGCTTCGCAAGCAAGACGGTCCACAGGCCGTGGTGGACGCCACCGCGGATATCGCCGCCAGCTTCGAGCAGGCCGTGGTCGATGTGTTGGTGGATCGCACGGTTCAGGCCGTCGCTGCATGCAACGTGTCGCATGCAGCCCTTGTTGGCGGCGTAGCGGCAAATCGATGCTTGCGAGCGCAGCTCGCGTCCGCCCTGGAGAACGCAGGTGCCCGTCTGGTGGTGCCAGACGTCGCCTTGTGCACTGACAATGCGGCCATGATCGCCTCCGCAGGAGCCTATCGTTTCGCGCAAGGTGAGACCGATGGCTATGACCTGGATGCCCAGCCAAGATTACCCCTACCTGGTCTGACGACATCAAAGTGATCGCAATCCATTGATCGACCCTCTCGATACAGGACTCGCTCTCCATGGTATCTGGTGGTGGCTATTCCTTTGGCCTCCGTCACTTTGGTTCGTGCGCCGGGTCTATCGAGAGACGCGACCTCCCATCACTGCTCGCGCCAGTCTTGGATTGCAGCTTCTGCGCAGTTTGACCCTTAGCCTCCTTCTACTATTGCTCGTCGCGCCGACACTCAGCTACATCGCGCAGCAAGCAAGATATCCGGGCGTCGTCACCCTCATCGACAACAGCCAGTCCATGTCGATTCGTGAAGGGGGATCCTCTCGCTGGTCGACTGTAGTAGACTCGATGTCGTCGGATCTCGGTGAGATTCTGCAACGAAGCATCGTTGGCACTTTTGCTGAGCAACCCCATATCGCGCCGTGGCAGGTGGCCACTGAGGGACCACCCGATGGGCATGCGACAGACATTGCATCTGCCCTTGAGCAGGCACCTCGCTGGGGAGCAGGCACCCAACGCCTGCACGCGGTAATCCTTATCTCTGATGGCCGGCACAATCTGGGCGTCGATCCAACGACTGTCGCGCAGAATCTCGGTGTGCCAGTTCACACCCTCGGCGTGGGTTCCGCTACATCCCCCGATGATATCCAGATTGTGTCTGTCGAAGCGCCGGCCACCGTATTCGCTGGCCGCGGGGCCTCACTTGCCCTTGAGATACGACAGTGGGGTTTTGAGGGCGAGCTGGTGCAGGTCGATGTCTTTGCTCAGGACAGCCTTATCGCTTCAGGAGAGCGACCATTAGGCAGTGCCGGGGAGACCTCTTCGACTCAGATTTCCTTGCCACCCTTGTCGGCCGGCTTGCAGTCTCTTTCGGTGCAGATCAGACCACGGATCGGAGAGATTACGCAGGACAACAACATAGAAACCATATTCGTCCTCGTCAGACCTCATCGGTTGAGAGTGCTGGTCGTCGCCGGCGGCCCCTCGGCTGACTTTGCATTCTTGCGCCGGACCTTGGCTGCCGACTCCTCCTTGGCCTGTCAGTTTCACGTTGTGGGATTTCGAGACGAACTCATCGCGCAGGATTTGTCCGAAGTTGATGTGCTGGTTCTGCATGATCCCGCTTCTGCACAGATCTCTTCAGCTGACGCTGCGATACACCAGTTCGTGCTGGCCGGCGGTGGGCTGCTGTTCATTGCGGGTGAAAGGCTATCGAACTCAGGTGGCCCAGCCCCAACCTCTGCCCTTCCGCTGCTGATCCCTCCGGCGGCTCTGCAGACCTCAGATGATCCGATTCAGGTTGCTGAGCACGGTCATCGTCATCCAGCGCTTCGATCCCCAAGGAGCGAAGTGGCTGGCTGGTCAGCCCTGCCGCCGTTGCTCGGTGTCGCAGTCGGGTTGCGGCAGTCCACCGATTCCACCGTTCTGTTGGAAGTCGGTGGCACACCCGTCGCGACGGCTGCCAGCGTTGGAGGGGGGCGTGTTCTGAGCGTGATCGGCAGCGGATTCTGGCGCCTGGATCTGCTCGCCAGTGGCGGCGGGGAGAGCCCTCACACAGTACGTCGTTTTTGGCACCAGAGTGTTCAATGGCTTGGTCTTTCAGATACCGCGCGTCGGGTGCGATCTCACCCTGAAGCCCGCGTCGTCAAGCATGGCCAGGCCGCTCAAGTGCAGATCGAGGTTTTCGATGAGTTGATGCAGCCTTTTGGCGACGCGCAATTTGAATTTACGCTGAACAACCAGCAGCACATGCCCACCCTTCAGCGCCTTGGGTCCGGTCAATATCTTGCCACCTGGTCGAATCTCAAACCGGGAGACTACTCGTATGAACTACGAGCATTGGCGCAGGACACCGTCCTTGGGGATGACAAGGGGCGATTCGTCATTGCTGAGCAGAGCATCGAAATGTCTGACCAGCGTCGCGATGATGCCCTCCTGCGGCGCATTTCACAGGCAAGTGGAGGCGAATTTCGGCCCTTATCCCAGTGGCGGCAGTTGGCCGATCGCCTGTCCCCTCCGCCTGTTTTGGCTCTCGACGCACGGGAGAATGGAGTCGAAATCAGCCAATCCTGGTGGTTGCTGGTTCTGATTGTCTCCCTGTGTGGCGAATGGGTCCTGCGCAAACGTTGGGGTTTGTTGTGATCGTCGCTCTGCCAAGCAGCCCTCCCTGCCCGAGAGGTGGGCGATTGGCCGTCGTCATGTTCGATGCGAATCTCGAGGAATATGGTTACTATAGGATGACCAGTTGATCCTCGGGTTTTCCAGCCAGGAGTTGTCTTTTCAGGCATCCCAAAGGCACTGACTGCCCAAAATAGAGTGGAGCCCCACTCCCTCTTTGTTCTCCCGCTTGTCCAAGTAGGACCACCGACCTGTTGTCGGTGGCCGATAGACTGATTCTATGCCAGAGCTTGCAGAACGGCGGCGGCCGGAGCGTCGAGGGCCGATCGTCCTTGGTGTACTCCTATGTGCATTGGGTGTGTTTCTTCTACTGAGCCTATTCACGCACTCAAAATTCGACCCACCCAATTCCAGTCGCATGTCGGAGACGACCATCAACTGGGCAGGTCAGATCGGGGCGTACTATTCCTACGCCGTCTTCACCGCCATTGGCACAAGTGCCTTTGTTCTGCCGGCGATCTGCTTCCTTTGGGGATGGAATCGACTACGCCGTCTCTCCCCCAGAGCCGCCGCTGGCCGCACGCTTGGCCTGCTCGGTATGGCTCTGTTTCTGTCCGTCGCCGCCGGGCTCCCAACGTACTCACCCTATCTGGCATTCGAGCTCGGCGGATCAGTCGGGACCTGGATGGCATCGACCCTGCTCATTCCCTATGCCGGGCGTGTTGGTTCCACCATCGTGCTGGCGGCGTTGCTGATCGCCTCGGTGCTGCAGGCGACTGACCTAGACCCACGCAAAATCGGGCAGTTCATCGTCGCAGCAGCGGACAGATGTATGGGGATGGCACGGGCGATCCTCGCAGCCATGGGCCGTATGCGCCTTCCACGGTTGAACCGACGCACCGCTGAGCATCACGAGGATGTCGAAGAAGAGGACGAAGAGGATGTCGATGAGCGTGAATGGAGCGATGAAATAGGGGAAACACCGTCCGCGCTGGAGCGTCTTCCCACTATCAGCCGAAACGAGTCGGAAGATCTGTCTGGCGATCTGCCTGCGACCGAGGCGGAGTCAGAAGTGGTCGTCGATCCGGCGGACGGATTAGAGGAGGGCGCCGCACAAGCAGAGATCGTAGAGAAACCCTTGACGATCACCAAGGCGAGGGTTCCCATCGCGCCCGAGGCGCCTGCTGCTCCAGGCCCTGCCCAAGAAAAGGACCACGGCAAGAACGCCGCCGCCAAGAAAGAGCTACCCGCGGAAAAGGAATCCGCTCCGAAGAAACGGAAGCCAGGAAAATACAGATTACCCAAGGTGACTCTCCTCGATCCGGTCCCGGATGATGAAGGCGGAGTTGATCGTGAGATCCTGCTGCAAAATGCCAAGGTTCTGGAGGATGCTCTTCACAATTTCGACGTGGCGGGCAAGGTTGTCGAAGTGAGTCCTGGTCCAGTCGTCACACGGTATGAGGTCGAGCCTGCATCTGGCGTCAAGGTCGGCCGAATTTCGGCCCTGGCGGACGATCTTGCACGTGTGATGAGCGCTCAAGGGATCCGTATTCAGGCGCCGGTGCCAGGCAAGAAGGTTGTCGGTGTAGAGATCGCCAATCACCACCGCGAGACGGTCTACATGCGTGAGATTGTCGAATCCCCGGTCTTCAAGAAGGCGGATGCCATTCTTACGATGGCCCTGGGCAAGACAATCTCCGGCGAGACCTTTGTCGCCGATATGGCCAAGATGCCCCATCTGCTTGTTGCAGGAGCCACGGGTGCCGGCAAGAGCGTTTGCATCAATTGTCTGATCTGTAGTATCCTGTTGCGCGCGACACCGGATCAGGTTCGACTGCTGATGGTAGATCCAAAGGTCGTCGAACTGACGATGTATAATGGCATACCGCACCTGCTCGTACCGGTCATCACCGAACCAAAGAAAGCTTCCGAGGCATTGAAGTGGGCGGTTGCGGAGATGGAAGTACGATATCAGAAGCTCGCCCGTATGGCTGTAAGGAATTTGGCAGACTACAACGCCCGCGTGGAGAAGGTCCTGAAACAGCGCGAGGCAGGAGAGGAAGTCGAGTTCGTCGCTGAAGGCGAGGAAGTTCGCACCCTGCCGCATATCGTGATTGTCATCGATGAATTTGCCGATCTCATGCTGACAGCGCCGGCGGACGTGGAGACATCCCTCATGGGCCTGGCGCAGAAATCTCGGGCCGTGGGAATCCACATTATCCTCGCCACTCAGCGTCCGTCCGTGAATGTCATTACGGGCGTCATCAAAGCGAACTTTCCTTCGCGTATCGCTTTCCAGGTGGCATCCAAGACCGACTCACGGACGATTTTGGACATGAATGGAGCCGAAAGACTATTGGGTCGGGGAGATATGCTGTTTCTCCCAGGTGGTCAAGGTGAACCGGTTCGGGTGCACGGTGCCTTCATTTCCGGCGAAGAGACGGAGCGACTTGTGGAGGCAATCAAGGAGTCCGGGCACGACGCGGAGCAGATCGAAGTTTTTTCTGCTCGCAGCGAAGAGGGTGCAGTCGATGCCGATCGCGACGAGTTATTCGACGACGCAATGAATGTTGTATTGGAGACGCGTCAGGCATCTACGTCTTTTCTCCAGCGTCGCATGAAGGTCGGTTATTCTCGGGCAGCTCGATTGATGGATGAACTAGAATTTGCCGGCATCGTCGGCCCTGCCGAAGGCGCCAAGCCGCGTGAGATCCTGGTCGAGAAAGCCATGGCGGAAGAAGAGGAGCTGGTATGAGCAGCAGACGTTCGGTGTGGGTGATCATCATAGCAGGGATTGTGTGTTCACACCCGGCGTTAGCGATTACAGGTGCAGAAGTCATAGACCGGATGGAGGAGCGCTTCGCCAAAGCGAAGAGTTACTCGGTGACATTTGAAAAGCGTTTCTTCTGGGCCGTTCTAGATCGCAAGATGTCGCGAGAGGGAAAGATCTATACGCGACGACCACGTCAGTTTCGTGTCGAGGTCGAAGATGGAGATCTGGTGATCGCTGATGGCGAAGCAATCTGGGTCTACAACAAGGCGAATGATCAGGTCATTGTCGCTGCATACGAGAATGAGCTGCGCACGCCGTGGGAGATTCTCGTCGAGTATGCAGAAGGCTACGCACCTGTCTCTGTCGCCGAGACAGAGCTTGATGGGAAAGACGCGTACCTAGTGATTCTGCAGCCCCGGCCGGATGCGCCACCGAATCTTCAGGTCACGCGACTGCGTGTCTGGGTCGGTCGAAAGGACTGGGATCTGCTCCAGGTCGAGCAGCTTGAGACAAACGATGACATCCGCACCTACGTCCTGAGCGACCATCGCCGCAACAAGAAACTCGACGACGATCTGTTCGCATTTTCTCCCCCCGATGGAGTTGAAATGATCGACCGGCGTCGGCAGGACTGATGCGGGCTTCAGGTTTCCTCCACCTCAGCCTTCTCGCCGCCTCCGTTGTCATCGGTTTTTCGTCGACCAAGGCAGGTGCTGAGGTCTACTGGGTCTTCCTTGCAGACAAAGCGGCCACAGCAGGAGATTCAGTGCCCTGGACGGGCTCGCCGGGCAAACAGATCCAGGATCTCCCTGTTACTGCGGACTACGTCAAGGGACTCGCACAATTTGGCACGATCAGGACCTGCTCTCGTTGGCTCAACGCCGTCAGCCTCGAGTTGGCTGAGGATCAAGACCCTGCCGCACTAAGCCAACTTCCCTTTGCGACAGCTGTGATTCCCGTGCGCGTCGCGCGCCGTGATCTACCACTGATAGGCGAACCTGCTGCTCGCAGTAGCGCCCCGAACCAAGACTATGGCCCATCCTTTGAACAGCTGAACTTGCTGGCTGTGCCACCGCTACACGCACGGGGCTTACGCGGAGCCGGGGTGAGGATCGCCATCATGGACACTGGTTTCAACTGGCCCGACTACCGTGCCTTCGCACACCTCAACGTCATCGCAGCCCGAGACTTCATCAACAATGACGACGATGTCTCCGATCAGAGTGACGAACTCAGCGGTGATGAGATTTCGATTCGCCAGGGCCGACACGGGACACGCGTGTTGGGCCTTCTCGCCGGAGACGATCCGGGTCAGCTCGTCGGCGTGGCACCAGACGCCGAGTTCCTCCTGATCAAAGTAGAGAGACTGGTCCAGGAACTACCTGCCGAGGAAGATCGTTGGGTCGCAGGCATTGAGTGGGCAGACAGCATGGGTGCGCAGGTCCTCAACTCATCTCTTGGCTACACGGAGTGGGACGATGGCACTGGCTACACCTATGGTGATCTGGATGGTCGCACAACACTGTCCGCCCAGGCTGCGCAGGTTGCTGTCGAGCGTGGTATGGTCGTGGTGGCCTCCGCCGGCAATGAGGGCAACAAATCCTGGGTCTACATCACCACACCAGCAGATGCGCCGGGTGTGATGACGGTGGGCGCCATCAATGTCCAGAGTGCGGCGATTGCCCCCTTCTCATCCCGTGGGCCCACAGCAGATGGTCGGATCAAACCGGATGTTGTGGCACCGGGGCAATTCGTGTATTCCGTAGAAGGCAGTCGCGTGGCCGCACCGGGTAACTTCGATGCTGACCAATACGTTCGGTTCAATGGCACGTCCGCGGCGTCGCCTCTCGTCGCTGGTGTTGCTGCTCTCATGCTCCAGGCCGATCCAACCTTGACGCCGACCCAACTCAACGACTCGCTTCGTACCACGGCGACCGATCTCGGACCCGCAGGTCCGGACACGATTTTTGGCTATGGTCTAGTCAACGCTACGGCCGCCGTCGGCCTGAATCCTGAGATTCCTGACCAGGCGAGCGCTCTGCGGCCCTTTCCCAACCCTGCCGTCGGTGATGATCGCCTGGTGGTTCACTTTCCATTCCAATTGACCGACACGGATCAAGTGGGTCTCTCCGTGTTCGATGCGGGAGGATTGCTTGTGGACGAAATCGTCCCACAACGCCGACTAGTCGGTGTGTATTCGCAAGTGGGCCGGGCACTGCCATGGGATGTGCCCGCAAAACTTGCATCAGGCCTCTATTACTATCGACTCACATCCTCGGTCTTTGACGCGACCGGTACCGTGGCGGTTATCCGCGACTGACATCATGGCCTCAAGACGGATGGCGCCGTACTTTCCGTGTCTGGCTGCCGCTGTCCGGCTATAGGATTTACTTGGGTGTTCGTAGGCTTTTGGAGACTCTGTGACCGAACGACTGAAACGCAAGCGTGTTCAACGTGGGCGGATGCGTACACTCAACCGCATGGTCTTGCTTGGTTGCGCCGTTTTTGTGCCCCTGTATCTGGCGATTCGTCTCACAGGTGGGTCAGTTGAGAAACTCGATCAGCTGCCGGATTTACTGGGACGCATCAAGACCCCTCTCGTCTGGCACGTACCTGACGATGGCGTGAGCTATACGAATTTTTTCCATGGCCCGGCGGCATCAGAAAGCAAATTTGTCATTGTACGAGTAAGGATGGAAGCGCGCATAAAAATTGGTTACGCGATCGTTCCGAAGTGCTTTCGCCTCGTAGATGACGAAGGACTCCGTCACTATCCATTGTCGCGATCGCCGATCTTTATCAAGCATGGGGATAGTTTCCAACTCGACCGCGACGATTCCCTCGAAGCAGAATTGCTCTTCGAGATTCCCAAACAACGAAACGCTGAGCGATTGCTTTTCGATCGCTATCAGGACGACGTTCCACCAGGAGACGATCATGCCGACGCTTGAAGAGTCCCACGCAGACTGCCATACCCGAATCGAGCGGCTCCGGGGGTATCTTTGACATTGAAGCACGCCAGCAGAAGCTGGCAGGCTTTGATGAGGAGATGGCTCAGAACGAATTCTGGAACAACCGACAGCGCGCCGAAGAGGTAACCCGCGGTGCGCGTGAGTTGCGTGATATCACCCAGCCTTGGCAGGAGCTCAAAGGTCGAATCGAGGACTTCGCCGAGTTACTTGAGCTGTCAGAAGAAGATGATGCCGAGACTATAGGTGAGCTCGAAAAGGAAATTGCCGACATCCTGGATACTCTGGAGAAGCTTGAATTTTTCTCCATGCTGTCCGACGAAGACGACCCAAAGGACGCACTGCTTGTCATCCACTCCGGAGCAGGTGGGACCGAAGCGGCTGATTGGGCAGAAATGCTCATGCGCATGTACGGCCGCTGGATCGAGCGCCGAGGGTTTACGTCGGAAATGATGGACTTACAGCCCGGCGACGAAGCGGGGATCAAGGGGGCCACCATCGAGGTAAAGGGACCCTACGCGTATGGATTTCTGAAGGCCGAGGCGGGAGTTCACCGTCTGGTCCGAATCTCGCCATTCGATGCGCAAAAACGGCGCCATACTTCTTTCGCTAGCGTTTTTGTCTATCCCGAGGTAGACAGTATCCCAGATGTGGAGTTGCGTGACGAGGATATCCAGATCGACACGTATAAGGCTGGTGGCGCTGGGGGCCAACACGTCAACAAGACCTCCTCCGCCGTTCGGATCACACATCTGCCTACCGGGCTCGTGGTCAATTGTCAGAACGAGCGGTCTCAGCTGAAGAACAAGGGAACGGCCATGAAAGTTCTGACGGCTCGCCTCTACGACTACTACAAGCAAGAGGAACTGAAGAAGATGGAAGTAGTCGAGAGCACGAAAAAGGCAATCGACTTCGGTTCACAGATCCGTTCTTATGTCTTTCAGCCCTACACGTTGGTGAAGGATCATCGCACCGGACATGAATCAGGCAATGTACAGGCCATTATGGACGGCGATCTGGACGGCTTCATCAATGCATTTCTCAGTGCAGCACAGACCTGAGACGTATGTCCTTCGAACTGTTCATGGCCCGGCGTTATCTGCAATCAAAGCAGAGGTCAGGATTTCTGTCGGTCATTACCGTGATCGCTCTGGGTGGTGTCATTCTTGGTGTGGCAGCACTCATCATCATGCTATCAGTGACCAATGGTTTTTCAGGGGAAGTGCGCGGTCGTCTGATCGGTATGGACGCGCATGTCAGTGTCCAACGCTTCTACGACAAGCCGATTGAGGCACCATCGGATCTGATCGACTCTCTCGCTGCCTATGACATATCTGCGGCAGCACCGGTGGTCAAGGGCAAGGTCATCCTTGTCACAGACGAAGAGGAGATGGACGGTGTCTTTGTCTGGGGTATCGACACGGCCAGCTTTTCTCAAGTCTCGGATCTACCACATCATCTCCGCTACGATTCTCAGAAACAGTTTCACCTAACACCGGAAGACGGGAAGAAGCCCGGCATCGTCCTAGGGGCCTACCTGGCGAATCGGATGGGTGTGGGCCTTGGTGACCTGGTCTTCCTAATGACGATTGGCAATCAGTCCCTTGAAGACCTCATGATGGGGGGGATCTCTCCCAAGATCGATGCGTTCGAGGTAACAGATATTTTTGAAAGTGGGATGTATCACTTCGATGACAACTTCGCCTTCATTGCCATTGAGCAGGCGCGGCAACTGTTGCGTATCGGTGGAGAAGGCGCGACAGCAATCCACATTCGAATCGACGATCTGGATGAGGCGACACAGCTGCGTGAGCGTCTTTCTGAGGATCTTGGCTACCCATACTACACGACGGACTGGACGCAGCAGTTTCCTGAGCTATTTGAGTGGATGGAGTTGGAGAAGTGGGTCATCTTCATCGCCCTGAGCCTCATCATCGTTGTTGCAGCCTTTAATATCATGTCGATTCTAAGCATGTCGATTCTGATCAAGACACCGGAGATCGGAATCTTGCGTGCGATGGGCGCCCGCTCAGGAGGAATCTCAAGGATCTTCGTCCTCCAGGGCCTGTTTATCGGTGTGTTTGGCACATCCCTTGGTTGTATCGTCGGTCTCATCATCTGCACACTCCAGGACCGCTTCCAAATCATCTCCATCCCGAGTGATATTTACATTATCAGTTCGCTTCCCGTCGACATGCAGGTCACCGACTTCCTGCTCGTGTCATCTATCAGTGTGCTCATCTGCTTTCTCGCAGCGATCCTGCCCGCCCGCAAGGCGGCCTCGCTACAGCCAGTGGATGCGATTCGCTACATCATGTGAATAGGAAGGCGAAACCTATGCAGGCGCATGATGGACCGGTTTTGGATGCGAGTGGCATTCGCAAGACGTTCAAGACCGGAACGCGAGAGTTAGAAATCTTACGCAGTGTGGACCTGCGTGTCGGCAGAGGCGAAACTGTGGCGATCACGGGTGCCTCGGGCGTCGGCAAGAGCACATTGCTGCACATCCTCGGAACCCTTGACGAGGCGACGGCCGGAAGCCTGACCATCGACGGCGTCGATGTGGGCCGCCTCGACGAAGAGTCGTTGGCCGCCTTTCGCAATCAACACATTGGCTTTGTCTTTCAGCACCACAACTTGCTGCCAGAGTTCACGGCACTTGAGAACGTCCAGATGCCCGGCCTGATCGGCGCGATGTCACCAGGGCAGGCGAAGGAGCGCGGAGAGCAGTTACTGGAACGAGTCGGCTTGAGTGAGCGAATTCATCACCGATCGGGAGAACTAAGCGGCGGCGAATGTCAGCGGGTGGCCGTGGCCAGAGCGCTGATGATGCGACCCAAGATCGTGTTGGCAGACGAACCATCCGGTAATCTGGACCCTGAAACAAGTGAACGACTCCATCGTGTGATTTGTGAACTCGCCGTCACAGAGAGACAGAGCTTCCTGGTGATGACCCACGATCGCGACTTGGCGTCGGGTATGGATCGTCGCGGCTATATCGATGCCGGCGTATTGCAGTTCGATGCAGGACCCGATTTTCAGACAGATCAGACAGGTTGATTCGAAAAGAAACGTGATCATGCAATGTGAGTCTTGTAAGGAACGTGAGGCGACGATCGAATTCACAACCGTCGCAGGTGATGAGAAGAAGACGTCCCATCTGTGCCCTGCCTGCGCTGCGGCCTTCAGCCAACAGCAAGCAGTCGACGAGGTCGACATGGCAGAGCCAGCCGTGAAGCCGACCCCAGTGAAGAAGAAAAAAGCCAACGTCGTCGTCGGTCACCTTTCCAAGTCCGAGGCCAAGGCAACCGCCTGCCCCGAGTGCGGGATGACGTATGATGAATTTCGCAAGGTCGGTCGACTGGGTTGCTCGGCCTGCTACAAAGCCTTTGCGAAACCCCTGAAGCGTTTACTTAAGAGGATTCATGGTGCAGATCAGCACGTGGGTCGTGTTCCCGGACAGGCAGCGACTGCCACCGTGGAAGAGATGGGCAACACGCAAGTAAGTGCTGTCGAGACGCTGAGGGCCGAACTTGTCCAGGCTGTGGAGGATGAGGAATATGAGCGAGCTGCCCAACTGCGCGATGAAATCGCCCGCATGCAGCCAGAAGAGGTGTCAGATGTCTAGCGGGTGTGGGAAGACACCATGAGTCTCGAAGATCTGACGAGCACAGCACCAAGCTGGATGAGCGGCGAAGACGACGCTGACGGGATTGTGATCAGTTGTAGGGCTCGTCTGGCACGAAATCTTGCCAAACATCCCTTTGCTCCGCGAATCACTGAGAGTGACCAGCAGAAGGTCATCGCCGAGGTCCTGGCCGCCGCCAAGGATAGTCGACGGATGACGACGGCAAGCTATTTCAGCATGAATGCGCTTGACGCGAATGAGCGGCGGGTGCTCGTGGAGCGACATCTCATCAGTCCTTCACTGGCAGATGACAAAGGGGAGCGGGGTATCCTGTTCAACCAGGATGAGTCGCTGAGTGTTATGATCAACGAGGAGGATCACCTGCGACTTCAGGCGATCTATCCCGGAACACAGGCGCAGCAGACCTGGGCGGCGATTGCCGCACTGGACGAAGAAATCACAGGAGCGATCGACTGCGCCCATGATGAGGATCTGGGTTTTCTAACGGCCTGCCCGACCAACACAGGCACTGGCCTCCGCGCCTCGATTCTGGTCCATTTACCCGCCTTGGTCCTGAAAGAGGACATGGAACGCGTCCTACAAGGACTGAATCAGCTGTCCTTCACGGTCCGGGGGGTCTATGGGGAAGGGAGCAACACATCCGGCAACCTTTTCCAGGTGTCCAACCAGGCAACCCTTGGCTCTTCCGAAGAAAAAATCGTTGAAGGGCTCTTGCGCATCACGACGCAGCTCGTTGAATACGAGAAGGATGCGCAACAGAGCCTGTTGCGGGAAGCCAGGTCCCAGGTCGAAGACAAGGTCTGGCGGGCCTACGGTTTGCTGTCTCATGCTCGAGTGCTGTCCAGTCAAGAATTTATGAACCTGCTATCGGCAGTCCGGCTTGGATTGACCATCGGCTTACTGAAGGTCCCAGCTGTCTTCATCAACCATTTGATGATCGCCACGCAGCCAGCACATATGCAGGCAGAAGCAGGCGGTGCTCTTGACCCTGACGAACGAGATCTGAGGCGGGCCCAACTGGTACGTCAAAAATTGACGGAAGTAGCAGACGGACAATGAGTTACGTAACATTCGCAAGGGCGGTAAGTAGCTTGACACTAACTGAGTCGGTCAGTAGGTTGACTCAACAGACGCAAACGGCCGTCTGCCCTTCCAAAATCGATCACATTCGGCACATTGCTATCAGATATTCGTCGTTCGAACCAGGCCACCGGCCGTTCGACAACTCCGGAGATGGTTGTCCATGAACAACATGTTCACCGATGGTGTGAAGCGGGTGATGCAGTATGCGCGTGAAGAGTCCGCGCGTCTCGGGCACAATTACATTGGCACCGAGCATCTTCTGCTGGGCATCATAAAGGAGGGGAAGGGAAAGGCCGTTACGGTCCTGACCAACCTCGGCCTCAACCTCGAGACCGTGAAGCAGTCCGTAGAGGACTACGTCGCCACCTCCGGGGGCACGATGACAATCGGCGAGGTGCCGTTTACACCACGGGCAAAGCAGATTCTCGAGGTGGCTGCCAACGAAGCGAAGGAGATGAAGACACAGTTCGTCGACGTCGAACACCTTCTTTTGGCCCTGCTCAAAGACAAAGAGGGCGTCGCTGCCCAGATTCTGGCCGCTTTCGGCGTTGACTACAAGACGGCGATTGAAGAGACCGTTGCTGTCCTCGAGGGCAAGACGACCGGCCAGAAAGAAAAAGGGAAGAAGAGCAAGACACCTTTCCTCGATCACTTTGGCCGCGATATGACCCAGCTGGCCCGCGAAGGCAAGTTGGACCCCGTCATCGGTCGCAGCAAGGAAATCGAGCGTGTCACCCAGATTCTCTCTCGTCGCAAGAAGAACAACCCCATTCTCATCGGTGATCCTGGCGTAGGTAAGACGGCGATCGTTGAAGGTCTCGCGCAGCGGATCGTTGAGAAGCGTGTGCCGCAAATCCTGCTCGACAAGCGGCTTGTCACCCTTGATATGGGCGGGGTTGTGGCTGGCACCAAGTATCGGGGTCAATTCGAAGAGCGAATCAAAGCTGTTCTCAATGAACTGCAGCAGAACTCGGACGTCGTCATCTTTATTGACGAGCTGCATACGATTGTGGGTGCCGGAAGCGCAGAGGGGACACTCGACGCCTCGAACATGTTTAAGCCGGCTCTTTCGCGTGCCGAATTGCAGTGCATCGGTGCAACCACAATCGATGAGTATCGAAAATACATTGAGAAGGATGGCGCTCTGGAGCGCCGCTTTCAGTCGATTATGGTCGAACCGCCCTCCGTCGAGGACACGATCGAAATCGTCAAGGGGCTGAGAAGCAGCTACGAGAGCCATCATCACGTGACTTTCGCCGACGATGTCATCGCTTATGCCGTGAAGCAGGCCGATCGCTACATCTCAGAGAGATATCTGCCGGACAAAGCAATTGATATCATCGATGAGACCGGCGCGCGGGTCCATCTGGCGCGTTTGAGTCCTCCTGACGAAATCGGCGAGCTCGAATCGCAGATTCAGGACATCGACCGCAAGAAACTCGAGTGCTCAGAGAAACAGGAATTTGAAGAAGCAGCCTCTCTCCGGGATGAAGCCCATACCCTGCGAGAATCGCTGCAGGCGAAACGTCGCGCTTGGGAAGAGGAGGTGCGCTCAGAAGTCGTCGAAGTAACCGAAGACGACATTGCCGAGGTCATTTCTTCGGTGACCGGTGTTCCCATGCAGAGATTGGCAGCCAGCGAGGGCGAACGACTGCTGGCGATGGAAGGGGAACTCCGCAAGGCCGTGGTGGGTCAAGAAGCGGCAGTGGAGACGGTCTCCAAGGCGATTCGTCGCAGTCGCGCCGGACTGCAGGATCCAAAACAGCCGATCGGTTCATTCTTCTTCCTCGGCCCCACAGGCGTCGGCAAAACGTATCTGGCCGCTAAGCTTGCAGAATTCCTCTTCGGTGATGAAGAAGCACTCATCAGTGTTGATATGTCGGAATATATGGAGAAGTTCACCGTATCTCGACTGATCGGGGCTCCTCCCGGATACGTCGGTTTTGACGAGGGCGGCCAACTGACGGAAAAAGTGCGGCGACGCCCGTATTCCGTGATTCTTCTCGATGAAATGGAGAAGGCACACCCGGATGTCGCCAACGTTTTGCTGCAGATCCTCGATGAAGGACGATTGACAGATAGCACCGGTCGAAGGGTCGATTTCCGTAATACAGTGCTCATCATGACGTCGAATGTCGGCTCACAAGAAGTGGGTTCGGGTGGCGTCCTTGGTTTTCAAAACTCGGACGAAGATGCCTACCAGGCGCAGATGGAAGGCAAGATCAATGATGCGATGAAGAAGACCTTCAAACCGGAGTTTATCAACCGGATCGATGACACGGTCGTCTTTCACGCATTGACACGAAATAACATCAATGAGATCATTGAGATCGTCCTCGACGAGTTCCAGAAGCGTCTTGTTGACCGCGATATTTCCCTGCGGATCACGCCGGGCGCAAAGAGTATGCTCGCGGAGAAGGGCTTCGACCAGACCTACGGTGCCAGATATCTCAAGCGAACGGTACAAAAGCTTCTCGAGGATCCCCTGGCTGACGAAATCTTGCAGGGCAACTTTACAGATGGCAGCCGCATTCGCGTGACCAAAAAGGGTGAGGCACTTGTCTTCGACGAAGAACGTGACCGCGTTGATCTCGAAGAGGAAAAGAAGCCGGAAGCGGCTGGCTGATATTCTAGCCGCTTCAGGGATGACTATCTTTTCCGAAGCCGCTCCGTCCCTGCGCGACAAACGCGTTACGGGTCAGGGCGGCTTTCGGATGTTTTACACATTCATCGAATTCATGATTCGTCGTCGCCGGCGATGTGACCGGGGTGCCGCGATGATATGTCCCTTAGGAGGACTCTTTCCATGCTTCTCCCGTCTCTGACGCGCCACCTGGTTCTGGTGGCATCCCTGGTCAGCCTGTGCTCCACGGTTGCCATGGCGCAACCTCGTGTGGAGGAAATCGAGATTCAGGGCGACCTGCGCCGCGTCGCCGAGTCTCTCATCCGGACAACTGCCGGCGTTGAACCTGGTATCGAACTCAGCCAGGAAAACGTCCAGGAGGCATTGCGTTCACTTCAGGGCCTCAATGTCTTCGAGGATATCCAGCTGTGGGCGGAGCAGACCGAGTCTGGGTCCGGTCTCAAGCTGATCATCGTCGTCAAGGAGTACCCTACGCTCAAGGGTGTGCGCTACAAGGGCCACAAGGAAATAAAAGAGCGTGAAATGAAAGAGGCCGTTGTCCTGATCGCCGGTCAGGTCGTGGCGCCGAAGGATGTTGCCAGAGGACGCCAGCGAATTCTCAAGCTCTACGAGGACAAAGGCTACTTAAGTGCCCTGGTGGAAGGCACCCTCTTCGACGGTGAGGCAGAAGGGGAAGTGTATCTGCAGTATGACATCACCGAGGGCGAGAAAGTAAAGATCGCCGCCATCACCATCACCGGCAACGAGCACCTCAGCTCCGGCAAGCTGCAAAAACAGATGGAGACCAAACCGAAACGGTGGTGGCGCGGAGGAGAATTCAAGGCAGACGTTTTTGCTGAGGACAAGCAGCGTATGCTGGCCTACTACCGCTCTCTCGGTTATCAGCAAGCGGCCATTGTCCGCGACAGCATCTACTACGACGATACCAGACAACGGCTATTCATCGACCTCGAAGTCGACGAGGGCGACCAGTATTTCGTCGGCGAGTTCACCTGGGATGGCAATGAGTTGTTCGATGAGGTGCAACTCGCGTCTGCTCTTGGGATCGGACACGGCGAAGTGTTCCAATACTCGGCGCCCGAGTTGGCCTATCTGGCAAAGCAGGCCTACTACGAGCGTGGCTACCTGGATACGGAGATCATTCCCCATGAAATCATCCACGGGGATAGCATCGACGTCGCTTTTCAGATTTTCGAGGGTGAGCCGTGGCGAATCCGCCGCATTGACTTCGCCGGGAATGTAAAGACTCGCGAGAAAGTGCTGCGGCGTGAGATCGCGCTCATGCCTGGTGATGTCTTCAAACAGAGCCAACTAGAGGAAAGTCAGCGACGCTTGTTCATGCTTGGCTACTTCAAGGATGTACAAGTGAACGAGCAGACCAGTCCCTTCGGCGACGAAAAGTTCATCGACCTGAACTTCGTCGTGGAGGAGCAACGGACGGGGGCAGCCTCGATGGGTGCTGGTTATTCAGATCGAGACAAGCTCGTCGGACAACTGGGATTGCAGATCCCCAATTTCCGTGGTCTTGGGCAGAATCTGGATTTTAGTTGGGAATTTGGTACCAGACGAGAGCAGTTCCTCTTTGGTTTCACCGAGCCCTGGTTGCTCGATACACCGACGAGTCTGTCTTTTCGTGTCTACAAGCTCAACCAGCAGTATCTGAACAGCTTTGACTTCAAACGCAACTCGGTGAGTCTTCGTGTCGGGCGTCGCTTGCAGAAGCCCTCCAACACGACCGTCTCCCTCGGTTACGAGTTGCGTGACGAGCGCTACGCCGATTTTTCCTCGGGGTACGACCAAACTGATGCGAGCTTTTCACCGCGCACGACGTCGAGTTTCGAACTTACGGCACGACGTGATACACGAGACCTGCCAGACTTTCCGACAAGCGGCAGCGTTCTCAGCTACTCGCCGGAGTTGGCGTCGTCCTTCATCGCTGGAGACACGGATTTTCATCGTCACGAGGTGATCGCGAATTATTATCGACCCTCCTGGTGGAAATTCGTCATTGCTTTGGAGACCAAGTTCGCCCTCATTGATGGCTTCTCAAAGTTTGACGATGAGAATATTTCATTCTGGGACAAGTTCACGCCCGGAGGGATTGATTGGTGGGACGGTCAGGTCCGTGGCTATCCGGATGCTTCTCTCGGTCCTCGTTTCTCGGCTGTAACGGATTCGAGTGGAAAAGACACCGGTAAACTCGCAGAGGACGTATTCGGCACCAATATCGGTGGTCGATCGATGATGACGATCAATCTTGAGTACCGCTTCCCCATCACGGAGCGGCAGGTGATCGGCCTAGCATTTTTCGATGCCGGGAATGCCTGGGCCGGCGTCGGAGATTTTAATCCCACCGATTTGCGCAAATCCATCGGTGTCGGCTTCCGTGTCTTGACGCCGATGCTAGGTATGATCGGTTTTGACTTCGCCTACGGTTTTGATCGTCGTAAGGTCGATGGACAGAGACCTGGCATCAGCACCCACTTTCAGTTCGGCCCCCGATTTTTCTAGTCGAAGCAGAGGTCGATCATCTACGGGCCGACCGTCACCATCCCCTTTTTCGGTAGATCAGATATCCCATGAAGCGACTCGGTGTTCCATCTATCATCATGGCGCTCTTACTCAGCGCTTTTTTTCCCGCTGCCCTGCAAGCCGACGTAAAGATTGGCTATATCGATTCAGAGATTCTGCGCGAGCGGATGCCCGAGTTTCAGCAAATTCAGCGTGAAATCGAACGACTCCGGCAGCAATATGAACAGGAAGCTCTTGATCGGCAGAGTAAGTTGGTCAAGTTGCAGGAAGATTTTCAGAAGCAAGAACTCCTTCTGAGCGAGGCGAAGAAGACACAGATGCAGGTTGAGTTCGAGGAAGCGGTCCAACAGCTGCAGGAATTTACGCAGGACAAGCTGGGCCCCAATGGCGAGCTCATCCGCAAGAATATTGAGCTCTCTTCACCGATTTTTGAGAAGGTGAATGCTGCTCTCGAGGAGCTTGCCCAAGCGGAGAGCTACGATTTCATCTTTGACGTTGCCAGCAATGGCGCCATTGTCTACGCCGATCCGGAGCGTTACAACCTCACTGAGAGTCTGCTTGAGAAGCTCGAGGAAGCTCGTGAGGCACAAGAGGCAGGGCAGTGAGCGAAACCATCGCCGAGAAGACTCCTGATTGTGATGATGTCTGCTTGGATATCGTTGCCATCAAGAAGATTATCCCACATCGCTACCCGCTGCTTTTGGTAGATCGAATCGTCGAATTGATTCCGGGAGAGCGCGTCGTTGGAGTGAAGTCGGTGACCAATACGGAGCCCTTCTTTCAGGGCCACTTCCCAGAATATCCTGTCATGCCCGGCGTTCTCATCATCGAAGCCCTGGCCCAAACAGGTGCGGTACTGATGTTGCAAGAAGGCAAGGAGGGCCAGATTCCCTTCTTCGCCGGGATAGACAAGGCGCGCTTCCGGCGACAGGTTGTGCCAGGTGATCAACTGCGCCTGGAATTGACTGTACTGCGTGCCCGGGCGGGAACCTGCAAGATGGACGCAAAAGCCTACGTGGGCGACGAGCTTGCCGCGGAGGCTCAGATCCTGGCAGTGGCACGATAGGAGCAAGACGGGGCTCCTCTGCCTGCGGCACGAGCACGTCATCGGCACCGATCAAAAGCAGACACGCTCAAAAAAAAGGGGCGGCGGATTCAGATCCGTCGCCCTCTTTTTCAGTTCCGGGAAAGACTCAGCCCCTTCTGAGTCAACTCACCGATCCCCACTTACTTGATCATCATCATCTTTCCAGTACGCTGGAAGGCTGGCGTCGCGAGACGGTAGAAGTAGAGCCCATTGCCAACGGGTCTGCCTTGCTGATCGGTGCCATCCCACGTAACTGAGTAAAACCCTGCCCCCAATCCGTCGTCGGCACGTACGAGCGTGCGCACCCGCTGACCAAGCACGTCATAGACAATCAAGCTGGCTGGCGTGTCGTGGGCGATGGCAAATTCGATCTGAGTTGACGGATTGAACGGATTCGGATAGGCCTGGGACAGGGCGAAGTGCATGGGTTCCACACTGGCTCCGGTCAGCGACATCACCCGCCGCACATCATCAACATCTCTGGCAATAAATGCTTCGCGCAGGGCGAAACCCGCCTCATTGGCACGTTGGCGGTCAAGGAGGCGGAAGGAAACCTCAGCCAACAATCCTTTGCCGCTGACGGGCTCGCCGCTGGACAGTCCATTGCCGATCAGCAGGACGCCTGGGCGTTGATGCAGGACGCTGAAGAGCCCCGTTTGCCCGCCCTGACTCCCCAGCAAGTGACCGGGCCCCTCTGCTGCATCAACGAACTCAACCAGATGCGGGTCATACGCCATTACGAGGCCATAGGCGGACAATTGACTAACCTCGTCCGCCCAAATCCTGACCCGCACGGCGTCATCAATTCCGTCTGCTTTGCCTACACCCTGGTGGTCGACACCCATGATCGATGCTTCAGCATCCAACCAGAGTCGAGCCGACTCATCGAGGCGATGTGCGAAAGCCCAGCTCTTACCGGCACTTCTGGTGCCAAAGACGGCAACGAAGGCGAAGAAATCACCAAAGTCGATGATACCCGAAGCCGATCCGTCCAAATCGAATTCAGGTGCGTCTGCATAGGGCTGGCCGAATACAGCGACGAAGGCGAAGAAGTCATCGAAATTAACGGCTCCATCGCCGGTAAAGTCTCCCTTCAACTCCGGAAGAGCCTCGGCGGTGAAGGTCTGGGTTTCAGAAAAGGGACCAATCAACGCACCTTCGACTGCCCGGACCCGCCAATAGTAGTCGACGCCCTCTGTCAGTTCACGAGTATTCGTCCACGACGTCGATGCCGACCCCTCGCCAATACCAGATTCCGAGGCTGTGACATTAGAAAAGTCTGTCTGCGTCGAAACCTGGATTGTGTAAGAGAGTGAGTTGCCAGTGGTGAAGGGTATGGCATTGGTGAAGCTGAAAACCGGCTCCAGCCCCGTGGAGACACTCAGGTCGCTCGGTTCGGTTGGGGCCGCCGCGGTTGCCGGCGTGACGGAAAGGGTCGTGCTGACGACGGATTCATTGGATGGGGTCTCGCGGTCAATCGCGGTGATCTGGTATTCATACTCGGTGTCGTTCGCCAGGCCCCTGTCAGTGTATGCAGCCTCTTCAAGGCGTGATGCAATCGCCGTAAAGGTTTCTTCGCCAGCAATTCGGCGATACACATTGTAACCAGCCAGGTCGAGTTCAGTGTTGGTTGTCCAGGACAAGATCGCCTGCTCGCTTCCCGCGGTGACAAGGACATCCGTAGGCGTCGTCGGCGGTTCGGTATCTGCAACACTTAGCGTCGTAAAGGACAACTGTCTGGACTCCGTGGGACCGTTTCCAGCCCGATCGATCGAGCCTACCGTGTAAAAATATTCTGTCCCTTGTGACAGATTGGTCAGCGTGATCTCGTGCTTGAGCACATCCTCTTCGTCGCCGACGGTCACATCGAGGATCCCTGAGATCGTACCAAAGTCCACGAAGCTGTCCGCCAATTCATCCGTAGACCATGTGAGGATGACGGTCGACTCCGCTGCTTGTACAGCAACATCGCCGATCAAAGGCAGGGTGACATCGGCGCCAGCATCCGTCGTGAAAGTGATTAGGTCGGTCGTGGTGGGTCCATTGTTGCTCAAATCTGAGGATGACGCTCGAAAATAGTACGTCGTCTCTGCCGATAAATTTGTCAGCGTGACCTCGTGGACCTTGTCTGTCGTCGGCAAGGTGCGAATAAAACCGAGAGACCCATCTGTGCCGAAGTCTACCTCACCCGTCGCATCCTCATCGGTCGTCCACTGGATCGTGGCCATTTCATCGTTCTTGTAGATGATGGCAGCTGCAACGGTCACTTGCGGAGCCGTAAGATCGACCTCTGGATCCGTCGTAAACACCGCGGTGGAAGATTCCGTTGCGCCGTTGCCGGAGGCGTCTGTGGAGCCAACCACGTAGCGGTAGGACGTACCAGCCGTCAGACTCGAGAGAGTCATTTTGTGGCTTGTTTCGGTGACGCCCGACGTTTCCTCATTGCTGAGAGACTCGGCGCCGAAGGTCACCTCAGAATCAGCCGGTTCATCCGTCGTCCATTCGACGATGGCCAACTCATTGGTCTTCGAGGTTACTGTTGGGCCTGACAAAATGACTGGGAACTGTGTATCCGGGATGTTACTGGTCGTGAAAGATCCCGCTCCTCCAGGTGGCTGCAACGCGCCTGCAACCTTGCCCGACCCCAGTGAGGGTTCCAAGACGGTCACCTGCCCGTTGGTCGCCTCCACTTCCAGGCGATAGCGGTAGTTCTCACCGGCGGCGAGTCCGGCGACGATGATCGAGTGACGATTCGAGAATCGACGCTCACCCTCGCTGGTTTGATCGGCAAATTCGTACTCGTCTTCGGTTCCATACGTGCCACCATCTGTGCCGATGTAGATGGCCGCAGTCGTTGGAACATCGGTAGCGAAACGCACGACGGCGAGCACGTCACGAACACTGACAAGTGGGCCAAGAATGATCACCGGTGGCAGTGTATCAGCCGAAGCGGAGGTGCGAAAACGCAGGTCCCGGCTCCACTGGAAGTTGCCACGAGGATCGGTCGTCAGCGTGTCGCCCTCAGCGGTGACGACGGTGATCTTGTAACGGAAGTCAGTGCTCGGGTCGATATTCGACAACGCCAGGCTATGACGATTCAGCGTGCTGGTAGATTCCTGTTGCCACGTGTATAGACAATCCGTCACTGTGCCCTGAAGAGGCTTGGAAGCGTCGTCCTCGACGAGGCCATAATTGACGCTAGCACTGACGGCCACATTGGTTTCGAACAGAATTTGAGCAGACTCGGCGCCAACGATTTTCAATGGCGGACGTAGAAATCGCAGGGTACGCCGGATGGAAGGCGTACGAAAGCGGCGATTCAAGGTGACGGAGGCACTCTCGGCAGGGAGGCCATTGCTAATCGCCTCCTCGGCGTCTGCGTATGAGATGGTTAGCTCAAGTTCGAATTCCGCACCGCCTTCCAACCCATCGAGAAACAGACGTGTGCGAGTGACGCCGTCCTCGTTCACGGTGGCTTCCGCGACAGGGTCTGATTCACCGACTTGAGTTAATGAATAGGAGGTGACGACTGGACGAGTTGTGCCAAAACTGGCAGCAACGCTCGTCGGCGAAAGCTGGAAATCGAAGTCGCTGACAAACAGCGGACGCAGATCCGGTTCGGCACGTGTTGAGAAATGACCCGTGAATGTGTTGCTTCGTTGTCCGTTTAAGCTTGTGGAGACAATCTGAAACTCGTATTTGCTCTGCGGGTCAAGGCCGGTAACTGGTAGAACGTGCCCACGGGCCTTGATGATCGCATCCAGTTCCCTTACCGCCCGAACAAGCGAGTTTGGCAGAGCAGAGGAGACGCCTAAGTTTAAGGCTTCCGAGATGCGATTCTTAATCTGACTATTCGTCAACGCTGGGATCTCGATTCCGTCGGCGATTAACACGCGAATAGCGTGTAATTCCTGCGACGAAAAACGATCGTTCAGCGGACTCTCAAAATTCCGAAACTCATCGTCTGATCCGCTGAGGCGGACGCGGCCGACGTCGTCAACGCCAGGAAGGCGCGTGGTCCATGTCAGGATCGCACCGTTGTGCCGGCGCTCGATCTGGATTTGCAAAATCGGATTCTTGAAGGTACGCACGAGGGCGACGCCTCGTCTGCCAACGGGGAAATTGAGCACATCACGATCTTCTTCCAGACCGGATGTATTCACCTCGACGCGCACCACTGAAATCGTTGATCCCGTTTCCGGCACCTCACCGATGATCTCGATATTGAACGCGCCCAACAGTCCTTCCTCAGCCTGTTGTGTCACACCTGCGCCGAGCAGACTCGTGCCGGCTTCCAGTAGAACGAAACCGTTCTCGGCCTCAATAAGTTCACCGGAGATCACCAGCGGGTCGACTGTCACGTTCCCAGCATCGAAGGAAACGAAGTCGACAATAGCTGGGTCGAAATGAAGCGTAGCGACAAAACCCTTGAGTTCGGTAAGCCCACTAGCGCGAATTGGGATCCGGACAATCTGGCCGATTTCCGGATTCTCGAGGCGCTGTGGGCCGCTTACTGTGACTGCGAAGCCCTCATTTACCCCTGCCGAGACAGGTGTGTTGGCAGGGGCAATAGCCAGGGCCAACACTGCAACAATGGGCCAATTCCACTTCAACATGGCAATCTACCTCTAGCCGATGATGGATCTCGTCGGAGATCGGGACGGAGAACGGGACGGAGAACGCGAACCATGCCAATATACCCCAGGCAGTGGGCCCCCTCAATATAGTTATATGAGGGGCCTGGCAACTGTGAGATGAATCAACACAAGCGACCGAACTGCTTGCCGCGATTTTCGAACGCTCGTATCCTAGCCTCCTCTATCCTGTGTCCCACCGCTTCTTCCCGCGCGTGAGCATCATGCCGTTGCAGCACATCGTAGAAGCACAACAGTTCGATCGCGACGTCATGGCGCAAATTTTCGCTGTGGCTCGTGAGATGGAGCAGGTAGTCAAGCGCTACGGCTCCAACATCCTCAGTCGTCGTGTCATGGCGACCCTCTTTTATGAGCCATCCACCAGAACACGCCTGTCCTTCGAATCTGCTATGCGCAGACTCGGAGGTGATGTGATCACCACGGAGAGTGCTCAGGAGTTTTCCTCAGCCGCAAAAGGAGAAACTCTCGAAGATACGATCAGAATCGTTGCCGGCTACGCAGACGTGATCGTGCTGCGCCACTTCGAGAGTGGCGCGAGCAAGAGGGCGGCGGCCGTTTCTCCCGTGCCGATCATTAGCGCGGGCGACGGACCTGGGCAGCACCCAACACAAGCCCTCTTGGATGTCTACACGATTCAGCGCGAGATCGGGCACCTTGACGGCATTCGAATCGCCATGGTTGGTGATCTCGCCAATGGTCGGACCGTCCGCTCGCTCTGCTATCTGTTGGCCAAGTATGAGAATCCGCAGATCTTTTTTGTGGCGCCCGAGGTCGTAAGAATGCGCGACGACATCAAGGAATACCTAACGAGGCACCAGATCAGCTGGACTGAAGTGAATGACCTGGCACCAGTCGCGTCGCAGGTCGACGTGATCTACCAGACACGCATCCAGCGGGAGCGATTCGGCGATCGTGTCGCAGACTACGAACAAGCGAGGGGGCGCTTCATCATAGACCGAGGGATCCTGGACATGATGCGAGACGACGCCATCGTCATGCATCCCCTGCCAAGAGTCGATGAGATCGTCGCAAGCGAAGTCGATGATGACCCCCGCGCAGCCTATTTTAGACAGGCCCACAACGGGCTATACGTGCGAATGGCCCTGCTACGTCTGATCCTCGAGGGAGATTAGTTGACCCTTCTTCAGAGGTGATCTAACATTGCGGGCCCAACCCAAGGAGAGACCTATGTCCAGTAAAGGCCGTGAGCGTACAAAAGAATTGCGCCAACGTCGCAAGCGTCGCAAAGAGCGCTTGAAGCAGAAAATCAGGGATGCCAAGGCAGGCAAGAGTTGAATTGCTGAATTGCATCACCTTTTTGTGGGAGAGCGGGCGATCGACGTCAGCTCTCCTTTTGCATTTTGAGGCTTCTCCGATCGGAGTCTGACAGGTGCCAGATCCACCAAGAGTTGCCATCATCGGTGCCAGTGGCATCGGACGTCACCACGCAAACTGGCATGATGCTGTCGGTTCGCAGGTGGTCGCCTTTGTCGGGACGACGCCGGAACGCTGTCACGAAACGACGAAGCTACTCGAGCAGACCTTTGGCTATCAGGGCAAGAGTTACACAAGTGTAGACGAAATGCTTCAGCGTGCGAGGCCCGATATCGTCGACATCTGCTCGCCGAATTTTACCCACTACCATGCAGCATCGAGGGCACTGGATGCGGGATGCCATGTTCTGTGCGAAAAACCTTTGGTTTGGGATGACAATCTGTCCGCACAGCAGATGATCGATCAGGCAATGCACCTAAAGCGCCTTGCTGGCAGATCAGGCCGGCACTTCGGCATGTGCTCCCAGTTGGTTGCCCTTCTGCCACAATACGATCAGCTGCTTCCAGGTACGAAGACCCCGAGACATTTTCAGGCACTCATGGAAACATCGGGTACCCCTCGACGTAGTGGTCGGGAGGTCTGGGTTGATATGGGATCACATCCTATCTCCCTGGTCATCGCACGCTATCCCAGTGCGCGCTTGGATCCGGCGACGGTAAAGGTCCATTTCGAGGAGCGCGAAGCGAAGGTCGCCTTCGACATCATCTCCGATGACGATCGCTGCGCCTGCGAGATTACCGTCAGCGATCTCTCTGGCCCCCCGCTCCGGCGTTGCTTTGGCTTCGATCACCATTGTGTGGATCTTTCCGGTAAACCAGGCGAGGATGGCTACTATCGCGCTGTGTTGGACGGCGCTGGCGGGGAAACTGTCGGTCCTGACCCCATGCATCTACTGATTCAGCAATTTACCCGCGTTGTCGCCGGAGACGAGCAGAAGCCTCTCGTTTCTGCTGAAACGGCCCTACAAAATCTGCAGATCCAGCTTGAGGTGGCAGGTCACGACTGAGGCTGAGATACGGAGCCGGTGGTTCATAGCGGGTGTGATCTGCCTAGGGGCTGCACTACGTGTGCATGGTCTTGATTTGGTTTGCCGCATCCGCAAGTGCGACCTGACGAAGGCGTCCTGCTTCACCGTGCCCTGTCGGTGGCTTCGGGCGATCTGAATCCGCACTTCTTTAACTATCCCACCTTGCACATTTACCTTAATGCCCTGGCATGCGGGCTGTAATACCTTCTGTTACTGGGTATTGGTTCAGTCGATGGATCGTCACAGTTCGCGGCGCGTTTCGTCTACGACCCATCGGAGTTGTATCTCGTCGGACGCTCCCTCAGTGCATTGTTTGGCACGGCTACAATCCCAGCGTGCGCCCTGCTCGCCTATCGCCTCGCGGGTCGTCGGGCCGCCGTTATGGCTGCATGGCTGCTGGCCGTCACGTTTCTACATGTACGTGATTCGCATTTTCTGACGGTTGATATACCTGCGACTTTTTGGGGTTGTCTGTCGATGGCGTTGTTGATGGGCCCTGCCCATTCGCCTCGTTCTGGCCCTCCATGGGCGGGAGCAGTGATATTGGGCCTGGCGATGGCGACAAAATACAACCTGGCTCTCTTTCTTCCTGCCCTGGTGTATGTCGGCTTCTCCCGCCATCCGAATTCAGCAAGGGCTGGCTCAAGGGAAGTGGCTATCCTGCTTCTTGTTGTTGCAGCCACCTTCTTTCTGGCATCTCCCTTTGTGCTGCTCGACGCAGCAACCTTTGCACAGCACCTTGCCTTTGCGGCCCGCCACTTCGGGCGTGGACACGGCGAAGTCCTGGGCAGCGGCTGGTGGTATCATCTTTCCGTGTCACTCCGTTATGGCCTGGGACTCCCTCTGCTGCTGGCATCGCTTGCCGGCTTGGCTTGGATCGCAGGGCGGCGAGACCGCCGCATGGCACCTTTGCTCCTCGCAGTCGTGGCGTACTTCATCGTATCCGGAGCTGGCAACACACTTTTTGTCCGCTACGCTCTGCCTCTGATTCCCCTCCTGTGTGTCGCCGCTGCAGTCTGGATTGCCCATGTGACCCGGGAAACTCAGGCAATAGGCATCGTTCTGGCTCTCTTGCTCGGATCCGTTCCTCTTAGTCGATCGGTCCAACATGTATCCCTGCTTGCGACGGTCGACAGCCGTGTACTTGCAGGGCAATGGATCGAATCCCACGTGCCAGAGGGGGAGACCATTGCCATTGCGGGCACCGACTACGTCCGGCCTGTCCTGCCGCCCACTCGTAGCTGGTTGTCCGATCGGTTGACCGATGTGCGGCGTGCCGGACTGGAGGGGCGGCGTCTGCAGATCGCTCTAGCTGCCTCTGAGACTGACAGGGCGAGATTCGACCTGTTGGAAGTGAGATCCGAGAACCCACAGGCACTGAGATCCGTCGTGCCCCAGCACCTGGATAGCCTCACCGAGCGTGGAGCACGATGGTCGCTGCTCCCGGAGCATGTTCTACCATACGCTGATGTGGATGAAAACCTTCGTCGCCAGGCAGCCGATCTGGGTTCGGTTTGGCGGGTTGAAACCTCCGACTGCGGTGCAGACCGGCCTGCGTATGATCGAATCGACGCGTATTTCCTGCCTCTGTCCTCCCATGGCTGCATCTTTCGCCCAGGTCCGTCGTATCGTCTATTGAACCTGGCTTCCCTGTCTGATGCCTTGCCAGCATCCAGCTGGTGAAAGGGCCGATCGAACCGATATCTATAGATATGGTGGACCTTCGCTTCCTTCTCGAGAACCGTATGATCTCGTATTTCAGATTATCTGTCCTTGTATTGGTCCTGATGGCCTATACAGGCGCGGCTGCACAGGCAGGGCCCGGAATCTTCGCCCTGCAGACGATGCTCGAGGACAAGACCCCCGAAATCCGGGTGAAGGCAGCCGAGGGCCTAGGGCGAGTCGGAGGAAGACGAGCCGTGATGATTCTGCGTCGAGGGTTGACCGATTCTCGACTGGAGGTTCGAATCGCCGCCATTGAGGCTCTGGGGTTCATAGGCGGTCAACTCGCCTTGACTGTGCTATCAGAGGCGCTCAAAGACAAGGCTCCAGTGATCCGCAAGCGGGCAGTTGAGACACTTAGGGACGCGGGAACGATATCTGCAATCCCACTCATTCAGAAGGCGTTCCGCGACAAGAACGCGGGGGTGCGGCTCCATGCGGCCCTCATGCTCCGCAAGATCGGCAATCGGCGGGGGGTTCCCGTCCTTGGGCAGGTTGTGCTCTCAGACACGGAACCCGCCGTGCGATCCGCAGCAGCGAGGTATCTTGGAAGTGTTGGCGTGAAAGATCCCCGTGCCGTCGTATTCCTCGCCCAGGTGATCGAAGAAGACAAGTCCGCGGCGGTCCGCATTCGGGCTGTCGAATCCCTTGGCTTCATCCAGCTGCCTCAGGCGATCGCCGCCTTGCGACAGGCCCTGTCCGACAAGGATCCCGGTGTTCGCATCCGGGCGACAGAAGTCATGGGCCGCGTTCTGGCGAAGGATTTCGAGTAGCTCTCTCCGCCTCTCAAAGGCTTTTTTTCCTTTACAGTCGTTGACAGTTTCGCAACTCATCCGTAGGTTTTTTCTCGCGCTTGGGCACCAGTCGTTCGCTCAAGTCCCACCGATCTTTGATAATCGAATAACGCGTGTAGTGTTCCTGTCCTGCGGGATGAATTAATGTCCGACCCTCGGGTTTGGCATCGGTTCATTCTGCCATCG
>Ga0115002_10001267_pt1 | contig 34934 bp, 37 predicted proteins | sample ArcticOcean_MG_C_8_FD_89576 | JGI IMG/M metagenome (GOLD analysis project Ga0115002, IMG submission 89576) | Marine microbial communities from western Arctic Ocean - ArcticOcean_MG_CB11_86 | ecosystem: Environmental > Aquatic > Marine > Oceanic | place: Arctic Ocean: Canada Basin | collected... | reverse complement strand
TAAAGGCGCTCCGTCGGCGCCCGTTATCCAAAGTTCTCCTGAGACATAGGCGTCAGTACCCACTTTAAGGAGGTGGCCACTAATGATTTCTCCTGTCATCCCTACAAAAGTAGGTGAGCATCCGTTCATGTCGGTACAGGTAAAGCTTGCGCCTCCTCCGCCGCCGTTGCCCGTGAGTTGTAAGGGTGCGCCGTCATTGCCAGTGATCCATAATTCTCCCGAGACGTAGGCGTCGGCGCCAACCTCAAGCTGGTTTGATATATAAATATTTCCATCAGTACGGATATTCCCGCCTGATACGTGAAGCTTCTCTAGGGGCTTAATGCTTTGATTAGCAACCATCCCCTTTACACCAATACCCACATTACCTCCCGAATGAATAATCATGCGCTGGAATTCATCTATTCTATACCACGCATCTCCACCATTATCACCATAAGTACTGAATCGAATATCTCCCGTCGGACACACATTACCTATATTCAAATGTGCGGAATATAGATTGGCAGCTATAAGTTGCGTTTTGCGCAGGTATCCCGCTTCCACGCTTTCATCTCCCGAATAGCTAGCGAAAGAAATGGTAGGAGTCCAATCGTTGGGGTTTTTACCAAAAATAGCTGCGGTATTATTGGTCCCTGCATTAAGGTCTGAATATATTTGTAGCTTCGTATTATGAATGTCGCATGTCTGGAAGGTTGCATGCGCTCCTGTAAAGAGAAATCCCTTAGTTCCTGTAATGCGATCTGTAAAAATAGCTTGAGTCCCCGATAGATAGTCGCTAGTGAAGTTGGTAGACCCTATTTTGCCGTAGTCGCCAGTAAGCTCCACGCCATATAATTGATAAGTATAGAGATAATTAAAGTTACCACTATCCCAAACAAGCCACGAGGGCGACTCCCCTGTAATACCTTGAGTGAAGGTTTTTCCTCCTGTAATAGTCTGATCTCCTGATAAATAAACCACCAGCGATGGATCAATTAATGTCCCATCCGTGGTGCCACCTGCGTTGTTTTGGATAAAATTATAAAGCCCTGCTACCTGCTTCTGCTGAATCAGATTCATACCTCCTTATACACTTAAATTGAGATTTTATACTTATAACTTATAATCAGGCATGAGCTTATCTATCTATAAACCGAACTCAAAAAACACGGGCTGCGGCTTTAGTTTTCAATGCGGAAAAGACAGTAAATCCCAAGGAGCTGCGTTGTATGTAAAATCGATACAGCAATACAGCTGGGACTCCAACAAAAAACAAGGGTCCTTTCAGGGTAATGTTGGTGATTCTGAGAAGAATATCACCGTTAAATTTAATGAATATGAAATTGGAGAATTTATCTCTGCTTTAGGGCGCCGCTCGGAATACACTACCTTTCATAGCTTTGGAGAAGACCGCACTATAATTAAGCTCGTGCCATGGGACAAACCCCTTAGAGACTCGGAGGAAACGTCCCCCTGTTTTGGATTTACACTTACCAAAAACGGTAGCCTTGTATTTAAAATCAGCTTAGAGCCAGGAGAGATTGAAGTTCTAATAGAATTTTTTAAATTCACTCTCCAAAAGTCTTATCAATCTAAATTTGAAGCACAATTTTCACCTAAAGACACAAAGAAAGAACAAGAGGCTCCATTTTAATGAGAAAAAAGAAGATTTTAATCCACTCCAACCACCATAAACTTTTTACTGGTTTTGGGAAAAATGCCAAAAATGTTCTTAAGCACCTACATCAGTCGCAGAAATATGATATAGTAGAGGTGGCCAACGGCAAGCCCTTTAATGATGCTGAGTTAGCAAAAGCCCCATGGAAATGTGTGGGATCACTTCCGCTTCCTAATCAGGTCATTAGCGAGAAAGAGCGTAAACAGCCCGAATTCCAAAGGCGCGTAGGTTATGGATATTACGGAATCGACGAGATAATAAGACAAGAAAAACCTGATATCTATTTAGGGGCAGAAGACATTTGGGCGTTTGAAAACTCTCAACAAAGAAAGTGGTGGAGCAAGCTCTCTACGATCATCTGGACCACTCTGGACAGTCTCCCTATATTGCCTACGGCCTATGCGATAGCTCCCACCACCAATCTTTTTTTGACCTGGGCAACATTTGCACAGAAACAGCTTAACCAAGACGGACATACTAATGTTGAAATGCTAGGAGGCACAGTTAATGAAGCTGATTTTTATAAGCTACCAGAGAAACATAGGCTAGACCTTCGCCAGAAGTATGGCATAAATAAAAAAGATTTTATCATTGGCTTCGTTTTTAGGAATCAATTAAGAAAGAGCGTCCCGAACCTATTAGATGGGTATAAAAAGTTTCTAAGCGATAACCCAAAGAGTAACGCAAAGCTTTTGTTACATACCCACTGGGGGGAAGGGTGGGACATACCGAGACTTCTTAAAGAAAAGAATATTGATCCTACCTATGTATTAACTACTTATTTTTGTAAGAACTGTTCGGAGTATGAAATTAAACCCTTTGCGGGACAAAATCATAATTGCAGATTCTGTGGTGCTGAAAAAAGCCAGGAAACCACAAACATTATTAATGGCGTAGACGAGAAACAGCTTAATGAAATTTATAATTTAATGGATGTCTATTGCCACCCCTTTACAAGCGGAGGTATGGAAATCCCCATCTTCGAAGCCAAGCTATGCGAATTAATTACGCTAGCCACAAACTATAGTTGCGGAGAGGACGGCTGCAGCACCGAAAGCGGAGGACTTCCATTGTTTTGGACGGAGTACAGGGAGCCAGGCACCCAATTTATTAAGGCCACCACATCTCCAGACTCAATTTGCGAACAGTTAACTGCGGTATTCAACTTGGATTCAGACGAGAAGGCTCGACAAGAAAAGTTGTCCAGACAATATGTTTTAGATAATTATTCGGTCGCTGTAGTTTGCCAGAAGCTGGAAAAGATATTTGACTCCCTCCCTTTCTGCGACTGGGATTTTAACATGGCTGACGAACCAAGAAACCCTGCGTACCTTCCGTCTCCGAATATTCCCGAAGATGCAGATTTCCTTCTAGATATTTATAAAAATATTTTACGGTGCGAGCTAGATAAGTCCGATCAAGGAGTGCAGCACTGGCTAGAGCAGTTAAAAAACGGGCAGACCAGAGAACATATTTTAAATGTTTTTAAAAACGTTGCAGTTAAGGAAAATCAAGAGCAAAATAAACTTAAATTTGAAGATCTGTTTGATGATACAGACAAGGGAAAGCGTATAGCTATTGTAATGCCAGGAGACAGCTCGCAAGTTTTACTCGCTAATTCTCTGCTCCAAGGGCTAAAGGAGAAATACCCCACCTATAATCTCTATTTTGTTACGAACCCTTCTTTTTTCCCTCTTGTAGACAGTAATCCTTATTTATATAAATGTATTCCCTATACTCCCACATGCGAAGACATTTTAACTCTAGAAGGATTCGGTAAACACGAGGGGCTTTTTGATCTGGTTTTCTCTCCTTTTTTGCTTAAAAAGCATAATACCTATACCCATAATTCTTTAGTTTAAATAAATGGCTCACGTAACACAGGCTTATACAACTCATTGTGAGGTTGATTCTTATGCTCCTCAGCTTTTAGATAGTTTTTATCCAATTAGCTTCCCGCACTATATCGTTTTACATACCGCAGAGCGATCAAGTCCCCCCGAATGTTATAATTACTGGGACTTAGTTTTGGAGTCGATAAAGCCCTACTTGGTTGATAGCGGCTTTCATATAGTTCAGCTCCAACACGGTGAAGAGATAGATACTTTTTCAAAATTCGCAGATAAACACCTAGCAAATATAGGGTTTCAACAAAGTTTATATATTATTAAAAACTCTAGCGGCTATCTAGGAACTAGTGATGTTTTTATGCATATGGCCAGCGCGAATAATAAAAAAATTGTAGCCCTTTTTGGGGATGCTTATCCCGAAACCGAAGGCCCGTGTTGGAATAAAGATTACCGTTGTTTATCTCCTGACTTTTCAGAGATAAAGCCGTTTTTTGGCAGACATCAGAACACTAAAAGAATCAACGAGATTAAGCCCGAGAAAATAGCTAATGAATTTCTTTCTCTTCTAAATAAAGAGGATACGGCCATCGGCTTATCTTCGGTATTTATTGGTGATAATTATCATAATGAGAGCGTAGAAATTATTCCTAACTTTTTCAACGCTGCCCTACTCAAACCTGAGCAACCCCTTAATATTCGTGCCGATTTACACTTTGATGCTCAAAATATCTCTTCATGGATTAGAGGTCGCAGGGTAAATCTATTTGTAAAGCCAGACGGTTCAAGCGATCTTTCTTGGCTTCCCGCCGCAAAGCCAAATATCAATCGGCTTAATGTCTTCATTGATGCAAGCACAGATCTTGACGCAATAAAAAACATCAAGCGCTCAGGCGTGCCAATGGCTCTGTTTTGTAAAGAAGAATCCCAATTAGAAGAGACTCGCTTAAAATTTATAGACTGGATAGTAGATCTTTTTTCATTAAAAGAAAAGAAAGACCTTGACAATATCGATAAAATAGACTATACTACAACTCAATTCAGAAGTTCCAAGAAAGTTTTATCAGATGGCCAAGTATATCCTACCCTCTATCACTCAATGAATAAAGATAAAGATTCTAGTAAATTAATTGACGATCCATTATTCTGGAACGATTTAGATCACTTATATATTTTTAATACAACCGATGCCTAGAGGAAGACCAAAAAAGACAATAGCCGAAAAAGCGGAACCCTTAAAGCCCGCTTTATATTCTCGGGGAGATAATGGGTTGCTAGAAAACATTGATTACTCCTTTAACGAGGACGGTTCAGTTAATTGGCGAGCAATGATTAGGGAAGAACATTTATTTCCCAATAAATCGTGGTTTGAGGGTAGACAAAAAGAGGTTCCCACCTCAACAGATGGCTTAGCAGATCATCAGTTATTGATTAAGCTGGGAGGAATCAAGGAATTAGCAAAACTCAGGGGCTTTAGGTCTGTTGGTTATACAGTTAATCACTGCACCGAATCACACGTTGCTGTTACATGTGAAATTGAATTTACTCCCAATTATGAAACTAGTGGAGAAGTTGTTCGCTTTCAAGACATGGCAAATGCCACTTTAAATAATACCTCTAGTTTTGCTACAAAGTTTCTAGAAGCTATCGCCTGCAATCGAGCGTTCATTAGATGCGTTAGAAATTTTCTTAATGTGCATATCGTGGGGGATGATGAGATAGATAAGTCCAGCTTTAAGCCCTCGACAGGAGAGGCTATCAGCCCCCTAACACCTAACGCTTTGCTAGAGAAAGAGTTTTCTGATTTAGAAATTTTTAAAAATAAATTGCGGACGCTATGGAGCGCTGGAACTTATAAAAACGAAGACGCTGCCACTTGGAACTCCTTTTCTGACATCCCCCCAAAAGAAGCTCGCCTAATTATTAAGGCAATCAGAAGTTAGCTTTATATAAATATAGTGTAATTTCCTTACTATAAGGTAGGAAATTACAATGGAATTTACGGCAGAAAGCAGTTTTTATAAATACAACGAACAGTGGGGATGGTTCGGTTGGTCTGAGGAATTTGGGGGTAATGAGGGGATAGCTTACCCTGTTCGTGCATGTGAGCAAGAAAGGCTAAAGGTGTGGTTCCAAGGGAACAGGGCAACAGATCCTGTCCTAACTCCTTATTATAATTTAGGGTTCCAGGGGGTCCAGCCGCATACAGACGCAATGAATGCGGCCACTATCGATACCGCGGGCTATAAAAAGTACGGAGATTACAACGCTCAGAGTTACCTGCGGAGATTTAGCTTAATAATAAAATCTTTAAACTTTTCTCAGTGGCATTATGACCCCTCAAAAATGGGAGAGGACGATGTTCATTTTGAGTCCGACGTTCCAGGGCTTGCCACTGCCGTGGGAGCGGAGGACGGCTGTTATATCGGTCCATCGGGTCGAGCAATTAGTCAAGAACTTACCCTTTTAGACCTAAACACACAAGATCTTTATTATAAAGAAGGCGAAAGGAATGGCCTGGCAGGCAAGTATACGGTTATAGACCAAGACCCCGAGAGCGAGGAGAAAGATGACCCTTCATGGAATAATCCCGCCGAGTTCGTTTGGGATCCTTGGCCACAGCCTAACCGAACTTATGGGTTTGGTCAATATGGAGGACATGTCGACGACCAAGCTGGTGAGGGCCCCGCCGAGGCAAAAAGGTTCGCTTCTCCTGTCAAGGGTGTCCCTGCTCGCATTAGGCGCATACCTATTTATGAAGAAGTAATTAGTCGTGAGGGAAAAGCTTTTGAAGCTAGTGAGACAGGGGTATACGAGCATATGCTTGAAGATCAATCGGATTCGGAGCCCGCCTTGTGGTCTATAGATGGTTGTGGCAATGTAATAATTTCACAAGAGGCTATTGAGTATTATGCAGAGCAAGGCATTGATCTTAATGCAAATATTTTAGGGATACTCCTTCAGTCGGCAGGGGTTTCCAGCGACTGTGGGGCCTGTACCACTGAGCCGAATTTTAAAACCACAAACTATAAAACTGGATATTTCTATACTTTATCTACAGCCCCAGTTATGGCTCCTGGGTACAAGGGCACCGCTAGCGATAATGGTATGGGTTGGGACCCAGTATCTGGAATAGAATCAACATGGGCTCCTGCGGCTGGTAAGGGTATTATGGTTGCAGACCTAGGAGATAAGTGCAAGCAATGTATTCCTAATGTTCACGATATAGTAACCAAGGGTTATGCGGGAGAAACCGAAATAATAAGTGAGGGGGTTTGCAGAACCCTGAGCTTGGATATGGGTATATACCACATCCAGGCCAATACTGAAAGCGGAGTTAAATTAGGATCGACTGGGCAACCAAAGCAAGACTTGCCAGCCAGTAACTTGTGGGTCGGAAAACCTGATAATTGTACTTTTTATGAGTATGTTCGCTCTGGAGACTGTGATCTTTTCGAGGGAGCTGCAACGCTTGAGAAAAGAGACGATCGGCAAATTATTCAGCACAAAGGCACAACCCTCGACACGTTTCTCGCTGCATATAAGGCCGTGCAAGATGGGTATGGGGTGTCTTGCCCACCAACAACGGGCCTTCACGCAGTATCGGGGGCGCTCCCAATTCAGCCTGGTGATGACGGCACTAATACCTTAAATTTGCGAGAGCTAGTGGGTACAGGGTGTATTGCAATCCTAAAGGGCGAGGATTTGTATGGGGGCGATTGCGATGCTCGAGGTATATTATATATTTCAGGCGACTGTTCTGCTGGCGGCTATACTGGGGTTACGGGTGACGGTTGCTGTATTGAGACCAGCATAGTTAATGAGAGGCTTGTCATCTCGGGCACTTGCCACGAAGCAACAGGGATTAACTTAAGTCACGGCCATTACAATGAGGCCAACGTTTTTGATTGTAACCACATCGTCGACCCATGCCTTAACGAATTTTACTTTAGAAGCATATCTGGGATAGGAGATGTTACGGTCACTCAAGACGCCACAACAGTCTATATAGAGCATTATGATTATGCTGCCCCCACCATTACTGGCACAGGGTGTTGTATTGCCACTACCCAAATTGGGAATACAATTTACATATCAGGTACTTGCCCTAGCTTAACTGGTAATTGGCCTTATGCAGAAAATTATGCAGGAACCCCTTCTTATCCTGCTAGTAATTTAATTGAAAACTATTATCGCTTACTAGATGGAGAGGGGAATCCGACTTGTGAGAATTACCTAGATTTTTACTCTATTACGGGTACGGGCTGTATCAGTACTTCTGTCGAGACCGTCGGCGGTCACGAATATATTGTGGTCTCTGGAGGAGTCAAGGGCTTGACTGGTAATTGGCCCACCCTTAATCAATACGTGGTAGTAGATCCCCTTCCTGACCCGACTAATTTAATAAAAGACTCCTACTTCATGACGGGGGCGGATGGAAAGCGAGCGTGCGACAACTATCTAGAGTTTTATTCAATCACGGGGACAGGGTGCGCTAGCACCTCTATCGAGCAAATAGCTGGCCAGGACTATATTGTAGTTTCTGGAGATTGCAGCAGCAACACTTATGTTACAGGCACGGGTTGTTGCATCGAGACATTTAAGATTGGAGATACGATTTATGTATCGGGTACTTGTCCGACCTTAACTGGCAACTGGCCGTCAACACAAGAGACAGGCATCCACTCCCTTAATTCCAACCAAAAGATTGAGACCAATCTCCTTTATGGGGTTTATGATATAACGGGGGAGGGGGGAGCCGCCACCTGTGAAAAGTATCTCGATTTAGTTTCCGTAACAGGAACGGGCTGTATTGAAACTTCTATTAGGCTGGACGAGGTGGGAGATGGCACCTTTAGAAGTACTCTTTATATTTCAGGAATGAACAAAGGGGTAACGGGTAATTGGCCGATGCCACAAGTGACAGGCATTGACTCCCTTAATTCCAACCAAAAGATTGACACCAATCTCCTTTGGGGAGTTTATAACCTGACGGGTAGTGCGGGTATAGCTGATGGATGTGATCCCAATCATTACCTCGATTTAGTTTCCGTAACAGGAACGGGCTGTATTGAAACTTCCATTAGGCTGGACGAGGTGGGAGATGGCACCTTTAGAAGTACTCTTTATATCTCAGGAACCACCTCTATTACGGGACAGAATATTGGGGAAGGCGCAGGAGTTTTGAGCGGCATTACAGGGGACGATTGCGCTTATGATTTTCAATTCAAAACGATAACAGGAGGAGGGGACGTGGTCGTAACGGAGGAGGCCGATAAGATAATCATCACGCATTATGACGGCGGATCCCTCATCGTTACTGGTACAGGATGTTGCATCGAGACATTTAAGGAAGGCAATACAGTCTATATATCGGGTAGTTGCACCCCCTTAACTGGCAACTGGGGAGAGTACCCGACAGAAACGGGGAGCACCTCTTTTGACCAGAGCAACCTAGCAAAAGACTTTTATAATATCACAGGCGCTGACGGGAAGTCCGCTTGTAAAAACTACTTGGAGCTTTATTCGATCACGGGCACAGGATGCACCACTACTTATACCGAGAGTATCGACGGCCAGGAATACATTGTGGTTTCTGGGGATTGTATCGTTCCTGAAGGAGGAACCTCGTGCAGTCTTTTAGCTGGGCCCGCAGAGTCTATGGAATGGATAGATGCGGAAGAAATGATTTTAGACTGCCTAGGATTACAGTGGCTCACAGGGATACAGGTTTGTACAGGAACTGGACAAATCTTTACAGGCGATTTCTTGGTTAAACCTAGCGTGGTATAATAATGGCTCGCTATATAAAAAATTTCGTTAATAATGATGACGAATGCTGCGATGACTGCCAAGATGGCCCGTGTGAGTCATGTGGTTGCCCTCGCCTATGTTATTGTGCTTATAATGAGGAAAGTGTCCAAATACCTGCGGTGGTAGAAATCCTAGGGTACACGTATGTTTATCAGGGTACTGAGTCCGAGTGTTATTATTATCAATGTGGGTGTACGTCAGACTGTTGGACTACGAGGCTTTACTACTCCGACTCACTCGGGGTGAATGGGGCTTGGAGTGTTGACCCTGAGGCTAGCGCAGGGGGAGTCTACACCAAAGATGATTATGAAGCGAGCGAGTGCGGTCCCCTGGGCACTTACTGGGACGGCTCTAATGATACGGAGTGTACGTTAGTTTGCGAGTGCTGCGACCCGTGCACAGAGATTGCCTTTGGTTGTTCTATAGATGGCGACGATCCCCCAAATTGTGTTTAATAAAATTTCCGCTAATTGAAAAACAAAAAGCTATTTATACTATCTCATACATAGCTTATTACCTATATTAAGTGTATACCCTTAAAATGCCTTTACCAACAAAAAACAAAGACGAAGACAAGTCAAAATTCATGGATCGCTGCATCAGTAACGACGACATGAAGAAAGAATTTTCAGATATAAAGCAGCGTATTGCTGTATGTTTAAGTCAATTTACAAAGAAAGAAAAATAACATGGCAACCTCACATACAATCCCCAGTAAATTAGTCACCGATGGCACCGCCGTTACGGCATCCTCTAAAAAAAAGCTGTATATCACGGCTATTTTAATAGCGGGAGATGTCATTGTAGATGGAGTGACATCCAGCGCCGCAGGGCCAGTTGCTCTTCCATCCCCTCTCATTTGTGACACCTTTACCCCAGCGGCCGCAGGACAAGTAGCTTATTACGAAATATAAACCTTCATGGCAACGGCGCTATGAATTTTTATATACTAGTACTCATTTCAGCCCTTAGCATATCAGCTACAGGAGCTTATTTTAGTATTCTAGGCTTGGCCACCATGTTTCCTGGTGCTAGCATTGCCGTAATCACCATGGGTTCTGTCTTAGAAATTGGCAAAATCGTTGCGGCAGTTTGGTTACATAGAAATTGGCGTACAGCTAATAAATTAATAAAAGGCTACCTGACGGCGGCCGTAGTAATACTTATACTCATTACCAGTATGGGAATTTTCGGCTTCCTATCTAAAGCTCATATCGAACATAGTTATCTTACCGAAAAAGAAATGGCGGCAGTAGAACAAATAGAGGAGAAGGTTTTGAGAGAGAAGCACTTCATCACTAGACAGGAGTCTTATATTGTCGAAGAAGAAAAGCGATTAACCTCCTCTAAGGATATTAACTTAATAGACATACAGAGAGAAGAGAAAAGAATTGAACAACTTAATTCTCAATTAAATAAAGATGTGCAGTTTGAACAAGATCGGATTGATCAATTAGCAGAGAGGCGCAGGGAGCTTGATACAGCAGCAGCCACTTTAGAAGCTGAATCAGGGGGTTTATTTTCTAATAAAAAACAAAAACTGCAAGCGCTTAAAGAACTACAAGAAGAAGAGCGCGCGTCCATTCAGTCTAGCATCCAAGCAGGAGAGAGCAAGATTAATGTACATAGGCAGAAGGCAGACACAGAGACCAAAGAATCTCGCACAAAAATAGCAGAATTTCAGCAGGCAAGGGGAGGAGGTCACTCAGAAGCGAAAGAAGAAATAGAAAAATACAATACATTAATCAACGAAACGACAGACAGGATCAATGACCTTGAAGTCAGTAAGATTATCTTTGATGAAAAAGTTCGTACCCTAGAAGCAGAAGTTGGCCCCGTCAAATATATAGCCAAACTATTTGAAGACTTAGGGGGCAGCGAAATTAAATTCGACAAAGCGGTAAGGCTGGTAATTATTGTATTGATTTTTGTTTTCGATCCTCTAGCTATCCTTCTTATCTTGGCGGCAGTACAAGGGCTAAACACAGGGAAGTCAGTTGGTGCAATACCACAAGAGGCTTCTGATGCTGGAGTTAATAATATAAAGAAAAAAGTTATTCATTTAGAAGAGCAGCTTAAAGAAGTGGCAGATAGTAGAGACGTAGAAGAAGCGCTAGATCGAATTCAAGCATTAAAGTCGCAGCTCCCAGACGAAGAAGAGATAAAAGATATAATTAATTTCTATAAAAAACAGGAAGATAAAAAAAAAATAACTAACGACAAGCATGGTTTGATTTTTTATAAGGCGGCTCGCACAGAGTTTAAGAAAATACAAAAGATAGCAAGACACAATAGAAGACAAATTAACCTAGTAAGAAAAAAAACCGAAGAGAATAAAAGCGACAATAATTCTAATTTTAAAAAATTAGTAGGAAGAATTACGAAAAAGGTGCAAAAGTTTTGAAATCAGACAGCCCGTGAATATTATAAAGCATGAAATACATTACATTATTATTGCTATTTGTAAGCCTTAATCCTATTTTTGGAGAGGATTTAAAAAATAGAAAACGAGTCGCCAATTTTCTTCAAGACATTTCCGTTACTATTAAGTCCGAGGGGAAGTGGAGTAAGTCAGAAGGCTCGGGAGTTCTTATCGTAAGAGAAATCGAAGGGGAGGAAGTCACTTTCGTTTGGACGGCGGGCCATGTAGTGGATAACCTCAGAACCGTCAGGGATGTTATTGATGAAAACGGACGCCCACGAAAGGTTGTAGAATTTAAGGACGCACAGATTGTCAAAGAGTTGGTGGCAGAGGGCAGGCGTGTTGGAGAGATTAAGATGGACGCAATGGTAATTAAATATTCCAATGCAGATGACGGACATGACCTAGCCCTTCTAATGGTGAGAGCCAAAGATTATTCAAAAGAAAGCGCTAGATTTTATCTTAATAAAGACGACGCCATCATTCCGATTGGGACGAGCCTTTTTCACGTAGGTTCTTTATTGGGTCAGATGGGGGCAAATTCAATGACGACAGGTATTGTTTCTCAAGTAGGCAGAATCCACGGGAAAAGAGAGTATGACCAGACTACTGTTACCGCGTTCCCAGGCTCCTCGGGAGGAGGAGTGTTTCTTACCGATGGTCGTTATGTAGGCATGCTTGTAAGAGGGGCTGGAGAGGGTTTTAATTTAACGGTCCCAATTAGACGCATGAAGCGCTGGGCAAAGGAAAACGATGTGCTTTGGGCTCTTGATCCCAATATTGACTCTCCTTCTTTAGAGAATCTTGAAAAAATTGCGGTAGAGGATAGCGGCCTTAAAAACGGGGGCGAGGGAAGCTCGTCAACCGAGTTAACTAAGTTTCCTTTTCTCATTAAGAGGGAGCCGAAGCTTGACATTTATAAGTAAGTAGTGTAAACTCTTTTTAGTTATTTGATATGGGGATGACAAGGATTCGACTTGTTAGCTAAATTTTTTATTGCAAGTAGGAGTGGGCTGGCTCCTTAAAAAGCCTAGGCTTATATATAAGTGCCAATTCTAAACTTGTAAAAGGTCTGCTTGACCGCTTCAATCCTTCTAAGAAGGTGGCAACCCTCAAGGTTGCAGCTCGTAAGAGCGTTGCGCGTCAGCTGGCTGTTGCAGCATAAGCTGCCCCCCGCCTCTTCGACGCAGATAAAAGAAGGTGGGGACGACATCTGCAAAAACAGAAAAAGTTATTCATATTCATAAACTGTAGTTCGCTGAGTATTCGGAGACAAATAAATGAAATTGAATGTTGAGTTTGCAACAACATAAAAAAGCAGGACAAACTTGTAACGAGATAAATTATAGATCTACACAAGGACGCGGGTTCGACTCCCGCCATCTCCACCATTTTAACGAGAGTAAGACTCTAGCTTTGCTATAACAGAATTTAAATTTCTACACCCTAATCGAGGAATGCTAATAGATCCTCCGCGCTCTCGGATTGAAATGTTTACAGGGTAATTTGGAGGAACAATATCCTTAACGAAATCCCATGCTCCATATCGTTTGAGCCACCGCCAATATAAATCCTGGCAAGAGGGGTCGCATTCTAAAAGATTTTCATTATCTAAAAAACAAGAAGAATATAATGTTACATCCCGAAAACACGTAACTCTGCTGGGAGGCTCTGTAAGATGAGCGCTAATAGATACTAACATATATAAAGTTACACGCAAAATAAAAAGTTCTTTTAGCTTTAAAAACCAGCCGCCACTCTTATTATTATAATAATGCCAGACGACGTAAAAAAAACCAAAGAAGAGTTAGTTAAAATTAAGGCCGAAACACTTAGGGTTGAGGCGGAGACCTTGAAACTCAAAGCAGAAACACGCAAGATTAATGCGCAAGCAGATCAAAGCGAATACATGGCACGAATGAACTTGATAGAGGCTAAGAAAAAAGAGCAAGACTGGGGGAGAGACAAAGCTCATGACGAGGAGAACATGGTTTACCGCTTTAATACGGGGGTAGACAAAGCAAATGTCAACAAGTGTATGTATAAGTTAACCCAGTGGTCACGAAGGCATCCTAACTGTGACATTGAAATTGTCTTTTCCTCGGGAGGAGGTTCGATTATTGACGGGTTTGTTTTATTTGATTTCATTCAAGAGCTCCGTTCTCGCGGGCATTGTGTCACTACAGGCTCTCTAGGAATGGCGGCTTCTATGGCAGGTATTTTATTGCAGGCAGGAGATCGTCGGTGGATTGGGCATCAGGCTTGGCTTATGATTCATCGAGCAGCCTTTGGCGCTGTCGGCAAAACGTTTGAAATTGAAGATGAAGTAGCATGGATAAAAAGAATTGAAGCTCGCATCTTGGATATTTTTGCAAAAAGATCTACCCTTAGTAAGGTTAAAATAAAAAGAAACTGGGACAGAAAAGACTGGTGGATCTCTTCGGACGAAGCCCTAGAGCTCGGTCTTGTAGACGAGATAAGAGGGGAGTTAAAGTGAATCGCGCACCATTAATTTATAGCGCACTCAAGAGCTACAAGAAGCTTCTTCATGCCTTTGGAGGAGAAAAAGGGGCTTTCAATATTTTCAACCAGGGCTTCCTGAGCGCCCACGAAAGCGCCAGCCTCACCTCTGTTCTAGAGCTTAAGCACTTGGAGGAGGTTATGAGTGAGATAGATACTTTACAAATTCCCGCCTTGTTTTTCATTAAGATAAAGGAGGACCCCGAACCCTATATAAGCGCCCTTTACTCAGCCTTGTCCCAAAAAATAATGAGGGTTCATTATTTTCTATTTGAAATAAATACGGACGTAACTGTAGCCCTCATACAAAGAGTGCAGAAGTACTACCGTCAGGTTAGCCCTACCCCTCGTATCTTCAATCCTCACTCTCGTATACTTACGGCTTATGCGGATATATAAAAAGCTTGTATTTTAGTGCGAAGTAGTATAAGATAGCGCGATGAGTAAAGAAAAATCAGGGGATTTAGTAAGCGAGAATAGTGCGGGAGTCAATAGGATACTCCCTCATAAACATAAATTAGCATGGGATCTCTTTCTTAAGGGTTGCGCTAATAATTGGATGCCTACAGAGATATCCATGCAAGAGGATATAGCTCAATGGAAGAATGGAGAAATCTCTAACGATGAAAAGCTTTTAGTAAAAAGATGTTTGGGTTTTTTTGCTGGCAGCGAGTCTCTGGTTGGAAACAATTTACTTCTTTCTGCATTTAAATATATTACAGACCCAGAGTGTCGCCAGTATATTTTGAGGCAGGCTTACGAGGAGAGCTTGCACAACCTCACTATTGTGTACATATGCGATAGTCTCGATCTCGATGTAGATGAGGTCTTTCGGGCTTATGAAACCATCCCCTCTATTAAAGCCAAGGATGATTTTTTAATAAACATTACGAGCGACTTAACTAGAAATGATTTTAGCACCAGCACACTAGAAGGCAAGAAGGAATTACTTAAGAACCTATTTACTTATTATATTATATGTGAAGGAACTTTTTTCTTCTCTGGCTTCGCAATGCTATTGGCACTGGGCAGGCAGAATAAATTACAGGGAGTCTCCGATCAAATTAAATATACATTGAGAGATGAGAGCTTGCATATTGAGTTTGGGACTTATCTTATTAATACTTTAATAGATCAAAACCCTAAGATTTGGACGAAAGCTATTCAAGAGGAGTTCACAGAGCACATGAAAAAAACTGTGGAACTAGAAGTAGCTTACGCAAAAGATGTATTACCCACAGGAATCCTTGGATTAAATGCCGATATGTTTGTAGACTATATGCATTATATAGGAAACCGCCGATTAGGAGCGGTAGGGTTGGATTATAGATTTCCGAGCGACCATAACCCCTTTCCTTGGTTATCTGAGGTAGTGGATACGCAGGCTATGACTAACTTCTTTGAAAGAAGGGTGAGGGAATACCAGCAGTCAGGCTCCCTAGAGGATGATTTTTAGGCTTTAAATTAGATTATCGTCCTTGACATAAGGGATAGGTTGTGATAGTATAGGTGTTGCAATGAAAAATAAATGCCTTAATAAAAGACAAATCATTCAACGTCATATCAACGAACCCAAGACCAATAAGCGGCCCTTTTGGAAGAAGGAGATGACCCTTCTTAATAGATTTTTAAAAGAGTTCCCTGATCAATGCTTCTGGAGCAATGTAGATTTTGGCCAAAAGTTTGACAGCTTAGCTATTTTAGCTAGCACTAATTGGAAAAAGCTTGTAAAAAGGAAGTTTGGAGAGTATAATTATAAAATACCATCGCCCGTAATTCATAAATTAAGCGATATAAAAGAAGGAGAAGATGCAAACATTGAAAAACAAAGAAGAACAATCAAAGACTTTTTGTCAACCTAAAATGAGCGACACACTAGATAAGATCAAGGCTTTCCTCGCGGACAAGGATAATAAAAAATTTCATTATAATGATCATGAAGAGCTTGATTATAAAGTGCCGACAGGAAGCTTGAATCTAGACCTTGCACTAGGAGGAGGTCTACCTACGGGAGTACATCGTTTTACTGGAGTAAATGAGGGAGGGAAAACATCGTGCGCTTTAGCTGTTGCGAAACGCTTTCAGGATCAGTTCGGAGACAAGGGGATGGTGGTATATGTGAAAAGCGAAGGCAGGTTGGGTCCAGAATTAATGAAGCGCTCGGGAGTAGATACTTCCGAAGAAAGGTTTTTTAAGTTTGACTGTAACGTCTTCGAGAAAGTGTTTGAATTAATTCGCATGCTTGTTCTTCAAAATAAAGATGAGAAAAAATATCTTTTTATCGTAGATAGCGTAGATGCCCTCTGTCGGCAAAATGATTACGATAAACCTTTTGAGGATAGCGAACAGGTAGCGGGCGGAGCTTTAATTACCTCTGTTTTTTTAAAGAAAATGGTTTTACCTATTTTAAAACTTAATCACATGATGATTTTAACCTCCCAAGTTCGAGTAGAAGTAGCCACGAACCCTTATGCTGCGAGAGGCGGCCCCAAGACCAAACAGGCAGGAGGAAATGCAATCAAGCATTATGCTAATTTTATCTTGGAGTTTCAAGAAAGATATATGAATGACATCATTTTTGAGAATCCAAGCGCCTCAAAACTGGAGGACAAAGGTAATCCTATTGGGCATATCTGCAAGATTATTTTTCGTAAAAGTGTTAATGAAAAAACAGGAGCTTCCGTAAGATATCCTATTCGTTATGGGCGAACGGGGGGAACTTCTGTGTGGTTAGAGAAGGAGGTGATAGAGCTTGCTTATCTATGGGGATTTCTAGAAAAGAAGGGCGCATGGATTTCATTAGATAAAGATATTGCTGAAAAATGCCAAGAGAAAGGTATAGAATACATCGAAAAAATACAAGGGGAACCGAAATTAATAGACTATCTAGAGAAGAATGGAGCTTTTAGGGATTTCTTACTTAACTTAATTAAGGAAGAAGTAGATTCTATTCAATGAAATTCAAAACTCTCGTAGGAGCAGTCAGAAATATATCCAATGCAAAAAAATATTTAATTGATTGGGAGGGAAAGAGCAGGAGTAAAATACAAAAGAGCACAAAAGACTTTCTTAAAAAATACTGGCACAATCAGGTAGTCTTCGAGGAGTTTCCCGTTGCAGGCACTAAGATGTCCTTGGATTTTTATAATGCAAATAAAAAAATAGCTATAGAGGTACAGGGCGAGCAGCACCGCAGGTATACCCCCTTTTTTCACGGAGGAAACAAGTATAATTATATCAATCAATTACGAAGAGACCAGAATAAATTAAAATTTTGTAAAATAAACAATATTCAGCTCCTTGAAATTTACAACCTCAAGGAATTAACTCCGTCTTTTTTTAAAAAACATGGGGTTTTACTTTAATAAGTGTAATATATAATAACTATGAATTTCGATCCAGAAGATCTGCCCCAGTTTGAGGTGCCCAGTAAGCTTTTTGATAAAATATATGAGTTTTCAGGCCCAATAGAGAGTGTTAGAGGGGTGCTGTTGGTATATTTGACTCAAGACGGCTCACCTTTAATTTATGCTCGGTATGGCAGCAAGATAGTAGAGTTTGGGCTCAGAAAAGCTATGGAGTCCTATTTGCAAGAGGCCGAAGACACAAGCTCGGTGTTTGGTATTGATATGGGAATGGACGGAGACGAGGGTATTGAGGAATCATAGTTCTTGACATTTTCTCAATATAGTATATTCTTATATACATGATTGAGTCGAAGGAACTTGAGAGACATCTCTTAGCAGGATTAATTAAACACCCTACTGTTTATGCGGAGTTAGCTCCATTTATAAATGAAGGAGATTTCTCCACGCAGTCCAGCCAAGTACATGCTACGATATTCAAAATACTAAAGAATTGCTTGGAGAGAGGAGAGCATGTGGATGAAGTGGTTGTCGCTCAAAAAGTACAAGACTTTAACATCTCCTTCAAAGATAATGTTGATGTAGGGCAGTACATACACTCTTTAGGTTTGCGGAAAATTTCTAAAGATGGAGTCCTTAACGCTGCCAAAGAGCTTAAAAAAGTTAGTGTCCGACGCTCCATTCGCCTGGCCGCCATAGACGTAGCCAATAAAATGAAAAGTCTGGGCTCTAACCATACTTTTGATGAGATAATCCAGCATGCCGATTCGCTTTTTAATAAACAGATCGACCTTTATCATTCTAATGATACCCCCCATAATATTTATGACTCTATGGAGGGCTTTATTGAGGAGCGCGGAGATAACCCGAAGACCGAATTTGGTTTCATGGGTCCGTATGAGAGATTAAACGAACTTTATGGTTCTCTTTTAAGGCCTGGGAATATTTCCGTGGTTGTTGCTCGTTCGGGAGTAGGAAAGACAACTTTTTGCTTGGATTTTGTTACTAAAGTTTCGGAGAAATATGATAATGTCCCCGTTCTCCATTTTGATAATGGAGAAATGTCACAAGAAGAGTTGACAATGAGGCAGTGTGCCGCCCTTTCTAAGGTTCCTATTCATTATTTAGAAACGGGGCTTTGGAGAAATAATGCAGATTTTGTTCGGCGAGTGAGGGCGGTATGGAAGACAATTAAGAACTTTAAGTTTTATTATTATAATGTTGCAGGCCTTAGCGTAGACGAGATGACTAATGTTATACGTCGATTTTATTATTCCAAAGTAGGAAGAGGAAACCCTTTGATTTTTAGTTTTGATTACATTAAAACCACAGATCAAGCCCAAAATAAGAATCAGGGCGAGTGGCAGGTGGTTGGAGATATGATTACTCAATTTAAGAATTTGATTCAGAAAGAGATACTTGGAGATGATGGCCCGCTTATTTCTATGATTACCAGCGTTCAGAGTAATCGTTATGGAATTACTACCAATCGTCGTGCAGAGAATACAATAGATGACGAAAGTGTGGTTTCTCTTTCTGACCGCATCATTCAGTATTGTTCTCACATGTTTCACTTAAGGCGGAAAACGCTCGATCAAATACAGGAAGAGCCTGATGATTTCGGTACCCACCAGTTATCTTGTTTAAAGTCCAGGCATTTAGGTTCTAATTTTCAGCGAGCCATTCAGCCTATTGAAATGCCCGATGGCTCCAAGCGGAATAATTATATTAACTTAAAAATGGATAATTTTTCCATTGAAGAACGTGGAGATCTTCAGGATATGGTAGATGCCTTAAACCTTGTCAATCTGCGTCCCCAACAGGCGATTTTAGACGACATCCCTGATCTATTATGAGCGTTGACGTAAAAGAAGTTTTAGAATCTTTGGGTTATAAATTGACCGATAGGGGCCAATATTGGCAGACTAACGCCATGTTTAGGGATGGCGATAATAAAACCGCCCTCCAGATTTATAAAGACACGGGAGTATGGAAAGACTATGTGCAAGACACTCCCTATTCAAAGTTTGAGGCTTTAATCAAAAAGACACTGGGCACAAATAACAAACAGGCTTTACAAAAATACTTAAAAGACTCCGACCTAGACCAGCTTAAAGAAAAAAGGCAGCCCACTGATAAGCTTGAAATGGATGAGATTTACCCCTCTGACGTGCTCTCCAAATTACTTCCTCATTATAAATTCTATAATGACCGAGGAATCTCCGATAGTACCCTAAAATTTTTCATGGGAGGCTTTGCAACCTATGGTCAAATGAATAAGCGTTTTGTGTTCCCGATTTTTAACCAACACCAACAGATTCATGGTTTTGCTGGAAGAGATATGATTTCTAGCGACAATAGGCCCAAATGGAAACATATAGGAAGAAAATCTAAGTGGATTTATCCCGCCTACCTAAAAGATAGAGAGGGGAAATCAGTAGTTGATTTTATCATGGAAGCGGGCTCTGTTATTTTAGTTGAAAGCGTTGGAGACCTTCTTTCCTTGCATGACCGAGGAATCAAAAACGCTCTATCAACCTTTGGCCTAGAGGTCTCCCCTGCCTTAACGTGCTTTCTTTCTGGGCTTGGTATAGATGAAATTATTTTTGCATTTAATAACGATGATTCCAAAGAAGAAAACCGAGGGTTAAATGCCTGCATTAAGAATTATTTGAAGTTGCTGGGACACTTTGATGCTGCTACCCTTCGCATTTGCCTACCCACCAAGAATGATTTTGGAGACATGGATAATGAAGATTTTTTAGTCTGGCAAAAGAAGTTGGCAACCCTTGATCTTCCACAGCAAAGAGTCCATATTCGATCGGCGGCAGAAACCCTACTTAAAAAAGGAAAGTTGTCAAAAAACATAATGAATAACATTAAATACCTCAATGAGTAAACAAAAATTAACCCCTCTTTCGGCCAGCAGAATTAAGACCGCACAAAATTGTAGCTGGACTTATTTTTGCAAGTATATCTTAAAGCTCCCAGAAGCGACCAACGAAGGGGCTTCTAAGGGCTGGATTTGCCATTTGGTTTTTGAATTACTTGGGGCAGAAAAGCATGCTTTTCACCTGAAGAAGGCATTAAAGGAAGGAAGTATTTATGCTTCCAACGCTCTTGAGAGGTTGGTAACTATCCACGCCAATCGCCTAGGAGTTAATTACGAAGAAGCTTTAGTTGATATGGATGAGATGGCCCTCAAGGGTTTAAAGTATGACTTTTTTGGAGGAGTTAAGACCAAGCCCAAGGAGGCGATTTCAGAAAAGGATTTCGATCTAGTCGTGGAGGATGGAGATAAAAATTATAGAATTAAAGGCTTTATTGATAAGCTGTTTCTCTATAACAAACACGCTGTTATTCGCGACTTCAAAACCAGCAAGCAAGTATTTAAGGGTAAAGACCTTACAGATAACCTTCAAGACTTAATGTATTCTTTGGCTATTAAAAAATTATACCCCAAATATAAGAAAAGAAATTCCGAGTTTTTGTTTCTTCGCTTTCCTCTTGGCGAGGATTTATTGGGAACGCCTCAAAAAGGTTTGCTCGAGATGGAATCGATTGGAGACGAAGAGCTAGAGGGTTTTGAGTACCACTTAACGGAGATCACTAAATACCTTAATGATTACACACCCACGAAAGCCGTAGCTAGTTTTGCGGCAACAAAACCCTACCCAAAGGATGGTTCCTTTGGGGGGCCTCTTTCCTGCGGCAAGGAGGGGTTTAAGAAATTTAGAGGAGAGCATTTGCTAGATCAAAATGGAAATAAAATCCCAGCTTATATTTGTCCCTTTAGACGTCCAATGTCTTATTATGCCTTAGTTAATTCGGCTGGAGAAGTCAAGCGTGGTGTTTTTGAGGGGGACGAGTTGTCCTTGGAGGCTCTTAAAGAAGAAGGGGACAGTATAGAGTTAAGAGAATATGAAGGTTGCCCACACTGGAATAAGAAAGACGAGTTCGATTTGAGTTAATGAATCAAAGATATAAAGCTGTAGGGGTATTATTAAGATATGCTGATGAATTTTTATTATGTAAGAGAGCTCCCTCTGCTAGCGTCTTGCCTTCTTACTGGTCTGTGCCAGCGGGCGGCGTGGAAAGCGGAGAAAGAATGGTTCATGCTGCTATAAGAGAACTCTATGAGGAGACTAGGATCACCTTGGTCGAGGACGATCTTCAAAGAAGCGCTGTCTATAAAGATTTTTGCCTTTTTTATCACGTTAGCCTCTTTAGATATTATCCTGTTTTAGATGTAGAGCATGTGGGTTATGCTTATTTTCGGGGGGATGAGCTGCCCTTTCCCATGGATAGCCAGTTGAGAGACCAAATTAAATACTTGACCAGTTTGCCAAAATCTGGTATTCTTTAAATCACAATGATTCCTCTATTTAAATCCCACTATTCAATTGGTCGCAGTATTTTAACTCTTGAAGAGATTAATGAACGCACCAAGAAACGTAGCATCTTTGCCTTGGCCCAAGAAGGGGGCCTTAAGGAGGTAGCTTTAGTAGAAGATTCTTTAATTGGATTCCTCGAAGCCCGTAAAAAATGCGAGACTTATGGTTTCGAACTAAGGTTTGGATTAAGAATTTCTCTTTCAAATGCGCCAGACAATGAAGAAGCATGTCAACACAAAGTTATAGTTTTCGCTAAAGACTCAGAGGGATGTAAGTTATTAAATAAAATTTATACAAATGCCTTTGGATACGGAGAAGGAGTTTTAAAAGAAGAATACTTACGAGATATATGGACTGAAGATCACCTTAAGTTAGCTATACCTTTTTACGATTCTTTTATTTTTAATAACGCCATGTCTTTTGCTAACTGCACTCCTGATTTCTCTTTCGCTGACCCAACCTTTTTTATAGAAGACAATGGCTTACCATTTGATGGCTTAGTTGGAGACAAAGTAGATTCGTATTGTGATAGGAATTGTTATGGCATAGAGGAGACTAAAAGCGTTTTCTATAAAAACAGAAAAGATTTTGTTGCCTACCAAACCTATAAATGTATTTGTAATCGAACATTTAAAACCAGAGATTTAAACGTCCCTAATTTTGACCATCAAGGAAGCGATTCTTTTTGTTTTGAAGACTGGCTTTAAGCTTAGGACTCGTCAGGTATCGTGTGACTGTCCATGATATCGTAATACAAGTCAGTCCGATAAGTTCTTTTTAAATAATCGCTTTGATAAACTTGGTAGCCGCCAAGGGAGTCGCCAAAAAACGAAGGCTTATTAAAGTCAGCGGGGTTACTTGTGCCTGTTGCTACTCCTGTCATGAAATAATGGTAACTTTCCTGTATTCCCCTCATGAGTCCTCTGTAATCTCCTGTGGCTATTGCCTGGGTTATCGTCCCTCCCCCATATCGAATAGAGGCTATAGGAATAGTTAGATTGGTGGCATCACTGGTGATGTCAAGAAAAACTCCGCTGGATGCTACATTTACGCTCATGTAGTATAGTTACACATGAAAATAAAAAAATCCCCATAGGAAAACTTTAGCGACCACCTAACGATCAATTTTCTTTTGAATGGGAGGAATTGAGGTGGGCCAGCTTTTCGCTTAACGAGTCTTTGATTACATCTATTTTTTTATGGATCATATAAACATCCTGTCGTCGCGCCTCCAAAACATTTTCGGCCTTTCCCCAGTAGTTCTGCATTTCGTTCTTGAGCTCACCTTTAGTTTGGTCTACATACATTCTATCGGACCTAGCTTCTTGTCTTAGTTCTTTCTTGGTACCATCAATAGCTACTTTTAAATCATCATCCTTATGCCTCTCTTCCGTCTTAAATGCCTCAAGAGACTTCCTTAAACCAAAAAGCTCAGATCTTACAAATTCCATGCCCTTTTCCGCAGTCACCTCGGCCTGCCTAATATCATTCATTAAGGATTTAATAACGAACGCTACGGAACCCGTGACAAAGGCTCCGCAGATACAGACAGCTGCCCCAGTTATAATGCTTATATCGCTCATTCAATAGAATTACACTATTTTATTGACTAGCCACAAGGAATATAGTACAATACTAAGGATGAAAGAAGAACTTCTAAGATTTAAGCCCAATCAAAAGTATATGGTCTTTGATTTTGAAACGTGCAACCTCAACCTAGCGAGCCTCGACAACAAACCGTGGCAACTGGGATTTATTCTATGTAAAGGAGACGAGATAGAAAAAGAGTTTGATTTTTTAATTAAGTGGGACGATTTAAATATCTCCGCAGACGCCGCCCGAATTACGGGCTTTAACAGGCGCAAGTACGAGAAGGAAGCGGTGGAGCCAGAAAAGGTCTTAGACTTTTTGGAAAAGTATTTATACGACCCGTCCTATATAAAGCTGGGCCATAACTTATTAGGTTTTGATGTTTATATTCATTCTATTTTCAGGAAGCTCCTTAATAAGAAACCCGACTACTCTTACCTCTCTGATCTTATTGACACCCTATGTGTGGCCAAGGCAATTTATAAAGAAATGAAACCTCCTAAAGAAAACCTTTTGTCTTGGCAATATAAGCTTACTTCTTTTAGAGAGAGAGGAATGAAGGCTAGTATCACTGCGCTATGTAAATCTTATGATTTAAAGTTTGACCCCAAAAAACTTCATGACGCTATTTACGATGTAAAGATGAATTATAAGATTTTTAGGCGCCAGTTGTGGGAGGTGGAGCTATGAGCGAATTTTTTAAATCATTCGCAGGCTATGAGGATGCCTGTCCCGCAGGAGTAAGATTACCTGAGATTAAAATAGAAAAAAGATTTTATACTTCTTTAGGCGTAGAAGAGAGCATTTCTAACTTTGATTTTCTTAAGCGTTTATGCTGGGAGGGCATTAAAAAACGGGAGATTAATCATTTTAAAAATAAAGACGCTTATTATGAGAGGGCCAAGGAAGAGCTGGATATTCTGGAAGACCTTGGCTTTATAGATTACATCCTTCTTAATTGGGATGTACATAACTTTTGCGAGGAAAATGATATCCCCACAGGCCCAGGCCGTGGATCAGCAGCAGGTTCTCTTGTTTTATACTTGATTGGGGTCACTAATATTGACCCAGTTAAATATGATTTATATTTCGAGCGCTTTGTAAGCAAAAGTCGAGCCAAGAAAATCGAAGGGAAGGATGGGTTAACTTATCTAGATGGCTCATTGTTGGCGGATATTGATAACGATATTTCCTACGAGAAAAGGTCTCAAGTAGTAAAGTTCATTGAACAGAGGTATCCCGCGCGGACTTGTAATATTTTAACACTAAACACCCTAAGCAGTAAGCTTTGCATTAAAGAGTGCGGTAAAATTGTAGGCTTTTATTCAGAACAGGATGTCAATATTGTTAGTGATTTTATCCCTAAAAAGTTTGGCAAGGTGGCCCCCTTATTAGATTCGGTATTAGAGAGCGAGAAATTTGAGGCGTGGGTAGCAGAAAATACTGACGTTTATGAGGTAGCGCAGAAGCTAGAAGGGCTTAATAAAAATACAGGAGTTCATCCTTCAGGTATAGCGATTTCCCATCAAAAGCTAGAAGATATTTGTCCACTCCAACGCACTAGTGATGGAGGCTTAGTAAGCGGTTACGATATGAATTGGGTGGCAGAGTTAATGGTTAAGTTTGATATTCTAGGGTTAAGAACCTTAAGCGTTATTTATGACGTGTGTGATGAAATTGGCATTAGTGTAGATGATATTTCCTTAGACGATAAAAGTGTTTTTGAGCCGCTAGCAAAAGACCTGCGCTGTCCTCATGGACTGTTTCAAATCGAGGCAGACACTAATTTTAAAGTATGTAAAAAAGTTAAGCCCAAGACTCTTGAAGATCTCAGCGCGGTGATTGCAATCGGTCGGCCAGGTGCCTTAGATTTTTTGGATAGTTATACTAAGTATGCTACCACAGGAGAAACCCAAAGCATCCATCCCTTTTTTGATGACGTTCTATCCTATACAGGAGGTATTCCTCTCTACCAAGAACAGCTCATGAAGATGGCGGTTAAAGTAGGTTTCAGTCTTGACGAGTCAGAACAGCTACGCCGTATTGTCGGAAAGAAAAAGGTTGAAGAGATGTCTCTGTGGAAGGAGAAGATTGAACAAAAGATTATAGAAAATAATTTACCTCACGAAGTCGGTGATGTATTATGGAGCGTTGCAGAAGATAGCGCCAATTACTCATTCAATAAAAGCCATTCCATTGCCTACTCTACTCTCGCGGCATGGACTACTTATTTAAAATTCAAATACCCGCTTCAATTTTTCCGCTCGCTATTACGAATGACAAAGTTTGAGCCTGCGCCCTATGATGAAATTTGTAGGATCACACAAGAACTACCGCATTTTAACATTAAGCTTTTCGCTCCTGATCTTATAAAATCCGATATGGATTTTACTATAGAGGGTTCTAATATTAGGTATGGATTAAATAGCATTAAGGGGATTAGTGAAAAGTCTCTTCAAAACCTTAAAGACTTTAGGGATTCAGACAGGGCAACTAAATATGATATCTTTTTAACCGCTAAAAGTGCAGGCTTAAACATCGGAACCTTATCTGCCCTAATTCAAGCGGGAGCCATGTCTTCGTGCTCAGAGGGTAGCCGCTCACTTCTAGTGCTAGAGGCTCAGGCTTTTAATGTTTTAACAGATAGGGAGAAAAGAAATTTCGTAGAGTTAGGAGAAAAATATAGTTATAAGTTATTAGATTCAATTGCCGATGTATTAAAGAGCAAGATACTCGGAGACGATGCAAAAATTTTAATGTCGGAGAAAAGATTTGGCACCTTCAAGAAAAAGTACATGCCTTATCGCGAGATTTATAATCAGAATAGAAAACAGGAAAAGTTTGCGAACTGGTTTTTCGAGAGGAAGTTGCTAGGCTATAGTTATACGCACCGCCTTACGGAGGTTTTTGAAGGTCAGAAATTAGATAATTTACTTCATTCAGTTAACCTTGACGAGGGATCCCCAGGACGGTTTATTGCCGTCATCTCGGACCTCATTAAACGCAGAAGCCGCAATGGAAATGATTACATTAAATTTTCCCTAACCGATGAAACCGCTTCCGTAGACGCTATGCTTCTTAATGGCAGGCAAAGAACTGATGGGGGCTGGAAGCAGAATAATCGGGTAGACAATTTTTTAAGTAACAACAAGATGCCAAAGAAAGAGAGCATTATTGTTTTCTCTGCCCGAAAAGGAGAGGATATTTTATTTATGGAGAACCTTTCAATAATAGATGAGAGAATTTTCATGAAATTAAGCGACATTAAATAGTGTATATAATAACAGATGGAGACAAAGCCTAATTTTACGCCTCGAGCGCAAGAAGCCTTACAAATCGCTAAATTAGCCGCTCGTGAGAGTAATAGAGAAATTATCTCTATCGCCCACTTGTGTTATGGCATCCTTGAGGTGCAGGCTATCGTGGTTACTCACACCCTTCGCGGAGTGAAGCTTGATCCAGCAGAGCTGCAGCTTTACCTGCTTTCTCTTATTGATAAGGACGAGAATTTTATTGGAGAGAGGACGGCGGCATTATCTTTCTCTCAAAAGGCGCAGGAGGCGCTTACAATTGCGGTAAAGATAGCAGAAAGGCTTGACCACGGGTACGTAGGAGTAGAACATATTTTTTTAGCACTTTTTCAATATAAAAATTCTCCGCTTTATCAATATATTGTAGCTGCAGGAGTAGACCCTAATCTGATGGCGGCGACAATGAAAAGGCGTTTTTTAGACGACGACCTATCGGAGAGCCCCTTAGAGCAAGGGGCTGAGGAGGATGTGCTCGAGATTCCTGCGGCGGATCATGATTTACGGTTGGGAGATTTAACCAAGTTCTCTATTAATTTTAATGAATTAGCCAGCAATGATAAGCTCGACCCTCTTATTGGTAGGGATGAAGAAGTCAAGGAAGTCGCGGAAGTATTATGTAAGAGGAAGAAGAGCAACCCTATTCTACTGGGAGATCCAGGAGTAGGAAAAACAGCTGTTGTCGAAGGTTTAGCTCAGCGTATCGTCAGCGGAGAAGCTCCTGAATTTTTATTAAATAAAGTTATTTATGGGGTAGATATGGGCCTGTTGGTGGCGGGCACTAAATATAGAGGACAATTTGAAGAGCGACTTAAAAAACTAATCAAGGCGGCGTCCACCAACGAGCGTGTCATTCTTTTTGTTGACGAGATCCATACTTTAGTGGGAGCGGGAAGTGCCGAGGGTACTATGGATGCAGCTAATCTCTTAAAGCCCGCGCTTGCGAGGGGAGAGGTTGTTTGCATTGGGGCTACGACATTTGAAGAACATAAAAAAACCATCGCCAAAGATGGAGCTTTAGATAGGCGGTTTCAGGTAATAAAAGTAGAAGAACCGTCGTTAGAAAATACTCTCGAGATACTTAAAGGAGCTCGCCCTTATTACGAAGAATTTCATGGAATTAAATACTCCGATGATTTACTGCGGCTTTGTGTGCATTTAAGCGATAAATACATGGGAGATAAGCGATTTCCCGATAAAGCTTTAGATTTAATGGATCATGCGGGAGCCAAGGCAAAACTTAAGCTTTATAAGCGCCCTCCCCGTGCGCGAGAGCTAGAAAAGAAGATAGAAGATCTTATGCTTTTAGAAGACGAGGCTGTTGGAGATGTTAACCCTATTAAACACCAACAAATGAAACTATACAGCGAATACGAATCCCTCTTAATAGACTGGGCGTCAGAAAAAGCTAAAGGGAAGCTCTCGGTTTCGGAGGAAAATATTTTTAAGGCTCTTTCTCAAAAAGCCAAAATTCCCCTAGACTCTGTTTATTCTTCTTCTTCTCAGAGGCTACTTGGAGCCCATGATCGTCTCCAAAAAATTGTTGTAGGGCAAGACGCAGCCATCACTAAAATTTATAATTCTCTTCTTAGGGGGCATACGGCCCTCAAGGAGAAGAACAAACCATTTGGCTCATTTTTGTGCCTAGGTACTAGCGGAGTGGGAAAAACCCATTTAGCCAAGGCTTTAGCCAAAGAAGCTTTTGGCGGAGAAGGTTGCTTAATTCAATTAGATATGTCTGAATATTCCGAAAAGATTTCAGGGTCCCGCTTGGTTGGTTCTTCTCCTGGGTATGTAGGGTATGAAGAGGGCGGCCAGCTTACCGAAAAAGTCAAGAAAAATCCTTATTCGGTTATCTTATTTGATGAAATTGAAAAGGCCGATACGTCTATTCATCAAATGCTTCTTCAAATAATGGAGGAAGGCAAGCTCACAGATAGTTTCGGAAAAGAGGTTAGTTTTTCTAATTGTATTTTGATCCTGACAGGCAACGTAGGAGCTTCTCTTATGAATGCGAAAAGCATGGGGTTCTCCAAAACTGAAGAAGATGGAGCGGCGGCAGTAATCAAAGAAGCTAAGCGCTTTTTCAAGCCCGAGTTCCTAAATCGTATTGACGAGATTTTAGTCTTCAATCAGTTTGGAGAAGAAGAATTAAAAAAGATTGTAAGTTTAGAACTGGCCCATTTAAAAAGAAAACTTGGGAAATCAGATGTTAAACTTAAAATATTACCACGAGTGCGGACAATTTTAGCAAAAAAAACCGAAGAACAAAATGATGGAGCGAGGCCCATTAGACGACTCATTCAAGAAGAAATTGAAAATAAGTTGGCCCCCTTCTTGATGAGTGGAGAAAAGGATTTTCAAATCTCAACGAGAGGCCCCGAAGTCACAGTTGTTCCAAAAAAAATAAAAAAGACAATCACCAAGTAGTGGACGATATATGAGCGATAGTCAAAAAAAATACGCACAAACCCCCAAAGGCAAAGAAGCTCTCTCGCGAGCGCGTAAAAAGTATGATGAGTCCGATTTAGAGCGGCGCCGCCAGCAAAAACGAGAGTATATGCGTAAAAAAAGATCGCAAAACCCCAACTATTGCAAGTGGAAAAAATAATATTACTATTAGCCCTTCACGCGTGTCTGTTAATATTAATGCTATGGAGAAGGGACAGGCTCCTTCACTCAGATGCATTTAAAAAACTTAATTCACAAAAGAAAAGCTCTGAAGTTAGGACGGGGCAGATCGCCGAGCATTTTGTCCCTTTATTAAAAGATTTTAAATATAATCGCAAACAAGCTAGATTTTTAGCCACACCCATTGACTTCATTATCTTTGAAGAAGAAGAAATAATATTCATGGAGGTAAAGACAGGAAATTCCCAACTAACCACTACTCAACGCAAAGTGAGAGATCTAATTAAAGAAAAAAAAGTAAAATGGGAGGTACTGAGGATCAAATAGCTTGACTTATCCTTCTTTTTATGCTAAAGTAGTAGGCATAATGAAGGACTTACTATATAAAACCAAGACTTATCTTGTTGGTCACATGCAATATGTGGAGGGGCGAGATTGGAGATCGGATGTTACAGAAAGGCTGGAACCTCTAGGCATCACTTGTTTTGATCCTTATAACAAGCCTTTTATTAGAGATGTCGAGGAGGACGAGGCCACAAGAGAGGAAATGGACGTCTGGATGAAGACTAAACAATACGATAGGGTCACAGAACGAATGAAGACCGTTAGATCGTATGATTTAAATTTAGTAGATAGATCGGATTTTATCATAGCTCATTTGGTTCCAGATGTAGCTAGCTGGGGCAGCGCAGAAGAGATTGTGACTGCTGTAAGAATGAAGAAACCTGTTTTCGTAAGCATGGAAGGAGGAAAACAGACAACGCCTCTTTGGATGCTCGGAATGTTTCCACACAAATATATTTATAATTCGATTGACGAAATAGTTGAAATGTTGCATGCCATTAATGGCGGCAGCAAAGAAATTGATTCTGACAGATGGAGACTTTTAAGGAAAGAATTTAGGTAATGAAAGAACTTAAGTATTCTGATGTAGTATTACTACCCAAGTATTCTGATTTAAGAAGCCGCTCTAAAGCGGTAACCACGGTTCAGCTGGGTTATAATTCTTTTTCGGTCCCCGTTGTTCCTGCCAACATGAAGTCGGTTATGGACTCCAATCATGCCTTCACTCTAAGTGAAGATTATTATTTTTATATAATGCATCGCTTTGGGGTAGACCCAATCAAGTTCTGCCAGAAGGCGGCGCAATGGAAGCTTATTTCTATTAGTCTGGGAGTTAAAAAAGAAGATAAAGATAATGTTTTACTCTTGTCGCGTTTTGGCCTACGGGTAGACTATATTACAATTGATATTGCTCATGGACATTGTGCAGGCATGAAGGAAATGGTTAAATTCGTGAAGAAGCATTTGCCCGACACCTTTCTTATAGCAGGCAATGTAGCTACGGCCGAAGGGGTCAAAGACTTAGCAAAATGGGGCGCGGATTGCGCCAAAGCAGGAATCGGTCAAGGTTATGTATGCACAACGAAGGATAAGACGGGATTTACTCGCCCTATGTTTTCATGCGTACAAGATTGTACAGCTGGGGCACCGATTCCAGTCATTGCGGATGGAGGAATCCGCAGTCATGGAGATATTGCAAAAGCTTTGGTGGCGGGCGCAGACATGGTGATGGCGGGGTCTCTCTTTAGTCGTTGTCTTGATAGCCCCGCCGTTAGTACTGTGGTGGACGGCAAAACTTATAAGCAATATTTTGGTTCGGCTAGCGAGCATAATAAGGATGTTAAAAAACACATTGAGGGCGTAATGAAGGAAGTTCCTTGTAGTAATTTCACTTATCGAGAAAAGTTACAAGAAATTCAGGAAGATTTATCTTCGTCAGTTTCCTACGCAGGAGGCAAGGACCTATCGTGCTTCTTGACAACCCCGTGGAGGGAAGTATAATTTTTTTGTTGACAAAGCATGATTAATTTAGTATCCTATACCCACAATAAATTATGGACATGGCACTTTTAGATTTCTTTTATTTTGTAGGCTCTGTTTGGTTTGCTTATTTTTGTTTTTTTACAGGAAAAAATTATGAGTAAGCTTTCAGAATATCTTGGTCCAGTTGTTAATGAGTTTATTGCACAGAGGGAACAGAAATTATTACAATTAAAAAGATCAATGGAGCAAGGTAAATATACAGCCATTAAAGATTTGATAGAAGAAATAGACAAATATAGCTCTCTAGCGGATACGGGCTTAAAACTAAAGGGATTATTCGAAAAAGAAGGGAAGTAAATGCAAAATTTAATTTATATAAATAACGTTCTCATAAACCTCAATAAGTTTGTTGGATTTGAGTTTGATAATGAGTATAACCAAATATGGGCGTATCTTCCATATTTAGATGGCAGCGGCACAGCTTTAGCTTATACTACTTTTACACCAGCAACTCCTAGTGAGTTTGAAGCAATCAAGGCTTATATTCAATCTTTTCTTATCGGAATAGAAGTGCCTAAAGGCGATGAGGGAGTCGAAGGCGAAGCGGGAGTAGAAGAGGTTGTTAAGCCCAAATTACCCTTAAGCAAGCCGCCCCTTCCTGTCATCAAGGCTACTCCCAAGCAGGGGGCGCGGCCTGCTGCAGCCGCCCCCACATTTTCCAAAAAAGCCAAGCTCAAGACTCCTTTTAAGTCTGCAAAAAACTTTGGCGGACCTTTTAAAATACAATGAATCAAAAAAAAGCCAAAGAAATTCGATCAATCGTTGGACTGCAGGACGACCCCGTAGCAAGACGAAACTATCGAGGAATTAAGAAAGAGTATATCTCCTTGAGCGATAGCGATAAGAAAAGATATTTAGATAATTTAAGAAAATTATTTGATAACTAAAACCAAAAACATTAGAAAGAAATATTATGAGTGAAGAAAAGCAAAACGAATGGAGTAAACGTGAACTAGGAGCACTTTGGAAGCGCTCAGGCAAAAGTCAGACTTATTTATCGGGCTTCGTTAAGATTGGTGAGTTTGGCGTAGAAAAGGAAGTGAGATTAGTAATTTTTACTAATAAAAACAGAGATAAGAATGAGCGCGCTCCTGATTTCGTGATATACGAATCGCAAGATCGCCCTCAGACCGACACTCCTCAAGCTGACACTCCTCAAGCTGACACTCCTCAAGCTGAAACTCCTCAAGCCGAAATGCTAACAACAAAGGCAGCAGACGACGAAGTTCCAGAATTGTTATCCTAGGTGTATTTTATCGAACTATGAATCTAGATTACGCTTTAGTGACGGATAGCTCGCTTCCTGAGCAAGTAAAGGATAGCGATAATTTTGTATCGCTTGACAAGGATCAGTGGCTGGATTTAGTCGAGTACAGCGAAGAGATCGTCAGCGAGGACTCAAGCCAAGAAATATTGTTCTTGATTTGCGCTCGGGGCACCCCCGATCAAGAGGAGGCTGATAAACAGCGTCGAGAGCGGGAGGCCCAAGAGGAGGCGGAGTTATATTCTAAACTGCGTGACTTAGAAAGGGAGTCCGAGGATCATGGCCAGGAAGCGCAGGAGCGTGAGCGCCGCAGGGAAGAGCTATTGGCGGAGCTGGGGAAGCTCTCAAATGAAAACGAGGAACTTATTGATAAGGCTGCAGAAAGAGAGCGTCTCGAAAGAGAACGTGCAGAAGCCTCTGTTGAGCGTCGGACGAGGCTTAGAAGTAAGTCTAAATCCATTTTCAACGCGCTCTATGGTAAATAAAATGCAAGCGACGGTTTCTTCAATTAGCAAAAAGGGTATCGGTTATCTCATTGAGATAACTGCGCCCAAAACGCTTTTCGGTCTTTATTCTTTTGTTAAAAAAGCCTTTTACTTTTGCACGGATGGCGGCTGTGTAGATTGTAAGGAATACCTTCCCGTTCGAGACTCCAAGCTTCTACACCTCCTTACCCTAGCTTACGATAATAAAAAGAAGCAAGATAACATATAAGATGGCAGATAGTACAAAATATAAATTAGATTCTCGTGTGGAAGTAGCTTTTCTTTATTTAAAGGATCATTGCAGCGTTAATAACACGATTTTGAAACGGAAGTTTATAAGGACCGACACCGACAAGATCGTACTTGTCTGCGGCGCAGACAACGGGACTTATGCGAGCATTGGCATTGACACGGAGGATAGGCTTCGAGTTTATATGCAAGACCCAAAGGTTTATAGATGGGGGAAGTTGGAAGGTTTCACGGAAGATGAGATTTATGAGAAGCTTCAGGACGAGTTAGTCAAGGAAGCGACCCTCGTAGAACTAGCTCGCAATTTAGTACGTTAATGAATCATAAATTCGAATTAGTTGAGGCGTGTGTGAATCATGCGCATTTTCTCAAGCATACTCTCCCACTTAATAGTCGTAAGTTTGATAATGTTATCATTGTCACTACTCCTACGGATTTCGAGACGCAAAAGGTAGCCTTAGAGAATAAGGCGGAGGTAGTAACAACTGATCTTTTTTATAAATATGGAGCCCCATTCAATAGGGGTCTTGCTATCAACGAGGGCCTTCGGGCCAGCAAGTATAACGACTGGATTATACATAGCGATTCAGATGTCATCTTCCCGAAGGGCTATGAAGAAGTTTTTTCTTCCGCTAACCCTCATATTAATAAGGAAATTTTATATGGGTCTAAGCGTGTAGAATTTAAAGATCGTGAGGAATACATCCGAGCTGTGCAGGAGATTGCTCTTTTTCGCCAGCCGTCGGTTGTGGGAAAGTTTATTGACGAAAGCAGTCATATTGGGTGTGGATTTTTTCAAATGTTCAACCTGCAAAGCGCCGTGGTTAAACACTTAAAGAATCGAGAATTTACCTTCACCCCTGGATTTCAGGCGCACCTAAAAGCTCAAAAATTTGGGGAGTTTACTTCTATAGCTAAGGCTAGCGGGAACCTCTACCCTTCTTACCCTACATGTGGAGGTTCGGACGTTATGTTTCGGTCACAGTGGAATCCTAGCCCCTCGGTAGATGGGGCGACAGGGGAAGTGGTTGGTCGCACAGAGAAGACCCCTGCTTGTACTATAGTGGAAATTGCCATTCCCGTATGGCACTTAGGGAAGGATCGCGATCATGCGGGCAAAAGAATTTTTAAGTTTTAATGAAAGATAAAGAAAAACCTTTACTTTATAAGCGGCCACTAGAAGAGCGCGTCCAATTACTTGAGGAAAAGACTCGCTCAAAGCTCGCCTATCTCTTGTCGCGCATTCAGAAGCTGGAGAAAAAAGTTTTAGATATTTCTGCGGAGTAGTGTACTATTTCGCTAATTTACAAATCAAAAAATATTATGAAAAATAAACTCGTAAAGATTGGTATAGTAGTTGCAGTAGTCCTTTTGGGCCTATTTGCTTATAAAAAGATTAACGCTGCCGAATTGCATGGGGATTTCTCCGCAAGCTATAATTCTGAACTTAGCTTTCGTGGGGTTTCCACAGGTCAAGACGGCATTCAAACTACGTTTG
>Ga0115002_10001265_pt1 | contig 34955 bp, 34 predicted proteins | sample ArcticOcean_MG_C_8_FD_89576 | JGI IMG/M metagenome (GOLD analysis project Ga0115002, IMG submission 89576) | Marine microbial communities from western Arctic Ocean - ArcticOcean_MG_CB11_86 | ecosystem: Environmental > Aquatic > Marine > Oceanic | place: Arctic Ocean: Canada Basin | collected... | reverse complement strand
GCCCCCGGGTTAACGCCTGCAGGCCAGACCCAGGCATATGCGCTCCGGCGGAGACTAAAGTCCTTTGCTGTACGCCGCCAACAATGGGGAGTCCAGAGGGGTTCCCCTCTGGCACAGGGTTCCGGGGGATGTGCCCCCGGCATACGAAGAACTGGCATCTCCATGGCAGGGTAGACATCAAAGTTAGTACTTACGAGGCGTTGGTCAGGGTTTCTAGTGGAGGATTGGCATGTTTGGACTGATACGGGTTTTGGTAGTCCCGGTAATCGCGACGGTGATATTCATGTTCATTCGTTCTGTCATGCGCTCCATGAAGCAGAGCCAACAGGAAGTGCTGGACATGCCCTACTGCCAGAAATGCGAGAGCAACCGAAATGTGGTGGTGAACGCCGGTCAGTCGCCTGACGAGAGCGAACGCTGGTACTGCACCCACTGTCGCGAGGGGTTTTAGCGGCTCTCCTCACTTACTTCCCCTTGCCTCCACCATCGTCCGGAGGGGGTGGTTCGCTGCCTTCATCCTTGTCTTTAGACGCCACAGCGTGGGCACGCACCTCAAAGCTGCCTGTGACAGAGAGCCCGCTGGAATCCGTTAGTACAATGGTTACCTTGTAAGTTCCCGCACTTTCATATGTGTGACCACCGCCCACAAAGTGTTGAGTTTGCTCAAGTTTTGCGGGCTCAATCTTCCCGTCTCCCCAGTCTATGGTCGCTTCATGTGTATCTTCGGAGTCCTTATCTGAGAAGGACACAATGACCTCGAACTTCACTCCTGCTTTGACGTCCATACCCTCGTCGACATCAGGGACATTGAATGTGGGTGGGCTTCCGCTGACTACAGTGATATCTACGGAATCGACTATGGAAACGGCATCACTGTGAGTGCTTTCTTCAGGTGGGGTGAAGAACGGGGAATCGCTCAGGGAGAAGGACTCGTTGATTTGCAGAACGAGCGGCCCTAGAGGGACGAGTGCGTCACCAAGGGAGAAGGATTCATTGACGGTAAACACCAGCGGTCCCAACACGTAGGGATCGTCTGCCACCGTGAACGACTCGTTGGTCACAACACCGGCTGGGCCCACCGGGGCAGGGGTGTCGCCTACCCCGAATGTCTCATTGATTGTAACCACCACAGGCACAGAGGGATTACCGGTCTGTGCGATTGCTGTAGCGGTGGCTATAGCAGCATCCTGCTCGGCAGATGTACACGCGACTAATGTCACAATCAGAACCAGCAGACTGATAAAGGCCCGTAGTATCGACTGACGAAGGCGGGTTTTGATGACTTGCTCGCTACGGGGCGACAGTGAGGGTGACTGTGACCAGGATTGCCTGCCCTGCAACGACGTTGATGTTCTCTGCAAGGATGTCAGCGGAGCTGCCCACTTGCGAGCAGTCATCCGGCGATATGTTAGGTGAGCAGAGTCCCAGTTGTGTTTCCACTTGAGAAATCTGGGCATCTCGTCTAGCCGTGATGCTGCCGCTCAATACGAACGATCCACTCGTTGGAGTTGTAGGCGGTGTAACGATAAGGTTTGCGGAGGAATTCGTAGACAGTTGATCTGAAGTAGGCGTGGATGACGCTGAGGGTTCGCTCAGGAAGCACTGATACATCCCGAGGCCATTTGTGCTGAGGCAAGGCGAATATGCCCCCGAATTGAATTCACCAAGCAGAATCCGCCATGTCCCCGGGGTATTCGACTTGGATAGGAGTAGGGCAATCCTCTGAGCTTCAATTTGCGCCAAAGTGTTCTCGACCGCATGATGGCTTGCTAACGTTCCGTCTGGATTGGCAATGTCGATGACCCAGTCGCCGTGGAGGGCGAAGCTACTGCCAATCGCCCCAGAGCTATCAGGCACGGCAGCGACAAGTTGCCCAGACTGGTCATTGGGGGTGCTGCCGGAGCACGCCGCTATGGCTATGACCAGAACCATGGCTATTGTCACAACGAAGATGGGTTTACGGAGCTGCAGTCTTGCTCGCATGGAGGTCTCATATGGTTGGGGTTTGGGATATTTTATTCAACGGTTGAAGTCTACCCCAAGGGGTGTGGAGCGAACAACGTTAGAGGAGCAGCTTCACCGGAATTCGGTGGAGTTGCTCCTCTACTCACATATAAATGAGGCACTGCCTCCCTACGGAATCCGGTCTATCGGCATGTTGACCCAAGAACTCATCTCATGGGGTGGGGTGACGACCGCGTCTGTCTTGCGGATGAAATCAGTGGTCATCTGATCGATGCTGGTGATTCCCAACAGGGCCATCGCTGAGATCATCTCGTCCTCAAGTATCTCCAGCATCCTCACAACCCCCGCCGTGCCTGCAGCCGCTAGACCCCATGCCTGGAGCTTGCCGATAGCCACTGCTTTGGCACCCAGAGCCATGGCCTTGAGGATATCGCTGCCACGCTGTACACCGCCGTCAACGATGATGTCGGCTTTGCCGTTCACTGCTTCGACGATCTCCGGCAGCACATCCATTGAGCCGAGGCCGTGGTCAAGCTGTCGACCGCCGTGGTTGGACACCCAGATGACTTCGACGCCGTGCTCGACAGCTATTTTGGCGTCTTCCACTGTGGCGATGCCCTTGATCATGAACGGGAGGCCGGCCAGTTTTTGTATCTTGTCCGCCAGCTCCCAGGTAAGGGATGCAGCAAACTTGGGGTCTCTGGCCACGCGCAGGGTGGGTTGAACGTAGCGCTCCACCATGACCCGCTCTCTGCGGCTGTAGTGCTGGACATCCACCGTGAGGCACAGCGACTTGTATCCCGCTTCTACCACTCGACCCACGATTTCCTCGATCCAACCCCAGTCCCCGTGGACGTAGAGCTGAAACATCTTTGGGTAATCTACGGATGCCATGGTGTCTTCAAGCGCAGGTTCGGTCACGGAACTCACAACGTGCATGACGCCGAACTCGGCAGCGGCTTTGGTGGCTGCGATTCCGCCAGCAGGATCGAAAACCTGAAGGCTGCCCACAGGGGCCAACAGCACCGGAATGCGGAGTTTGTTCCCCAGGAACGTGGAAGACGGGTCTACGGAGGAGACATCCCTCAGGACGCGGGGACGGAAAGCAATCTGGTCAAAGGCCAGACGGTTGCGTCGCATGGTCGTCTCTGACTCAACACCACCTACCAGGTAATCCCAGGTGCCCTGGTGCAGGCGTCGTCGCGCCATCTGGATAATCTCTTCGTTGCTAATGAAATCGGAGGGCATGGTGTTCTCCTTGGGTTTTTTAGCTACTTTGAATCCATGTCTGCGCGGATTTCTACTCCCGCACGTTCTTCTTGTATCAGAGCTACAGCACCCGTGTCCAACAGACCGCGGTCTCGCTTGGAAGTCTCATCGTACTCTTTCCAGGACAGGGGGCCGTACTGAACGGGTACATCGAAGTCCTTGGCCATATCGATGGCGAGGCCAAGATCTTTGCGGCCAAGGTTCACGGTGAACCCCGGCGCGAAGTTGCCTTTGAACAGCCCTGTTGGGTACCTGCGTTGCATGGACGGCGTGTTGCCTGTGCTTCGGCTGACGGCCTCAAAGATGGTTGCCGGATCCACGCCAGCCTTCACGCCGATGGTGAAAGCCTCTGCTAGTAGCGGTTGAATGGATAGTGAGATGTAGTTGTTGACCAGCTTGCACACCTGTCCTGCGCCAGAGGGGCCGCAATAGAAGGGTTTATCTCCAAACTGTTGGAGTAGAGGCAACATACGGTTGAAGAGGGCTTCATTTCCACCTACGAGCATGGAAAGCGTGCCAGCTTCCGCGCCAACGGTGCCGCCGCTCACGGGTACGTCCAGCATCTCAATGCCACGGTCGGCCATCTCTTTGTGCAATCGACGTGTGACGACGGGCGAGTTCGTTGAGAGGTCCAGGTAGACCTGCCCAGACGTGACCCCATCGGCGATGCCGTCAGGGCCAAGTACCACGCCTTCAACGTCAACAGGGCCTGGTAGTGATGTCAGGATGACCTCTGAGGCCAGAGCTACACCCTTGGGGGTGTCAGCCCAGTCTGCTCCCGCTTCAAGGAACGGTGTTGCTGCCTCTCTTCGGATGTCGTGGATGGTCATGTCATGGCCTGCTTCCTGCAGGTGCCGTGCCATGTGTCGCCCCATAGCTCCCAGACCGATGAAGCCTATCTTCATTGCGATTACTCCTCCAGCTTTGCCCGCAACCACTCTTTGAGCGCAGGCCCAAGGTCAGGTCGTTTGAGGGCCAGCGACACCGACGCCTTGATGAGCCCCAACGGGTTCCCGGCATCGTGTCGAACGCCTTCAAACCGGCGGGCATAGACCGCTTGTGTTTCCATGAGCAGCGCGATGCCGTCCGTCAGTTGAAGCTCACCCTTTGCGCCGGGTTTGACGCGACTCAACGCCTCGAACACCTCCGGCGTGAGTATGTATCGCCCGACGATGCCCAGGTTTGACGGCGCGTCCTGCTGAGTCGGTTTTTCAACCATGCTCAGTACGCGATAGACGCCTTCGGCCATGTCTTCCGGGTCGATGACGCCATAGCCGCTGATGCGCTCCGGTGGCACTTCCTCCACGGCGACGACGCTGCCGTTGTACTGCTGTGCCGTTGCCAGTAACTGACCGAGCACAGGCGTGGGAGCGTCGATGATGTCGTCGGGGAGCATGACCGCAAAGGGCTCGTCGCCAACGGCGTGGCGCGCTGTGTAGACCGCATGGCCAAGGCCTAGCTGCTCATGCTGTCGAACGAAGATGAACTCGGCCTCTGTGCGCATGCGTCGCATGGCCGCGGCAGACCCGACTTCGCCACGATCTTCCAATATGTTTTCCAGGTGAGGCGCAGGATCGAAGTAGTCGGCAAGAGCGTCCTTCCCCTGCGATGTCACGATGACAATCTGGGTGATTCCGGCGTCCAGGGCCTCTTCAACAACGTAGTGGAGCATGGGCTTGTCCACCAGGGGCAGAAGCTCCTTGGGAACGGCCTTGGACACAGGCAACAATCGCGTGCCCAAGCCTGCCGCCGGAATAACTGCCTTACGAACGTCCATGTAGCTATCCTACTCGCTGTTTCTGGAACAGCCGCAACACCCCTCGCCTGGGGACAGTCGGCCAAACCGTGAGGGATTGTACCACGTTCCAATTGACACCCCACCTATGCGGCCATACGATGGAGGTGGCCGTGCTAGATGGGGAACTGGCGGTGCCTTGTACCCGCAATCCGCCATAGCGGGGTTGAATTCCTCCCCAAGGTCTAGCCTTTCGGCCTCTGCCCTCTCTGAGTAGTGTTGAGGGCTGGGACCCGCGCGACGGACGACTGTGAATCCCGCCAGGCCCGGAAGGGAACAACGGTAAGCGGAAACGCCGAGCGCCGTGGGACTACCTGGCCTGAGCTGTTCAGAAGGGTACACCGAGGAGTTACGATCGACGGGGGGTGCACGGTCCTCCCTAGACACTTTTATCTCCACCGCCCGATGGTGGCAGTTGGAGCTACGATGAGCCCTCGTTCACGGGCGGTGAGAACGCCGAAACGCCCAGCCGAAGCAGGTGACACCCCGGAAGGGGAGCGCAGTGCAGCCGGGCGTCTGCTCCACCGCATGGGCCTGCAGCCTCGTAAGGGGCTGGGCCAACACTTCCTGGTCTCCCCCGGCGTGCTGGAACGTATTGCTGATGCGGGAGACGTAGGCCCTGACGACACCGTAGTTGAGATCGGCCCCGGCCTTGGCGCACTGACGGAAGTGCTGGCTCGAAAAGCCGGCAGCGTAGTGGCCCTTGAATTGGACGACGAACTGGCTGAGGCGCTGAAGGGCGTCTTTGCTGACCAACCCCACGTGAGCATCCACCACGGCGATGCTATGAAAACGGACATTGCAACGCTGGTCCTCGACTCCAAACCGTACAAACTTGTGGCAAACCTACCGTACTACGTGGCAACGGCCATCGTCAGGCGGTTCCTGGAAGCCGACCACAAACCAAGCGTCATCGTAGTGACGGTGCAGCGGGAAGTGGCGCAGAGTATGTCCGCACCGGAAGGGAAGACGGGACTGCTTGGTGTGGCGACCCGCTTCTACGGCAACCCAAAGATCGTGAGCCTTGTGAAGCCCGGCTCGTTCTACCCACCGCCCAAGGTGACATCCGCCGTGCTTCGCATCGATGTTCATCCATCGCCCCCGGTTCAAGTGCCCAGCGAGGCGGGATTCTTCACGCTGGTGCGTGCCGGGTTCAGCGCCCCTCGCAAACAACTCAAAGGCGTACTCAGCCATGCGTTGAAGGCCCCGGTGGGTGAAGTTGAGGGTGCGCTGTTAACGGCTGGGGTCGACCCAACACGGCGCGCTGAGACGTTGACCCTTGAAGAGTGGGCTGCGCTTCACCGAGCGGGGGAGGTTGCGGGATGGAGGCTTTAAGCTGTTCTGCTGCTGGAGATTCCTCTCTTTGGTTTGAGAAATAATGACGGACATTTTGAGTATGCGAGCCTACGCCAAAATCAACCTGGGCCTTGAAGTCATCAGTCGACGCGACGATGGCTTCCACGAGTTGGTCACGGTGCTTCAGACGGTGAGCCTGTTCGACGAGATTGCCGTTGCTCCCGCTGATGCGCTGACACTGCGATGCGACCGTAAGGGCATGACAGGAGAGCGCAACCTGGTTTGGCGGGCGGCTGACCTTCTTCAGAAAGAATCGGGCACCGCGCAAGGCGCAGTGATCGACCTCATCAAGACCATACCCATCGTTGCAGGCCTTGGCGGCGGTAGCAGCGATGCTGCTGCGACACTCCGTAGCTTGAATGCACTCTGGAAACTAGACTTAGATACGCCTCAGCTAGCAGAACTGGCCAGCCAGTTGGGGTCTGACGTGCCCTTCTTCCTGCAGGGTGGCACACAGCTGGGAACGGGCAGAGGCGAACTCCTGGAACCGCTGCCGACGCCAGATGGTCAGTGGCTTGTGATCGTGTCTCCTGACATACGAGTGCCGGGCAAGACGCCTGCTTTGTACGGTAGACTTGGGCCTGACGACTGCACGGACGGATCGACGACAGCGAAGTTGACGGAAGCGTTGCGAAGTGGCGAGGCCATCCCCGAGGAGTGTATGGTGAACGCTTTTGAGCGCGTTGCCGACGATGCGTTTCCTGGCCTCGACCGGCATCGCGCCGTAATGCTAAAGGCAGGGGCTGAGCAGGTACATCTGTCAGGCAGCGGGCCCAGCCTTTTCTCATTGGTTAGAAGCGAATCCGCCGGTGTAGCGCTGCGGCGACGGCTGGGCGGGTTGGGGTTCCACGGTATTGTGGTACAGACAGTGACTTCAGAGGAGCAGAACTAGTGTCACCGATTATTGCTGGCGTCTTGACCGGAGCCCTGATGGGGCTCTTCTTCGATTTCCTGGCCATCCAGGCCCTGCTTGGTCTCAGGAAAGACCCTCCACGATGGCTCCAGAATGCGCTGAACCAGGTGTCGTTCTTCAAGTTTGTAATGCCAATGGCGCTCTTCACCCACTCTAGCTGGACCTTCGCTGGACTGGGCGCGGGTGTGAGCTACTCCTTGCTGGACGGCGGTGACCACTCTTCCGGTCTGGGAAGTCCCTTTATCGGCTTCACCATCGGTGTGCTAGTGGTGGCTTCCATCTACCTGGCAGCAACTGCCCTGGCGGGGGGCCGCATCCGTGATTGGATGATGCCAGCACCGGTGTTGTTTGCCATCACCTTCGGGTGGGTCCTGCCGATACTGTCAGACTAGCTGCCGTTGCCTACCCTTCCTAGCTGACCCTATAATGGATGTTCCTGGTGTTCTTTGCCCTGCATCTATCTGTCCTTATTGAACTTTGACGTTCGTCATTCGTTTAGGACTATAGGCAAGCAGCGCTGCATATGGTTCGACAGGCTCACCGAGGCAGCGGCGACTCGGCCATCCTGACCTAGTCGAAGGGTGCCCGGATGTTCACGATATATGGTATGTACCGGAGGTAGTTCTAAACATGCTCAAAGATACCAACTGCGGCTCGCTACGGGCCGCTGACATCGATAAAAAAGTGATTCTTGCTGGTTGGGTGAACCGTCGACGCGACCACGGCGGCCTGATCTTCATAGACCTGCGTGACCGCAGCGGCACGGTGCAGATCGTCATCAACCCGGAGACGCTGGGCTCGAACTACGCCGTCGCTGAGTCGGTTCGGAGCGAGTGGGTGCTGCAGATTACAGGCGAGGTCACCGCTCGACCAGAAGGCACCGTGAACACCGGCATCGATACGGGTGAAGTGGACATCGCCGTGCAGGAGTTGGAAGTGCTGAACGCCGCCAACCAGCCTCCGTTCTACATCAACGAGGACAGTGATGTGGACGAGGCCTTGCGCATGAAGCACCGCCATTTGTATTTGCGACGTGGGCGAATGCAGCGCAACCTCACCCTTCGACATGACATCGTGAAGTACATCCGTGACTTCCTGTGCGAGCGTGACTTCCTGGAAATCGAGACGCCTATCCTCATCAAGAGCACGCCGGAAGGGGCACGCGACTACCTGGTGCCCAGCAGAGTGCATCCGGGCCAGTTCTATGCGTTGCCACAGTCGCCCCAGCAGATGAAGCAGTTGTTGATGGTGGGCGGATTTGAGCGGTACTTCCAGATAGCCCGCTGCTTCCGCGATGAGGACTTAAGGGCCGATCGCCAGCCGGAGTTCACCCAGCTTGACGTTGAGATGAGCTTTGTGGAGCGGGACGACATCCTGAACATGATGGAAGAAATGTATGCGGGCATGGCAGCTGCGTTGGTCCCCGAAAAGACGGTCAACAGGCCGTTTCCACGATTGACCTACGCCGATGCGATGTCTCGCTACGGTAGTGACAAGCCTGACCTGCGCTACGGGCTGGAGCTTGTAGACGTAGCTGACATCGTGCTGAAGAGCGATTTCCAGGTGTTCCAGACAGCCCTGGCCGACGGCGGCATCGTGAAGGGGTTTGCTGCGCCCGGCATGGCAGACCTGCCACGTAGACAGATCGACGAGCTGACCGACATGGCGAAGAGTCGTGGCGCCAAGGGTCTTGTGACCATCGCCTTCGACGGTGATTGGACCGACCCCAAAGAACTGCAGGAAGATCAGGTACGCTCGCCCGTGTCGCGGTTCATCTCCATTGAGTTGATGCGGGAGCTTGCGACGACGCTTGGTGCGAAGGGCGGTGACATGCTGCTGCTCGAAGGTGGGCCATCGGCCATCGTCTATGCGGCCCTCGGCGATCTACGTCAGGAAGTGGCACGTCGGAAAGAGCTTGCAGACCCTGACCTACTAGCGTACGCATTCGTGGTGGACTTCCCCTTGTTTGCAGCGGAGCAGAAGGACGGACGCTGGGATTCTACCCACCATCCGTTCACATCGCCGTTCCAGGAGGATATCCCGCTGCTGGCAACAGACCCCAGCAAGGTGTCGGCGCGGGCTTACGACATGGTGTGCAACAGCTACGAGATGGGCGGCGGCAGCATCCGTATCCACAACAGGGAACTTCAGGAGCAGATATTCAGGTTGCTGGGCCACTCTAAAGAGGCAATGGAAGAGCAGTTCGGGCATCTGCTATCGGCGCTGGAGTCCGGCGCGCCACCCCACGGCGGCATCGCGATGGGCATTGATCGTATAGCAATGCTGCTTGCTGGCGAGGACAACCTTCGGGAAGTCATCGCGTTCCCCAAGACTCAGGGAGCGACAGACCTTCTCTTCGAGGCTCCGTCCCGTGTCGAGCAGAGTCAGCTAGATGACTTGCACCTGCGGATAGTGGAACCCAAGACAGGCTAGCCTGTCTTGGATTGCTTCACTGCGTTCGCAATGACGGAATACCAGGCTTTTTCTCCGCGTCGTTGCGAGCCCTGACGAAGTCGGGCGTGGCAATCTCTTGAGAAACTAAAGAAGGCCCCGATTAACGGGGCCTTCTTCTTTTATGCGACTCTGTGCTACCGAGCGGCCCCTTTTTGAACACGGTGTTTTGCTAGCCCCAGGGAGGGGTGGAGGACACAGTCATGTCGCCAACGACATCAACAACGGTGGGGCGGTTGGAGGCGAGGGCTTCTTCGATAGCGATAGGGATGTCACGGGCGTGTTGAACACGAATGCCCTTGCAGCCCATGCTCTCTGCGATGTGAGCGAAATCGATATCCTGAAACTTGAAAATGTCCTCAGGGTTCGCGCCGCTCCCTTCAAATGCACGTATGGTCCCGGCCCTATCCTGGCTCAAAGCGGAATTGTTGTTGAGTACTACAACGGCATTGATGCCGTAGCGTGCAGCCGTCTCAAGCTCTGCGATGTGATACCAGAAACCACCATCGCCGCAGAATGATATCGCTGGTCGGTCAGGGGCGGCGCACTTGGCCCCCAGCGTAGCGGAGAAGCTCCAACCAAGGGTGCCCGCGCATCGGATGTAGGACTGTTCCGGGTGCTTCATGTCCAGCATGGTGCCCGTCCAGATGCCGGAGTGGCCCGTGTCCGATGCCACCAGTGCGTCCGATGGTAGTACTGCTGAAAGCTCCTTGCACAACCGCTCAGGCCGGATCGGTTCATCGTCGGAATCCATGAAGGGCTGCACCTCTGCACGCCAGTCGCTCACAAGACTCTGGACGCGCTCGACCCATGCGCTGCGGTCGGGCGCCGAGTCCACGACTTCCAGCATCCGCTGCATCGTGACCTTGGCATCGCCCACAACACCCACCTGCACTGGATAGTGACGCCCGATCTCGGCAGGGTCGATGTCGATCTGCACCACAGCCGTGCCTGGTCTTGGAATGCGCCAATCGTGGGTGATCTGGCTTGCGGTATGGCTGCCGATGTACACGACGAGGTCGGCTTCCGCGACTGCCATGTTGGCGCACCATCGCGAATAGGAACCGACTACGCCAACGGACAATGGATGATCGTCAGGGAGGGTGTTCTTGGCGTTGAGGCCATAGGCAACGGGGATGGACAGCGTCTCCGCCAGGGCCAGCACCTCACCTTTTGCGCCTGAGGCAGTGACACCGCCGCCCACGACGATGATGGGACGCTGGGCGCGGTTGATGGCCAGGACTGCTTCTTGCACTCTGGCAAGCTCGGGTTCAGGGCGTGCTGAGGGGTAGCTGGCGAACTGCTCTTCTATGATTAATTCCAGGTCGGCCTCTGTATCGGCAACGACTGAACCATCAATGCCTGCGAGGTCCAGGTGCACCGGCCCCGGCGCGCCCGACGTGGCTTCACGGAACGCTCGACGCATCAGGAAAGGAAGCTGCTCAACCGTCTCCACCGTGGTGCTGAACTTGGTGACAGGGGCGTAGAGCGGTGCGTGTTCGATTTCCTGGTAGGAGCGACGTCCCTTGTGGCTGGCGGGCCTGTGTCCAGTGATGGCCATGACCGGTGAAAGCGCCATCGCCGCGTCCTGCAACCCGGCTGCAAGGTTGGCTGCGCCTACCGACTGAGCCATGCACACGCCGACACGGTGGCTGGCACGGGCGTAGCCGTCTGCCATGTATGCCGCTGCCTTCTCTCCGTGGGTCACGATGGGTTTGATGCCCAACTTCTCCATCTCCACCAACCCCTTCCGAAGGATGGCCGGAACCAGGAAGGCGTGAGTCACGCCGTAGCCTTTGAACGACTGCGCGATGTACTGGGCTCCCGTCATCTTGGGCATGGTGTTCTCCTGTGTTTGAATGGTGGATAGGCGGGAGCATCCTACCACACGGGCCACACCGTGTAATTGACATGCCTAGCATGGCGGATATCCTTTGGGCAACGCGAATACAGGGGAGTGAGGAGCGAGTAATGGACATCAATGACGGCGAGTACATTGAGCTTGATGTGGGCGAAGCAAAGGTCTCTACGTATTACTACGAGGTAGGAAACCCTGAACGAGAGGCCATCATTCTTGTGCACACAGGAGGTGCAGGGGTTTCCGCATACATGTGCTGGTATCAGACCCTGGACGCCTTTGCAGAAGCGGGCTACCACGTCTTCGCGCCGGATTCCCCGGGTTTCGGCCGGTCATCTCCGGGCAACGGGGTCGACGTGCTGCGAGCCTTCATGGATGCTCACGGTATCCAATCTGCCCACCTGGTCGGCAATTCCGGTGGGGGAATGACCTGCACCAACTTCGCCTCGCGCTACCCCGACCGCGTCAGAAGCTTAACCCTCAGCGGCGGCGAGCCCCGTGTGGACACCGAAGGGACGAGGGACATCATGCCCAAGCTGGGCGTCACGCCGAGGATGGAGTTTGCACGGGCGATGCTCGCCAAACCCGAGCTATCGATGGAGGACGTGCGTCGTTCTACCGCCGACTTCTTCTACAACCGAGACCACCCCGCCGTTGACGTTGTAGCCAGGTTACGCATGGATACCCTCGGCGACCTGGAGCTGCTTGGTCGGGTCCGTGCCGATGCTACGGCGCAGATAGGCCGTGGTAGGAGCAATACACCCATCGAGACGTTTACGGCCATCACGGCGCCGACGTATCTGTTGCACGGTCGTGACGAGCCGGGGTTCTACAGCGATGAGGATGCGCCGGTGCTTCTGGACGCTGCGATGCAGGTGATGCACGTCATCCCGGACTGTCGTTGCACGGTGCTGCCGTACTGCGGGCACTGGCCTCAGTTGGAGATGCCTGACACGTACAACGCAATGGTGCTGTGGTTTCTCAAAGAGGCTGGCGGCTAGGAATGTGAGAATTCGCTAGCTTGCTGAATTCCCCTGTGACAAGCACAGGCCGCACAAAAGTGGGCTTTAGTCCCAAAGACGTGTAAGGGCCCCTAGTCCCAGAGAAGCGCTTCCAGCCCGGTGCGCCATGCGTGGTCCACGTCTGCGAGGGGAAGGTCGAGCAGCTTGCCGATCTTGAACGCATCACCGCCCGCCTTACCTAATCGAAGCAACGGCACATCGTCCGCAGTTGCCAGCTTCTTCAGCGCAGCCAGCTTATCGGGATGCACTGAGACCACGATGCGTGAAGCGTCTTCGCCGAAGAGCGCGGCGTCCCATCGACCGGATGTAGCAGCCGTCACGGAGACGCCTTTGCCACCAAGGATGCAAGACTCCGCCAGCGCAACCGCCAGGCCACCCTCGCTGCAATCATGGGCTGAGTTCAGGAGCCTTTGCCCAATTGCCGTGCGACACAGCTTCTGAACTCGCGCTTCCAGCTCGATATCGAGGCGCGGTTGTCCGGCCACGGTGTCATGCAGCACTTCCAAGAACTCGCTGCCCGCCAGAGAAGTGACATCGCCTGTCAACTCGCTTGCTCCCAGAAGCACCACTACATCGCCATCATCTTGAAACGCCGATTCGCAGTGCAGGTTAACGTCTTCCAGCAGGCCCAGAGCACCAACGACCGGCGTGGGGTAAATGGCCTGATCACCACTCTCGTTGTAGAGGCTGACGTTGCCGCTGACCACCGGCACGCCGAACACCCGGCAGGCCTCAGCCATGCCTTTGATGCATTCTTCAAGCTGATAGTAGACCTCAGCACGTTCCGGGTTGCCGAAGTTGAGACAGTCTGTGAGCGCGATGGGTTCTGCGCCCACGCACGAGACATTCCGGCAGGCTTCTGCGACTACAAGCTGGCCGCCGATGTATGGGTCTAGGTAGGCCATGCGACTATTCCCGTCCGTGCAGACTGCAATGCCCTTACCTGTACTGGCGCCGCCGTAGCCCTCTCGGAGCAGGAGCACAGCGGCGTCGCCCGCACCTGGTGGGACGACTGTATTCGCCTGGACTTGCTGGTCGTACTGTCGATAGACGGCTGCACGACTGGCCAGGTTGGCGGAGGCCATGAGCTTGAGCAACGCCTGTGCCGCTGTGAGCGTAGGCAGAGGGATCTTACTTAAATCGGCATCTCTGGCGGCGGAAATCTCTTTTGATGGCGTACCGGTCAACCGATACTGGGGCGGCTCCATCAGGTGCACCACGGGGACGTTGGCTTCCAATGAATCGCCATCGACGATACGGACTGTGGCATCGTCGGTAATCTCACCGATGACGGACGACACCAGGTCCCACTTATCGAATACGGCCTTCACTTTTTCCAGGTAGCCCGGTCGCACCAGAAGCATCATCCGTTCCTGGGACTCTGAAAGCATGACTTCGTAGGGCGTCATGCCGGTTTCTCGACGAGGCACCTGAGCTACATCGAGCACCATGCCCCTTCCACCGGTGCTGACGCACTCTACCGTGGCGCTGGTGAGGCCGGCCGCTCCACAGTCCTGCATACCGGCGATGCCTTCCGGGCAGACCTGCAACGCTTCCAGACACGCTTCAATGAGGACCTTTTCCATGAACGGGTTGCCTACCTGCACGGTGGTACGTAGTTCACGATCATCGGTAAAGGTCTGGGATGCCAGCCCTGAAGCACCGTGTATGCCGTCACGGCCGGTGTCCGCGCCCACCAGTAGCATGAGGTCACCGGCACCTGAGGGTTTGGCGCGGACCAGGTCTGCCGTACGGACGGTCCCAATGCACATGGCGTTGACCAGCGGGTTGCCGATGTAGCTGGAGGAAAACCCAATCTCACCGCCGATGTCCGGGATCCCAAGGCAGTTGCCGTACCAGGAAATGCCTTCAACCACGCCGTGGAAAAGATGCTTACCTCTAGGTGAATCGGGCGGGCCGAATCGAAGAGAGTTCAGTAACGCCATGGGTCGAGCGCCCATCGCCAGGATGTCACGCACGATGCCGCCGACGCCTGTGGCTGCTCCTTGGAAAGGCTCCACCGCTGAAGGGTGGTTGTGCGACTCAATCTTGAAGACAACAGAAAGACCATCGCCAACGTCCACAACGCCTGCGTTCTCAGCGCCGGGCGCCACCAGGACTCGCGGCGAATCGCTGGGGAATAGTCGCAGCAGGGGGCGAGAGTGCTTGTAGGCACAATGCTCACTCCACAACGCACCAAAGAGACCCAATTCAAGAGGGTTGGGTTCTCTATCTAAGCAATCCAGGATGCCCTGATACTCTTGTTGGCTAAGGGCGATTTCTTTGAGGTCTTCCGGAGTCACTGCCACTGGGCGACCCTCCGTTTCGGCTTTGCTGTCTTTGAGTTCCAATACTCACGTAATACAAATATTACATACTATGGATTCGAGATGTGCAAGGTGGGGACAGCTAGAAAAAGGTATCAGTCAGCCCTGGGGTAGTCAAGGCGGAACCATATGAGAAGTTGACGCGTTTATACACTAGGAAGGGCAAAACCAGATGCTGGAGCTACAACGTTGTTTCTGCGTAAAGCTAAAATAGGGTTGACGCAGATTGTAATTTGCGCTACAGTTCCAACGGTGATTGCCCTAGGGAAATCAAGGTTTGGTTTCCGTCCCGAGTAAATTCGGTAAAGGCATTCCCAAAACAAGGCAAGGAGGCTTGCGGTGCGCAAAGCTACTACATCTCGGCCAAGCATGGCCATTCGATCAATGCTGATTCTGACAATGGTATTCTCGCTCCTGTTCGCCACCGCGAGTAGCATATTTGCTGCTGATCATGTGGGCACAATTGGAGCCGGCGGCGGTACTCTCACCTTTGATGGTGGCGATGTTGTCGTCAAGGCACCGGATGGAGCTACCTCATCCGATGTCTCTATCACGTACACGGATCTCAGTGCTGCAACCGCTCCTGCGGCAGCGCCTGATGGCAAGGCTTTTGGTTCTCAGATTTTCACGCTGGATGCTGCTGGTAAGGCATTCAGCCAGTTTCTCACGGTAACAGTCAAGTACACCGCTGCTGACAAGGCTGCGGCGGGTGGCAGGGATGACAATGTCTCTGTCTACCAGTACGACTCTGCCAGTGGTACCTGGATTCTGAACCAGAGTGCTCTCCCCAACGTGATTGACCGTACATTCACGGTCAGTCAGCAGACCCTAGGCACATACGCTCTGATGCTTGATTCTGGTTCGGCACCTGCTCCCACAACAGCTCCCACAACAGCTCCCGTGGACACCACGACTCCTCCTGACTCAGGTGACTTTGGCGTCACCACCGGCATGATGCTGGCAATGGGTCTGGTGGGTGCGTTCTTCGTCCTTGGTGGCGGGTTCATGGTTGCCCGAGGCCGCAACAGCTAGACCTCGCAAAACACGATAGTAAGAAAGACCCCGGTCTTCATTGAAGGCTGGGGTCTTTCTTTGTGTGGCGTACAGACATGAACCCGCCATAGGAATTGTTCTTTGGGCGCAGAGTGTGTGTGGTATGTGGTCAAAGGCGGTCTGGAACAGGGGCTGTGGATGCAGTGCATGAGCTTATCCTGCTCAGGTGAGGCAACAACCTAGGAGCTACTGTTTTACTGGTGGGTTTGCTAGAGGTATAGGTTGCAGGGGAGGCTAACCGGCGAGGACACCACTTGCTAGGTAACCAGCTGGCTAGTGACACCTGCTGCAAGAGTTAGCTTCTGTAGCGGAACTTGCCCTCAACCTTGTCACGGTTCAGCTTTCGATTGAGGTGCAAACCGTCCAACACCAACTCCACACCGGCTGCAAAGAGAGCCTCTTGCTTCTTCGGGTCGATGTTGAACTGGTTGATCATCGGAGCCAGGGCGGTTTCATCGCCCAGCCGCTCTGTGTAGGCGAAGGATGGCACATCGCTGCCAGCGTCCATCTCCAAGCCCTCCTCGAATCGAAGCATGAGGGGCTCGAAGTCGGCTGCATCGAACAGGCGGTTGAACACGTTGAGCACCGCCCTCTTGGTCAGGTCTTCAATCACTTTGGTCTCACGTCCGTCGTCCACGGTCTCCAACTCCACCTTACCCATGGTTGACGCTATCAGGTATGGTAGGTCAGACACGCGCGGCACCGCCTGAGTCTCGTGGTAGCGGACAGCTCGTCGCAGGGCGCAGGCGGCCAGGGTCTCGTAGTTTGCAATGGACACGCGGACAGAGACGCCGGAACGCTGGTTGATGTCCGGACTCTTGCGTGCCAGGGTTGTGAACTCAGCGACGATCTCTGCCATGTAGTCGGGCATGATCACCGCTTCATCCGTGTCAGCAAACCTGGAGTGTTCCTGTTCTACGATGCTCATCTCTTCCTCAACCGTTCTGGGGTAGTGGGTGCGGATGAGGGCACCGTAGCGGTCTTTGAGCGGCGTGATGATGCGACCGCGGTTGGTATAGTCTTCCGGGTTGGCACTGGCTACTACGTAAATGTCCAAAGGAAGTCGCACGCGGTGTCCACGAATCTGGATGTCCCGCTCCTCCATCAGGTTGAACAGCCCCACCTGGATACGTTCTGCCAGGTCAGGAAGTTCATTGATGCAGAAGATGCCGCGGTTGGCGCGAGGGATGAGGCCGTAGTGGATGGTGAGCTCATCGGACAAGTAGCGGCCTTCCGCCACCTTGATGGGGTCAATCTCACCAATGAGGTCTGCAACGGAGATGTCCGGCGTTGCCAGTTTTTCAGAGTAGCGTTGATCCTTGGGCAACCAATCGATCTCAACATCATCGCCGTGCTCTGCCACTTTGTTGCGACAGGTCAGGCAGATGGGCGCGAAGGGATCGTCGTTGATCTCACAATCGCGGATGACCGGCGTCTCATCGTCAAGGAAGTCCACCAAACTTCTGATCAACCGGGATTTAGCCTGACCGCGCTCTCCCAGGAAGATGATGTCCTGACCTGCCAGGACGGCGTTCTCCACCTGCGGCACCACGGTATCCTCATACCCCATGACGCCGGGAAAGAGGGGCTTACCCTCTGCCATGCGTGCCATAAGGTTCTTGCGGATCTCTTCTCGAACAGGGAGTATCCGATAGCCGGATTTCCGTAGTTCGCCTATGGTGGTGGCCTTCCGCGCGTCAGCCATTGAGTCCTCCTGGATTGCATGGTTGGAGAGTGCCACAGTGGTGGCTGGTGAGGTGGTTCAGTCTCACATTGGTATGGAGTCCTGTCAACCAAAATCCACCAGGGTCGCATCCGGGACTCAGATGACCTGGCAGGTACCAAAAGAGTTTGGTAACCGGCGGAAAATCCACCTATCGCGAGGCGTGTGGCTATGCTACTATTCCGATACCCCTCTGCTTCCGTGCACATGCACGTGCGAGGACGTTACTATATAGGAGAACAGGGTGGAAACGGTTCAGGCTCATATCAGCGTCCTGGTGTTTCCCCCTTTCAAGCGTCGGGTGACAGCGCGTCGGCTTAGGCAGGTTGTGGAAGCGGCACTGGCCGTTGGCGTTGGAAAGATCCCACCGGAAGCAATGGGGGCGGGGCGGCAGGAGGTCAGCCTGGTGATTGCGGATGATGAAGCTCTTCTGGAGCTGAACCGAACCTATCGAGGGCTGGACGAAGTGACCGATGTCCTCTCCTTTTCGCCATACCACGCAGGCCCCTATGAGGGCGACGAGCCTCCAATGGTTGATGATGACGACATCGATTTCCCTGTCCCATCGGATGATGCGGGCGATCTTGGCGAAGTGGTAGTCTCCTACCCCCAGGCCAAACGACAGGCACTCCAGGCAAAGCACCCAGTGGCGCTTGAAGTGGAGACGCTGGTGGCCCACGGAGTCCTGCACCTGCTGGGATACGACCACGCAGAACCGGACGAGGAACGAGAGATGTTCGGGTTACAGGACAAGGCCCTTGCTATGATAAATACAGAGACCGGTAGGTAGTACGCATAATGGCGGAGCAGGTCCTTTACAGGAAGTGGCGGCCTCAGCGTTTTGCAGACGTTGTTGGGCAGGATACTGTGGTGCAAACCCTGCGTCAGGCGGTGAGCCAGGAGCGGGTAGCCCATGCGTACCTCTTCTGCGGGCCTCGCGGCACGGGAAAAACGACTGCCGCTCGTATTCTTGCGAAAGCGCTGAACTGTGAAAGCCTTGCACCGGGGTCCGAAGGCCTGCATGAGGGCGATCCCGACAACACCTGTCCCTTCTGCGTGGATGTGAGTCAAGGCCGCGCGCTGGACTTGGTGGAGATGGACGCTGCAAGCCATCGCGGCATCGACGATGTACGGAGTTTGCAGGAGCGAGTGTTCGGTGCAGGTCCGGCTCAGGGTCGGGCTAAGGTCTACATCATCGATGAAGTCCACATGCTCACAGATTTTGCATTCAATGCGCTGCTGAAGACGTTGGAGGAGCCCGCACCGTGGGCTTACTTCATCCTCTGCACAACAGAACCACATAAGCTCCTGGCTACCATCGTGTCGCGCTGCCAGCGGTTTGATTTCAGACGCATCACGCCAAAGGACCTGCAAGCTCGCTTGGAGACGATCTGCGAAGGTGAAGGGTTTACCTTTGAAGACCAGGCGCTGATCACCATTTCCAGGGCCACCGGCGGAAGTGTCAGGGACGCGCTGAACATCCTGGAGCAGACTGCCCTCTCATATGGAAACGCTGTCACACTGGCCGGTGTTCAGGAGCTGCTGGGACTCAGTGAGGACCCCCGTGCCCTGGAACTGGTGCGCACTGTCCTGTCAGGCACCCTTGGCGAGTCCCTGAGTGTGGTGAACGACGTCTCGTCGAGTGGTTTGGAGCCGGGCCCATTCCATCGAGAGGTGGTAGAGCGGATGCGTGCGGTTCTGCTGCACAAATCTGGCGTGCCGATAACGGACGATTCGATGGAGATTCAGGACTCGGTCAAAGCTATCGCTGAGGCCACGGACTGGAACGTACTGCTCAGGGCGATGCGTTTGATAGGTAAAGTGAACCTGCGCTCTGGCGAAGGTCCATCGTGGCTGCCCCTTGAGCTTGCGCTCATCGAGTGTGCTTCGGCACCGGAAGAGATAGCGCCGCCGGCAGCAGTTGCACCGCCACCACCTCCCGCCCGCGCACCAGCACCGCCGCCACGACCTGCCCCTCAAGCAAGACCGAACAACGGCCCGGCGCCGTCAAGCAGACCGCCGTGGGAAGACGCGCCGCAACCTGCGCGCACACTCCAGCCATCGCAGACGGACTCAATGGACGACCCAGCACCGGCTCAATCTGCGCCAGCGGCACCAGCGCCAATGAATATCGCGATACCTGAAGGGGCTACATCCCTGGACGATGCCCAGTGGACCACGCTGATGCAGCCGCTAAAGCGGGCGCGGGGCAAGAAGTTCGTGCTGGGCTCTTTGTTGTTGGACTGCAGAGCACGGTATACGGAAGACGACAAGCTGGTATTGGTATTCAAGAACGTAGCCAATAGAGACCGACTCCAGGAGGAGTTGGAACACCCACCCAGCAAGACGACCTTTGACGCGGCAGTATCGGAAGCGCTTGGAGGAAGTTACAATCTAAAATTGGAAGCTGCAGACGCGGAAGCAACCCCCGGCAGCACGGGCGGACACCTGGTACGGGCCGCAGTGGCCCTGGGTGCCAAGGTGATTCCTGATAAGGAGAATTCCCAATGAACAAGAACATGATTCGCCAGGCCCAACAACTCCAGCAGAAAATGGCCAAGGTCCAGGAGGAATTGGAGACTGCTACGGTTGAGGCGAGTTCTGGGGGCGGCATGGTTACCGCGGTGGTGACCGGCAAGCAGACCGTCGCCTCCATCACCATCGACCCGCAGTGCGTTGACCCTGAGGACGTTGAAGTCCTTGAAGAGATGGTCATGGCTGCGATTAACGAGGGGCTCCAGAAGGCCCAGGAGCTTGCCGCCCAGAAGATGGGTGTCATTACTGGTGGGCTGAACATCCCCGGACTGGGGTAGGCGGCACCGGGTGGCGGAAGAGATTGCCCCTCAAGACCTGGTACGTGATGGCTATGACCAAGTAGCCGACGAGTATCTTAGTACGCGCAGCGAGACCCCTGAAAGTTCAGCGCTGTTCCAGGTATTCACAAGCCGGTTGTCTCAAGGAGCCAGCGTTCTTGATGCCGGATGTGGTGCCGGAATCCCCATTGCCCGTATGCTGAGTAAGTCGTTCGATGTCACCGGCGTAGACATTTCGCAAGAGCAGATCAACCGGGCCCGCAAGTTGGTACCGGAGGCCACATTCCTCTGTCAGGACATGGTAGGCCTGACGTTCCCGGAGAACACGTTCGATGGCATCTGCTCCTATTACGCCATTATTCACGTTCCCCGTGAGAAGCACCCCGCATTATTGGAATCGTTTCACGCCATGTTGAAACCCGACGGGTCGGTCCTCCTCTGCATGGGGGCAGGAGACTTGCCTGGAAACGTGAACGAGGATTGGTTGGGAGCGCCAATGTACTGGAGCCACTACGGTGCAGAAACGAACTTGAAGATGATCCAGGAATGTGGATTCACAGTCCTCTCTTCTGAACTGGTTTCAGACAACTTCACCAAACCCCCTGCCACACACCTCTTTGTTTTAGCGGAAAAGCGGTAAACTAGCGTCATGACTTCCAACTTTGGGACAGACGGACTACCTACAGCCCTGCCGGTTGCGCGTTTGGTGGATGAACTCCACAAGCTACCAGGCATAGGCTCAAAGAACGCACAACGCCTCACCTACCACCTCATCCGTATGCCGGAGCGGGAGGCACGCTCTCTGGCGGAGGCCATCCTGGCGGTGAAGGAACAGGTGGGTTTCTGCGACCAGTGCCAGAACATCACCGATCAGAACCCCTGCGCCATCTGCGCCAACCCCAACCGTGACCAGGGCACTATCTGCGTTGTAGAGGAGCCGCTGGATGTACTCGCTGTAGAGCGGTCCGGTGCGTACAAGGGGTTGTACCAGGTACTCCATGGAGCGATTTCTCCAATGAGCGGCATTGGCCCGGAGGAGTTGAAGGTGGGCGACTTGCTGAACCGGTTGAAGGCCGACGCTGCCGACCAGGATCAGATTCATGAAATCATCCTGGCCACTAACTCCAACCTGGAGGGCGAGGCTACAGCCATGTACCTGCATAGGTTGCTTGCACCCCTGGAGATACGCGTCACGCGGCTTGCCAGAGGGCTATCGACCGGTAGCGAGTTGGAGTACGCCGACGAGGTCACAATCAGTAGAGCTTTTGAGGGTCGGCAGGACTTTGTATAGGAACATTCAATGCGCGTATTGATCATCGGGGGCACCAAGTTCATAGGGCCCCACGTCATCCGGCGACTAATTAGCATGGGCCACACCGTGACCGCCTTTCATCGAGGACAATCGGAGTTGGATCCATCCTTGGGCGCTGAGGAGCTGCTTGGCGACCGTAACGACTTCAGTTCGCTGACGCAGGCTGTAGATACGTGCACCCCGGACGTGATTCTGGACATGGTGCTCTTCACTGAACAGCAGGCGCATGGACTTCAGATGGCAGCTAGGGGCATCGCGAAACGGGTTGTCGCAGTCAGCGGCATAGATGTGTACCAGGCGTACGGGCGAATGCACAACGCCGGAATCGGCCCGGTTGAAGCGGGCTCCATTACCGAGGGCAACCCTCTTCTTGCTGTGGACATGCCTCTTATTACGTCAGGTCCAAGGATGCATCCTTGGCCGGGCGCTCAACGGGACATGATGGCAGCTGAGTTGGCGATCATGGGTATGTCTGAGTTGCCGGGCACGCTGTTGCGGCTGCCTTTGATCTACGGCGTAAACGATTTCCTCCACAGGACTCATGGTGACCTGCGACGTATGGACGACGGTCGCCCGGCCATCATAGTGCAGGAGGACCTGGCTGACTGGCGGTGGTCGCGTGGGTACGTGGAGAACATGGCGGAGGCCATAGCGCTGGCTGTGGACAAGGATAAAGCCGCAGGGCGTATCTACAACGTTGCTGACAGTACGGCGCTCTCTACGGTGGAGTGGATCAAGGCTATCGGTAAAGCCGCCGGTTGGCGCGGCAAGGTGGTCACTGTGCCCAGAGACCAGCTACCGGAGGAGATGCGCACTCACATCGAGTCGGATCAACACCTGGTGGTGGACACGAAACGTATACGCAGCGAGTTGGGCTACAGCGACGTCGCCTCGATTGATCAAGCGTTGGCGCGAACTGTCGCCTGGGAGCGGGCCAATCCCCCCGATAACGCTGGAGCGGAGTTCGACTACACCATCGAAGACATGCTGCTGGAAAAATTCGGGCCTTAGGCCCATTTGCGAACTGATTGGTATCGATAAGGGCAACGTCTGCTACCGAATAAGACCCAAACGAGATGTAGATGCAGTCACACCCTGACAAACCGCGCACGTACAAAACCGAAGGGGTGGTGATACGTCACTCCTCCTCCGGCGAGGCCGACCGCGTCCTGGCGATCTACACCATCGATTACGGCACCATCCATGTTGTCGGCCGGAGCCTCCGTCGCGCGAAGAGCAAGCTGGCAGGCCATCTGGAACCGCTGTCGCACGTGGCCATACAACTCATGCGTGGCAAGGGTATCGATATCGTCACCGGGGCTGACACGCTCCACGGCCACACATCGCTCCGCAACAGCCTTGAAGGCATAGCGCGAGGTCTGGTCTGCGTGGAGATGGTTGAGGCGTTTGCGCCGGAGGAACACCCCAACCCTGAGCTGTATCAACTGCTTCTGGATGCGCTTGAACAACTGAACGGTGGCGAGGCTGACAGGCTGCTCTGGTATTTTGCCTTCCACGTCCTTCGCGTCACCGGCTACATGCCTGAACTCCAGCAGTGTGTGGTCTGCAGCAACGCCATTCAGCCTGATGAGCACATGTTCAGCCCCGGCCTGGGGGGCGTGGTCTGCTCAAGCTGTGCCAAGGACGGCGACCCGGCTGGGCCGCATGAACGAGCTGGTGCCCCACTGTTATCGTTGTCTCTAAACGCCCTCAAGGTGATGCGCTTCTTCCGTGACAACTCCTACGATGCTGTGCGCGGCTTGAACGTTGGTAGTGAGCTTGCGGGCGAACTTCAGCGTGTTCTTGGCGGCTACATCCATTACCTGTTGGAGCGCGAGGTGCGTAGCTCCACCTTCTTGGCCGGGTTATCACGACTGCTGCCAAAAAACAATTAGTCTCCTCGCCTCAGCGATATATGGGTTCCGGTTAAAACTTGGCTTGCCCTTGGTAGCTACCGATGCTAGTGTGAATGGATACGATTCATTTCCTGTACTTTCGCCTTTGAGGGGTATATCTGTGTCTGACGCTGTCATAGAAGTCCGGAATCTGGTCAAACGTTTCGGCTCGCTGACTGCCGTGGATGGCGTGTCATTTACCGTGGAGCGTGGTGAGGTGTTCGGCATCCTGGGCCCCAACGGTGCTGGCAAGACCACCATGCTTGAGTGCATAGAGGGCTTACAGAAGGCGGACGCGGGCGAGGCCTTGGTGCTGGATATGAACGCGCTGCAGCACCCGGAGAAGGTAAAAGACCGTGTTGGCGTGCAACTACAGGCATCGGCGTACTTTGAACGGCTGACCCTGACGGAGATACTGAACCTCTTCGGCAAGATGTACTCACGTCACGTGGAGCCGGAGAAGCTCCTGGAGATGGTTGAGCTTAGCGATAAAGCCAACGCTGTTGTGAAAGTGTTGTCCGGCGGACAGAAGCAGCGTTTCACCCTGGCGGCCAGCCTGGTGAACGACCCCGAGGTGGTGTTCCTTGACGAGCCGACCACCGGTCTTGACCCGCAGGCGCGACGCAATGTGTGGGAACTCATCGAACGGATGCACGACGAGGGGCGTACCATCGTCCTGACGACCCACTACATGGAAGAGGCCCAGCACCTGTGCGGTCGGGTGGCCGTCATGGACTCCGGGGCAATCGTGGCGCTGGATTCGCCCGCCGAGCTGATCAAGAGTCTACCAACACCGCTGCACATCAGGCTGTCCACCTCAGTCCCTGTACCCATGGAGGAGCTTGAGGGTCTGCCGGGGGTGCAGCAGCCGGTGACCCTGGATGGCGACCACTATGTGCTGCCTTCCGTGAGCGCAGAGGCAACGCTCCCTGCATTGCTCCAATGGTTGAGTGGGAAAGGTGCCGCTCCGCTGCATCTGGAAGTGATCTCCGCCACCCTTGAGGATGTGTTCCTGGAGCTTACCGGGAAGGAGCTGCGGGACTGATATGCTGACATCGCTGGTTCTGGCCAACCTCAAACTCATCTACCGCGACAGGCAGGCGGCGTTCTGGGCCATCGCGTTTCCGCTAATCTTCCTGCTCATCTTCGGGCTGTTCAACTTCAATGACCTGAACCCCGTCGACGTAACGGTCATCGACCATGCTGGCAACGAATTGTCCGAGAGTCTGATCGCTGACCTGGACTCGATTGAACTACTGGAGCTGGAAGCGGGAACAATTGAGGCGGACGCCCGACAAGACGTGGTGGACGGCGAGTCGAAGTACCTGCTCATCATCCCTGAGGGGCTGGATCCGACCACAAACCCAGGCGACCTGACGCTCATCTACGACGAGAGTGAGTTCCAGACGAACCAGCTTGTCGAGGAGTTGATCCGTCGGTTCCTGGACGGCGCAAACCTGAGGTTGCAGGACGTGGAGCCACTGCTGAGCCTCACCAGCCAGGGCATCCAGGGTCGGCCTGTGGAGTACTTCGACTTTCTGCTGCCGGGCCTCATCGGCATGGGAGTCATGACCTTCTCCATTATCGGGATGGGGACGACGATAGCCCAGTATCGACAGCAGCGCATACTCCGTCGTATCCAGGCTACACCACTGAAGGTACGCACGTTCTTCATCGCGCAGGTGCTGGCGTGGCTGATGCTGTCGCTGCTACAAACGGCCATCATCATGACAGCGGGTACCATCATCTTTGACGCTGTCATCTACGGTAACTACTTCTGGGTTCTGCCCCTCGTCATCCTGGCAAATCTGACCTTCCTGAACCTGGGGTTCATCGTAGGCTCGCTATCGAAGTCGGTGCAGGCGGCCAGTGGCTTGGGCAATCTCTTGACCATGCCGATGATGTTCTTCTCCGGCGTGTTCTTCCCGGCTGACAGCCTGCCATCAATCATGTCGAGCGTAGTGAAATATCTGCCACTGACGCCGCTCTTAGAGGCATTAAGAGGCGTGCTGCTGGACGCTCAGCCGTTGTGGGACTTCCCTGTACAGCTTGCATTGCTGGTGGGCTGGGTCGTCGTTACGGCGGTCATCGCCGTGAAGACCTTCAAGTTCGAATAGCCCCCATTCACCGTTCCAGTGCCTTGAGGTACGACTCGCCCTAATCCAAAAAGCTATGAAAGAGCCCTGATGGAGGACACTTATGGACTTTCAGACGCCTGAATCCTGGGATACCTTGCGGGCCGGGGTCCGGGAACTTTGCGACAAATTCGGCGATACCTACTGGCGTCAGCTGGACGTTGACCGAGCGTACCCGGAGGAGTTCGTGCAGGCGTTGGGCAAGGCCGGATGGCTCTCTACACTGATCCCGAAAGAGTACGGCGGCTCAGGCCTTGGCCTGGTTGAGACCAGCATTGTGCTGGAAGAGGTCAATCGCTCCGGCGGCAACGCCAATGCTGTCCACGCCCAGGTCTACATGATGGGCGTCCTGCTGCGTCATGCCAGCGATGAACTGAAGCGCACCTACCTGCCGCAGATAGCGTCGGGGGACTTGCGTCTGCAGGCCTTCGCCGTTACTGAGGCTGACGCGGGTTCCGAGACCACGCGCATCGAGACGACGGCTGTACGTAAGGGCGACAAGTACGTCATCAACGGGTCAAAGATATTCATCTCCCGCGTGTTGCAGAGTGACATGATGCTCATCCTGGCGCGCACAACACCCTACGACGAGCTTGAGGACAAGACGCGAGGGCTATCGCTGTTCCTGGCTGACCTGCGTGAGGTGTGCGACCAGCTTGAGGTGGAGCCGCTGCGGGTGATGATGAACAACCAGACCAACGCCATTGAGTTCCATGACCTGGAAGTGCCTGCCGACCACATGATTGGCGACGAGGGCAACGGCTTCCGATGCGTCATCGACTCGTGGAACGCGGAGCGCATCCTCATTGCAGGCGAGTGCATCGGCGACGGGCGGTGGTTCATCGAAAGGGCGGTGAGTCGAGCGAACGAACGTGTTGTGTTCGACAAGCCCATCGGTGCGAACCAGGGTGTGCAGTTTCCTATCGCCAACGCCTATGCACGTATAGAGGCCGCTGATCTCATACGCTACAAAGCTGCAATCAAGTTCGATGCGGGGGAGGCGTGTGGCGAGGAGGCAAACATGGCGAAGCTGCTGGCTTCCGAGGCTTCATGGGAGGCGGCAAACGTGTGCCTGGATACCCACGGGGGCTATGGGTTTCTAGCGGAGTATGACGTGGAGCGGAAGTTCCGGGAGACCCGGCTCTACACAGTGGCGCCAGTGAACAACAACCTGGTGCTGGCCTACCTGGGTCAGCGTGTCCTGGGCCTGCCCCGTTCGTACTAAAACGTACTAGGCGGCTGCGGGGGCTCCCAGGAGCTTCTCAAACTTGGCTGCGCTGCGGAACGGCCCGACAACGGCCATGTTCATCCGCTCCGGCACGATGAGTGTCTTGGCCATCTGATGCAACTCGTCTGTGGTGATGCAGTCGATGCGCTCAACAACCTCGTCCACAGTGAGCATCTCCTTGCGCATGAGGGCCTGGCTTCCCAACCACAATGCAACGCTGCGAGTGTCCTCCATGCGTAACAGCAACCGTCCTTTGGCGAACTCCTTGGACTTGGTGAGTTCACTTTCGGGAATGCCGGACTTCAGCTTCTCAAGCTCTTCCAGAATGGTCTCGATGGCCACCACGGCGTTCTTGGGGTCCACAGCGGCATAGATCTCAAAGGCACCGGTGTCCCGGTAGTGGCTGTTGCCGCTGTTGGCCTCGTAGGCAAGGCCGCGCTCTTCACGAAGCTCCAGGAACAATCGACTGCTCATACCCTCGCCAAGGACGGCGCTGAGCATATCGGCGATGTATCGCTGGGGGTCGTCGATAGAGAGCCCTTGCAGGCTGAGGCAGATGTGGGCCTGTTCTGATTTTCTGTACTCGGTGCGGACCCTGGGAGCTGTCTGGTCGTTGATAGCGGGGAACCAGTCCAGGGGCGTTCCTGTCTTCCAATCGCCCAGATAGCGGTTGAAGCTCTCAACCACCTCTTCGTGAGTCACGTTGCCTGCCACGGAGACTACCGCGTTCGAGGGCACGTACTGGTGGGTGACGAAGCGCATCATGGCGTCGCGACTCAGCTTGCTGACGGACTCGTGGGAGCCGCCGACATCGCGACCAAGAGCCTGGTTCGGCCACATCGTCTCATCGATGAGCAGCCCCGCGCGCGCGTCCGGGTGGTCGTTGCTCATGGCAAGCTCCTCCAGGATGACGTTGCGCTCTTTCTCAAGCTCATTTGCATCGAAGAGAGGGTTGCAGACCATGTCTACAAGCAGGTCGAGGGCAATGTCGAAGTGGGGCCTGGCAACCTTGCACCAGTAAGTGGTTATCTCCCTGTCCGTGCTGGCGTTCATGATGCCGCCGACGCCCTCAATGGTCTCGCTTATCTCGCGAGGGGTGGGCCTGCTGGGCGTGCCCTTGAAGCAGAGGTGCTCGATAAAATGAAAAGCCCCCGCCTCTTCGTCCGATTCGTAGCGGGAGCCTCCACCAACCATAAACCCCAAAGTCACCGATCGGGTATGGGGCATGGAACTGGTTATGATTCGCAGGCCGTTGTCCAATGTTGTTTGCTGGAACATAGGCTGTATCACCTGTTATTCAGTAGTTTGAGCCCAACGGAGGCCATAAGTCGGCCACACCGAAGATGGGGATTTTGAGAACGATGCTCTGCAAACCAGTGTACGCGGGGGCTCAAGTGGGGTCAATTTTCTTGCGAGGAAATGCCGATTCACCTGGTCTTCACCAAGCGGATTGATGCTGCAGCCCACTCTTGAAGCAGAGCATCGTCGGCAAGGACCTCTGATGGGATGGAGTAGTAGGGCATGTTGGCGAATTTCGCGGAGCCCGCCGATTCATACCGGTCACGGTTGGAGTCATTGACCTTGAGGTGAGCGTAGCCGTCATGGTTAACCAGGGCGAACATCTTTCCGTCCAGGAATATGCCCGCGCCGCCAAACATCTTCTTCCAGGACACTGGCCCAAGTGGGGCCAAACGCTCGACGATGTCTTCCGCGACCTCGCTCACTTTTGGTGAGAACTTTGTACTTTTCTTGGCCACGCGCCTACCCTCCCTTCCTCTATTCAACAAGCTCCTGAGTTGAAGCTGACTCATGTATCGGAACGCTGACGGTAGGGTCAAGCACATCGCGAAGGAAGTCGCCGAGCACCACGAAGCACAGGGCGGTGACGCTCAATGCGACGGCTGGCACCAGGGTGAGCCACGGTGCGACTTCCAGGAACTCCCGACCATCTGCCAACATGCCTCCCCATGACGGGTCAGGTGGCGGGACACCCAAACCTAAGAAGCTCAAGGCAGCTTCAGCTACCAATGCCGTGGCAACGAACCCGGTGGCGTATGCCAGCACGGGCCCAAGGCTGTGGGGCAGGAAATGCCGGAACAGTATCCGCGTAGAGCTTGCCCCGATGGAGTGGGCCGCCACGATGTGGCCTGAAGCACGAACGCTCAACGCACTTGACCGGGAGAGTCGCGCTACCTGCGGAGCAAGGGCGACGGCGATGGCTGCGATGACCGTGGTGGCTGACGGCCCGAAGGTCGCAACGATGACAACAGCAAGCACCATGAGCGGGAAGCCGAAGAAGGCATCGACAACGCGCTGCACCAGCAGGTCCACCCAGCCGCCACGGTATGCGGAAGCCAGGCCGATCACTGTGCCGATAGCCGTTCCCAACGCCACGCTTGCCAGTGCGATGGTCAACGCTGTGCGCCCTCCGTGGAGCGTGCGACTGAACACGTCCCTGCCAAAGTTGTCGGAGCCGAGCAGGTAGCCGTCGCCGGGGGACTGAAGTCGATGTGGCGTGTCCTGCGCCAAGGGGTCGTCGGGGGCGATGACCCCGGCGAACAACGCCGCGAACACGATAACCAGCAACACAAACGCCGCGATCATCGCCACGGGCCGAATCCGACCAAGGGCTAGGACGTGAATGAGAAATGCAGTGTTCATGACGTGCCAGCCGTGCTTCTGGATGATGTAAACGAGACACTAGGGTCGGCGCGTGCGTAGGCAAGGTCAAGCAATAAGTTGACCAATAGCATCGCTACGACCAGCATCGTCACCAGGCTCTGAACGACAGGGAAGTCGCGGGCCAAAGCAGCGTCGACCAGCCCTCGCCCAATACCCGGTAGGCCAAAGATGGACTCGAGGATGAGCGTGCCGCCAAGCAGCGCACCGAACTGCACGCCTAACACCGTAATGATGGGCAGCAACGCGTTGCGCAGGGCGTGGCCAAGCAGAACCGCTCGTGTAGGTAACCCCTTCGCCGTCGCTACCGTGATGTAGGGCTGGCTCAACGTCTCTAGCATGCTCGACCGCGTGACCCGCACGATGTGTGAGCCAAACTCCCAGGTCAGCAGGAGCACCGGCCAGAAGACCATGAGCGTGTGGTTCCACGGATCGTCCAGAGGGCCGGTGTAGACGATGGGCGGTGACCACCCAAACAATAGCAGTAGACTCAGAATGGCTAACAACGCCAGGAGGAAGCTGGGTACGGCCTGACCAGGTAAGGCGATGAGTCGAATGAGGTAGTCAGGCCACTTATCGCGTTGCCAGCTTGCGATGATGCCAAGCGGCACCCATATCAGGATGGATGCAGCCAGTGTGTAGAGGGCGAGGAGCCCGGTGACGGGGAGCTGTCGCGCTATTTGGGAGCGTATCGACTGGTTGTCTACCAGCGAGTCGCCGCCGAACTGGCCATTTACCACGCCCCAGAGCCAGCTGCCGTACTGCCGAACCCAGTGGTCGTTGAGGCCAAGCTCCTCTCGCAGCGCCTCTCGCACCTCCGGACTGTGGGTCGTCTCGCCGCCGCCGCTCAGGATGGTTGCAGCAACATCGCCGGGGAGGACGCGCATGATGCCGAAGACGATCATGGATGCCAGTAACGCCGTGGGTACGATGAGGGCAAGCCTGCTGAGTAGGTAGCTGATGGTCATGGTTGAGGGCACTCCACGCTGCGTTTCACGACGACAGGCTACAACAACAGAACTTGTGAGGCTATTTCTCGTCCTGGTCTATCCACACGGTTGCGAAATCGGTGTTGGAGTGGCCATCCTCCGGCGGTACGATGAGGCCCTTCACGTAGCTACGGTAGGGGGCAACGTAGATGGCTTCTGCGATGGTGACGACGTAGGTCTGCTCAACGAAGATGTACTCCTGCAACCGACGCCATATATCGAGGCGACGCTCCGGTAGCGTGGCTTCACGCAACAGCCTGTAGAACTCGGACACCTGTGGGTCCTCATGCTTGGCGTAGGAATCGGGGCTCTGGCTATACACCCCGTACACGCCCTCCGTACCCTCCGGGATGGGCAGCACAGAGAGTCGACCCTGCTGACTATCGAAGTCCAGGCTAACACGAGCCCGGTTCCACTCACCTTCATCGATGACCTGGATACGCAGATCGACGCCTAGCTCCTTCAACTGCGCCTGTAGCAACTCGCAACCGGGCGTCTGTCGAGCGCGACACAGGTGTCCCATGCTGAAGCCGTCAGCGTGGCCAGCCTCCGCCATCAACCGCTTCGCTTCCACACGTCGCTCCGCTAGCGGCTCTGTATCGAAGGTGGGCCAGACCACGAAGGCCTTGTCCTTGAACGGGTTGGGCGGCCCCAGGCTTGGCGTTGTCCAGCCGAACCCTCCCAGCACCACAGGGATTGATGCTTCACGGTCGACCCACAGGGCGATGGCCCGGCGAACCCGCGGGTCCTGCCACGGCCCATCTTTAAGCATATTGAAGGCCAGGCGGAACATGCCGCCCTCGATCTCCGCGTAGTAGACGTCATCGCCAAGGTCGTCGATGTAGCCCTGCTTGCGCTCCGTGGTCAGGTAGTGACCAAAGCCTCGCGCGCCGCCGTCGAGTCGACCCGACCGGAAGGCTGCGTCCATGGCGGCTGGCTCCTTCACGACGATGTAGTCGATGCCGTCGAGGTACGGCAGCGGGTTGCCGACATCGTCCACCTCAAAGTAGTCGTCGAAGCGACGTACCTGAACTTGAGTGCCACGTTGGTAGTCCTCAAACACGAACGGACCAAGGCCGACGAGGCCGATGTCCAGGGGGCTGACGCTCATGTCGCCGTCCAGCAGCCTCGGCTCCATCAGGTGCTTGGGGTGCGCAAACTTGAGGCGTGGGTTGGCCAAGACATCCAGGAAGAACTTGTTGCGCGCTCCAAGGGTGATCTTGACGCGGTTGGCGGGCAGCGCTTCCACGGAGCGAATATCTCCCAGGTCGCCCTTAAAGTACGCGGGAGCACGCACCTTGCCGTCCAGTTTGTAGCCGTTCAAGGACAGGTCAAACCAGAACACCACGTCCTCCGGTGTGAAGGGCGTGCCATCGTGCCACAGGGCATCGTCGCGAAGGGTGAACGTCCACTCGGTGAACCCGGGGTTGGAAACCCAGCTTGTAGCTAGGTACGGGCAGGCCAGGTAGAGGTTTCCCCTACAGCGCTTGACCAGGTTGCCAGGGCCGAAGAAGGTACCTGCCACGTGATGCAGCGCAATGCTGCTTGTACGCATGGGGTCGAACCCGGAGGGAGGGTCGCCGCGGTTGGCCAGCACCAGGACGTCGCCGTACTTTGGCGAGAGGTCGCTGCGGTCTTCGATGCCCGTCACGCCGGGCAGGGGTTCATCAAGGTTCAGTGTGGTAGTGGTTGGTGACGGAGCCGGGCTTTGGTTTGTTGCCGCCGCGTCTAGGGGGGAGTCGATCGCATCGCTTGTGCAGGCCAGAGCGATGGCCAGGGTGCACACGATGAGGGCTGCGGCGATGCGGTGTCTCATAGCTCCATTGTCGTAGGCTGCACCCGAAGGCACAAGGCGTTTTGGCGTCAGAGGGTACTACGCCCGACTAAGGGTATTGGTTCTAGGCCTATGTGTACACCGCTGTGACCATGGCATCGTCAGGGTTGGCGGCGTCAAAGAACACCACCGCGCAGGAGCGGCCAGCCAACATCTCCCCCGACGCGATGGTCATGTTGCGTTACCTCCTCTTGGCGCCGGGACTACGGAGTAGCCCGTTTTGCCGTATGATGGTGTTACTGGAGACGTATCTATGGCTCTGTTCATTGTGTTCATTGCGTTCATCTGGGGTGGTTCAATGGGTGTCACCCTCTTGATGGCTAAGTCCCGGTTGGCTCCAGGCGATGCTTCTCTGGCCGACCAGCTCATCGTTCGGTTTGTGGCCTTCGTCGCTGTGAGCATCGCCATGTTGACCCTGGGCCTAGTGTCAGGCAGGACTATTGCCGCCGACGATACCACAGCCCTGGTTCCCTACCTCTGGTTGGCCGCGGTTGTCCCGCTGGTCATCCCGTCGTTGAAGAAAAGACTCCCTTCAGAGAAGCTGATATACACCTCTGTGCTCCTCTCCGCGGCTGGCGGGTTCATCCTGGCGATGGCCACGCTGCTCAGCCTTTTCCTGAGCAGCCCGGACTTGGTGTAATTTCTGGGACCCTCTGGTCCTCAGGCCAGCCCCCGGTATATGTCGCTGCGGCGAGGAGACTAAAGACCGTATTGCCTCCGGCGGAGACAGAAGCAGACTTCATGTTCCTGCGTGACCACCCGGACTTTGGCCCGCGCTTCCGTGAACTGGTAGGGGAGTAGGAATGAGGGTGTTTGCATGGCAATTCTCAGAATAGAAATCTCTCGGCTGGTAAAAGAAACAGGTGGATTTGTTTGCTGTGAGGATTGCTCCTACTTCAGAAATCCGGTCTCAATGAATCAAATCAGACAGTATCGTACTGGACGATTAACATCGCTACAGTGCTCCTCATGCGGGCGAGCAATGACCATAACAGCACACCGGTTAACAACAAAGAGCATGAGGTTACCAACTCAACAATGAACGCTAACCGCACCGTAGACCTCCACGGCATGACGTGGCTTGAAGCGTTGCCTGCCTTCATCGAGTTCTACAACCACGCGGTCGCTCGCGGCGATAAAGCCAATCTGGAAGTCGTGCACGGCTACGGCTCAACGGGAGAGGGCGGCGTGCTGCTGAAACGCATGAGGGCCTTCTTGGAGAGTCACGCTGAGTCGCTCGAAGTGCACCTGGATAGCAACCCCGGCCACACGTTCGTCACGCCACGCGTCGCCCTGCCGGACACCGTGGACATGCTGTGTGAGGACATCCTGGCCTACTGCGATACACCGAAGCCCCAGAGCAAGATCATCGGCAAGTTCCGTCGGAGCGGCCAGCCGGAAGTGTTGCAGGCCATCCGCACGTTGGAATCGCAACGTCGACTGACCACCAGGCTCAAGGGCAAGTTGAAGGTGTACGAGTCGGTGTAACGCCCCTTGGCACAAGCCGACGCTAATCTGGGTCGTTAAGCCCCAGGAAACTCAGGGCCAAGGGCATCGTCATATGGGTCCAGGGTCTCACCCTGGTCGTCCCAGGCATGAGCGTGTCGTCTATGAAGGTGCCCGATACTGGCTCGCATCAGCACCATGCCCGTCAGCCCCGCGATACCCACCACGGGTAGGATGGGAATCTCGTAGGCGATAGTCCCCATCACCAGCACCCCATACCCAATGACCAGACCAATCAGAGAGCTGTACGGCATCTTCTGCCCAACGCTGAAAACCACCATGGCTATCCCCACGGCAACGACGCCTATGCCCGTGAACTGCGCGATCGCCACTCCCGCCAGGGTAGCAACGCCGTCACCGCCGCGGAACCCGGAGAACACCGAGTACCAGTGGCCGAAGACAGCCGCGGCAGCAGGTACTACGAACCATGCACCGTCCAACCCCAGGAGGCTGCCGAAAGCCACGGCCAACGCACCCTTCGCCATGTCGCCTATCATCACGGTCATGGCCGGGAGTTTGCCCACGCTCCTGCGAACGTTGGAGGAGCCTGCCAGCCCGGAGCCCACAGCAAAGATGTCCACGCCATGTCGACGGCTCAGCTGATCGGCAAGTGGTAGCGCGCCCAGGAGGTACGCGCCAACCACGGCAAATATGAATGTAGAAATAGGAGAAGTGAAGAAATCGGTCATTAGGTCTACCCTCGCGCGCCTTGCGCCGGGCTGATGACAGCAGCCGATAGTACGGCGGTTAGGAGCTACTTCGAGCGTACTGCGTAGCTAGGGGGGAGTCAACATAACGCAACGCCCGCGTGGGGTGAAGACGCGTGTCATTC
>Ga0115002_10001263_pt1 | contig 34994 bp, 27 predicted proteins | sample ArcticOcean_MG_C_8_FD_89576 | JGI IMG/M metagenome (GOLD analysis project Ga0115002, IMG submission 89576) | Marine microbial communities from western Arctic Ocean - ArcticOcean_MG_CB11_86 | ecosystem: Environmental > Aquatic > Marine > Oceanic | place: Arctic Ocean: Canada Basin | collected... | reverse complement strand
GGCGCCACCGAGTCCGATGTGGACACAAGTCTGTCGCTTGCTGCATCTGCTTTTGACGTATACCGTCGCAAATCTGCCAGTGATCGCGCCGATTTTCTGGAGCGTATCGCAGCAGAGATCGAGGCCCTGGGCGAAGACCTGATCCACAGGTGCATGGCGGAATCGGGATTGCCCGAGGCGCGTCTCCTGGGCGAGCGCGGCCGCACGGTGGGCCAGATCAGAATGTTTGCAGCTCTTGTGCGTGATGGGTCCTGGGTGGACGCACGTATCGATCACGCATTGCTCGACCGTGCGCCGCTGCCCAAGCCGGATGTGCGGCTGATGTTGATGCCGATGGGCCCGGTCGTTGTGTTCGGCGCCAGCAACTTTCCACTGGCCTTCTCCGTGGCAGGTGGTGATACGGCATCGGCCCTGGCGGCCGGATGTCCGGTTGTTGTAAAGGCTCACCGGTCTCACGCCGGGACGGCCGAGATGGTTGGCCGCGCGATTCAAAAGGCGGTTTCGGATTCGGGAATGCCCGATGGGGTGTTCTCGCTGCTGCACGGTCAAGGCAGAGTAGTGGGTACGGCGCTGGTGAAGCATCCCCTGACCCGAGCGGTGGGTTTCACCGGATCGCTGAAAGGTGGACGTGAATTGTTCGATGTGGCTTCGAGCCGACCTTCCCCCATCCCGGTCTACGCTGAAATGGGCAGTCTGAACCCGGTGTTTGTTCTTCCGGGAGCCCTGAGGGAAAGAGGCGACCAGTTTGCCGAAGGTCTGTGCCAGTCTGTGAATCTGGGAGTGGGCCAATTCTGCACCAATCCTGGGCTGGTTCTGGGGTTGGACGGAGATGATCTGGATTCGGTGAAGGGGAAACTGGAAGGATTATTCTCGGACTCGCCCAATGCCACTATGCTGAACCCGGGGATTCGGGAGGCGTACGATGCGGGCATTGCGGCGGTTCAATCTTCTGCAGGAGTCACTCTGGTTGCCCGGGCATCCGCCGAAGCAGATCCACAGAAGACCCAGGCAGCAGCGCACGTGTTTTCTACCGATGTGGAGACTTTTTTGAACACCGAGCAGCTCGCGCACGAGGTGTTTGGTCCGAGTACCTTGATGGTTGGCTGCCGGTCGAAGGAGGATATGGAGAAGGTCGCTCGCGGGCTGGAAGGTCACCTGACCGCCACGATTCACGGTACCGAAAAGGACCTGGCGGAATTCTCGGATCTCGTGACGATTCTCGAGAACAAGGTGGGGCGACTGATTTTCAATGGGTTTCCAACGGGTGTGGAGGTCTGCGCATCCATGCATCACGGCGGCCCTTATCCAGCTTCAACAGATGGGCGATCCACCTCGGTGGGCACTGCTGCGATTTTCAGATTCACTCGCCTGATGTGCTACCAGGGATTTCCCCAGAGCGCGCTTCCCCGGGAGCTGCAGGACGACAATCCTCTGAAGATATGGCGTCTGGTCGATGGTGAATACAGCCAGGGGTAATGGACGAGTTTCCAGAAATAGCAGAGGGCGCCGATTCGATCGAATCGGCGCCCTTTTTCATTTTGTCAAATCGCTTCAGGGTACTGAGGCGACGAGATACACGACCGGTGTCCCGTGATGGGGTGTGATTTCGAACGGACAGTCCGCGGAAATGAGGCAGGTGTCCCCTTTCTTCAGGGTGTATTGCGTCCCCTCGGATTGGATATCGGCTGCGCCTTCGATCAGGGTTGCAGCAGCGAATGAGCCATATGGCGTATGTGTGCCAGGTCCGGATTTCAGCGTGAACTTCTCCAGGGAGAAATGTTCGGTCTCGAGAAGCAGCGAATCCGATTCATTGCGTGTGTCGCGAATTTCCGGGGCAGACTGAAAGTCTATGACTTCGAGGGCCTGGCCGGTGTGAAGCTCACGTGGTTTCCCGTCTAGACCCGGACGGTCGTAGTCGTGAATTCGGAATGTGATGTCGCTGGACTGCTGGACTTCGTAGATCATGACACCCTGGCACAGGGCGTGCACCGTTCCCGGCGGGAGATAGACGAGGTCACCAGACTGAACTCCTTTGTATTGGATGGTATCTCCAACCTTTCCCTGCAGTATCGCCTGCTCGAACGCCTCCCGCCCAATGCCTTCCTGCAGGCCCAGCGCAATCCTTCCTCCGGCGGAATGAAGCACATACCAGGCTTCCGATTTACCGAACGTACCGAGCCCGTTTCTAGTGGCGTATTCATCGTCCGGATGGACCTGGATGGAGAGATCCTGACACGCATCCAGGAGTTTGATCAGGAGTGGGAACCGCCCGCCGTAACGCTCTGACACAGCTTTGCCCAGGAGCCGTTCACCGTAGGTGTTTACGAGGGCTCCGAGCGTGAGACCGGATGATGGGCCGTAGGCGCACTCGCTTTCCAGTTCGGGCAGCGCAGACACCTCCCAGGATTCGCCAAATGGCCGACCCGCTGGAAGCGGTTTCCCGAAGCGTGTTTCCAGGCCGCGACCACCCCAAACCATTTCACGAAATCCAGGTCGCAGCGGAAAGAGGGTTGGTTCACTCATAGTGGAAAATACTTTCCTGAAAATTAGCAAGCGAAGGTCCCATATGGAGAGAAAGATAGGCCCGCGTTCAAGGGATGTCAAATATCGGTCAGACGGTCGATTTCGGGACCGATCCGGTCTCGATTTCCGCTTGCGATCACCTTGAGGCGGCGTTAGGTTGTAGACAGTATTGGACGAAACTGACAAACATTGAGCCACCACGACAAAAGGAGCATGAAATGATCAAACTGGCAACCATGACCAGTGTGTGTCCGGACTGGACGCTGGATGAGGTGATCGAGGGGATGAAACGCAACGGGTATACCGGTTTGGAACCGCGAATCGGGTGGGGCCACGCTTCCGGAATCGAGCTGGAGATGTCCGCTTCAGACAGGGCATCTCTACGAGGTCGATTCGACAAGGAAGGACTTGAAATCTGCTGCGTTGCGACGGGCGCAAAGTTTGCGACGGCCGATCCGGGTGAACTCGACAAGACGATCGAGGAAGCCAACGCCGGAATCGATCTGGCTGGCGACCTGGGCGCCCCCTATTTGCGGACGTTTGGAGGCGCTCGAGGTGGCGGCGAATTCAACGGGATTGTTCACCGGACTGTGGAGGCCTACAAGCGGGTTATGGATCACGCCGCAGAACGAAATGTAACGGTGTTGTTCGAGACGCACGATGAGTGGTGTGTTTCCGCACAGGTTCGTGAGGTCGTGGAGCGTGTTTCGCACCCGAATCTGCGCGTCCTCTGGGATCTGATGCATCCGGCGCGATTCATGGAGCGCCCTGCGGAGACGATGGCTACTATCGGTCATTTGACCGCACACTTGCACGCACACGACGGATTGTACGAGACGCCTGAAGGACGTATTACGACTGTTGGACTGGGCGAAGGCACCATCGATCACGGGACGCCCCTGCGACTGCTCAACGAAGCGGGATTTGACGGGTATTTCTCGCTCGAGGTGATCCACGCCGTTGGCAGCGATCATGACGCAGATGGCGTTCTGGCACAGTATGCCGAGGCATTCAAGAAGATCACTAAAGGATTCTAGTATTGGGACCCGCGAATTCCTTCAGGGATTCGCCGGCAGATGCCGGTCCCTCGATACACCCTCCTTCGCTGCTTTGCAGCTGCGGAGGGCACTCGGGAAAACGGTGGCTCTTCGTAGCGTTTTGATGGAAAACCCAGGACAGCTACACGATATCAAAATTTCGGAATGGAGTGGCGCTTGAATCTGCTTGTTCTTTGCAGTGATACCTTCCGTGTAGATCATCTCAGTTGTTACCGGGACGATTCTCCGGTCAGGACGCCGAATCTGGATCGACTTTCGGATGAGGGGGTCCGTTTCGATTCTGCATTCGGCGAGGGCACACCCACCTTGCCCGCTAGGCGGGTGTTGTATACCGGCCGACCGATATTCCCGTTTCTGTGGGCCCCTCAGAAGTGGGACCGGGTAAATCTTGCGGGATGGCACCCGCTGTTCTACGAGGATGTGACACTTGCTGAATGGCTCGTTGAACGAGGATATACCACCGGTTTGATCAGCGATCTGCCCCACCAGTTCAAACCGGGGAAGAATTTTCATCGGGGATTCCACCAGTTCAATTGGGAACGCGGTCAGGAGATGGATTATCTGGTGGCGGGGCCTCGGGACGAAGTGCCAATCGAGAAATTCGAACCCACCGGGAAGGCGAACGCACTGTTGACCCAGTTCCTGATGAACAGTCGGGACTGGAAGGATGAAACCGACTGGTGCAGTGTTCGGGTGCTCAGAAAGGGGAGGGACTTTCTGAAGCAGAATTCAGGTCAGCAGCCATTTATGCTCTGGCTGGAATGTTTCTTCCCGCACGAGCCCTGGTTCGCTCCGAAAGACCTGGTGGAGAAGCACTATGAAGGAGATGGCCACGATGGCGTAGAGTGGATCTTTCCACCGGGTACCACGGATGAGATGAGCGAGAATCAGGTGCATCGGGTAAGGGCGCACTACCGGGGCCTGTGCGAACTGATTGACCGATGGTTCGGCAAGCTGATGGAGGTGGCCGAGAACCAGGACCTGCTCAAGAATACGATCGTGGTTTTCCTGTCGGATCACGGAACGATGATGGGTGAGCAGGGCCAACTGCACAAGGGGCCCGATCGTCTCAGATGGCAATGCACTCAGGTGCCGATGTTGATTCGGCACCCGGATGTTACCACATTTGGAGGACGAGTCGTTCCTCAATATGTGCAGCATCAGGATTTGATGCCCACGCTGCTGAGCCTGATGGATCAGGAAGTCCCGGATCGTTGTACAGGTACCGATCTCAGTGCGATGATGAGGGGAGAAGCCTTCGAAGACAAGGAATTCGTGATCACCGCATTCGGGAACTATGCGAGTGTTCGCTCGCGCAAATGGAATTATCAGACGCCGTGGGTCCAGAACAACTGGGAGGAGATGCCTGAAAATCGCCGAAAATTGTCTTCTCCACAATTGTACGACCTTGAGGCCGATCCGGATGAGTTGTCCGATGTGGTGGCAGACCACCCCGAGATCGCAGCAGACTATCATCAAAAGCTGATGGCACATATCGAGAATAACCGAACATTGACCAGGGGATCGCTGGAGGTGGGTGACTCGGCGTTTCACGAGGTGCCCCTGTTCGATCAATCACAGCTTTAGCAAGCGGTTCCGGCGGCGGTCATTCCGGAGCACATAAGCACTCGAACCAAGGAGGATAAGATGGCGAAGAAACTGGGCGTGCTTGTTCACGGTGCGGGGTGGGTTTCAACCCAGCACATTTCTGCGTTCAACAACAATCCGCATACAGAGGTGGTCGCTGTTTCCAGCCGAAAGCGCGCGAGCGCACAGGCCAGGGCAGACGAAGCGGGTTTGGAGAATGTGGGGATCTATACCAACTATCAACGGGCGCTGCAGCACCCGGGGGTGGATATCGTTTGTGTGTGTACGCCGCAAAGGTATCACGCGTCCAATACGATTGCTGCAGCCGAGGCCGGAAAGCATGTTGTGATCGAAAAGCCGATCGCGAATACCCCGGCGGAAATGCGGGCGATGCAGCGGGCGGTGAAGAAGGCCAAGGTGCGCACCAATGTCAGTTTCGTTCTGCGCTGGAATCCGCTTTTCGAAACACTCAAGTCGATGATAGCCGAGGATACAATTGGTGATGTCTACTATGTGGAGACCGATTACCAGCACGATATCGCGAGCTGGTGGACGGGCTGGGACGAAGCCAGGAAGAAGCGCACAGGCGTTAGCGCATTTGTTACCGGCGGCTGCCACGCGATTGACGCGCTCAGGTGGTTCGCCGGAAAAGGTGAGTTCGAGGCCGCAACCCCGGTGGAAGTGTTTGCCTACTCAGGTGGCTTCCGGAAAGGTCTGAAGAAGGAGTTCGACTATATCCAGAACAAGTGGGTCGACGGGCTTCCTCTGGAGTATGACGATCTCGAGGTGGCACTGGTGAAGTTTTCGAACGGGGCGGTCGGCAAAGTGTCGGTCAATTACGGGTGCATCATGCCGTATTCCTTCCCGCTCGAAGTTTTTGGAAACAAGGGCACGATCAAGGACAACAAGGTGTGGTCTCACAAGTATCCCGGGCAGAAAGACTGGGTAGAGATTCCTTCGATACTGCCCGACAGCGCCGATGTGAGTCATCACCCGTTCCAGGGGCAGATGGACCACTTTGTGGAATGCATCCAGAAGCGCAAGGAGTCGCACGCGAACCTGGACGACGCGATTGTAACACACGAAGTCGCTTTCGCTGCGCTGGAATGTTACAAGACGAAGAAGCCCGTAAAGCTTCCTTTGAAAAAGAAATGAACGGCTTCGGGATCCCGGTGATCTCCCGACCGTTTTCAATGTACTATCCGGAGGTGAATTGATGGCCAAGCGGAACCTGGTTTTATTCGGCGTAGATAGTCTCTGGGCCGACCATATGAACAGTTATGGTTATCCGAAGCTGACCATGCCGCACATCGACAAGCTGGCTTCGCAGGGCGTGCTGTTCGAGAGGAATTATTGTCCGCACGTACCTACGACGTCCGCTTACGCCTCTATGCTTACCGGTATGGATTGTTTCTCCACGCAGGTGGTGGCATTGAGGCACAAGGGCGGGTTGACGGAAGATGTGAAAACCCTGCCCGAGATGCTTCGAGGCGCGGGATATGATACGACTTGTGTGGGATTCACAGGGAATCCGAGTTCTCGTGGATTCGATAATTATCTGGACTACAAGGCGTGGGGAAGCTGGGAAGAAAATCCGCTGCGGAAGGCAGAAGGGTTGAACGATGTCGCCATTCCTGAACTCGAGCGAATGGCCTCGGGCGACAAGCCGTTCTTCCTCTTTTTGAGACATATGGATCCCCACTCTCCGTATCTGCCGCCGTCACCATTCAACAACATGTTTTATACCGGCGATGCGTTCGACAAGTCCAACAAGTCGATGGATCCGGTGTTCAAGTTCAAACCGTTCAAGAACTTTTTCAAGAGCTGGATGCCCCCGGGCGTAACTGATGCCGAGTACATCATTGCGCTCTATGATGGCGCACTGGCTTATATGGACGCTTGCATTCAACAGATCTTGAACCGTATCGATGAACTGGGCCTCGCGGACGAAACGCTGGTTGTCTTCAATGGCGATCACGGTGAAACGCTGATGGATCATGATTGTTATTTCGATCACCACGGGACCTATGACTGCACGCTCCACGTTCCGCTGGTGATGCGATTGCCCGGGCGACTGCCTGCAGGAAAGCGCGTACCTGGATACACGACGCATCAAGACCTGGTCCCAACCGTTCTCGAGCTTCTGGGTGTTCGCCCGAAGATCAAATTCGACGGGCGCAGTTTGATGCCGCTGATCAATGGCAAGCGCGATCACAATGACACGGAGTTTTACATCACCGAGGCAACGTGGATGCGCAAACACGGGTGGCGGACACCTGAGTGGAAACTGATTGTGGCGCTGGAGCCGGACTTCCACTTTAAGCCCGAGGTGGAGCTGTACAATCTGGTGACGGACCCTGGCGAGAACAACAATGTGGCTGACAAGGAGCCCGAAGTGGTCAGGATGTTGAAGGCCCGGATGGAGGCCTGGATTGCCAAACGGGAGAAGGAAGTGGGGAAGCCCAATCCGATGTTTACGAATCTCAACTGGCACGGTACGGACTGGGATGGCCCGTTTCCTGATTCGAAGACGGCGTATAACAAAATCGGCATCGGGTCTGTGGCCAGGGCAAAAACGCTGCAGGCGAGGGATGCGAAGAAGGGAGCAAAGAAGGTGAAGAAGGCGACCAAGTCCAGGAGCAAGGGACGGAAGTAAGACCCTTTCGACAGGAGAGTTGATGGAACACGCACTTCCGTATCTTGAAGTCTCCGGCGGTCCAGGCGAACGAGGCCGTGCTCACGGCGAGGTGTTCCGGGACGAGATCCAGAACTTGCTGCCCGCCTATTTCGAATATCTGGATTCGGTGAGCAGGAGTTCTGGTGTTGAGCCGCTGACGAAGACCCGGGCGCTAGAGATATCGGCTACCTATCTGGAGCCGACCGAGCGGTATGCACCTGATCTGATGGTCGAGGCCCGGGGGATCGCCGAGGCAGCGGACGTTTCATTCGAGGAGCTGTTCTGTCTGAATGCGTTTCTCGATATGTTCGATTTTCTGTCTCCTCCCTTCGTGCAATCGGGCTGCACGTCCTTGATGGTTCCCGGGAATCTGAAAGGTGAGGGGGCCCTGATTGCACAGAATTACGATTTGCCTGCCTATTTTTCGGAGGCCGCTATCCTCCTTCGAGTTGTAGATTCAGACGTCCCCTCTTCGCTGTTCTACACGAACGCCGGAATGCTGGGCTGCAGCGGTATGAACGAGCTCGGCATCAGCGTTGTGATCAACAATCTGGTTCCGTCGGATTCTGGTCCAGGTGTTCCCTACCCTTTCATCATCCGGAAGGTTCTGGAAACAGAACGTATCGGTGATGCGATAGACGCAGTGGGAGCGGCGACCCGGGCATCGGGAATGAATTATGTGCTGTGCGACAAGCACGGGGAAATCTATAGCATCGAGTCTTCTGCGAGAGATTACGAGGTGCTGGTTCCGTTCGACGGTCCAATGGCACACGCTAATCACTATCTTGCCGAACGTCTGAAACCTTTGGAGTGCAGGGCGTGGAGTCAGCGCGGACAGAGTATTTTGCGGTGGGGTCGCGCCACGCGGCTGCTGAAAGGGCATGGTTCTCTGGAGCCGGAGGACCTGAGGGAGATTCTAGGGGATCGGGTAAATGCCCCGATCGGGATTTGCAGGAAAAATGTGAACGGTTGCGGCGAAACGATTTGCGGCATTGTGCTGTCCCCGCCGGAAGGCAAGGCCTGGTTCGTTCGGGTGCCCTCCGAAGACGAATGGGTGGCGTATGGTGTGTCCAAAGAGACGCGTCCGGGCGAGGGTGCGGAAAGCACGAAGCGAGGGCGTTATGGGTTCGGTTAAATCGGTCTATATGATGACGGATATGGAGGGGGTCGCCGGTGTGGATGACTGGGATCCCCGACACTACGAGTATGCCAACGAGGCAAAGGGTGTCTACGAACGATCCGAGATTCAGCGGCTGCTGACGGGAGAGGTAAATGCGGCAGCCGAAGGCCTTTTCGCGGCAGGTGTCGAGGAGATCCTCATCAACGATGCCCACGGTGCGGGCAGAACCATTTTGCCGGAGGAGTTGATCCCCGGGGTGAAGATTGGAAGGGGTAAGGAGCGACCTTCCTGGCTGATCGGTATCAGAGGTGACTTCGACGCGCTGGTTCAGGTGGGGATGCACGCAATGGGGGGCACGCCTAACGCGTGTCTGGCGCACTCGATGAGTCGAGGCGTGATCTACAGGGTGAATGGCCGGGAAACCGGAGAGATGGGGATGGCCGCGTATTTGGCCGGCGAGTTGGGGATCCCCTGGATTTTTACTTCGGGAGATTCCCACGCCTGCAACGAATCGGAAGCGTGGGTGGACGGAATCGTGACGGCGCCAGTGAAGGAAGGGCTTTCCGAAGTGAGCGCCATCCACCTTGCCCCGGTGGACGCACGAGCGCTCATTCGGAAACAGATTCAGATTGCGGTGAGCCAGGCTGGAAATTGCTCGCCTCTCACTGTGTCGGCCCCGGTGACGATGGAGATCGAACGGGAAGAGCCCTGGCCGGCGAAGATCAAGGCGAGTGCCGAACGGGTAGACGCCTTCACCGTTCGGTATAAGGGCGACAGTTTCTGGGAAGTGTTTCACGACGGCTTTTACGGCAAACCGGATTTTCCAAAACCTGAGTGACGAGATGACTCAGGAACAGGCAGGGTGATTAGACAATGAATCCTACTTTCGAAAAAATGTTCAGGGCACCCTATTCCGTTCCCAACGGAATCCAGGACACAGCGGACGGGATATGGGTGGCAGACCAGGTGAGCGACCGGCTCGCACTGATGCGAAAAGGGGAGAAGGACGAATACGGTGTGCTCTGGATGATTCGGGAGATCCCCACCGAGTCTTCCAACACGAGTGGACTGACCCTTGGTGACGGGGCGCTCTGGGTGGCGGCGAATGGAGACGGCTCCAAGTGGCGCGAGGCGAGACCAAGCGACGCGAAATCCGGCGAGATTCTCAAGGTGGACCCGGAAACCGGTCACACGCTGGATCGCTTCGAACTTTCAGGTGGGGGCGGCACGCACGGGGTCGAGTACGACCCTTTCGAGCCAGGCACGCTGTGGTTGACCACCCTGAAGAGCCAGACGCTGACGCAGATTCGGATTTCCGATGGGGCTGAGCTGCGCGTTCTCCCTTTGCTCTACGGCAGGGCGCACGGCGTGGTGAGGGTGGAAGATGGCATCTGGGTGGTGCACACGGGTGATCGGGTGATCGTGAAGCTGGGTGTCGAGGGCGAGGGAGAGTTGGACCGGATCGATGTCCCGCTTCCGAATCCAGAGCCTCACGGGCTGTCTGCTTGCGATGACGGTTTTTTTTATTGCGACGCTACATCCGGATGGGTGGTAAAGATCAGGTGCGACGTTTGACATCGAATTGAGGGCCATAACGGTGGACAACAGATCCAGGGGACAACTGCTCAAGGAACGGGAGGTGCTGCAGGGGCGCGTCGATCGGCTGGAGTCCGCCAATTTCGCCCTTCGCAGATTGAGTGTGGCGCCGGACCTGGAGAGTCTTGGTGAGGTGTTCGAGGCGTGCGTACGCGGCACGATCCCTTTCGATATTACTTCGGTTTCGCTTTTACGAGGAGAACAGGAGTGGGAGCACCTGCAGACCGGAGAGGTGGTCACGGCTCCCGGACCGATTGGGGAAGCGGGCTCCGCGACAGACTGGGTAGTCAAGCATAGAGAACCGCTCTTCAGGCGGGATATCCTCGAAGATTCCAGATTCCGGGTCAGTGACAGAACCAGAGAAAGCGGAATACGCTCAGACATCATTATTCCGCTGATTTCGAGAGGCGAAGTGGTTGGCACGCTGAGTGTAGCCAGCACAACCCCGGGTGCTTACGAAGATCACCATTTGGAATTCCTGCTCCCTCTGGCGGACCAGATTGCGGTGACTGCAGACAACAGGCAGCTATACCGGGAGCTAAACGAAGCGTATCGCGATTTGAAAATGATTTACGACCGGGCTTCCGATCTGATCTGTTTGATTCGTGTTGAAGATGACGGATCTCTGGTTTTCGCTTCAGTGAATCAAACATTCCTTCAGACCACAGGGCTTTCTGAGTCGGCGATCGTGAACAAATCTCCTGGTGATGTATTGGAGGTGGATACTGCCAGAGCGGTTGTCGAAGAGGCAAACGCGGCGATTCAGAAGGGGATACCGGGACAGATTACGATTACGCTTGAGGCGCACGGGGCTTCAAGCAATTTGGAACTGGCACTCACACCTGTTATCGATGATACCGGAACATGTACGCACTTGCTGGGTGTCGCTGTGGACGTGTCCCGCCGCTTGCAATCCGAGCGAGAGATCATCCGCCTGGAGCGACTTCACGCACTGGAAGAGATGGCGAGAGGGGTCGCGCACAATTTCAACAATATTCTGGTGGGTGTGCTGGGATACGCGCAGCTGATCGAGATGCAGAGTAACGACGAGAATGCGAAAGAGAACGCAAAGGAGATCATTGAAAGCGCGCTGCGAGCAAAAGACCTTGTCCAGCGGTTGAATCTCTCGGTGGGCAGAGGAAACGATATTCCACCGCACAAGATCGACAATTTCAACACGATCGTGCAGCAGGTTATCGAAGATACCAGCCCCAGGTGGAAGGACGAGGCGGAGGTGGACGGGATTACGATACAGGTGGAAACCGAGTTCCACGATGTGCCCCCGGTCGTTGCGGATCCTGTAGGGCTGCACCACATTCTGGTTCATCTGATCACAAACGCTGCGGACGCACTGGTCGAGGGCGGTACGATCAAGATTTCAACTGGCCAGAGAGAACAAATGGTTCAGCTCAAGGTCGAAGACAACGGCGTGGGCATGTCCGAAGAGACCCAAAAGCGCATTTTCGATCCGTTCTTTACCACTCGCCAGGATGTGGGCAGCGGTCTTGGGTTGTCGATGGCCTATAGGACCGTTACGAGCTGGGACGGGGCGATCGAGGTGAACAGCTCACCAGGGGCGGGATCGGAATTCGTGATCCTGCTTCCCATCTGGACGGATGAGGCGGAGGGCGAGAAGGAGCAAAGTGGAGAAGCAAGAGTGCTCGTCGTGGATGATGAGCATACCGTTCGCCAGGTCCTTTCGAAAGCGTTGAACATGTATCAGCTGGATGTGTTTTCGAATCCAGAGGATGCGATGGAGGTGTTCACCAGAGGACGATATGCCGTGGCACTGATCGACCTTGGGATTCCCGGTAAACCTGGAGACCAGTTGACCCGGGAATTGAAGGAAGTCGACCCGGACCTGGTCGCCGTTCTGGTTACGGGGTGGGAGGTACTAAACGGGGATCCCCGGCTCGAGCCGTTCGATTTCCATATACAGAAGCCATTCGGTCTCATCGAGATACAGGAACTGGTTTCCAAAGGAGTGGGTCGCTGGCAGGCTTCGCGCCAGTAAGCCAATTCGCGCAAGTTATCAACCTGCGTGTTTACTATTTCAGGATGAGCAGGGGTAAGGGATGGGCGCACGAGATTCAGTGGTGATGGGAGTAGATGTGGGCACTGGAAGTGTACGCGCCGGGGTGTTCACGCTGGACGGCAGGATGCTCGGTACGGCGACCTCGGCGATACGCGAAGGCAATCCCAAAGCGGATTTCTACGAACAGTCCTCACAGAATATCTGGGAAGAGACAGGTAAAGTGGTTCGCGAAGCGCTTCGTGAATCCGGCAAAGGGCCAGGTGATGTAGCGGGGCTCAGTTTCGATGCGACCTGTTCGCTCGTGGTGCTCGACAAGCAGGGAAAGCCGCTTACGATTTCAGAGTCCGGTGATCCGGACTGGAATGTGATCGTATGGCGCGACCACCGTGCGATCGACCAGGTGGATCGGATCAACGCGGGTGGGCACAATGTCCTGCAATACGTGGGCGGCGTAATGTCTCCGGAGCAGGAGCCTCCCAAATTGATGTGGCTGAAAGAGCATTTGCCCGAGACGTGGGCGGAGGCTGGCAAGTTTCTCGATCTGGCGGACTATATGGTCTATGAAGCTACCGGCGAGGATGTGCGCAGTCTGTGCACGAATGTTTGCAAGTGGGCGTATCTGGGTCATGAATCACGTTGGGACAAAGATTTCTACGCGGCGATCGGTCTGGAAGATCTGTTCGAAGATGGGAAGGTGACGGACAATGTGGCGCCGATGGGTGAGCACGCAGGCAATCTCAGCGGGGCCGCGGCCGAACACCTGGGGCCGACCACGGACACGGCCGTCAGTGTGGGGATTATCGATGCCCACGCGGGAGGCATTGGTGTGGGGGTTGACACGTCCACACTTGCGCTGATTGGCGGTACCTCGTCGTGCCATATGGCTGTTGCAGAGGGATCGCGATTCGTGGGTGGGGTTTGGGGTCCTTATTTCAGCGCGATGATTCCGGAGTTTTGGCTCAATGAGGGCGGGCAGAGCGCCACGGGTGCGCTCCTGGATCACACGATCGAACGGTTCGGAACGATTCGTGAGGGTGACCGGCTTCGCCACGTTCTGGATGACCAGGATATCAATTCTGTTTATAGCGAACTGAATGCGTTCATCGCGAACAAGGATGTTGGGCCTGAGTGGACCCGGGACGTGCACATCTTGCCCTATTTCCACGGGAACCGGTCACCGAATGCAGATCCGAATGCCCGGGGGATTATTGACGGTCTTTCGCTGGATATGTCCTACGAGACGCTGGCCTTGATGTATCACGCAACGATTCACGCAGTAGCCTACGGCACACGACACATTATCGACGCGATGGAGGCGGAGGGATACCGGATCGAGCAGATCAACGCGTGCGGGGGTGGGACGAAGAACGCGCTCTGGATTCAGGAACACGCCGACGCGACACAGCGACCTGTTCGCCTCCCGAGAGAGCCGGAGGCGGTGCTGTTGGGTTCGGCCATTCTGGGCGCGGTCGCTGCGGGGATCTACCCCTCGATTCCTGAGGCGATGAAAGCAATGTGCCACGCCGGTGAGGTCGTGGAACCGAATGCGGAGACGAAGGGGTATCACGACTGGAAGTATGGTAAGCAGTTGGAGATGTACGGTCAGCAGATCGAGAGGCGGAAGTCGTGAAGCAGCCGGGCACGCAAAAAAACAAGGCGTTGAAGCACAAGGTGTTGTCCCAGACCGGTTCCACACGCGGCACGGCGTATACGATGAGCAACAAGGTCATCACGAACGACCGCAAGGTCCACGTGGTGTGGCTGGATCAGATCAGCAAGACCTACGTGCGCACGTATCATATGGACAGCAAGCGCTGGAGGAACCCCGTATTTGTTGGCGAAGGGGATGACAATCACGCGGGGGCTTCGCTGGCGATCGACTCGGAAGGGTATCTGCATCTGGTGTTCGGTCCGCACCACAATCCGATCCAGCATATGGTCAGCAAGCGACCCAATACTTCCACGGCCTGGGTCTCACAACCCTCGCTGGGTGGTGCCGCTGCCACGTATCCGAGTCTCGTTTGTGATCACGAGGACACGCTTCACATTTGCTACCGGGGCGCGTACGGTGACGAGCGACCCAGGGCGTTGATGTATCAGAAGCGGCCGATAGGCGGCGAGTGGACATCTCCGGTCAAGCTGGTTGATCCGGAAGGCCCGGCGGCCTACACCCAGTTTGAGAATGCGCTCTACTTTGGGCCGGACAGGTCGCTGCTGCTCTCCTTTCATATTGTTCGCGCCAGGTCGGACGATCACACGCAAACTCGGGGGATGGGTTTTGGCGTGATGCGATCAACCGATGGAGGCGCGTCCTGGACGTCGATGGATGGGACGCCGCTGTCTCTTCCGGCGACACCCGATTCGCCCTGCGTGATCGAGTTCGATGAGGGGTTGGACGTTCGGATGGGGAACGTGGTTTCGGACAATGACGGGAATGCGTATTTCACGTTGAACCGAAGAGAGCGGAAGGTCCACGAAACGATTCTGTATCGCTGGCGGAAAAGCGGTTGGGAACAGATTCCGCTGCTCCCCGAAGCTCAGAGTCTGTCCGGCGATTGCTGGATGTCCGATGTGTGTTCGCTGAGTATGGGTGTGGAGGAGGTGCTCTACGCAGCGGGGGTGGTTTGCGAACCCGGCGGCGGTTGGGCAGACCCGACGAATGAAATCGTGCTGTTTACCTCGCGAGACAAGGGCGATACGATTTCGACTAGGAAGGTCTCTCCCGGTGATCGTGGAATCGCGAACTGGCTTCCGAATCTGGAGCGGGGAACCGGGGCCAATCAGGTGTGGTATCCGCAGCTGCTTTACACTCACGGAGACAAGGGTGTGGGCTGCAGTCCGGGCATCGATACCGAGATTCGGTGTGTGAATCTGGCGACCATTGGTCTGGAACAGGAAAGGGAAGTCCAGGAGGCGCTAGCAGGTGCACTGACTCTGAGGGGACTGAATTTTTCGAAGAAGATGTCATCAACTGTCTGGCGACGCATTGAACGTTCCCGAGGGCATTACAAGCGTTTGAGAGAAGTGGATGTCGGATATGACGTGGAGCCGCCGACAATTTTTCGACCCGGCTCAGCGAAGAAGGGGATTGTCGATAAAGCGGGCTTCGCCTGGCTGAGCGACGGGGATGTTCAGAAGCCGGGAGCGTCTGATGAGCTTGCATTTCTACCGGTTTCAGAACTGTCAAAATTGATCGCGTCTCGTCAGATTTCACCCGTTGAGTTGACCCGGTTGTATCTGGATCGGCTGACGACTTACGGTCCCGGGCTCAATTGTGTGGTGACGCTCACAGAGGATCTCGCACTAGAGCAGGCTGAAGCCGCGGAAAAGGAGATCGCCCGGGGCGAATACAAGGGGCCGCTGCACGGAATCCCCTGGGGCGCAAAGGATTTGCTGGCAACACGCGGGATTCCAACCACGTGGGGGGCTACTCCGTTCGAGCATCAGGTGATCGATCGGGACTCCACCGTGGGTGTTCGGCTCAGGGAAGCGGGCGCCGTGCTGGTGGCCAAACTCTCCCTGGGAGCGCTTGCAAGTGGACACAACTGGTTCCGGGGGATGACGCGGAATCCGTGGAATACGGAGAAGGGGTCGAGTGGATCATCGGCCGGTCCGGGTTCGGCAACGGCTGCCGGTCTGGTGGGATTCAGCATCGGCTCAGAGACGCAGGGTTCCATCGTTAGTCCAAGCGCAACGTGTGGTGTGGTGGGGTTACGGCCGACCTACGGCAGGGTGAGTCGTTACGGGGCAATGGCGCTGTGCTGGACAATGGACAAGCTAGGACCAATGTGCAGAGGTGTGGAAGATTGCGCGGCCGTGCTCGCGACGATTTATGGACCGGATGGGAAGGATCATTCAGTAGCAGACGTTCCGTTCGGCTGGCCCTCGGGGAAACGGGTAGAAGATTTGCGGGTGGCCTATCTGGCCAATGATTTCGAGGAGGTGAAGGAAGCGGCCGACCGCGCATTATACGAGGAGAGTCTTGGCGCAATTCGAGCCCTTGGCTTCGACCCTCAGCCGGTGAAATTACCGCACTATCCGTCAGTGGCGGATATCGTTCTGCCGGTGGAAGCCGCTTCCGCCTTCGATGATCTGACCCGGAGCGGGCAAATCGATGCGATGTCGGAACGCGACAAGAGCCATTGGCCTGAGGCCCTGAGGGTCGCACGGGCCATTCCGGCGGTGGAATATCTGCGTGCACAGCGAGTAAGATCGAAGATGATGCGTGAAATGGAAGTGTTGATGGACGACTGGGACGTGTTGATCGGACCGACGTTCGCAGGAAAAAATGGCCAGGTGACCAATCTGACGGGTCATCCTGCCATCACAGCGCCGTGCGGTTTCGTGGACGGGACGCCCCGGGGGATCACTTTTTTCGGTGGGCTGTATGACGAGGCGACGATCCTGAATTTCGCACTGGCATTCGAGCAGGCGAACGATTGGCACAAACAACATCCTGAATTGTCAGTTTCCGGGGACTAACCCCAAATTTTACAAGCAACAGGAGGTAGGTGTTATGGCTGAAGCATTTAGAGGGATGCCGTGCAGAAGGGTCGGGGATTCCGGCCTGTTTGTTTCCACGGTGGGTGTCGGGATGTGGAAGTGGGGAGATCCACTTTATGACGGTTCGAGGATTGGCGATCACGAGGGCTTCGAGGTGCTGGACAGGGCACTCGAACTGGGCGTGTTCCACTGGGACACGGCCTGCTCCTATAACCTGGGTTCCGGCAATTCGGAGCGCTTGCTGGGACGGTATTTCGAGGCACGTCCGAGGTCTGTTCGTGAGCAGGTTGTGGTGGCAACCAAGATCCACAATCCGGTGAGGGATGAACACGCGATGTCGGCAGATTTCACGCCGAATCAACTGGGTGCGTCCAGGTCCTACATTCGTTTTGCCGTTGATAAATGTCTCCAGAGGCTGAAGACAGATTATATCGATCTGCTTTATCTGCACCAAAGCGGTACGGACGACGAAGGGAATTACCGGGTGCCGATCGAGGAGACGTGGGGTGCATTCGACGATCTGGTTTCGAGGGGTAAGGTCCGGTATCTGGCGGTGTCCAACCATTCAGTTAAGCAGATGTCTAATGTCGCGGATGCGATGGAGAAGGTGGGTAAGGATGTGTCTAGACGAATCGTGGCAGTCCAGAACCGGTACAACATGCTGGAGCGGGATGCGATCGCTTGTGAAGCGGGTGGTGAGGAATCCGATTTCTTCAGAGCCGCATCGAAGAATGGCGTAGGTGCGATTCCCTTTTATCCGCTGGCGAGCGGTCTGCTCACGGGAAGATACCGGAAGCGTCAGCTGGATTCAGCCAGCGGCCGGATTCTGGACGACGGTACGCAGGAAGAGTTTCTGACGGAGGCCAATCTGGACAAGATCGAAGGACTCGCAGGCGTGGCCGAAGCGAAGGGGATTTCTATGGCGCAGCTGGCAATTGCCTGGATGCTGGCGAATGAACAGATTCCTTCGGTGATCGCCGGGGTGACCAAGATGGAGCAGCTGGAGGATAATGTGAAGGCTGCTACAGTCGAACTGTCCGGCGGTGAACTGGATGAGATCGGCAAGATTCTTGATGCCTGAGCGATGCGCTTCGATATCCGATTGAAGGTGTAAGCCGTGGGCCTCCGTGCCCACGGCTTTTTTAGCCCGGGCGCTGCTGGTCAAATGAGGAGCTGGGATCTTGAGAGGGAGTTTTCCGTGAGCCGACAATACGACGTGGTGATCATTGGTGGTGGAACGGGCGGTGTGGCGGCAGCGCTTGCCGCTGCGAGGAACGGGAAGCGCGTGGTGATGACCGAGGAGACCGACTGGATCGGCGGGCAGTTGACCCAGCAGGCGGTTCCGCCTGACGAGAATCCCTGGGTGGAGAGCTTTGGCGGAACCCGGTCCTATCTGGGCTATCGCTCAATGGTGCGGGAGTATTACCGACGCAACTATCCGTTGACCGCGAAGGCGAGACGGAATGCGCATCTCAATCCGGGGAACGCGGGGGTGTCCAGAATTTGCCACGAACCGAAGGTGTCGCTCGCTGTGCTCACTGAGATGCTGGCCTGCTACACCAGTACCGGTCAGGTGACTGTGCTGCTGGATACGAAGGCGAAGTCCGCGGATGTGGAGGGCGACCACGTTCGAGCGATCACCTTGGCGAGTACCAAGAGCGGCGTGGAGACCACACTGACGGGTTCCTATTTTCTGGACGCGACGGAGACAGGGGAGCTTTTGCCGATCACCGGGACAGAATACGTGACCGGTTTCGAATCGCAAAAGGACACGGGCGAGCCGCACGCACCGTCTGAGTATCAACCGCAAAATATGCAGTCGTTCACGTGCTGTTTCGCAATGGATCACCTCAAGGGTGAAGACCACACGATTCAGAAGCCTGAGATGTACGATTTCTGGAGGGCTTACGTTCCCGAACTCACGCCCTCCTGGCCGGGACCGATTCTGGATTGGGCCTACACGCACCCGATCACGCTGGAGCCGAATGTGCGGACGATTCATCCCGAGGGGGATACGGGGGCTGACTTCTGGACGTATCGGCGAATCATTGACCAAAAGAATTTTGAAAAAGGGACGTTCGCCAGTGACATCTGTCTGGTGAACTGGCCGCAGATCGATTACTGGCTGGGCAATCTATTCGAGGTGAGTGACGAGGCCGCGGCGGAGCACTTGCACAAGGGGAAACAGTTGAGTTTGTCGCTGCTTTACTGGATGCAGACGGAGGCACCGAGGCCAGACGGTGGGGCCGGTTGGCCAGGGCTCAGACTTCGGCCGGACGTGGTGGGCACCGAGGACGGGCTGGCAAAGTATCCCTATATCCGCGAGTCCCGGAGGATCAAGGCGGAGTTCACCGTGGTGGAGCAGCACGTGGGTACTGACGCGCGAATGGAGATGACTCGGAAGTCGAAGGAGGAGGTCGAGGCCGATCGGTTTTTCGATTCGGTGGGGATCGGCAGTTACCGGATCGACCTGCACCCGAGCAGTGGCGGTGACAATTATATCGATATCAGTTCGCTGCCCTTTCAAATCCCTCTGGGATCGCTGATTCCTCAGCGAATGGAAAACCTGTTGCCCGCAAGCAAGAACTTGGGGGTCACTCACATTACAAACGGGTGCTATCGATTGCATCCGGTGGAGTGGAATATCGGTGAATCGGCCGGGGCGCTGGCCGCGTTTTGTATCGATCAGAAGATGGCGCCACGACAGGTGAGGGCGGATTCGAACCAGCTGGAGGCGCTGCAGCAATGGCTGGGGGAGCAGGGTGTGCCGATTGCGTGGCCTAAGGTGGGGCCGAGGTGAGGAGCGAGAAGCGAGAAGCGTAAGGCGTCCGGGGTTCGGAGTCCGGGGGCGTTTGGAGATCGTGCGAGGCGAAAATCTTATCAGAAGCGTTTGGTGTTCTGTCGAGCGGCGGAGTGATCTGTCGCGATCACCGCTAAGGGCGAGTGTTTGGGATTTTGTGGAAGTCAACGTTTTGAGGAGGGGAGAGTATGGATAAAGGATTTTCAAATCCGGGGTTGTTGACGAGTCCGGAGGCGCTGAAGGAGATGATCGGGGATCCCGGTCTTCGTGTGGTGGATACCCGATCGGTGTACGATTACGCGGCGGGACACATCCCCGGGGCGGTTCATCTGGATGTTTACGGGATCAGTCTGAACGATACGCGTGAAGGTCCGTTTAGGGCGTTTATGTGGATGTTCAGATCCCTGATGGGCGCCAGAGGGATTGGCTCGGACCAGAAGGTGGTGTTCTACGAAGAGGATTCGGGAATGCGCGCAGCCAGAGGTTTCTGGATCTGCGAATACTTGGGCCACGAGAACGTGAGCGTGCTGGATGGCGGGCTCAAGGCGTGGAGCGCCGCTGGATACGAGGTGACGACCGTGTGTGAAGAACCGGATCACGCGGAGATCGAGACGGAGGACGTTCCCCTGCGGCATATCGGTGCCGAGGAGATTCTGAGGTCGCTGGAAGCGGAGGACTTCGTTGCCCTGGATGTTCGCAGCGACGACGAGTATTATGCCAGAGTGGCCAGGTCGGCGAGAGGGGGCGCAATTCCCGGGGCCGTTCACGTGCCCTACAAGGCGTGTCTCGATCCGGAAGGCGCTTACCAGTCGGCTGGCAAGGTGCAGGAGATTTACGTACTCGCCGGGATCACCCCGGAGAAGACCGTGGCCTGCTACTGACAAGGCGGATACCGCTCCGCCCATTCGTACCTGACGCTGCGCCTGCTGGGATATCCAAACGTGCGCAACTATATCGGGTCGTGGAAAGAGTGGGGAGACCGGCTGGATTTGCCGGTGGAAGTTCCAACTGAAGGGTAGAAAGAAGAACAACAACGAGAAAGGGGCGGGATGAGAGATCATCCTGCCCCTTTTCGATGTCTGCGCCTGAAAACCAGAGCCCCGAGAACCACCCCGTCTCCCTGAGTGCCCGGAGCAGCGTCAGCTGCGTAGGGTGTATCGAAGGGCAGGTTAGCAGTCCGTCCTCCAACAGGAACCCACTCCGTTTCCCTGAGTGCCTGGAGCAGCGTCAGCTGTGGAAGGCCTGCCCGCCGTAGCTTTAGCGAAGGTGGGTGTATCGAAGGGCAGGCTGGCAAATTTCACCGGGTCTGCAACAAGCCTCGAAGGTTCTTGATCTCTCCTGACCCCAAAGCTGCGCGTCTTCCGCCAATTCCACTCGAAACTCGTCACTCGAAACTCGTCACTCTCCCATCTTGCACACCGTGTCAAATTCCTTCTTCGTGACGGGATGCACCGAGAGTCTTTGAAACCGCTGGACGACTTTCATATCGGTCAAACTCTTCCTCGCCTTCAACTCCTTCAGGCTGACGTACGATTTGAATTTCTTCTTCCATTTGATGTCGACCGAATACCAGGTCGGGTCGTCCGGGTCCGATTTCTCGTCGTAGTAGGTGTGGTCCGGGTCGAAGGCGGAAGGGTCTGGGTATCCCCCTTTGACGACCTCGGCAAGACCCGAAACGCCAGGCTCGTCGCAGTTCGACGAGTAGAAAAGCACGAGGTCGCCCTCTTTAAAGTCGTCACGCAGCGAGTTCCGCGCCTGATAGTTCCGAACGCCACGCCACTTTCCCGTACTGTTGGGCCGGTCGTTCTTGAGCTCGTCGAACGAGCAGGTGCTAAGTTCACACTTCATCAGCCAGTATTTCTTAGCCATTTGTTTCCTCGTTTATATCGTTAGAACTGTTGCAATTGCTTGCCGTTTACTCGTCGACCAGTTCCGCGCGCTTCCGCCATTTGTGATAGTTCGGCGAGAGTTGAAGCGCCCCACCAGGCTGAGCCACGAGTTGCCCACCCTTCCCCCTTGGGTCACCCCTGTCCTCATTGATTTTGGCGAGGCGCCCGCGCCAGACGTCGATCCGCGCCTGCTGGTCGGCCTCGGCGGACAGGTCGTTGCATTCCAGCGGATCCTCTACGAGATCGAAGAATTGTTCCTCTCCTGTGTGGTGGAACCAGATGTATTTTTCGCTGCCGTCGGTGACGTATTGCATTCCGTGTTCGCGGTCGTAGCAGGTGGTGTGTTCGCCCTGGACAAAGTCACGCCAGGTGGTGGGTTCCTCACGCGAGAGGTCGAGCAAGCTCTGTCCGTCTACGGATTCGGGGATGTCTACGCCCGCAGCGTCGAGCAGGGTCGGCATAATGTCCCGGAGTTCGATGGGGTGATCGTACACCTGATCGCGAGGGAAGGTCCACCCGGCTGGATATTTCATCAGGAAGGGGATTCTGGCGGAGCCTTCGTACGCGTAGGTTTTCCGCCAGTGGTGGTGGTCGCCCATCATATCTCCGTGGTCGGAGGTGAAGATGATGAGTGTGTTCGCGAAGGCCTTGGGGTCGTGGTGTCGAAGTTCGTACAACACGCGGCCGATCTGGTGGTCGATAAATGTGATGTTGCCGTAGTAGGACGCGCGCGCACGGTGAATTTCGGCGTCGGTCCTGTGAGACCGCGGGGCGTTGGTGTCGGCGATCTTTTTGTCATAGCGCTCAGCCCAGTCTCCAACGGCGGCCCCGGGTATGTCTAGATTTCCGTTATACATATCGAAGTAATGCTGCGGGGCGTCGTAGGGCGAGTGCGGGCGCGCAAACGACAGCCACATAAAGAAGGGTTTCGAGGGGTCTTTTTGCTTTACGAATTTGATGCCTTCGCTGGCGGTCCAGTGGGTGGGGTGCAGGTGCTCGGGGAGGTGTGACGGCCGGCCCATCCAGGAGTTCCAGTCCACACTGTGATCGCGGTAGCCGTATTCCCCTTCCTTGTTTTTGTCGAAGAAGTCGTGGTAGTCGCTAATGAAGTTGCCCTGGCGACGGCCGCTTTCGTCCAGGACCATATTGTGAAATCCGTAGAGCTTTCGCTGCGGCGCGTGGTGCATTTTTCCGACGGCCTGGGTGTGATACCCGACTTTGGCGAGCTCCCCGGGGAGCGTGGCCGGGTATTCGAGGGCGTGGGATCCGGTCATTGTGAGTCGTCCGTGATTCCATTGATCCATTCCGGTGAGGATGCAGGCCCTGGCCGGCGTGCACGAAGGAACCGAGGTGTAGGCGTGAGGGAAGCGCGCGCCACCTTCGGCGAGTTCGTCCAGGTAGGGTGTTTCCAGGACCGGGTGACCGTCGCACCCGAGGCAGTCGCCCCGCTGCTGGTCGGTGGTGATGAGGAGCAGGTTCGGTTGTTCGGACATTTGTGCCTCCGATCGCTCAGCGTGTTTGTGGGTGACTTTGATTTAGAGGGTGACAGGTCAGGACGCCCAGACCTCTTTGAGGAGACGAATCCAGTTTCCGGAAAGGATGTTGTTGATGTCTGTTTCGCTGTAGCCGCGACGTTCGAAGATGGCGGGCAGGTTTTGCAGGTCGGCGATCGTGTTGAGGTCTCGCGGCGCCTGCTCCTGGCCGAACCCCCCGTCGAGGTCGGTGCCGATTCCGGAGTGATTCGTGTTGCCGGCCATCTGGCAAATGTAGTCGATGTGGTCGACGACGGTTTCCAGTGTGGCCCCGCTGGTCTGGTTGTAGCAGGCGACTTCGCGCTGCCAGTTCGCGTCGAGCATCCAGGAGTCGAAGGAGGCGCCGATGACGCCGTTTCGTTCGATAATGGCTTTGATCATTTCGTCAGTGAGTTGGCGCTGGCCAGGTGTGAGCGCGCGCGCGTTGTGGTGTGATGCTGCGACAGGGCCGTCGTAGATGTCCAGGATTTCCCAGAAGGCCTGGTCCGTAGTGTGTGTGAGGTCTACGATGATGCCGACTTCCTTGAAGGCGTCGAGCAGCGGTTTCGCGGTGGGGAGCAGGCCGCCTTCGGTTCCCGTTCCGTGCGAGTAGGCGCTGACGCCGTAGTGCGAAATGCTGACCATTCTAAGTCCGAGGTCGTACCACTCGGGGACCTGGTCGGGATCCAGGATCGGATCCGCGCTTTCCATTGCCAGGACGAGTCCCAGGGGTGTGTCGGCGGCGGGATCGTCCCAGGCGGTGACGGTGTCGTCCAGGTCCTTTGTGTTGCGGATGAACCGGAGCACTCCTTCACGCTCGAGGGCCTGGTAGTAGGCCAGGTGACCGCGACCGACGCCGTGGCACTGGGCCTGGCACCACATTCCCGTGCGAGTCCAGCTGTCGTTCGAGTCCAGGCGGGACATTACGGTGCCGAAGATGATGCCGACCTTCCCCTTTCGGAGTTCCGGGAAGGTGACGGTGCAGCTGCCAAAGCTTCTCATTACAGGTTCGGCGTCGTGAATTCTTACGGAGGCCGCCGTCTGGAGCAGGTCCCGATTGATCTGGATCGCGTTCGCGCCGAGGTCCAGGTGGCTGTCTACGATAAGTGGGCGTTTGTCTGACATTGGGTTCAGCTCCAGTTGTTTTTGAAGAGGCGAATCAGGTTGCCGTGGCAGATTTTATCGATGTCTTCCGCGTTGTAACCGTTTTCTTCCAGGATCGAAGGGAAGCGCTGTAGATCTTCAATCGTGTTGTAGTCCGTTGGCGCGAGTTCTTTTCCGTACCCACCGTCCAGGTCCGTTCCGAAGGCAACGTGGTCGGCGTTTCCGGTGAGCTGGCAGATGTGGTCTATGTGTTCAACGACGGATTTCATCGGCCGTGTCGCGGTGGTGTAGTGTGTGGTCGGGTCGTCCCAGCTCCAGGTGGGTGAGAGCATTTGCTCGGCGAATACCATTCCCAGAACGCCGTCCCGGTCGGTGATCGCTTTGATCATTTCGTCGCTGAGGTGACGTTGGCCCGGAGTGAGCGCGCGGCAATTGCAGTGGCTGGCGTGGACCGGTCCGTCCCAGTAGTCCAGGATTTGCCAGAAGGTGAGGTCTGCCGCGTGGGTGAGGTCCAGAATCATTCCGACGTCCTTGAGCGCGTCCAGCAGCGGGTAGGCGGGCGGGTAGAGTCCGCCCAGGGTGCCGGATCCGTGACCGTAGGTGTTTGCGCCGAAGTGGGTGAGCGAGACAGAGCGAAGTCCCGCGTCCCACCATTCCTGTACCTGATCGGGTCCGAGAATCGGGTCGGAGCTTTCAGCGGTGAGGATGAGTCCCACTGGTGTTTCAGGCGTTGGATTCTGCCAGGATTCGACACAGGCGTCGAGGTCTGCGGAATTCTTGATGAAGGTGATCTCACCTTCTCGCGCCAGGGCGTTGTAGTAGTGGAGGTGGCTCTGGCCGCGCGCGTAAGCGGTCCCCTGGGTGCGCACCGAGTTGTGCGAGGCGACCGACGGCGCCATTACCCTGGCCATTATTGTGGAGAGCATTATTCCAACGTGGCCCTTGCGCATTTCCGGGAGGGTGACGGTGACGGTGTAGTGTTTGTCGTCGATGCCCTTCCGGCGCTCGAGCGAGTCGGCGTGCTGGGAGATTCCTCTACGCACCGGGTCTTCCCGCTCGCGAAGCACGTGAACCGGCTGCGTGAGGTCCCTCCGGTAGAACAGGGCGTTGTAAGCCATATCCAGATGGCCGTCGATAATCAGTACGGGTTTTTCAGACATAAAATGCGTCTCCAGAGAACAACTTCAGTTATTCCACACGTGTGGAGAATTGGACAAATTTGGACATTGTATATATTCGATTGATATTATTGTATTTACTGAGGTTTGTAAAATTTCAATATCTATATTTCGACTTTTATTATTTGGTATTACATAATACTATGATCGTCGCTTGATTGGCCTAAATCTGGGTAGCTAGATGGGTTCCAGCCCTGCTCACCTATGGTACTTCTACGCGTAGGCGTTGACAAGCGGTTTTTCGATGGAGCTTGAAGGTATTTTGCGAGGATTGAGGCAAGGGCAGAGATTCCAGTTTCGACTCCTGGAATCCAGTTTCCGTTCAGTACGCGAAGTGTTTGACATAGGATTCTGCGAGGCTCGGCAAATCTTCATGTGTGAGAGGTTTAAACTGGCTCCAGGTGCTTCCACGGGGGATCCGTGACCTTGACTTTCCGTGAAATTTGTATAGGGTGATATCAAAAAGTCGTGAAATTTGACGATAAGGTATACAAATGTACACTGCAACTCGGGTTACTGCCAATCGTGTGGAGTTCCGCGGAGAAGGTGGAGACGTTGAAGGCTTACGCGCAGATGTATCTCAGGGAGGAGATTCAGGCCGAGGCGCTCGTGTGAAATCTTCCAGGATTTGCCCGTTTTCTCCCAATTGCGGCTTTGTTCCATGGACAGACGTTGAATGTCAGCAACATCAGTCGGGATGCAGGCGTAGCGAGGACGACCGCGCAGGGATATCTGGAGATCCTGGAAGAGACACTGCTGTGTTTTTCGGTTCCGGCCTTTGAGGCGAAAATCAGGGTGCGGGAAAGGAAGCTGTCGAAGTGGTACTGGTGTGATCCAGGTATTGTGCGTGCGATCAAAGGCGCGTCCGGCATTCCGCTGCCAGAGGAGAAGGGCGCCCTGTTCGAGGGTTTGGTGGCGCAGATGATCCGCGCCTATAGAGACTACGCAGGTGTCTGCGACGAGTTTTTCTATTGGGCGATCGCCGGAGGGAGCAGGACGGAAGTAGATTTTTTGCTCAGATGGGGCAACGACTTTGTTGCCGTGGAGACGAAATCCGGCGCTGTCTTTGCGGAGTCCTGGTGTAAGGGATTGCGCGCCATTTCCGGTTTGGATGGACTCCTTCGTCGGATCGTGGTTTATCCCTCAGGTCCGGAATTACAGACGCGTGATGGAATCGATGTGATACCTTTCTCAAAGTTCTCGGATTTGCTGGCAAATGATGGACTTTGGCCGTGACGTATTCTCCAGGTTCACCCGGCTGCTACTCATTCGCTATGTCAGGCGTGATCACCAGATGGGATCGGTGAATCCCACGACCAGCAAACCCCGTAGACTTCGAGCGAAGTCGAAAAGCAAAGATTTCAGCCTGGCGTCCACAGCTGTGCAACGATCGCAATTGCATAGGAACCCGCTGGGGATTGATATCTTTGTCGCTTGACAACTGGTATTAATATTGATACTATTAATTGAAGGTTTCAATGTCCGATATTGAGAAGATTCTCGCCACGATGAGACGAAATCCCAAAGGGATTCGTTTCCGTGATCTCTGCAAGGTGTGCGATGCCCACTTTGGCAAACCCAGGCAGAGCGGCAGCAGTCATCGTCTTTACAAAACACCCTGGCCGGGAGATCCTCGTGTGAACATCCAGGATAACAATGGGATGGCAAAGGCCTATCAGGTCAAACAGGTTTTGAAAGCCATCCAGCGGTTGGAGGCAGATCAACATGGCACTCAAGAATGATCGATACACCTACCGCATAACCTGGTCGGATGACGACGAAGAATATGTGGGGCTGTGCGCAGAATTCCCCAGCCTGAGCTGGTTGGGGCTGACTCCCGAATCCGTCCTGAAGGGTATTCGCAAGGTGGTGGCCGAAGTGGTGGTCGATATGGAGAAGGCCGGAGAGCCGGTTCCCGAGCCGATCGCGGGAAAACATTTCAGCGGGAAATTCATGGTGCGGGTTCCTCCGGAATTGCACCGGGAGCTGTCGCTCGAAGCGGCAGAAGCTGGCGTCAGCCTGAACCGCCTGGCCAGTGCAAAATTGAGTAAATCCTGATACCGGCAACCCCGATCCGTAGCTTTCAAATCACATTTCCCTTGCCTGAGTTCCAGAATCTACTATCTTTTTTGCCGGTGTGGAGAGATATAAAAAGGTTTCTCCAACCCGAGGCAGGCGGTCTTGAATTTCGGGCAGATCTGGTGCCTTTTTGATTTCCGACCGGGCTCGAAACAAACCGGAACAGATCCACACAAATCCAAAGAAACTCAGATATATAGACTGATCTAAGATTGTAGAGATCGTAGGTTTGAGAGAAGAAAGAATTGCTTTTTAAGCAATTTGAGATTTTGTCGGGGAGTGGCTCAGCCCGGTAGAGCACCTGCTTTGGGAGCAGGGGGTCGTAGGTTCGAATCCTATCTCCCCGACCATAATAGATAAGGGGTTACGCCGAATAGGCGTAGCCCCTTATTTTATTGATGTAGTAATATTGGGATATTGGAAAGGGCACCCAGGAATGACCTCGGCGCCCTTTCGAGTTTGTATGGACAATCTGGTCAGGCCTCCACCAATTTGTTGGATGCGATTTCCTCTTCTTCAAGTCCCGGCACTGCGGACACCTGAACTGTAGGCTCACCGGATTGAAGTCCAGCGGCAGCCAGAGCACGCAGTGGCTGCGGAAGCTTCACCAGATTTTGAGTGAAGAAATGGATTGAATTCTGGAAGTATTCACCGAAGAAATCTGCGATGCCACCAGAAATTTCATCATTTTCGTCCTCGTCTTTGGCGATTGCGGCCAGTATTTCAAGATGTCGATTTATCTCCAAAGCATGATACTTTATGGCATCGGTGGCGGTGAAGTTCTGTTCGTGGATCTGCATGGACATGCTCAAGCCAAGGGCTTTCAAATAATCCAGGACGTCTTTCATTCTCATATCCTGGATCTCTGCGTGTTCGAGTTTGGAAATCTTAGCCTGCTTGCACCCAACCCTTCCGGCAACTTCGGTCTGCGTGAGGTCCTTTCTATTCCTCCACACAAACAGTGTTCTTGACAATTGTGTTCGCCTGGAATGCTCATCGAAATCCTGGGCAAACTTCTTACCTGAAAGCGCATTGACCAGTTCGCTAACGCGCTCGAACCGCTTCGGCATTTTGTACCCTCCATTCATGTGTCTTCTAGCCTCTCAACTGCCTCGCCCAGGCACGACATTCAACCATGTCCCGATGCTGCTCTGCCTTGTTGCCAATGCATAGCAAATGTAATACCTGGTTCTCCCTGTCGGGGTATACATAAAGCCGGGATTCCATTAGACCAGGACCGCCGCCCTTTTGATCGATGGCCTTAATGCCATCTGATTCACGGTGGAGAAACCCCAATTTGATGAACTGCGGTGATTGACCATCTTCAATAAGTGCCAGATAACGCTGAAGATTGGCCAGCAAAGCCTTCAGTTCCCGACGGTGATTCTTCTCAAAGCGTTTGTATCGGCTGTCGAAACTCCCGGACGGTTCGAGTTCCCAACCTCCCAAAGTAATCCTCCAGAGGAATAAATGCAAGTATATTTCAAATGAATTCTACAAATTTATTCCAAAAATCGCAATAATGGTTGTTGTGTCGGAAATTTCTGCCACTCGCGATGCACCTCTGCAGCCATCTTCGCGTCCATCAGATCCGCGCCCTGCTGTTCAAGGTTCAGGAGTATGAGAGGCAAACGTGGTGCCAGATGGAAAGGACCGTTGGAGGGGGCCGCGCCAGGACGGGCGCGTGAATGATTGTTTCAGTTCTAAGGGAATGCTTGAAAACATCCGGACCTGTGGCAGTTTAACTTCTTCATCTTCGGCGCCTCCTCTATCCGCGAGAAAGGTTCTAGTCACATCCTTCAGAGGTTGCCCGTGCTGGTAGATGTGACCTATTGCGGCAATGGGATCTTATCGGGCAGTGACTCAGCCCGGCAGGCCACCTGCTAAGGGAAGAGGGGTCGTAGGTTCGAATCCTATCTCCCCGACCATATTGGATAAGGGGTTACGTCGATCAGGCGTAACCCCTTATTTTGTTGATTTGGAAATATTGGGATAATGGAAAGGGCCTGAGGCTTTTTGCCTCCTATGTTACAGACGGTAGCCGACTGGAGTCTATGGCAATTCATAACTCATCTCACAATCTGGCACTATCTGTGCGAGATTCTCGATGCCACCATTTTTGCCCATCCGCTGCGTTCCGCCTCCAGCATTTTCTTGATACTTTCAATTTGACACCTTGGGATCTCTGATGCATTGTATGGGCAGCGGGTGCTTGCGTTCCCCAAATGGGCGGGCCACCTCTGCTTTCAGTCCCCGGAACAGCCTGGGCTCAGGTTTGTTCCAGTCGTTCGAAGAGGGTGTGTCGGATTTCCAACCATAGCTTTATTCTTCTGGAGAAGAGCCGCGGATGACAAGCGCTTACCCCGTTGCGCGAAGATTTTTCTCGATGTTCTTCTCGCTTTCTATAGCGATCAACCTTTCGACAGCAGACAGCGTTGCGGAGGAAATGATGACTGGACCGCAGGATATCGCATTGACCTATCGCTCGGCTGTTGACGGCTCCGATCAGCCTTACCGCCTCTACCTTCCTTCTGCCTACGATGGGAAGCATTCCGTTCCTCTGTTTATTGCCATGCACGGAACGGGCGGCGACCAGAACAAGTATTTCGACCATCCTGATTACGGGAACGGGATCTATAAGAGAGAAGCTGAGAAACGGGGGATCGCCATTGTCAGTCCGCACGGGTTTGGCACCACGGAGTACCGTGGGATGGGGGAGAACGACGTGTTGATGGTGCTGGAAGAAGTTTGCAGCAAGTTTTTGATCGACCGGGACCGGATTGTCTGCAGCGGTCAATCGATGGGCGGTACCGGCACGACTTATTTTTGCACCCGGTATCCAGACCTGTTTGCTGGCGGAGCCCCCCTGGCGTCCACGTACTCGCACGTTATTCTCACGGAAAATCTACGACATGTTCCGATGTTCTACGTGAACGGCGGAGACGACTGGCCTGTCTATGCTGCAACAGGTCCTATACCGATCACGGAACGGGCAAAGGAATTGGGATACGATCACATATCCTTGTGGATGATCCCGGGTGTGGGGCACAATACGATGGACGTTTCCACGGAGCGCGTGCTGGATTGGGCTTTGGAGCAGAAGCGGGTGAGGCATCCGAAGCGGGTTACGCACCGGGCATACTTCCCAATTCATGGGCGTGCGTATTGGACGGAGATCTTCGCGATCCGGTCTATCGGAACAACGGGCAGGATCGATGCCGCGGTCGGGGAGGGGAACTCCATCAGCGTGGAAGTCCAGAATGTGGACGGGTTCATCCTGCGTCCGGAGCCCGAACTTCTGGATCTGGACGTCGCGATCCGGGTCGAGGTGAATGGGACGGCTGCGTTCGACGATCGGTGTGAGGCATTACAGCAGATCCGCTTTGAACCGGAGGGTGACGCGTGGAAAGCGCGCGTGGAGCCCCGCAACCTACGGCCTTACACAGCATACCGGACGAACCTGATTGGGAAGGTAGGCCGGGCGCCCACTGCGGAGAACGTGGCTGGGACGACTACGCTTGGCAACTGGATTACGGACGCGATGCGGGAGGCAACGGGAGCAGATATGGCCATTGCAACGCATCGACACTACCGCGGCGTTCCGATGCGGGACGGGCAGGATGTGTATATGATCGAGCTGTTCAATTGGCTGCGACCGTTCAATCAGACGCTGGCCAGGTTTAAGATGGATGGAAAGACTCTTTTGGAGATTCTCGAAGACAACATCCGGGAGAACGAGCCGGGTGCGGAGCAGTTCCTGGTCCAGGTTTCCGGATGCCGCTACGCGTTTGATCGTTCGAAGCCGCGCGGCAGTCGCATCGTGGAGACGGATATCGATCCGGAGCGCAACTACACGATTGTGGGATACAGCAGCCTCCTGACCCGCGGAGACGTTCTGCACCTCGCGGGACGTTATGGCAAGATTCCGTTTGAGCGTCTCGAAGAGACGAATCTGGCGCTCGCGTGGCGAACAATCGACAGGGCCGGCGGCATCCTGGACGCGAACGGGGAGCAGCGGGTCAGAGAGATTGGGAAAGCGGAGGATAAGGAATAGGGTAACAGGTAACTGCAACAGGTATGTATTTGCCTCTCCTGATTTTCGGAGGGGCACTTGTTTGCCCTAATAGATAAAAGTGTGCATATAATTTCCGGTAGAGAGGAAATTCGAATTGATTTTTTCTACGATATCCTGAAGCAGAGGACACCCGGGAGAGGGCAGCCAATGTGGCGGCGACCAATTCGGTTATGCAAGTACGGAGGCTTCCATCTTCCAGGCCTGCAGGGCTGACCTGTCTGCGGAAGCCACCATCGATCACCTCCTCGCCGACGTGGCCGCTTTCCAGGGCGATACGCTGCAGTCTGACGACATGACTTGTGTGGTAATGAGGGTGAAGGATTGAGGCTGAGTACAGGCCGTGCGGGTTGGCGGATGACTGCGAATCCATTACATTAAAGGTGCCCCCACGCAATGGGAGCACACATTCGGGAAGAACCACCGGGTAGGCTGGGGGGTGTCGGAGCGATTCCTGAGAATTTTCAGGGCTCGCCTTCGTCCAGTACACTGCCGCACCTGGCAGGTCGGGCAACTTAGCCTGGCCTGAACTTATGTACGAAGGCTACATCACAAGTTAATTGTCCAACGGTTGATTTTGGCTGTTTGGCGCAGGAGGATTTGGATTGAACGACAGCATTTCAAGCAAGGCAATGGAACGGTATCTCCCCATGAGTCGCGAGCAGATGGACGCGCTCGGTTGGGACCAGCCCGATGTCGTTTTCGTTTCGGGGGATGCGTATGTCGACCATCCGTCCTTTGCGGCAGCCATCCTCGGCCGCTGGCTCCAGAACCACGGGTTCAAGGTCGCTATTCTCGCCCAGCCGGATTGGAAGAGTGTTTCGGCGTGGCGTGAACTCGGTCCGCCCAGGCTGTTTTATGCGGTGAGTGCCGGGGCGATGGATTCCATGATCAACCACTATACCGCAAACAGGAAGCGGCGGAACGCAGATGCGTATTCGCCGGATGGCAAGATCGGGATGCGTCCAGATCGGGCGAATGCCGTTTATTCCCAGCGCTGTCGGGAGGCCTACAAGGGCATTCCGGTGATCGCGGGTGGCGTCGAGGCTTCGCTGCGAAGAGCCGCACACTTTGACTACTGGTCCGATACGGTGATGCCGAGCAGTCTGGTGAGTTCCAAAGCGGATCTGGTGGCATACGGCTCTGGAGAGAATACTTTGCTGACGATCGCCCAGCGCCTGGCCGCGGGGGAGACTGTTAAAGATCTGCGAGACCTGCGTGGTGTGGCGTATCTGCTCGGGAAGAGCGAAGCGCTGGCAGAGCATCGCTTTGATGATGCGGCATGCGATTCAAAGACGCTGTCCCTGCCGAGCTTTGAGGAGGTGCAGACGAACGATGAGGCTTTTGCGCAGGCTACCCGGCGACTCCATCAGGAGACGAATCCCCTGAATGCCCGCCGTCTGGTGCAGCCGCATGGGGACCGAACGGTGGTGATCAACCCGGCGCCCTTGCCGTTGAGCGAAGCGGTGATGGACGCGGTTCACGAGCTCCCATACCTTCGCAAAGCCCATCCGAGCTACGACGAGATCGGCGCAATTCCGGCGTGGCAGACGATCAAGGACTCGGTGCAGATCATGCGCGGGTGTTTTGGGGGATGTACGTTTTGTTCTATCACGCTCCACCAGGGCCGGACAATTCAGAGCCGCTCCAGGGCCTCGGTGATGAAAGAGATCAATGCGCTTGCAAAGGATCCTGATTTCAAGGGCAATGTGAGTGACCTGGGGGGACCTACTGCGAATATGTATCGCATGCGCTGCAAGCAACCGGAGGTCGAGGCCATTTGCCGGCGGCCCTCTTGCGTCCATCCAAAGGTTTGCAAGCTGCTCGATACAAACCACGCACCGCTCATACAATTGATGCGTGAGAGTCGTGAAGTAGAGGGGATCAAAAAGGTCAATATTGCCTCCGGGATCCGTATGGATCTCGCCAGGAAAGATCCGGAGTATATGAAGGAGCTGGTCGAACATCACGTAGGGGGCCATCTCAAGGTGGCGCCGGAACACGTGAGTGATTCGGTGCTCGATTTAATGAAGAAACCCGCCCAGAATACGTTCGAAGAATTCAGTGAGTGTTTTAAGGAGGCGTCCACCAAAGCGGGTAAGGATCAGTATCTCGTGCCGTATTTCATCTCGAGCCATCCCGGATCGGGTATCGAAGAAATGATCGAGTTGGCCCAGTTCTTGAAGAAAAACAATTACAGGCCGCGACAGGTGCAGGATTTCATTCCGGCGCCAATGGATATCGCAACTTGCATGTTCCACACAGGGCTCGATCCGATGACGATGAAGCCGGTGAAGATCGCCCGAAATCCGAGCGAGCGAGCGCCGCAGCGAGCGCTGCTCCAATACTTCATGCCGGAGAACTACTTTAGTGTCCGAAAATCTCTGGAGAAGGCCGGGCGAGAAGATCTGATCGGCAGTCGACCGGAGTGCCTGATTCCGGCAAATGCTCCAAGGGGCGCGCGTGTGGCGAACCGGAAGGCAGGAGATCGCACCAGGAGTGACGATCGTGGGAAAGGCAAGGAGGGCTATCGATGGGCCGCCCGAAGTGGTTCGAATAGGGACTGATGAGTGTTGTACATAGGCAGAAGGGAGAGTTGACGTGTCGAAAACTGTCACTCTACAATTGAGCGATGACATTCACGAACTGTTTCGCAGTCGTGCTGCACAGGACATTCGTTCGTTATCGAACTTCATAGAAACGGCCGTTCTCCGATACCTTGAGCGAGCGGAATACATTGACGAAGTCGAAATGGAGGAGATTGGGAACAACCGCAGCCTGAACTTGAGCCTGAAGCCCGGTCTGACCGATGCGGAGGAGGGTCGAGGACGGGTTGCCTGATTGCAGCAAGATGATGAACGGATGGTCCACGTTCTAACCATTGAAGCCAGGAAGGACGCCTACAGGTAGCAGGGATCTCTCAGAGGGATTCCTCATTGAAAATACGGCGTCGTAGGTTCGAATCCTTTCTCGATCAATAATAAACAAGGGGTTGCGCAGATTCAGCGTGATCCCTTGTTTTGTTTATTCCACCGATATCGCGACTTTAATCAGAGCTCCCCGGGTTCCTTCAATTCATACATCCTTCAATAAGTCCCCTTGTGCAGGTAGTGCCCCGACCCTATCTTGAATTATATGCCGCAGATTCAACTACGAAGTGCAATAAAGTGAACTTAGGTTGAGTTTGCCCAGGGCTTGTTGAAAAAGTTGAGCTGGTGTGGAAAATGCAAGCCCTTTCCGAGGGCGATGGTTGAGTCGATTC